>Ga0114938_1002883_pt1 | contig 10519 bp, 7 predicted proteins | sample AshMeaBigSpring_FD_88675 | JGI IMG/M metagenome (GOLD analysis project Ga0114938, IMG submission 88675) | Groundwater microbial communities from Big Spring, Nevada to study Microbial Dark Matter (Phase II) - Ash Meadows Big Spring | ecosystem: Environmental > Aquatic > Deep subsurface >...
CCACGCCGGCATGATGGGCCGCCACCGTGCCCGCTCCGAACGGCATGCCGCCGTGCGTGATCGTGGGACCATCCTCCACCACGAGCACCCGCTTCCCGACGAGCGAGCCTTCCGCGCCGGCCACGCCGGACAGCGTCACGGGTGACGCGGCGCGCACGATGATCGCCCGCGGATTTGCGGCGTGCACGTTGGCGATCACTTTGGCGACTGCCTCTGTCGTGGCCGAGTCCACCTTGTTCACCACGACGACGTCCGCGATGCGCACGTTGACCTCGCCCGGGTGATACGCCAGCTCATGACCGGGTCGCAGCGGATCGACCACCGTCACCGCGAGGTCCGGGCGGAAGAACGGGAAGTCGTTGTTGCCGCCATCCCAGAGGATCACGTCGGCCTCCGGCTCGGCCCTGCGCAGGATTGCCTCGTAGTCCACGCCTGCGTACATCACGAGCCCTTCCCGGACGGGCAGCTCGTACTCCTCTCGCTCTTCGATCGTCGGCTCGTATGCGTCGATGTCGGCCTGGGTCGCAAATCGCTGCACGCGCATCTTCAGCAGGTCGCCGTAGGGCATCGGGTGACGAACGAGCACGACCTTGAGCCCAGCATCCCTGAGCAGCCGGGCGATCCGACGGCTGGTCTGGCTCTTGCCGCAGCCGGTCCGGGCCGCGCATACCGAAACGACGGGCTTGACCGAGCGAAGCATCGTCGCGTCCGGTCCGAGCAAGGTGAACGATGCCCCGGCGGCCAGCGCGATAGCCGCTCGCTGCATCACCTCAGGGTAGGATACGTCGCTGTACGAGAAGACGACCTCGTCCACGCGATGGGCGCGGATCAATGCGTCGAGTTCCACCTCGGGGCGGATCGGGATGCCACCCGGGTACTGCGGGCCCGCGAGTTCGGGCGGATAACGCCGGTCGTCGATGCCGGGAATCTGCGCCGCGGTGAATGCCACGACCTTTCGGTCGGCATCTCCTCGGTAGACGACGTTGAAGTTGTGAAAGTCGCGCCCGCCCGCGCCCATGATGATGATCTTGCGCATCGGCACTCCCTACTTCGACCTGTCGCTCCCTACAGGAAGCGAGCGAGCAGCTGTTCCGAGACCTGCCACAGGCGCGATGCGGCCGCAGAGTCACGGGCGCGGGGGTCCGGCACGACCGGGTTGCACGCGCGGAAGAATTCACCGCTCACCCCGGCCAGCGCCGGAGCGGTAGCCACGTAACAGCTGGTCGCAGCCCCCTGCCCCACCGTGATCTTCTTGTCGGACAGGATACCCCGGTAGCCGCGCAGCGTCCGCGGATAGTTCCGGAACAGGTTCGTGTCCACGTATCCCGGGTGCAGAGCGCTCGAGGTCGTCATCGTCCCCGCCAGGATCTTCGCGAGCTGCAGCGAGAAGAGCGCGTTGGCGAGCTTCGACTGCCCATAGGCGCGATCGGGGTCGTAGTCCCGTTCGCCCGACAGATTGTCCCATTCGATGCCGGTCGGGGCGGACCAGGCGAGGGCGTTGCTCGAGACGACGACTACGCGACCCTGTGGCGCGGCTTTGACCAGATCCAGCAGGTGCGCCGTGAGCAGAAAATGGCCGAGGTGATTGGTGGCAAACTGCTTCTCGATGCCCTCGACCTGCTCGAGCTCGGGCAGCGCCATCACGCCCGCATTGCACACCAGGACGTCGATGGGCATACCGAGATCGCGGATCGCCTCGGCGCAGGCAACCACCGACGGATAGTCGGTGAGTTCGAGCATCATCGGCGTGGCGCGTCCATCGACCGCTGCACAGGCCTCACGCGCCTTGTCGAGCGTTCGGCCGGTGCCGACGACGTGCGCTCCGCGCATTGCGAGCACACGCATGGTCTCTTGCCCGATCCCGGACGTGACCCCGGTGATGACCACGAGCTTGCCCCTCAGGTCCAGGCCCTCGGTCACCTGCTCTGCGGTCGAATTCGCATCGAATGGCCCGACGGGCACGCCTTCCGGCCGGACCGTCGGCGTGCGCACTCGCTTATCCCGGTGCTCCGCGCCGCTTCGGCCGTCGCAGCCGGCCGACAGCACTGCTGCGCCCGCCAGCGACACGGCACCGATTCCTCGCATCACGCGCCTTCGCGTCCACATCACTCTTGCGCCCTCGATTGCGCCGCCGCGGGCACGCTGAGCACGACCGTGGCGCAGGCGGGTACCCCGCATGATATCGGACGAAGCCGCAGGACCGCCGCCGAAGCGTCCTGACAGCGTGACACGCGTCCACAAAAGAGCGCGACCGCCTGCTAATCTGCCGCGCCGACGACGAAGTTTCATGACCGCAAGCAACAAGCACAAGACCCCCTGGCTGTTCCGGTACGTCCCTGCGCTCGACTCTCTGCGCAAGTACGACGCTGCGGACGCGCGCGCGGATTTTCTCGCCGGCATCACCGTCGCCGCGGTGGCGGTTCCGCAGGCGATGGCCTATGCCCTCGCAGCCGGCCTGCCTCCGCAGTACGGGCTCTACACGGCGATCGTCATGACCGCGGTCGGTGCGCTGTTTGCCTCGTCGCGGCTGCTCATCAACGGGCCGACCAACGCGATCTCTATCGCGGTGCTGAGCGCCATCGCCGTGGTTCCCACTGCGGAAGGCAAGGTCGAGGCCGCGATTCTTCTCGCCTTCATGGTGGGCTCCATCCAGCTCGCGATTTCGGCACTGCGGCTAGGGGACCTCAGCCGATACATTTCCCACTCCGTCATCGTGGGCTTCACGCTGGGTGCGTCCGCGCTGCTCGTGCTGGATCAGACCAAGAACCTGCTCGGTCTGAAAGGCCTGGGCGACGTGCACGACAGCTTCGTCTATCGGTTCTGGCTCACGATGACCCAGGACGCCCCTGTGAGCCTGCCCACGGTCGCCGTCGGTGCGTCGGCGATCGCGATGGTCCTCGGCCTGCGGTGGCTGAAGACGCGCTACCGACTGTCGCTCCTGCCCGAACTGCTTCTCACCGTGGTGGCCATGGCCGCCGCAGGCGCGATGTTGGGGCTCGATTCCCGGGGAGTCGCGGTCGTCGGCCCGATTCCGGCCCAGCTGCCGACGCCCAAGATGCCTGAGCTCGACTACGAGCTCGTGAGAAGTTTCTCAGGCGGGGCACTTGCAATAGCCATCCTCGGCCTGCTCGAAGCCATCGCGATGGCCAAGGCCCTCTCGGCCGCCACGCGCCAGAAACTCAGCATGAACCAGCAGTGCCTCAGTGAGGGCATCGCCAACTTCGCGGGCAGCTTCTTCCAGTGCATACCCGGATCGGGCTCGCTCACGCGCTCGGCGATCAACCACCAGGCCGGAGCGGTCTCCCAGTGGTCGGGCGTGGTGTCCGCGGGCGCCGTGGCGCTCATCATGATGGCCTTCGCGCCCTACGCCCAGTTCATTCCGCGCGCCGCCCTGGCCGGCATCCTGGTCGTCTCCGCGTGGAAGATGATCGACTGGGCAGCGCTTCTCTACCACGTGCGCGCGACGCGATTCGACGCCGCGATCGTGGGCGTGACGGCGTTCTCCGCCGTTGCGATCTCGATAGAGTTCTGCATCCTGATTGGCGTGATGATGTCGTTTGCGCTGACGGTGCGCCGCGCGGGCCGCATGCGCCTGACGGAGTTCTGCATAGCGCCCGACGGCGCGATTCGCGAGCGATTCCCGGAGGATGTGCGCTGCTCACGCCTGCTCATCTATGGGCTCGAGGGTGAGATGTTCTTCGGCGCTTCCGAGGCGCTCGAGAACCATCTGGAGAGGATCGAGCGTCGCATCGATGAACACACGCGCGCCGTCGTGCTCCGCCTGAAACGCGTCAGCAACCCCGACGCGGTGGGCATGACCCTGCTCGAGGCATTCGCGGATCGGGTCCTGGCCCGCGGCGTCCACGTGTATCTGTGCGGCGTCCGCCCCGAATTCGCCGACAAGCTCGAGAGGAACCGTCTCGCCGGCCGCGCGGGCTATCGAATCTTCCGCGAGGAGAGGGTCCGGCTGACGAGCACCATTCTCGCCATTCGTCACGCCTACCGCCTCATCGACGACCCCTGCGCGGACTGCCCGCGACGCAACCTGCGCGAAGGCGACCCCACGCTGCACTACGTAATCTGAGGCTCCCCCGAGCCAGTCTGACCTCCCGCGGTCCGCGTCGAACTCCCTGGAGCGCCGTTGCTCCAGCCGCTGCGCGAACAGGACTCTAGCGACCTTTGCCCTTGCCGTTGTCCCGGCCGTTCCCGCCGTCGTGCCCGTGACCCTTGCCCTGGTCGTGACCCGCGTTCTTGCCGTAGCGAGGTACGTATACGGTCTGATACCAGTCTTCGCGCACGAAGTAGACCGGGCGGCCGCACGCGCCATACCTGGCGCAATGCTTGCTCCAGTGCTTCTCGTGACCGGGCGGCACACGCAGATAGACCGGCTGCACATAGACGACCCGCGGCGCGGGCTCGATCAGGATCGGCTGCGCGTAGATCACCGCGGGACGCGGGAATTCGCCGATGTTGATCTGCCCGTAAAGACCGGGCTGGCTGACTCCGATGGACGCGCTGACGTCGGCGGCGTGCACGGAAACAGCGACGGTGGATGCGATGGCAGCAAGCAACACGCGCTTCAAGTTAAGGCCCTCCTGTTCGATCGCCCGGAGCCCTGGCTTCCGGAGCACGGCATTCCGTGCCGATCACATCGTACTTCGTGCGCGCACGCTGTCTGCGACGCTGTCGGAGAATTGTGAGCGGGCCCGCAGCTCGCCCCGGGGGCGGACTGTGACCGGCATCCGGAATTTACAGGCGCGACGCATCGGTCGAATCCACCGGCGCGCAACTGCCCTGGCGTTCTGCCAGGCGCACGGACGGCGCGCGCGGCAATCGTCGAGGTCCTGGCTCACGGCAACGAGCGGCCGGATCGGTTGCCGAGTCGATCGCTTCGCAATTGCAGAGGGCCAGGAAACACCACTCGACGAATCCGCAAGACATACTGCGAATCGCGTCAGCACCGAATCCGCCGCCCCGGGCGAGTTGCCGGACCTGCGCGGCCTCATGACATGCAGAGGCTTTCCCACCCGGCGCGAATACGTGGAACGACATCGCGCCGACGCAGCCTCGACAAAAGCCTGGTTTCCCGCGTCATCGATGCTCGACGACCCCACCGGGACCGCCCGTGTCGCAAATGCGCCCGTGTTCGGCCCTGGCACCGTGCTGGGTGAGCGCTACGTGCTCGAGCGACGGATTGGCAGCGGCGGCACAGGCACGGTGTGCCGATGCTCTGGACGCGCTGCGGCGGGGATTTGCCTGGGCCCAGGACGATCGGCGGCGCCACTCGTAGGCTGCTCCGCGCGGAGGCGTCTAATCGGCGTCGCGATAGTGCGGCAGCGGCGATCGAAGGTAGCCGCGCATCACCGCTGCCACCTCGTCGCGGCCCAAGCTGCACTCCCACTTGAGCGCCTCGTGCCGGGACGAGCGCGCCAGGTCGTAGGCGCCAGGAGCGTCGTTGTCCGCCTCGCAGAGTTCCTTCACGGCGGATTCGAAATCCGACGGGAGTCGCAGGCCGAGACGGGCAAATAACGCCGGGAACCGTCCGCGCGGGTCGATGGCCAGGTCCTCGAAACGCACCACCTCGATCGGCTCGTCCGCGCCCGTCGCGAGGGCTTCCGCCATGTGGGTGCCGTAACGAAGTCCGAACTCCTCGAACTCGCCGCCGAGCCAACCCATGCGCTCGTAGCTGTCGGCGACCGCGGCCGGGTGGCGCAGGATCATGACCACCCTGGGGCGGTACGTGCGTACGTAGAACCCGGTGGCGAGCGGGTTCACCTCCTTGATCAGGAGGACCTTGTGCTTGCGGCGACCCAGCGCGAAGTCGTCGATGCGCTCGACGAAGTCCTCCGCACGCCAAGGCAACGCGCCTGCGAAAGCGCGGTCCGCAAGGCGCGTGTAGGCGCGCAGCACGGCCCCCGATGATTCGGGGTCGATCACCGTTTCCTTCACGACGCCGGCCAGGTACGGCTGGTTGACCGGTTCGCGCAGATACGCCACGTCGGGCGAGCGACCGAGCATGGCGCCGGCCCATGACGACCCGCTGCGCGGGTAAGACAGCAGCAGGATCGGCGACGGCTTGAACGGGAATGCCCGTGCCAGCAGGCGGCTGTGGAGCACGCACCGCGAGTACAGCGGAATCCGTGCCGAGCGGGTCATTGCGGCCACGGTGTCAGTACCTCACGTCAGCGCGCCAAGATCGCGTCGGCCTGTCCGCCGTCGTCTGCGAGAGCCAGTTCACATCATGCGGCGTGACCAATGGTCGTCGTTGGCTGCCCTGTTGCGTGCATGTTATCGGGGACGGGCCCCAGGGACACGAGTAGTCGGGACAGCCACGAGCGGGCTTGGCCGGGAGGCCCGACGGGGCATGTGTGGTCCGTCCGCGCGTCCCTGCGTGGACGCGCCAGGACTCATTTCGTGCCGACGCGGCGCAGGGCGTCTGGCTGGAAGTCGGCCCACGCGGCCCTCGCGCCGCACGACCAAGGCATCTTGAGATCGTTGTCCAGGTTGGAGAGCAGGTAACTGCCGTTATTGAGATGGTGCCAGATGTTGGCGCAGTGCCACGGCACCTTGGCATCGTAGAACTGCATCATCGGGTGGATGCTCACGCGCCACAGTTGCTTGCGCGTGTCGTAGAAATCCTCGTACAGCACGGTCCAGCTGTCCTCGTTGAGTTAGAAGACGCGCTTGCGGTAGATGTGCTTGCTGGTCGCCCTCAGGTTCGCCTCGACCTCCCACCCCCGGGCACCCTTGGCGGCCGGCTGGAGCAGGACTGCGGATTGCACGGCAAGCCGGCCCACCGTTCCGCGGCACGCCGGGCCGATTGAGGGCTGACATGATGTCGCCAGTAGATATCTACCGCCGACTCGCACGTGACTTGGCTCGCATCCTTCAGAATACCGAGTGGATCGCGCTAGGATCGCACTGGGCCGCGTTATGCGTCGCGCCCGGGTCTCGAGCCCAGCGACTCAGAAATCAGGCTCAATAACACACAAGGCCGCTTGGAGGCGGCTCTGTGGCGTGCTGTCGGGTTGGATTCGACAGCAAGTTTTGTGGTAGCGGGGGCAGGATTTGAACCTGCGACCTTCGGGTTATGAGCCCGACGAGCTGCCAGACTGCTCCACCCCGCAATCGAGCCGCTTATTATACGGGGGAAGCCCGGCCATGACAAACCACGGCACGCCAGCGCCGGCCCGGATTCGAGAGCGGGTCAGCCGCCGCAGCCACCGCCACTGGCCGTGCAACCACTCTGCCGCTGCTGCATGTCCTGACGGACACCTCTCATCTGGTCCTCGATCATCTCGAGCTGCGCTTGCGTATAGCAGGCTGTCTTCGTCAGGTTCGAGCCGATTGGCTTGATGGTCGCGCAGTACATCGTCTCGTTACCCTTCTTAACGGCCCGGTAACCGGACGGCGGAATGAACTCGGCCTTGCCATCCTTTCCGCTCGACGGAGCCGCCGCGGACGTGTCGGCACCGGCCACGGATTCGGCCGGTGCCGCGGGCTCGGGCGCAGCCGGCGGCGCTGCCGCCGGAGACGCAGCGGCGGGACGCGCCGCCGGCGTTGCTGCGCACCCTGCGGCCAGTACGGAAATCAGGACAAACGCGAGTGCGCGCATGTGGAGATCCTCCTCCGCCGGCCGTTCATTCGCGGCGAGCTACGGCAGAACCTTAGCACACAGGGCCAGCAGCAACCCCGGATACATGCCAAGCACGAGAACCGCCAGCCCATTCAGGCTCAATACGAACCGGAACGCGCCGCTGCCCTCGAGCGCACGCCGCTCGGTGGGCTCGTCGAAGTACATGAGCTTGACCACTCGCAGATAGTAGTAGGCGCCGATGACGGAAAACGCGACGGCCACGATGGCGAGCCACAGGAGCCCGACGCCGAGCACCGCCTGGATCACGGCCAGCTTGGCCCAGAACCCAACGAACGGCGGCACCCCCGCCATGCTGAACATCAGCATCAGCATCACGGCCGCGAACCATGGGCTGCGCGCGTTCAGGCCCTTGAAGTCCTCGAGGCCGTCGGCCTCGAACCCTGCGCGCGACAGCAGGATGATCATGCCGAAGCCGCCGACGGACATGATCACGTACGTGATCGTGTAATAGAGCGCCGACTGGTAGCCCTGGCTCGTGCCGGCGAGGATGCCGAGAAGGATGAAACCGACGTGCGAAATCGTCGAGTACGCCAGCATGCGCTTCAGGTTGGTCTGCACGATGGCGACGACGTTGCCGACCGCCATCGAGAGCACGGCCACCACGACGAGCATGTCCTGCCAGGCGGGCTGCAATCCGCCGAGGCCCTCGGCGAGCAGGCGGTAGGCCAGCGCAAACGACGCGAGCTTCGGCGCCGAACTCAGGAACAGAGTTACGGCCGTCGGAGCGCCGTGGTACACATCCGGTACCCACATGTGGAACGGCACGGCGCCGAACTTGAACGCGATGCCGACGATGATGAAGGCGAGACCGAACAGCAGCCCGATCTGGTTCGGTCCGAGGGACGCCACGGCCGCGCTCACCTTGCCGAGCTCGAGCGATCCGGTCACTCCGTAGACCATCGACATGCCGTAGAGCAGCGCCCCGGAGGCGATCGAGCCCAGCACGAAGTATTTGATGGCCGCTTCCGCCGCCGCGCCCGACTCACGGTTGAAGGCGACCATCGCGTAGAGCGAGAGCGCCAGCAGCTCGACGCCGAGGTACAGGGTCACCAGGCTGTTCGCCGAGATCAGCACCATGATGCCGAGCAGCGCGAAGAGACCCAGCACGAAGAACTCGCCCTTGAGCAACCCCCGCTTCTGCAGGTAGCCGTAGGCGTAAAGGAAACTCACGCCCACCACGCCGTACGCGACGACCTTGAGCAGGTTGCCGACCGGATCGGCGACGTACGTCCCGTGCCATCCCACCGTCCGGACCTCGACGCCCGTCCGCGCCGTCACCCACGCCGCCCCGGCCAACGCCAGCAGCGACAGCACGAAGGACTCCCAGCGCGTGTCCTCATCGAGGATCAGGTCGATGAGCAGGATTATGCAGGCCGCCGCGAGCAGGAAGATCTCCGGCGCGGCGAGCATCAGGTCGAGTCGCGTGATGGATGAGGGGCTCATGGCTCAGATCTTCGTGACCGTCATCTGCGCGACCAGCTGCTCGATCGTCGGGCGCATCACCTCGAGCAGGGGCGCCGGCCAGAGGCCGAGGGCGAGCACCGCGACGGCCAGCAGGCCGAGCACCAGGAATTCCCTCCCGTTCAGGTCCCTGAGCGCCGCGACGTGGTCGTTCGCCACCGGGCCGAAGACCACCCGCTTCACGAGCCAGAGCGTATACGCCGCACCCAGGATCAGCGTCGTGGCGGCCAGGAAGGCATACCAGAAGCTCGCACGGAAGCTCGACAGGATCACCAGGAACTCGCCGACGAAGCCCGACGTGCCCGGCAAGCCGGCGTTGGCCATCGCGAACAGCACCATGAAGACGGCGAAGACCGGCATCGTGTTCACCACCCCGCCGTAGTCGGCGATCCGCCGGCTGTGCATGCGGTCGTAGAGCACGCCGATGCAGAAGAACAGCGCGCCCGAGACGAGGCCGTGGGACACCATCTGCACCATCGCGCCGTCGAGCCCCATGGCTGCTCCGCGGTCATCACCCGTAACTCGGACGATCTGATAGGCCGCGAACGCCCCAAGGGTGACGAAGCCCATGTGCGCGATGGACGAATAAGCGATCAGCTTCTTCATGTCCTGCTGCACGAGCGCGACCAGGCCGATGTACACCACCGCTATCAGCGACAGGCCGATGATCAGCCAGTCGAACTCGCGGCTCGCATCGGGCGCGATGGGCAGGCTGAATCGCAGGAAGCCGTAGCCGCCCATCTTGAGCATGATCGCGGCCAGGATCACCGAGCCGCCGGTCGGCGCCTCGACGTGCGCGTCAGGCAGCCACGTATGCACGGGCCACATGGGCACCTTCACGGCAAATGCCACCAGGAACGCCATGAAGATCAGGCTCTGCTCACGAAGCGAGAGCGGCATCGCCTGCAGGTCGGCAATCGCGTAGCTGCCGCCCTGCAGGTACAGGTAGATGAGTGCGACCAGCATCAGCACGGAGCCGAGGAACGTATAGAGGAAGAACTTGATCGTCGCGTAGACGCGCCGAGGTCCGCCCCACACGCCGATGATCACGAACATCGGGATCAGCATCGCTTCCCACAGTACGTAGAAGAGCAGCGCGTCCAGCGCCGCAAAGACGCCGATCATCAGTCCCTCGAGGATGAGGAATGCCGCCAGATACTGCAGAGGGCGCTTCTCGATCACCGTCCATGCGGCGATCACCACGAGCGGAGTGATGAACGCGGTGAGCACGATGAGCGGCATCGAGATGCCGTCGACCCCGAGGTGGTACCAGGCATTGAACGCGCCGATCCATGGCTGCCGCTCGACGAACTGCATGGCCGCAAGGCTGCGGTCGAAGTCGCGCCACAGCAGTACGCCGACGGCGAAGGTCGCGACCGACGCCGCGAGCGCCAGCCAGCG
>Ga0114938_1002885_pt1 | contig 10515 bp, 10 predicted proteins | sample AshMeaBigSpring_FD_88675 | JGI IMG/M metagenome (GOLD analysis project Ga0114938, IMG submission 88675) | Groundwater microbial communities from Big Spring, Nevada to study Microbial Dark Matter (Phase II) - Ash Meadows Big Spring | ecosystem: Environmental > Aquatic > Deep subsurface >...
CCGAGTGGTCGGTGATGAGAATGGCGAGGCCGTCCCGTTCGCGGAGTTCGCGGACGATGCGTTGGATGTCTTCCACCGCGATCGGGTCGATGCCGGCAAAGGGCTCGTCGAGCATGAGCAGCTTCGGGTCCGAGCACAGCGAGCGGGCGATGGCGAGGCGGCGCTTTTCCCCGCCGGAGAGGGTGATTGCCAGTGACTTCGCGAGGCGGGTGATGCCGAAACGTTCGAGCAAATTGTCAGCACGCTCGTGACGATCTTTGCGGTTGAGACCCGGGCGGGTTTCGAGAATGGCCAGCAGATTGTCCCTCACTGAGAGCTTGCGAAACACCGACTCCTCCTGCGGGAGGTAGCCGAGACCGAGCCTTGCGCGGCGATGCATCGGAAGTTTCGAAATGTCGCTGTTGTGAAAGCAAACCGAGCCGGCATCGGCCGGGACCAGACCTGCGATCATGTAAAACGACGTCGTTTTCCCCGCTCCGTTCGGGCCTAACAGGCCGACGATTTCGCGGGGTTTTACAGAGATCGATACCCCATCGACCACGGCGCGGCCGCCGTAGCACTTCCGCAGGCCGGAGGCGAAAAGCACCGAGTTCTCGGGACTACAGCAGGTGGAGCCGGGAGCGTGGGAAACCATCGGATTATTCACGTGTCTGCTCGGGTCTGCCGCCCATTTCCCATTTGCCCTTGGTCTCAAACGAGCCGGATTGGTTCAGTCTCAGGATGAGGTCCGGTTCCTTGGCGCGGAGGAAGTTTGCGCCTTGTTTTACCCATGGATATCCGCCGCTGATCACGATGTCGCCACTCGACGGACGGTAGGTGAACAAGGCGCCGCTGGCTTCGACCGGTTCCTTTCCGTTCTGCACGCCGCGTTGCAGGATGCGGACCGCGCCAGTGGCGACGATCTTGTCCACCTCGCCGAACTTCGCGCCGATGCCCAGCCCGTCCTGCTTCCCGGGTTTTGCTTTCGCCGCTTGTTTGGTTAGGAAAATCTTCAACTCGTTCGCACCACTCAAGGCGAAGCGCGGATCGGAAACACGAACGTTTTTCAGGTAAACGAAGACGCCGTTCTCCGAATCGAAATACATGCCGCCGTCGCAGTTTACGACCGTGTCGGTTGCGGCGGGTTCGATTTCCAATGGCTTGTCGGGCGCGGGCATGGGTGCCGCGGCGTCGGCAGGTCCTTCGATCCTAGCTTTTTCGACGAAGTCACGCACCCTCGCGGTAGCCGCCGCGGAGGCGTCGAGGTCCGCAATCAGCGAGGTGGAATGCGTGGATGGTTGATTGGATTTCCCGTCCTCCAAGACCGGCGGCGCGGCAATGAGCAGGTTTCCGAACAAGCCGAACATCGCGGCATTCGAGCCACCTTGCTTTGGCAGCATGGTGGTTTTCATGGTGTCCGCCTTCAGCCAGGTGCGGGTCGGACCGGTTAGGAATCCGACGCCATCGGCGTAGTCGTAATGCAGCGCCGAACCTTGTGCGCAGAGCTGATCCGAAATCAGGGAAACCGGTTCGCGGGATTCGATCAACGCCTTGTCCTGATAGACGGTCGCCTGTTTCAGATCGATGCGACCGCGCGGGCTTTGATCCGGGTTGTAGAACTCGATGACCAGATCATCGCCGGCGATCGACTGCTCATTGACGAGAGTGAGCCGCGCCGCCCTGAGCGAGGCGGAGAGGCGGAGATTTTCGTCGTATCGAGGAAGCAGCACGTCATCGAGATGGCTGCCATCCGGCAACAAGGACATCACAGGAGACTTCTTCATGTCCGGCTCGGCTAGAGCGACCGCAGCGCCGAGCAGGAAACAGAGTGCTGGGTGGATCGTCGGCATTAGTGGGATGCGTGGTGGATGGCGACGAGTTTCACGAGGATGTCCTCGATGAACTCCAGCGGGATTTGGTTCGGTCCGTCGGATACCGCGTTGGCCGGATCCGAATGCACTTCCATGAACACGCCATCGACGCCGGTGGCTACGGCGGCACGGGCCAGCACTGGTGCGAGTTCACCATCGCCGCCGGTCGCCCCGCCGAGGCCGCCGGGGCGTTGGACCGAGTGGGTGGCGTCGAAGATCACGGGCAGGCCCTCCTTGCGCATCCAGTAGAGCGAGCGCATATCGGTGACGAGGTTGTTGTAGCCGAAGGTGGTGCCCCGCTCGGTGAGAAGGAACCGCTCACAGCCGTAGGCGCGGAGTTTGTCCGCGATGTTCACGGTGTCCCATGGGGCGAGGAACTGGCCTTTTTTGACGTTCACCGCCCGGCCGGTTTTCGCCGCGGCTTCCAGCAGATCGGTCTGGCGGCAGAGGAAGGCGGGGATTTGCAGGAGGTCGATGTGCTCGGCGGCGATGTCGGCCTGTTCGGCAGTGTGGATGTCGGTGGTGACCGGCATGCCGAGTTCGCGGGAGATTTCACCGAGGATGCGGCAGCCTTCCACCGGGCCGGGACCACGGAACGAGCTGATCGAGGTTCGGTTCGCCTTGTCGAACGAGGCCTTGAAGAGGAAATGGATGCCGGTGCGCTCGGCCACTTCCTTGAGTGAGCGCGCCATGTCCCAGGCGAAGGCTTCCGATTCCAGGGCGCATGGTCCGAGGATGAAAAACGGCACGGGTCCGCCCACGGGGACGTCGCCAATGTTGAAGGGTTCGAATGACATGTTTGGAAAACTCAGCGTTCGTCAGGGGATTGGCTGGCGGTTTGATAGAGCCGATCAAGGTTTTGGATGGCCGCGTCGAGCAGCTTGCGTTCGGAAGCTGTGAGATTGCCCTTGGTTTTGGAAGCCAGCATTTCAAGGGAATCGAGCACCGATCGGGCGGCACGCAAGTTCACGGATTTCACGCCGGTCTGGGGGTTGGGGATCTGTCCGAGGAACAAGCCGGCGTTTTGCGCCTGCATCAGGACGAAGTCGTTGAATCGGGAATCGGCAGCCGGTGTTTCAGCCATGACGGGCAAAGGCTAAGTCCATGACTGGCGCGGCGGAAGCGGAAACACGCAGGGAGACAATTTTGCCTTGGGGCGTGACGATCCGGTGCTCGTCAGCCAGATTTCGCCTGCAACACATGGAAGCCGACACCGCGCCCACCGATTCTCCAGTGCCACCGGGCATCGCCTTGTTCGATCTGGACGGCACCTTGATCGCATGGGACTGCCAGTTGTTGTTCCGGCATTTCGTGATTCGCCGCGAGCCATGGCGGGCGTGTCTGCTTCCGGTGTTTTTGGTGGCTTTGCCACTTGCCCCCTTGCTGGGAAAGGACCTTTTGAAGCGCGTGTTTCTGAGCTACCTCGTGGGCATCGATGAGGCAAGGCTTGCGGAGCATTCGCGGGAGTTTGCAAGACAAGTGGCGGCATCGGTCTTCCCGGAGGTCTTGGCGGAACTCCGGCAGCATCAGGCGGAGGGGGACTTCACCGTTCTGACGTCCGCAAGCCCGGAATGTTATGTCGCGGAAATCGGCCGCGAACTTGGTTTTGACCGTTCCTTTGGGACTCGGTTTTCGCCTGGCCCCTTGATTCCCGTCCTGACCAACCACAAAGGCGCGGAAAAAGTGAACCGGCTCCGTAAAGCACTTCCCAAGCAGTGGTTCGATGGGCCGCACCTGAAAAACACCCATGGCTACACCGACAGCGCGGCGGATCTGCCGATGCTCGCGTTGTGCCGACAGGTCACCTTGATCAACCCAAAGCCGGAACTGATGGAGCAAGGGAAGAGACATTCATGGCGGGTCTTGCAGCCAGCCAGACCCTGGAGCGGCAGCTTCGATCACGCAGTTCGTTCACTCAAGTTGCTGCTCGGTCTCGGAAAAAACCCCGGTGCAATGGCGCACCCGGAGCCTAAAGCGTGATGCCAAAGAAATCCCGGATCACCTGGGCATAGACCTCGCGTTTGAACTCCGGCAACCAGTCGAGATCAAATTCCTCGGGTAAAATCCACCGATACGAGCTGAACTCGCGTGGCTTCTGGTTCACATCCACCTCCGGTGCATGCGGATGCACCAGGCAGCGGAAATAGGTCTGCTCCTGGCCGTGGTTGCCATGTTTTTGCAGCTTCTTGCCGCGCACATCGGGCGGGTAGAGATAGCGGTATCCGCTGCGGCGCTCCAGCACCTCGTAGTGACGGGGTTCCAGTCCGACCTCTTCCCGGACCTCGCGATAAAGGGCCTGTTCCAGTGTTTCGCCGGCATCCACACCGCCCTGGGGAAACTGCCATGCGCCGGGAATCGTTGAACGCTCACAGATGAGCACGTTGCCGTGGGAATTTACCATGACGGCGGCGACATTCGGGCGGTAACGGACCATGCCGTTTGATTGGCAGTTTCCCGCGCCCGCGACAATACCCAAGGACGGAAAATCACATCCGTTCTCGCCACCGCCGTCGATCAGTGCTTGGTTTCCCCATCATGAAACAAACCTTCGCACCCGTTCTGTTGGGATTTCTCGTTGCAGGTTCCGCAATGGCCCAGCAGGGCAGGCCGGACAATCCGAACGCACCGCAGCAAAACGAGAACGACCGCCCGGCCCAAAACCGCTTCTGGCAGGCGAGCATCGGCGGTGGTCACTACATGGTCGCTCTCGACCGGATCAGCTCGATCAGCCGTCATCAATACGTGCTCGATGGTGCGGTGATCGTCGATGAAGTCACCGTCGATGCCCTCGGCCAGTCGCTGGCGCGTTTCTATCATATCACTCCGGTGACCGACGCCGCAGCGGGCAGCGCTCTCGGCAACGTCGCAAAACGGGCGGTGGACCGTGGTCGCGAAATGGTTGAGAACAATGCAAACCGCGCCGGATCATCGATCCAGGACATGGTCGTGAAAAAATACCCCGAGACCACCCACGCCCGGACCATCGAGTTCCGCGTCTCCTCCGAAGCCGAGCTGGCGAGCCTTTACAAAAGCGTTCAAACGGCGTGGGAGAACAACCGCGGCAGGAAGTTCGAGCTGAAGTGAGCGCCGACTCACGCCATGGCAGGCTTCAGCAGGCCGGAGCGGACCAGAAGCGGTTCAAGTTCCGGATCGTGGCCCATAAAATTCCGATAGAGTTCGTCCACCGGAGCCGAGTTTCCCTTGCTGAGGATTTCCCTGCGGAAACTGGCGCCGGTTTCCGGATTGAGCACGCCCTCGCGCTGGAAGCGGGTAAAGGCATCGGCGTCCAGCACCTCGGCCCACTTGTAGGAGTAGTAGCCGGCTGCGTATCCGGTCGGGCTGGAAAACAAATGGTTGAAGCGCCGCAGCATGGTTGGCGCCTCGGTTTTCAGCGGGGCACGGTATTCGGCGAGGATTTCGCGGTCCACGGCGTCGAGCGTGCGACCGGTGAGCAGGGAAGGATCTACGTGCAAGGCGAGGTCTAGTTTCGCGAAGGCTAGCTGGCGCATGAAAGCGGTGGCGCTCATGTAGTTTTTCGCCGAGACCATCTTTGAAAAGAGAACGTCGGGGATTGGCTCGCCGGTCTCGTGGTGGCGGGCGAAGAAATCCAGCGACTCCCGCTCCCAGCAGAAGTTTTCCATGATCTGTGAGGGCAGTTCGACGAAGTCCCACGGCACGTTGGTTCCCGACAGCGCCTTGACCGGCACCTCGCTGAGCATGCCGTGCAGTAGATGGCCGAACTCGTGGAAAATCGTTTCCACTTCGCCGTGTGTGAGCAATGCGGTCTTGCCGTCCACCGGCGGGCTCATGTTGCCAATGATCAGGCCGAGATGCGGCTCGCCGGGCTTGCCGGTGTGGAGCGAGTTCATCCATGCACCGCCGCGTTTCGACTCCCGCGGATGCCAATCCGCGTAGAACGAACCGAGGTGTGCGCCGCTCGTAGCATCGTTGATTTCAAAAAACGAAACCTCCGGGTGCCAGACTTCGATGGCCTCGCCTGCGGCACCGCTTTTCCCCGGCTCGAAATGGATCGTTTCGCGTTGCTTGATGTTGATGCCGAACAGCCGGGTTGCGATTTCGAACATGCCGCGCATCACGCCATCCACCGGGAAATATGGCCGCAGCTCCTCGTCATCGAGGTCGAAGAGTTCCTTGCGTCGGCGCTCCGCCCAGTAGGACACATCCCATGGTTCGAGGTCGTCCGGTGCCTCACCGGTTTTATCCGCCTTGTATGCGACCAAGTCCCGATAGTCCTTGAGAAAGCCGCCGCGCACCTTCGCATGCAGGTCCTCGATGAAACCCAGCGCGGTGCTTCCGTTTTTGGCCATGCGCCGTTGCAGCACGAAGTCCGCGAAATTCGCCGATCCTAACAATTCCGCCTTCTCCTGCCGCAGCGCTACGATGCGGCCAACCAGCTCCGAGTTGTCATGTTCTCCGCTGGATGCGACCGAGCTGGAAGCCTGCCAGACTTGTTTGCGGATTTCGCCGTCATGCAGGTATTGCATCACCGGCATCATCGACGGGGCTTGAAGCGTGAAGCGCCACGCCGGAGCGTCCGTGCCGCAAAGTCCCTTCGCCATGGCGTTCGCCTGTGCGGCGGCGATCGCGGAGGCGGGCAGTCCGTCGAGTTTGGCTTCGTCGCGAATGACGAGTTCCCAGGCATTGGTCGAGTCCAGCACATGTTCGGCGTATTGCTTGGTAAGGCGGGACAGCTCGGCCTCGATCACGGAAATGCGGGCTTTTCGCTCCGTGGAGAGATCGGCCCCCGACTGCTGGAAATCCAACACGGTTTCCTCGACATGGCGTTTCCGCACCGGATCAAGCCGAGCCACCTCCGGCGACGAGGCGACTGCTTTGATCACGGTCCAGAGCCCGGTGTTCAGCGGGATGGAAGAAAAGAAATCACTCACTTCGGGGAGCATGCGGTTGAGTGCTTCGCGCTGGGCGGGTTCATCCCGGACCGAGTCGAGATGATTCAGACGGCCCCAGCCGTGGGAGAGTTCCTCGGTTGCTTGTTCGAGTGCTTCGAAGGTGGAGGCATAGGACGCGGTTTCCGGCACCTGATTGGCAATGCTGTCGATGCGTTGCTTCGAGTGCTTCAGCGCAAGGGAAATATCCGGCTCGATGGCATCAGGAACCAAGGTGGACCAGCGGATGGCGAAATCATTGGAGAGAAACGGATGCATGCCGCGGAGTCTCCACTGATTTCTCCATCCCGCAAGAGTGCTTGTGGGATCGTCAGTCGAGTTGCTCGTTGAGCCAGACCAGCATGCGCTTGCGGTAGGCGCCTTGATTGCGCGAGAGCGAGTTTCCATGTCCGCCGCCCTTGACCTCGAAGAGGGTCTTTGGTTTCTCGGCGGCCTCGTAGAGAGCACGGCCTTGCGAGAAGGGAACAACCTCGTCCGCCGTGCCATGCACGATCAACAAGGGAGTCGGGCTGAGTTTCGCGACCAGGTTCACCGGCGCGAGATCGTCGGTGACCAGTTCCTCGCCTAGTTGGCCGGCCATTCTCCGTGCCATGGCGCGATAGGAGGCGAAGGCGCCATCCACCACGACGGCCCGCAAGCCGCCGACCCGTTTCGTTGCCAGTGCCGCGACGGACTTCGCCCCGCCGAGACTGTGGCCGTAGGAAATCAAGCGTTGTGGGTCAACGTCGGCGCGGGTTTTGATGTATCCGAACATCGATTGCACATCCGCCACCATGCCGCTTCGCTCGGGTTCGCCGCCGGATTTTCCAAAGCCACGGTAGTCGAACGCGAGCACATGATAGCCGCTCTCCACCAGCCACAGCACGAAGCCGAGATGGTGTCCGAGCGAGCCCGCGTTGCCATGGGAAAACACCACCGTGCCGAGGGCGCGTTTGCCGCGCGAGGGGATGAACCAGCCATGTAGCTCCGTGCCGTCCGCCGACTTCACCCGCAGGTCTTCGAAACGAAAGCCCCAGGTCGCGGGAGTCGCGGGTTCGTCCTTGGTCGGGAAATAGAAAAACCGGTTTCCTCCATCCGGTCCGAGCACGCCCTCGGTGAGTTTTTTCACCAACTCTGATTCAATGGTCGCTGGCGCGGCCACATCGACCCCTGCGGCGGAAAGCTGACAGATCAAGGCATGTATCACCAGCAAGCACGCCTTGATCCATGCTGGTATTGCAGCGTCGTGGCTCAGCATGCGATACTTCTAGCCGAATGCCTTTAGAAAGCCAACTTCGATTGCGAGCGGCTCAAAGGCGTTCGTCTCCAAAGTCCGGCGCAGGGAATCCAGTGCCTCGATGCGGCGCAGCAGTTTGGGCTCCGTCTCACGCTCCGCGATCGGTCGCAGTGCCTCTGCGGTTTCCGGAAAATCCAGACCGCTCGATCCCGTTTTCACCCGCAGCAAGTCCGCCAGCCACGCCATCAACACATCGAGCATCCGGTTCCGGGCATCGAGATATTCCGCTTCGGCGGCGGCCTTGTGAAATGCCTCGCGCTCGCGCAGCCATGCACCATCGGTTCCATCACGGTAGGCGGCGGTTTCCTCTTTTTCCGCGTGTTTCGCCGCCGCTTCCGTGTGCTCGCGCGACTGCTGCAGGAAGTTTGCAAAGACAGCCTTGAGATGCAGCGCGGCGATGGGGGTGCCGAATCCTCTCTGGGCGGCTTCGTTCAGGGCGGCGACCAGTTCCGCTCCTCCGCCCTCCAGCATGGCGCGTCCGCCGAGCAGGGGAATCCGCACGCAGCGGGAGAGAATGGTTGGCAACAGGCGCTGCGGGTTCGCCGTCAGCAGTATCAGCAGTGTGTTGTCCGGCGGCTCTTCGAGCGTTTTCAAAAAAGCATTCGCCGCCTGCTCGTTCATGCGGTCCGCCTCTACCAATACGCCGACTTTTCGCGAACCACTTGGCGCTGCCAAATGCAGTGTGTGTTCCAGATTGCGGATCTCATCGACCCCGATGCGGCGGCTTTTCATCCGCGGCCGGATGATCCGAATCCAGCCGCTTTCCAACTCGTCAAGCGGCGGGGTGCCCGCCACCACCGGGTCTCCGAATAAATCGAAGCCACCCGCCGCGCCGCCGCCATTCACCAGCTGGATCATCCTCGCCGCCAGCTCCTGTTTGCCGCTGCCCTCCGCCCCGCTCACCAGCAAGGCATGAGCCAGCCTGCCGCGCCCGTGCGCCGCGCTGAGTAATTCATAGGCCCTGTCCGCTACATACGCCACCTGAGCCGCATCCTCTCCACCACGCCCGAAGGTGCAACTTTCAAATGTGGCAAACACACCCGTGCAAAGTCCGCATGGTGGTTGATTCTGAATTGTGCGGCCACCGGGCTGTTGCGACAAGGGACGCCGCGTCAACGCGCTGTTTTTTTCATCGGTCAATCAGTCGGCATTCTCCGCTGTGCTCAGGCACAACCAGCAAGTCCGGGTGGTAGTAGGATGTGACTTGGCGGTGTCGAAATTGACCACGACGCCGTTGGAGTCGAAGTCCTTCATGACTGGCGTTGGGTCTATGCGCCATTCCGCTCAATTCGCGCGTGGGGAAGGCGGATTCATGCTCAACAAATCGTGATTTTATCCTAGCTGGTCGGTCGGTTGTGGGTATTTTTTGTCAGCCTGAGTGGCGGAATGACCCAAAAGTCGGGGACAAGGCCAAATCGGGAACAATCTACGCATCGATGAATCTGACACTCAAAGTATGGCGGCAAGCGGGTCCCACCGTCCAGGGCAGGATTGAAACGTATGAGGCCAAAAGCATTCCGGAAGAGGCCTCGTTTCTTGAAATGCTCGATATTGTGAACGAGCGGCTGGTCGAGGACGGCAAGGATCCGATCCACTTCGACCATGACTGCCGCGAAGGGATCTGCGGAACTTGTTCTTTGACAATCAACGGAATCCCTCATGGAAAGGAACGTGGAATCACCACTTGCCAGGTCCACATGAGGAAGTTCCGGGATGGCGACACGATCTGGATCGAGCCGTTTCGGGCCAATCCATTTCCCGTAATCAAGGATCTTATCGTGGACCGCGGCGCCTTTGACCGGATCATTGCCGCAGGTGGTTACATCGATGTCCGCACCGGTTCGGCGGTCGATGCGAACGCGCTCCCTATCGCCAAGGTGGATGCGGAATCCGCCTTCGACGCGGCGGCCTGCATTGGCTGTGGGGCCTGTGTAGCTTCCTGCAAGAACGCTTCGGCGATGCTTTTTGTCTCGGCGAAGGTCTCCCATCTTGGTCATCTTCCCCAAGGGCAGCCGGAGCGCGACAAGCGGGTGCTCGCGATGGTCCGGCAAATGGATGCGGAGGGTTTTGGAAACTGCACCAATCAATACGAGTGCGAGGCAGCTTGTCCGAAGGAAATCAGTGTTGATCACATTGCCCGCATGAACCGCGACTTTGCCGCAGCCGTGGCGCGCGAGCAGTTCGTCGGGGTTTAAGGCAAGGCGATTTTCCCAGGTTGGTGAAATGAGGGACGGGAATGTCCCTCCTTCTTATGAAGGCCGCATGCGAGCGCGATTGAACCGTTGTGCGATGATGCACGGGAGGTTGAGGAGGAATCCGAAGCTCACCATCACGATGTCCGCCCAGAGCGGGTTCCAAATCAGGAACAACGGAGCGAAGGCCAGTGCCGCCCAGTGGCAGAGTTCGCCGCGCCATGATTCGGCGGCGAACGACTTCAGGGACGCCGCTGAACGGTCATAGA
>Ga0114938_1002888_pt1 | contig 10507 bp, 6 predicted proteins | sample AshMeaBigSpring_FD_88675 | JGI IMG/M metagenome (GOLD analysis project Ga0114938, IMG submission 88675) | Groundwater microbial communities from Big Spring, Nevada to study Microbial Dark Matter (Phase II) - Ash Meadows Big Spring | ecosystem: Environmental > Aquatic > Deep subsurface >...
CCGCCGTGTGTGCCGGTCTGCCCGGTCAACGCCACCTACACCCGCCCCGACGGCATCGTGGCCATCGACTACGAACAGTGCATCGGCTGCCGCTACTGCATTACCGCCTGCCCCTACTCGGCGCGCACCTTCGACGTGGGCTACACCTACACCGAGAACACGCCGGAGCAGCAGGAATATGAGCTGCTGCCCAACTACGAGTACGGCGTCGAACATGTCCGCGTGCCCGGCAGCGACGAGTCGCCCATTGGCAATGCGCGCAAGTGTCACTTTTGCCTGCACCGGCTGGAGCAGGGCGCGCTGCCCATGTGCGTCACCACCTGCATCGGCGTCGCCAACTTCTTTGGCGACCTCAATGATGGCGACAGTCTGGTGGCGGAGATGGCCGCACAGCCCAATGCCATTGTGCTGAAGGAAGAACTCGGCACCAAACCCAAAGTCTTTTATCTGGTCTAAGGGAGGCGAATCAATGACTACGTTAGCAACTCCCATACCGGGAAATGTGGAAAAAAGTCAAAATTGGCTGCAGTGGGTGGCCTGGATTCTGACGATCGTCTGTCTGGCGGCTGGCGCGTACGGTCTCTACCTGCGTTTCACCGAGGGACACGCGGCAGCCAGCTACGGATCCTACGTGCCGTGGGGACTGTGGATTGCGGCCTATGTGGCGCTGATCGGCGCGTCGGCGGGTGCGTTTGGCTTCGCCGCCGTCATCTTCACCCTGCGCAAGACTGAGTACTACGGCCTGGCGCGGTTGGCGATGCTCGTCGCCTTTGGCGCGTTCGCCGCCGGCATGACCAACGTCTGGCTCGATCTGGGCCATCCCTTCCGCTTCTGGAAGTTGATGACGCAGACCGCGTGGACGTCAATCATGGGCTGGATGTCCTGGTTCTATGTGATCTACGGGCTGCTCCTGGTGGTCGGTCTCTTCCTAACACGCAAGGGCGTAATTCCGAAGTTCATGGAACGCTTTTCCTGGATCGCGTTTCTGTTTGCCATCGCCTTTGCCGGCGCCGAGGGCGCGCTCTTCGGCGTGGTCGGCGCCCGTGCGCTGTGGGAATCGGGCTTGACGCCGATTCTGTTCCTGGTGGAAGCGGCGCTCTTTGGCACCGGTCTGGTGGCCATCGGCGCGCTGATTTTCGGCGCCATGAATAAGCAAGCGGCGCGCATGTTGGGCGTGGTGATGCTCATCCTGCTCGGCGTGCTGCTGCTGCTGGAATGGGCGGAGTACACGACGGCGCTCTACGCCTCGGTGCCGGCCAAGACCAGCGCCGTGATGACGATCCTGACCGGGCCGTACTGGTGGGTCTTCTGGGGGCTGCACCTGGGTCTCGGCGTCGTGCTGCCGGGCTTGATGCTGCTCTTTGGTCGCGGCAATGTGCTGCTCACTGGTCTTGCTGGCGGGCTGATCGCGGCGATGGGGCTGGCGACCAAGCTCAACCTGGTGCTGCCTGCGCTGGCGCAGGAAGAACTGGAAGGTCTGGCGCACGCCTTCACTGGCCCCGGCCTCACCTTCGCCTATTTCCCAACGACGATGGAATGGCTGGTCTGGCTCGGTACGCTGGGGCTGGGCGGTCTGATCGTCCTGGTCGGCTACCGGCTCTTCAGCCTGGCCACACCGACTCGCAGCAGTGCAAGCAAGTAGGGAGGAAATCTCTATGTCCAACGAAATGCTCAATCAAGTTCCCGTGCGCGAAGAAGACGGCTGCGGCTGCGAACCGGGGCTGACACTCACCCGCCGCACCTTTGTCAAGACCTCGGCGCTGCTCGGCGGCGTAGCAGCCATCGCCAGCCAGTTGCCGGCGGTCGCCAAGACGCTCAACGAACCGGCGCAGATGGTGGAAGGCGCGGCGGTTGCAGCCGACGCCAACGGCTACGCGCTGATGGACCCGAACAACATTCTCTATTCGTCCTGCCTGCAGTGCAACACCGGCTGCGCAATCAAGGTCAAGGTCGTGGACGGCGTCATCTCCAAGATCGACGGCAATCCTTACTCGCCTTCCACCTTCTGGCCCTATCTCGACTACACCACGCCGCCCAGCGAAGTCGGCGCCATCGACGGCTGGATCTGCCCGAAGGGACAGGCTGGCCTGCAAAGCACCTATGACCCGTACCGCATCCGCAAGGTGCTCAAGCGCGCCGGCCCGCGCGGATCGGGCCAGTGGGAGAGCATCGAGTTCACTCAGGCCATCGAGGAGATCGTCAACGGCGGCAAGTTCGCCGACGGCACGACCAGCCCCGGGCTGAACGAAATCTACGCGCTGCGCGACGCCAAGGTCGCCAAGGAGATGGCAAAGGCGGTCGACGCTATCCTGGCGGAGAAGGACCGCGAGAAACAGCAGGCGCTGGTCGCGGAGTTCAAGGTCACCTTCGCCGACCACCTCGACACGCTCATCGACCCCGATCACCCAGACCTGGGGCCGAAGAACAATCAATTCACCTTCGTGTGGGGGCGCCTTAAAGACGGTCGCGGCGAGTTTATCAAGCGCTTCGCTGGCGATTCGCTCGGTTCGGTCAACGCCCACGGCCACACCACCGTCTGCCAGGGGTCGCTCTACTTCACCGGCAAGGCGATGAGCGAGCAGTTCGTCGAAGGCAAGTGGACGGGCGGCGAAAAGTTCTACTGGCAGGGCGATCTCGCCAACACCGAATTTGCTATCCTTGTCGGCAACAACGTCTTCGAGGGCGGCTATGGTCCACCCTACCGCGTCTCCAAGATCACCGACGGGCTGACCAGCGGCCGGCTGCGCTACGTCGTCATCGACCCGCGGCTGGGCAAAACGGGCAGCAAGGCGTGGAAATGGCTGCCCAACATCCCCGGCACCGAAGCGGCGATTGCGCTGGCGCTGATCCAGATCATCATCGACAACGAGCGCTACAACAAAGGCTACCTGGAGAATGCCAACCAGGCGGCGGCCACGGCGGCCGGCGAACCGAACTTCTGTAACGCGGCCTGGCTGGTCAAGCTCGACAAGGACGGCAAACCCGGCAAGCTGATGCGCGGCTCTGAACTCGGCATCGCCGTGGAGGAGCGCGAGAAGGCTGACGGCTCCGGTGCGTGGAAGTTCGACCCCTTCGTCGTTTTGCAGGACGGCAAGTTCGTCACGTTCGACCCTAACGACAAGGAGAACCCGGTCAAGGGCGATCTCACCGCCGACACTGAGTTTTCCACGCTCGACAAGGACGGCAAGGCGGTCACGATCAAGGTCAAGTCGGCGCTGATGGTGCTGGCTGACAGCGCCCGCGAGCACACCGTCGAGGAGTGGGCGGAGATCGCCGGCGTAGATGAGCGCGATCTCTACGCGATTGCCCAGGAGTTCACCAGCCACGGGCGTAGGGCGTGCGCCGACATCCATCGCGGCGTCAGCCAGCACACCAATGGCTACTACAACGTGCAGGCGTGGAACGATCTCAACCTGTTGATCGGCAACTACGACTATGCTGGCGGCTACGCGGTCGGCAAAGCCTACGACCAGAACGGGACTAAAGAGGGGCAGCCCTACAACGTCAATAAGATGATCGACGGCGCGATGGGCAAATTCGGCCACACGATCATCCGTTCCAGCAAGTACGAGACGAGCACGATCTTCGACGAGTACCCGGCCAAACGCCCCTGGTATCCGCTGGCGACCGACATCTACCAGGAGATCTTCCCGTCGATCGGCGACGCCTATCCCTATCCGGTCAAGGCTGCCTTCCTCTACATGGGGTCGCCGGTCTACTCGCTGCCGGCGGGCAACACCAACATCGAGGTGCTCAAGGACCCGGCCAAGCTGCCGCTCTTCGTCACCTTCGACATTGTGATCGGCGAAACGTCAATGTACGCTGACTACATCATCCCTGACCTGAGTTATCTGGAGCGTTGGGAGTTCCAAAAGACGCACCCGAACGTGATCGTGAGGAACGCGCCGGTGCGCCAGCCGGTGATTGCGCCGCTTACCGAGACGACCATCGTCTACGGCATCGAGCAGCCGATCTGCCTGGAGAGCTTTCTGCTCGCCATCGCCGAAAAGATGGAATTGCCCGGCTTCGGGCCGAACGGTTTCGGCGAAGGCAAGCCCTACCAGCGCATGGAAGACCTCTACATCAAGCAGACGGCTAACATTGCCTACGGCGAGAAGCCGGAGCTGGCCGACGCCGTTGAGGAAGCGAGCGACGAGGAGATCGAACTGTTCCTCACCACACGGCGGCACCTGCCCAAGACGGTCTTCGATGTCGATGCCTGGAAAGCCGCTATCGACAATGACGAGAGCCTGTGGCGGCGCGTTGTCACCGTGCTCAACCGTGGCGGACGCTTCCAGCCCTACGGCAAGATTCTCAGTGGTGAGCAGTTGGCGAACAGGTACGGCAAGTACATCGGCATGTACTGTGAGAAGACCTACGACACGAAGGACAGCATGACAGGCGAGCACTTCACCGGCGTGACCCGCTACTTCGAGCCGGGGCGCGATGCGCTGGGCAATCTCGTCGTGCAGCAGGACAAGGCTGAAGGATACGACCTGCAACTGATCACCTTCCGTACGATCATGCAGACCAAGAGCCGCACACCGGGCAACTACTGGCTGCGCGCAGTCGAGCCGACCAATTCCGTGATCGTCAACAGCCAGGACGCTGCCCGCATGGGCTTGAAGACGGGCGACATGGTGCGCATCACCTCCAAGACCAACCCAGAGGGGGTCTGGGATCTGGGCAACGGCCAGACTGTGCCGATGGATGGCCAGGTGCTGGTGCTGGAGGGCTTGCGGCCCGGCGTAGTAGGATTCAATCTGGGCTACGGCCACTGGGCCTACGGCGCCAACGACGTGACCATCGACGGCCAGGTGGTCGTGGGCGACAAGCGCCGCGCTACCGGCATCCACGCCAATGCCGCCATGCGCACCGACACGCACAACCCCAACACCACCCTGCGCGACCTGGTGGGCGGGTCGGCGGTCTTCTATGACACGATGGTGAAGTTGGTGAAGGTGTAAAAGAGATTAGGAGATTGGGCGTCATCCGACAGCAACCTCCAATCTCCCAATCTCTCAATCTCCAATCTCTATGAAGCCCAAACACATCGCCATTCTGATCGGAGTGATCGTTGTCTTGTTCGTTGCCTGGTTCGTGCTGGCGCCGCCGCGCTTTTGGCTGAATATGACCAAGGCGGTGGCGCCGACGGCGGCGACCGGCGCGCAGTTGGTCGAACAATACGAATGCCGGAGCTGTCATCGCATCGCCGGCACAGGTGCGCTCAAGGCGCCGAATCTGGATCGCATTACCCTGCGCAGCGACGACCCCGTTCATGTGACGCTGCGCCTCTGGCTGCGTGACCCACGCGCAATCGAGGGCGACACCGCCATGCCCAACTTCCGCCTCGCCGACAGCGAGATCGAGGCGATCCTGGCCTATTTGATCGAAAACGATCAAAGCCAGTAGAATAAAACAGCTTTCATCCACAGATTACGCAGATTTCGCAGAGAATCATTCTGCGAAATCTGCGTAATCTGCGGATTATATCCGTGACGCTTACAATTCGTGACCATGAAAACACTCGACGAACTCCTTGCCGAATCCGCGACCCTGCACCGCCACCTCTGCCCGCGCCAGGTGCTTGGTGTGCAGATAGGACGGCTGGCCGCCGAATTGCTCGGCCTCGACCTGCCGCAGAGTGACAAGCGCCTGCTCACCATCGTCGAGACCGACGGCTGTTTCACGACCGGGCTTTCGGTGGCGACCAACTGCTGGGTAGGGCGGCGCACGCTGCGCGTCGAGGATTACGGCAAGGTCGCCGCTACCTTTGTCGATACGCACAGTGGCCAGGCGATCCGCAGCGCGCCCAGCTCGACCGCACGTGAACGCGCCGCCGCCTTTGCGCCCGACGCCCACAACCGCTGGGAGGCGATGCTGCTCGGCTACCAGCGCATGGCGCCCGTCGACATCTTCGTGTGGCAGCCGGTGATCCTGACTACGCCCGTTGAAGCGCTCATCAGCCGCGCCGGAAACCGAGCAAGCTGCGACCGCTGCGGCGAAGAAATCCTCAACGAGCGCGAGGTCGTGATCGGCAGTGCGACGCTTTGCCGTCACTGCGCATACGGCGGCTACTACCACCTGTGCGGCGAAGACGCCGACCACGCGCTGCCGCTGGCGCCGTGGGCGTTTCAGACTGCGGATTGACCGGCGCCGCACATGGAACTGCTCTTTGCCGGCGCTGCCCCAGACCTGTATCCCGGCCGCTGTCTCAACCGGCGTCATGCTGGCGCGGGTTGCGCACGCTGCGTCGACGGCTGCCCGGTGCAGGCGATCACCTTTGATGGCGTGACCCCGCAGCTTGACGCAGACGCCTGTGTGCGCTGCGGCCTCTGTGTCCCAACCTGCCCCACCAACTGTTTTGTGCCAGCCGTCGCGTACGAACGCAAATTGTGCGAAACGGTTGCCGCACTGCCGCCGACGCCGATCGCGTTGGTCTGCGCGGCGCACCCGGCGCCCGCGCAGAGTGCGGCAAAGGTCGAGGCCGTCGTGCAGCATCGGCGCTGTCTGGCTGCGCTCGCCATCGCGGATCTACTGGAAATGGCCGCCGGTGGGGCGCGTCCGCTCTGGCTCGATGACAGACCATGCACCGATTGTCCCATCGGCGCGGCGCAGGCGACGTTGGTGCGCACGGTCGATGCGGCGCGCACCTTGCTCCATGCCAGCGGACACTCGCCCGCCATTCTGCTGCACAGCGAACGCCCGCCAGCGTCCGACGCCAAAGCCCGGCGTGTGCCGCTCTACGACGGCGCACAGCCAGAGATTAGCCGCCGTGTGCTCTTTGCACGGCTGCGACCGCCCCTCACCGGGGAGGATGCACCGCCCGTGCTCGACGACCTGGTGCAGCGTGGCGCGCCGCTTTCGGCACGCCTGCCGCAGCAGACGCCAGCCAGTCGTCGGCGTTTGCTCGCCGCGCTCGCTTTGCAGCAAAGCGCCGCAGACGGTGATCTGCCCGCAGCGCACACGCCTTTTGGCGCGGTAGAAATCGGCGCAGCGCGCTGCTCCGCCTGTGGGCTTTGCGCGCGCTTTTGTCCGACCGGAGCGCTGCAATTCGCGTCGAGCGATGAACAATTTACGCTTTCCTTTTACGCGGCGGCGTGCATCGACTGCGTCATCTGCACCGTGGCCTGCCCCGAAGGAGCGGTGCGGATGGGCGCCGCCGCTTCACTGGATGCAATCCTGCGCGACGAAGCGATCATCTGTGTCGCCGGGGCGCTCACACCGTGCGCCGTCTGCGGCGTGGCGACCAGAGCCGACGCGAACGCTCAGACCGTGCGCTGTCATGTTTGCCGCCAGGGCGCCGGTGCGGTAACATCGCTGCGCGACGAGGCTGGCTTGATGGCTGACCTGCTCAAGCGCAGCGCACATCCGATATATGAGTAATCGATCAAGCAAGGGAAAAAGATGGCAGACAAGATTCCAGCAAGCTATGTAGCCTTTCAAGAAACCTATCCCGACGTTTTTGCCGCTTACGAGCAACTGGGCGCCGCCGTTCATGCCGAAGGGCCGCTCGACGACGGCACACGTGCGCTGGTGAAGCTGGCATTGGCGATCGGCGTCGGCGCTGAAGGCGCGGTTCACGCGCACACGCGCAAATGTCGGGAGGCGGGCCACAGCGCCGCGGCCATCCGCCAGGTTGCGCTGCTGGCGATCCCGACCGCCGGCTTTCCGGCGGGAATGGCGGCGCTCTCGTGGATCAACGACATCTTGAATTCGGCATGAATGATTTGGTCACACGCACCCGGCTCACTTGCCCGGCATGCGGCTACGCTGATCTGCTGGACATTCCCCCCGACACCTGACTGGTTTTCCACCGGTGCGCCAGTTGTGGCGCCATGCTCCGCCCACGTCCGGGCGACTGCTGCGTCTTCTGTTCCTACGCCGAGCACCACTGCATCGCTCAACAAATGGAAGCCAAGCGCTGATCCTGAACTGGTTCACGCCATCCACCGGTGGTTTGCGGCGCAAGCCGCCGACCACGGCAGCTTTGCAGCGTATCACCGTCAACCCGGCGCGTATTTCGCCAGCAGGCGTGCTACGTAACTGCCCTCCTGGAAGATCAGCGGATAGGTTGCTTCCAGTTCCGCCTGCGCCCGCCCGCCCGCATCCGGAATCTGCGCCACTGGCGTCGTGGTGAGCAGCCGCCCATCCAGCCGGATGCGCCTGGCTCGGAAGTCGGCCTGTTCGCTCAGTGCGTGGAGGGCAGCCAACGCCGCAAACTTGTCGGCGTTGCCGGCCAGCCCGCCGTGATGCAGACCATGGGGATCAACGAAGAGGACGTGGGTCATCGCTTTGGCTTCATCCACGATCCAGAGAATGAAATCAGGGTAGAAGCCGCTGCGGTGAAAGAGGCCGACGCCTGTCCGCGCGGTGTTGCGCAGCAGGTAGAGGCTGCACGCAGCCCACGCGGGCTGCCTGTGCTGCGCCTGCCAGAAGGCGCGTACGGCATCGACGAAGTTCTTCTCATCGCGGGTGAGCGCCGGCGGCTGCACGGAGACTTGTTCATGCCAGGCCTGGCCGCCCTCGGCCAGCAGCGGTGTAAAGAGGCTGCGGTCGATGTGCAGCCGCGGCAGCGGTTCGCCAGCATCGTGGGGCGGCGGTGGCTGGCGCAGCAGTTGCTCGATTTGCGCCAGCAGCGGCCCTTGCTTGACGCGGATGTGATAGGCATCCTGCACACGCCGGTCGTCGGCGTCCAGATAGGCGGGCGCAACCTGCCGGCTTTCGGCGCTGCGCTCCTGCATGCGCACGAAACGGTCGAGGTAGGTGCATACTGCCTGGCCGGCGGCGCGCTGCAAGCTCTCCAGCGTCAGCGCATCCGCCGTCGTGCGCAGCCGGCAGCGCTCGACCAGCACCTGATGTACGCTGACCGGCGTCACGTGCAGGTTGTGATAGCCGCGCGCCGCTTTGTAGCGCAAGACATCGAGATAGAGCGCTTCTGCATTCAAGGCGTGCAGGAAGCGATCTTCGCGGAAATCCACTGTCACGGTGTTGGCGGCTGCGCCGTGCTGCACGTGTGGCGCGGCGCTGGCAAAACCGGCCATGCGCGCCGTCAGGTCGAGTTCCACTAACGGACCGGCGTTGTCAAGAGTCCAGACCAGGTGGCCGGCGTCGAAGCCGGGCGGCGTCTGCGGCAGCGGCAGCCGCCCGGCGGGCCAGGGCGTCATCTTGCGCACCGGCAGCACGAACTCGCACCCCACATCCTCGGCGTCGATGATCTGGCGGAAGGTCTGGATGTAGTTGGCGTTCCAGCCGAAGATGGTGAGCGTCTCCAGAAAGTGGATGCCGTCTGAGGGTGCTCCCTCAAGCAGCGCAATCCCATCCAGCGCGCTGCTGCGTTTCAGACTCATGCCCTTGCCCTTGAGCCGCACGCCGCGGCCAAAGAGCTGGATGATCTGCGAGCCGGCGCCCTGGCCCACATTGAGCAGCCCCATGCTGGCGACGCGCCATGACGACCAGCCCTCGATAAACTTGCGCGCGCCAATGAGCAGGGTGATTGGCGAATCCGGCGCGTCAACGATCTTGAACTGCGACGGGCGAAAGTTATCCGCCTGCACCTCGATCTGCAAGTGCTCGGCCAGGTACTTCTTGAACGCCGCCGCGTCGCCGATGTTGATGACGCCGAAGTAGGGTGCGGCCGGGTCGGCGGCGGTGGAGAGACGCAGCCCCAACTCGCCCTCGGCCTGCTGGAGTTCCCACACTTCCAGCCCGCCGCTGCCGTGGAAGAGGTCGGCGAGGATGGCGGCGTAGAGCGCATTCGCCTCTTGCCCGCGCAGGTGTTCGATGTGGGGCGCAAAGAGATCCTGCCCGCTGGCGGCGTCCTGAAAGCCGCTGGCGCCCTGCACGATGGCGGCGATGGCGGCCACGGCCCACGCCCGCTCTTCGACAAAGTGCTTGAGGAACGCGACGACTTCGGCCACGTCGCTGCGCCGCTGCTTCTGCTCGGTGTAGAGCGCGTTGACGCTGCTGCCCAACAGCACCCACAGCGGCGCCTCGATGTTGAAGGGACGATAGGCTGCCGCGTGTTGCGCATAGAGGCGGCGTTGATGATAAAAGGCGAGCAGCCCACCTACCAGCAATTCGTGCGCTTTGTCGGGCCGCTGATCCTGCAGGTTGAGGACGGTGAAGTCCTTGCCGTAGCCGTCGCCGTAGAAGTGGGCGTAGGAGTAGTCGAAGAGGATGGCCTGGCCGTACTCGCGCAACAGCTCTGGCTGCGCCTTCTTGCCCGCGGCGGCGATGGCCTGGGCGAAGGTGGCGCTGTATTCGAGCAGGAAACCGCGCTCGCTCAACGCCTTCTGGCGGTTCTTCCACACCTGCGCCTCGGAGCCGGTCCCCTTGTGCCCCTCGTCGACGATGACCAGGTTGTCGCCGCCGATCTCTTCCAGCACGACGCTGACGCCGTCGCGCGACGCGCTCTCGGCCAGCTTGTGAATCTCGATGACCTTGACCAGCGGGCCAAAGACGCCGCCGCGCCCGTGCGGATTCTCGACAAAGCGGCAGGCGTCGA
>Ga0114938_1002891_pt1 | contig 10497 bp, 6 predicted proteins | sample AshMeaBigSpring_FD_88675 | JGI IMG/M metagenome (GOLD analysis project Ga0114938, IMG submission 88675) | Groundwater microbial communities from Big Spring, Nevada to study Microbial Dark Matter (Phase II) - Ash Meadows Big Spring | ecosystem: Environmental > Aquatic > Deep subsurface >...
AAGAGTCTTCAAGGTTTTGAAAACACCGACAAATCCCACGTGTCGCGCCAGCGGATGACAGGCCGGTCCGCTTCGAACTCGACGGGCAGCCAGATGTAGCCGGCGTTGATCGGGTCCTCGGGCTTGTTGATGTCGAACATCGCAATCCACGCGTCCTTGCGCCCCGCGAAGGGATAAACGAAAGTGCTCTGGCCGCCGAAGGTTTTGTCCGGTCCGAGCTGATTGATCGGATTTACGCCGCGGCATGGATTGGGCAACTCCTCATAGGGGCCGGCGAATCGATCCGCTACATACATGCGTGCGGCGTTGGGTTTCCATCCGGATGTCTCCGATCCGAGCAGGTAAACCTTGCCACCCCTTCTGAAAAACGCGGGGGCTTCCGTATGCCCGGTGACTCCCTCCAGCACTTTGTATTCACCGACCGGCTTCAGTCCGTCTTCGGACAAGCGCCCGGCCACCATGGCCTTGTCCGGCTTGCGGACGGCAACGTGATGGATCGATCCGTCGGTGTCCTGGAAAATCGCGAAGTCCCCGGTGCCAAACCTGCTGTGGTTCCCGAGAAAGTATCCCTTGTATTCAAACGGTCCGGTGGGCGTGGCTGACGTGGCGACACCGACCCAGGCGTAGTCCTTGCCGCTTTTGCCGCCTTTTGACTTCGGCGGATAGAGTTTGAAATAGAGGATGAAGGATTTGGAGGCTTCCTGATAGATCACCTTCGGGCGGTCGAGGATGAATGCGTCCGCGAGATCGGGATGGGCGTCCTTTTCGAAGACGGAAAGCACGAGCCCCTGATCCTCCCAGTTCATCAGATCATCGCTCACATAGCAGCGGACACCGGCCTCGTTCTTCTCATCCTCGGTCTTGCCCTCGATCTTGTGAGCTCCATACCAGTAGTGGCGACCGCCGAAATCCACGACACAAAATCCGTGGGCGTTGATGTGGACTCCGTTTGTATCAGGCCAGGGCTGTCCAGGGCGGATGACGGTTTGCGCCGGAGCCTTCGGCTGTTCCGCATCGACCGACAGGGTCGCCGTGATCAGAGCCACAAGTGATTTCGCGGAGCCACGCAAAGCGGGCAACTGCGGAATCATTCGCAAGACGTTTTTGATGTTCATGGTTTCTATGGGTAACGTCAGGCAATTTCGCTTTCGGATCAAATCTTCGGGTTTTGCCTGATGTCTTTGGAATATTCACCCTGCGGCGGCGGGAACAGGCTTAGCCATCGCCATGGGGATCCGGCTTTTCGTTCACTGGCCTATCACGTTCTTGTTGAGTTCCACCGCCAGGATGGTGACGGTTTTGTCGGAAAGCCGAATTCCGGAGAGCTTGACCTCCCTCTGGTTGTTCTGCGTCATCACGACGGGCGTCCCATCTGACACGACATAGGCCTTGGTAGCAATCTGCCCTTCATTCAATGCGGGCAGCGTGAAGCTATCGGCCGCGAAATCACTGAACAGATAGACAAAGATCTTGTTGTCTTTATAAGTGAAACCATATTGGCCGTCCTTGGGATTCCACGGTCCGCCGCGTGTTGAATAAACCGCATCGCCGACCTTATCGAGCCACTTTCCGACTTCAAGAAGCCGCTCCTGGACCAGAGGTGTGATTTCTCCATGGCGGTCGGGACCGACATTGAGGATGTAAACCATGTTGCGAACCACGCAATCCGCCAACATTCTCTTCACCTCGTCAACCGTCCTGATTTTTTCAGGATTTCTGTAGTGTTTGGAATATCCCCAACCAGGTCCCATGCTCATGCATTTCTCATAGATATCCTCCGTTCGAATTGCGCCGCTGACCTGCGCTCCACCTTCTTCCTCCTTGATGTCTCCATACCACCCCGAACGCGAGTTGACGATGATATCGGGCTGATATTTCCGAACGATACCCATCAATCCAAGGGGTTTCCCGGTTGTCTCATCGATATCCTGGAAATAGGGATTCACCGGCCAATCGTTTTTGGGATCCATGTATTTGCCGGACTCCCAGAAGTACGCCGCGCCTGCGGAAGTGCCTTGCTGTGCCAGATAGCCGCCATCCCAGAACAGGATATCGATTTTTCCATACTTGGTCATCAGCTCCCTTGTCTGGCAGTAAAGCTCCTCCTTCATCAGCCGGGCATTCTCCTTGTGGGCGGTGTCCGTCTTGTATCCGAAGATGTTGGGTTTGCAGTCCGTTCCCGTCACATCGTAGTAGCCGGGATAGCGCCAGTTGATGAGCGTCTTGAAGAGACCGACCTTTAACCCCTCGGCACGGCAGGCATCCACGTATTCCCTGATGAAGTCTCGATTATGGGTTTGTTTCGAGGTGAAGGCATCAATCGCCTTGCTTTCGAACAATGCGTAGCCGTCGTGGTGCATGGCCATCAGGTTCATGTATTTCATGCCGGCGGCCTTCGCCAGTTTCGCCCACTTCGCAGGATCGTATTTATCGGCTGAAAAATACTTGTCGCCGGCAGATGCGTAGGCATAGGCACGGTAATCCTCCGGTCGGATTGCCGACTGGTGCATGACCCATTCCCCCCTTTCAAGCCCGGCATACATGCCCCAGGTGATCATCATCCCGAATTTGGCATCGAGCAGCCACTCCAGTTTCTCATCGGGCTGCGATTTTATGCCCAGGTGGTCAACCTGCTTGCGTGCGGTCAACGGTTTGATTCCCGCCGGTTTTTTGGCCGTGTAGTCGCCGACGCGTTCAATCTTCAAATCATCAATCCATGCACTATTGTTCGCGTTGTTCTCAGGATTGTTAAATTGAATCATTCCCCGGTTTTGATTTTCGCCCGAGTGGAATTCACGCTCGATCAATACCCAGTCGGCGAGGGCGCTGGCCACGCTGAGGTTGTTCTCCGCCAGCCCGGTCACGTTGACTTGAACTTCGTCGGAGCCGCTCGAAGTTTTCATCCAAACCGAAAGTTTGTAAGTCGAGTTTGGCGTCAACTTGAGGTGGCTTTCCACCGAACTGCCGGATTTGATTTCCAACGAGTGCTTTCCTGTCTTTGCAAAATTCGTGGTCAGGGCGGAGGATTCTGATGAACCTCCAATCGTGACCCAGTGACGCAAGGGATAGGATGTGGCTCCCTCGAAATCAATTTGGGCAGGAATTTCGATCGGGAATTTCTGCGCATGGGTCACCACAGTTGTGGCGCTGGCCAGAGACACGACGAGTAGCAGCGAGTGAATTCGCGAGATGCTTCCAATCTTCATGATTGCGGTTGGCGGTGGTGGCGATTCTGACTTCAGTTCAAATCCTCCGGCTTCGGGTCGGTGGGCTTGGACTTCTTTTTCGGAAGCGGCGGGAGGGGGCGGAGGACTTCGGCGCGCACGGCGGCTTGGGCCTCGCGATACTTCGGGTGCTGGTAAACGCGGATGTAGTCGCAGAACACCACGTTCGGCAGCTTGGATTCGTCCACCCAGCGGTCGCCCTTCAAAGTGCTGGCAATGACGCTCATCCAGACGCTCATCTCATCGTGGGGAAAGCCGGCGGAACTGATTTCCTTGGCAAGCCGGCCGTTGAAATAGAAGCGGGTGACTTCCGGCGTGAACTCGCAACCCCAGACGTTGAAAGCCGCCGATGTATCCGGCGCGTCTTCGATGACCCATCGTCCCGCGTTCCATGACTGGCGGTTCTTCCGCTGGTGATGGCGGGAGTGGTTGATGACCCCGAAGCTGAAGAAATGAGGGTCGCCCCCGTCCTGCTCGCAGAAGTCCAGTTCCAGCAAGGCGGGCAGCCTGGTTTTCCTGTGAGGATCGTTGTGCCTCATGGCCCAGAACGCCGTGTGCCAGCCCTCGGCGGGCGGCGTTTTGAAACGTGCTTCATAGTAGCCATAGACAAAGGTTTGTTTGCTGATGATTCCACCGGCCGTGTAGTCCTTGCCCGCCACGGCTTCCTTTCGCAGGGCGATTTCAAGATTGCCGTTTCTCACCGATACATTGTCGCGTTCCAAGGCGCTGAGCATTTTGTCCACGAGGCGGAAGTTCCACTTCTCGGTATCGATCTGGTCGCCGTTGAACTCGTCGGAGAAGACCAGTTCGTATCCCGCCGGCGGCAGCATCGTGGTCTCGGCGGCGGGTTTCACCGGGATGTGGATCTTGCTGGTGAATTTCGGTCGCTTGGCGGAGCGGTCCGCCGGAGGGCGTGTTGCCTCGGCGGCGGAAAATCCAGCCGCGAGAAGCGATAAGCCCAGTACGATGGCGGACGGAACAGCGGGTCGGGTTTTCATGCGAAATCTTGGGGTAACGCATGAATACGCCGCTCGGACCGCGATTTTTCCGAAAACCCGAAGTCCGCATTGTGAAGCGCCAGCGCCGTGCCCGGCCAGTGGGCGCGATTTCATGCGGATCGCGGGAAACGCACCGTTACGAAACCCTCATCGTCCCCGTTCGAGCGCGTCCATTTCCTCCTGCATGAATTCCATAAGTTCCTGCATGGACTCGAGGTGGCGGCGGAGGCGTTGCTCGGTTTGGCGAGGGGCGGGTTGTTCGTCGGCACCGCCCACGATTCTGACGCGTTGGCTGGCGGGTTTTTCGGTTTCGACGGAGGCGAGCTCCGGGGATTTTCCTTCTTCTTGAAGGATTTCCTGAACCACGGAGGCGGGCATGAGAAACGAGCGCGTGCGGTCGGTTCGGGCGACGGTGATGCCGACGACGTTGCCATCGAGATCCACCACGGGTCCGCCGACCTGATCCGGGTCGGGGCGCATGTCGGTCTGCACCACGCGGGTGAAGGAATCGCGAACCTGGCTGAGGCGTCCGCCCATGCGTTCCATGGCGCGCAGGCGGTCGCCCGGAAAGGTTGGGAGTTCCGGGCGGTTGCCGAGTACGACGTCGATGACACGTTGCCCGCCCTTGGCGTTTTTCACGGTGAGTTGGATCGAGTCGCCGGGCGCGGCGGCGCTCACCGCGTTGCGGAGTTCCATCATGCCGGAGAGCGGCCGCTCGCCGATCTGGAGGATGATTTCGCCTTTTTTCAAACCCGCCTTGGCGGCACCGGAACCTTCCGTGACATGCTCGACTTTCACACCCGGGCCATCGAAACCAAGGGCTCCGGCGACGCCGATGAAGGCCTGGTCGGTATCGCGCAGGTTGCGTTCGAGCACACTGACCACACCGAATGCAGCGGATTTGCCCGTCGGCTGGGCGGCGATCAGGAAGGTGCCAAGTGGCAGTTCCCGTGCCGCCCAGCGGACCGGCGTGAGTTTTCCCCCATCGAGCGTGAGAATGGCGAGGTCGTCTTTTTCATGCACCTCGGTGATCGTGGCGCGGCGGGATTGGTTGTCTCCCGTCTGCACCAGCAGCGTGCGGTCTCTGAAACGGGCGATCTCGCTCCATTTTGTCAGCACCTTGTCGCCTTCGCCGATGACCGTGCCGTAGGCGAGGCGGAACTTCCCGGACCAGACCCGGACGGTGGACTTCGCGGCCTCGGCGAGGGCGGGCTCCAGCGCCTTGTTGAAGCGATCCGCCTGGGCATCGACGGCCTCGCGCTCCTCGGGGCGCAGCAGCGGGATGTCGTCCTTGGCCGGTGCGAGGCTGCCAAGCAGAACCAGCGAAAGCAGAAATGAATGACGGAGTTTCATGGTCGGAGAGGGGAAATCAATTTTCGAACAGATCGCTGCGGCGCTTCAGGGTCACTTGGAAATCCATCTCCTTGTCATCGCGCAGCACGCCGAGGCGGATGAGGTTGCCCGGCTCGCGCTTGGCCAGCAGTTGCAAGAGCGCCGCGCCGTCCTCGATGGCGCTGCCGTCGAATTTCTGAATCACGTCGCCGCGTTTCAAACCAGCCGCGGCGGCGGGCGAGCCGGCGACCACATCAACAACCGCGATGCCCGCTTGGCCGCGGATCACGCCCATCTCGATGCCGAGCACCGGCATTTCCGGATTGGCAAACGGATTCATCGACAGCTTGCCCCATGCCTCGCCGGCCAGCATCCGGTCCCAGTCCTCGCGAAAGCCGTCGATGCCCGCGTGGTTGTTGTTCGAGAGTGATTGGCCGATGGACGAGTGGATGCCGATGAGTTTTCCCGTCAGGTCGAACAAGGGACCGCCCGAGTCGCCGCCGATCAAAGTGCAGTCGGTCGTGACGAAGTTTCCCGGGCCATCGGAAATGACGCGGCCGAAGCGCTCCGGCGGCGTGCGGGTGGCATCGAAGCCCGCCGAATGACCCAGCGCGATGACCCAATCGCCCGCCTTCAGCGGCGCCGAGCTGCCCAGCGAAACCGTCGGCCAATCACCCGGCTCGGAGATGCGCGCCATGGCGATGTCCTTCGAGTAGTTTGCCCCGAGCACTTTCGCCGGCACTTGCTTGCCGTCCGGGAACACCACCAGCATTTCCTCCGCGCCCTGCACGACGTGGGCGGCGGTCAAAATCAGGCCGTCCTTGCCGACGATCACGCCGGATCCGGACGAGCCGGTGGTTTCCGAGAGCAGCGCGACCGTGGCTGGCAGAGTGATTTGAGAAACCTCGGTGACCTGCGCCTCAAGCTGTTTCAGATCGGCCAGCGAGGCAAGCAGCACCGTGCAGCACGCGAGAGGGCGGAGTGGCGGGTTCATACGCGGGACAAAGCGACACGATGGCACCGCTTTGTCTCGCGTCCAGCGCGGTGAAAAATCCGCATTGGACCGAGACGATGCTTTCCGAAAGACTCCGCACGCCGATGGCGAAACGCAACGAACCGGAATCAAAGAAGCAACAAAAGCGCCGCCCGAAGGCCGGTTCGCTGTTGCTGTTCCTGCCGTTCCATCTGTTCAATTTCCTCACCCGTCGCATGCGGCAGCCGGGGAAATTTTTCATTCGCGCCGCAGCTTATCCCGTCATCGCCGGGATCATGTTGGCCACCCCGATCGCCTTGGTTTATGGCTTCCGAGCCTCACGCTTCGACATCGCAAAGGTTCACGCCATGCCCGAGCGCACGATCCTCGTGGACCGCAACGGCGAGGTGATCGGCCGCATCCACGGCGAGAAACGCCAGATCGTGCCGCTCAAAAACGTCGCCGAGGATTTCCGCAAGGCGATCCTCGCCCGCGAGGACGAACGCTTTTACCACCATGGAGCGTTTGATCCGATCGGCATCGCCCGGGCAACGCTGAAAAATTTCCAAGGCAAACGCGAGGGCGCGTCCACCATCACCCAGCAGCTCGCGTCGGACATCTATCAGCTCAAACGCGGCGAACGCCGTGGCGACCTGCCGCGCCAGCTCGACCGGAAACTGCTGGAGATCTTCCTCGCAATGCGCCTCGAAGGCGCGATGACCAAGGACGAAATCCTCGAAGCCTACATCAACCAGATCAACTGGGGCCGCCAGATCAAGGGCGTCGGCGAGGCGTCCCGCATCTACTTCGAGAAACACCCGGAGGAGCTCACTTTGTCCCAGAGCGCCCTGCTGGCAGGCATCGTGCGCGGTCCGGATTCGTTCAACCCGTTCCGCTCGATCGAGGCCGCGACCCGCGAGCGCGACACCACGCTCGAACGCATGGTCAACGCCCGCTCGATCACCCGCGAACGCGCCGAGGAAGCGAAAAAGGACGCCATCGAGGTGCGCCCCGAGTCCCGCCGCGCCTCGCTCGAATCCTATGCTCTCGATGCGATCCGCCGCGACCTCGAAGTGATTCTGGAAAAGGAGGACATCCAGCTCGGCGGCTTGGAAATCGTGACCACGATCGACATGCGGATCCAGCAGAAGGCCGAGGAGGCGATCGAACAACAACTCGCGAGCCTCGAAAAAAACTCCGGCTACAAGCACCAGAAACGCAGCGACTGGCTGCGCATTCCCGAGGCCGAACGTCGCGAGCCGGACTATGCCCAGGCCGCGACCGTCGTGCTGGACAACCGCACCGGCGGTGTTATCGCCATCGTCGGCGGCCGGAATGCGAAGGAATCCCGCTTCAACCGTGCGGTGCAAAGCAACCGCCAGATGGGCTCGTTGTTCAAACCCTTCGTTTACCTCGCCGCTTTCGAAGAAGGCCTTTCCCCGGATGCCCCAATCAGCGACGGCCCGCTGCAACCCGGCGAAATCAAAGGAGCGGGCACCTGGCGGCCGCGCAACTCGGACGGCACCTTCGGCGGCACCCATCCCGCCTCCCACGGCCTGATCCGCTCGCGCAACACAATGTCCGTCCGCGTCGGCAACCGCGCCGGCCTCGGCAAGGTCTCGGACCTCGCCCGCGCTGTCGGCTTTGACAACATGATGCCACCGAATCCTTCTTCGTTTCTCGGATCATGGGAAAGCACGCCGTGGGAAATCGCCTCGGCCTACAGCATCTTCCCGAACGACGGCAAACGCCTCCGCCCGTATCTGATTTCGGAAATCAAGGACCGCGACGGCAACGTGCTCTACTCCGGCCTGCCACTCTCCTATCAGGCCGCCGAAGCGCGACCATCTAACAACGTGCGCCGCATCCTTGAGGAAGTCGCCAATCGCGGTACTGCGGCCTCGATCCGGCGTCTTGGCTTCACCAAACCCTGCGGCGGCAAAACCGGCACCACCAATGACTACAAGGACGCCTGGTTCTCAGGCTTCACATCCTCGCTAAGCTGCGCGGTGTGGGTCGGCATGGACCAGCCGAAAACCACAATCGATCGCGGCTTCGGCTCGGTGCTCGCCCTGCCAATCTGGGTGGAAATCATGAAAACCGCCGACCGTCTCGGCTACAAGGCCGGCAAGCTCGATGGCACCGGTCGCATGGTTTCCTCCGAACTCTGCCGCCTCTCCGGCAAACGCGCCACCGCCGGCTGCCGCGAAGCGGGAACCACGGTCATGGAAGCGCTCAACTCGGACGTCGCCCTCGATCCCACCGACTTCTGCCCGATCCACCCGGCCCGCGCCGCCGCCGTCGATCCCAACACCCCGCGCGCCGAAATCATCGACGAACCCGTCCCTCGCGCCCAGGCCGTGCCCGCCCCTGCCGAGACACCGCGCAAGGCAACTACCGTGGCCGAAGCGCCGCTGAGAGCGATTCCTGTGGAATGAGGCCGACGCGATGATCAAGACAGGCTATTCCGTACCCGAATTCCCTGCGTCATGCGCTGCAAGGATGGCGACCACCTCGTGCACGCCTTCGGCAAACAAGGGGATTTTGTTCCCGTCCACGCGGACGCCATCCACGATCAGATGGCTCACGCCGCGATGGAGTTGGGCAGGGTTTTCCATGCGGATATGATAGGTCGCGCCACGATAGCGGCGGGTGACCTCGCAGTGTTCCCATTGCGAGGGGATGCAGGGATCGACCAGCAGGCCGTCATAGTCCGGACGGATGCCGAGGATGTGCCTGGTGGCGGCCTGATAGGTCCATGACGAGGTGCCGGACAGCCAGCTGTTGCGGCCGAGGCCGAACTGCGGGTGCTCGTCGCCGAGGATGTTCTGGGGATAGCAATAAGGCTCGACCTCGAACAGGTCGATGTCGTCATTGCGCTTCGCGGGGTTGATCTGGGAGTAGTATTCGTAGGCGCGGTCGCCGCGGCCCAGCATCGTTTCCGCGATCATCACCCACGGGTTCGAGTGAAGGAAAATACCGCCGTTTTCCTTGGCGCCGGGCGGATAGGTGGTGATGCCGCCGATTTTCGGATCATAGCCGTTGAAACCCGGACCGCTCAGCTTGATGCCGAAGCGGGTGTTGAGGTGGGCGCGCACCGAGTCGAGCGCGGATACCGCGCGGTCGTCCGGGGCGAAACCGGCGAGCACCGGCCACGACTGGGCGTTGGTATAGATGCTGCCATGCGGGTTCTTGCGCGAGCCGAGCGCCTCGCCGTCTTCGGTGAAATAGCGTACATACCATTCGCCGTCCCATGCCGCTTCGTTGAAGCGGCGGGCCATCTCCTTGTGGTCGTCGAGATAGCTTTGGGATTGTTCGGGTTCGCACAGGTGTGCGCAGAGGGCCGCCATTTCGCGCAGTGCGAGGCCGTAAAGACAGGCGTTGAAAATGCTTTCCGCCTTGCCGTCGAGGTTCACCGTGTCGTTCCAGTCGGCATAACCGAGCAGCGGCAGCCCGTGGGTGCCGACATTCGCCTTGGTGTAGGCGAGCGCGCGCCGCAAGTGGCCGTGCACGGAATCTTTCTCGCGCCCGGCAATCGGGCGATGGGCGTCATAAAAGGTGATTTCCTCGTGGAGAAAATCGAAGTCGCCGGTTTCCTTGAGGTAGGCGGTGACGGCGAGCACGATCCACAGGTGGTCGTCGCCGTAGATCAGCTTGCCCTTTTCCGCCTCTTCCTGCGCGTCACCGTGGTCGGCCGCCATCGTGGAGGGATAAAACTGGTGCATGGCGGAGCCATCCGGAAGCTGGATTCCCAACAACTTTCGGATGAGCGCGAGCGCCTCGCCGGGAGCGCCGGCAAGCGCGCCCATCGCATCCTGCGAACTGTCGCGGAAACCGATCCCGCGGGTGCCGATGCCGAGCTGATAGAGCGAGAGATAACGCGACCAGTTGAGCGTGGTATGGCACTGGCGCGGGTTGTGCACGTTGACCATCGAGTCGAAGGCCGGATCCGGCGTGGAGCACTGGAAGA
>Ga0114938_1002892_pt1 | contig 10495 bp, 9 predicted proteins | sample AshMeaBigSpring_FD_88675 | JGI IMG/M metagenome (GOLD analysis project Ga0114938, IMG submission 88675) | Groundwater microbial communities from Big Spring, Nevada to study Microbial Dark Matter (Phase II) - Ash Meadows Big Spring | ecosystem: Environmental > Aquatic > Deep subsurface >...
AGCCGGTGACGAGGCAGCCGAGCCCGGCGCGGCGCTACCCGAGTGGAGCGAGGCGGTACGCCTCGCCGGCGAGCGCGAGACGCTGGGGCTGTTCCTCACGGGACACCCGATCGCCGAGTACGAGCGCGAATTGCGCCACATCACCAGCGGTCGCATCGCCGACATCGGTGGCGCCAAGCCCGTGGGGGGCAACGAGGGCGGCTGGCGCGGCCCGGGCAGGAACGCGACCGTGGCGGGGCTCGTGCTCGAGATCCGCAAGCGCGGCAATCGCACCAGCTTCATCCTCGACGACCGCAGCGGGCGCATCGAGGTCACGTTGTTCGAGGACGTGTACCAGCAGTACCGCGCGCTGATCGCCCGCGACGCCATCCTGGTCGTCGAGGGCAGCCTGCGGTTCGACGACTTCGCGGACGACTGGCGTGTCGCGGCGAAGAAGATCATCGACGTCGCCCAGGCGCGCGAGCAGTACGCCCGGCGGCTGGTGCTGCGCTGGCCGCGCGGCACCAACGGCGACGGCAGCCGCGTCATCGCGGCGATCGAGCGCGCGCTGCGGCCGAACCGCGGCGGGCGCTGCGCGGTGGCGATCCGCTACGCGGGCGACGCGGCGAGCGCCAACGTGGTGCTCGGCGACGACTGGTGCGTGCGGCCGTCGCAGGACCTGATCGAGCGGCTCGGGCAGATCGTGGGGCGGGAGGGGGTCGAACTCATCTATGCTCCGCAGGGGATCGGGGATCGGGGATAGCGCGAAGATGGCAGCATCCGCGACGGGCCGGGAGGCATTTGCGAGCCGGGCGGGGTTCATCCTCGCGGCGGCGGGCAGCGCCGTGGGCCTCGGCAACATGTGGCGCTTTCCGTACCAGGCCTCCGAAGGCGGCGGTGCGGCGTTCGTGCTCGTCTACATCGTGCTCACGCTGGCGCTCGGCATCCCGCTCATGCTCGCCGAGTTCGGCATCGGGCGGCGCGGCCAGAGCGCTCCGATCGGCAGCCTGCGCAAGCTGGTGGGCCGGCCCTGGGGCCCGGTGGGCTACCTGTTCGTGGCGGCCGGCCTGCTGATCCTCGCCTATTACTCGGTGATCGCCGGCTGGACCGTGCGCTATGGCATCGAGGCCGTGTTCGCCGGATTCGACCGCTCGGCGGCGGATCACTTCGCCGCGGTCTCGTCCGGCGCGGACGCCGTGGCATTCCACGTCGCGTTCATGCTGGCCACCATCCTGATCGTCGTCGGCGGCGTGAAGGGCGGCATCGAGCGCGCCTCGCTGGTGATGATGCCGATGCTGTTCGTGCTCGTCATCGCGCTCGCCCTGTGGGCGGCCACGCTCGACGGCGCCGGCGCAGGTTACGTGAAGTACCTGAGGCCGGAACTCGACGAGGTGATGAATCCCGACGTGTGGCGGGCCGCCGCGTCGCAGGCGTTCTTCTCGTTGAGCCTCGGCATGGGCGGCATGCTGACGTTTGCCTCGTACCTGAAGCGTGACCAGAACCTGCCCGAGTCTGCCACGATCGTGGCGTTCACGGACTTCGGGGTCGCGTTCGTCGCGGGCCTGCTCGTGTTCCCCGTCATCTACTCGTTCGGGCTGCAGCAGGCGGTGAGCGCGAGCACGATCGGCGCGCTGTTCATCGCCGTGCCCAGTGCCTTCGAGGCTATGGGTGGCTGGGGGCGGGTGGTCGGCCTGTTCTTCTTCCTGGTGCTCGCGCTCGGCGCGATCACCTCGGCGATCTCGCTGCTCGAGGTCGTGACCGCGTCGGTGATGGACGAGACCGGCATGTCGCGGCGCAAGGCGGCGTTGCTCACCGGCACTGTCATCACGCTGCTGGGCGTGCTGCCCGCGGTGAACACCGACGCGCTCGGGCTGATGGACAAGATCGCCGGCGAGTTCATGCTGCTGCTCGGCGGGTTGATCCTCGCCGTGCTGGCGGCCTGGCGCATCCCGGAGGCCGTGTCCGACGAGTTGCTGGCCGGCGCGAGCCCGTTCTGGCAGCGCCAAGTGCCACGCATCCTGGCCGTGCTGCGCTGGCTCGTGCCGCCGGTGATTGCGGTCGTGCTGCTGTTCTCGATGCGCGAGACGGTATCGGCCATCATGGGGTTCTTCTCCGGCTGACCGGGCGCTAGCCACCGGGCCCCCACTCAGGGCATGCTTCGCCGCATGGCACTCAGCTTCCTGGATTTCGAGCAGCCCATCGCCGAGCTCGAGGCGAAGATCGACGAGCTGCGTTTCGTGGCCTCGGACGAGGAGGTCAATGTCGGCGAGGAGATCGCCCGCCTGCGGGCCAAGAGTCGCGCGCTCACCACCAGCATTTTCGCGAACCTCACTCCCTGGCAGGTGGCCCAGCTCGCGCGCCATCCGCAGCGCCCCTACACGCTCGACTACGCCGGCGCGATCTGCGACGAGTTCCAGGAGCTGCACGGCGACCGCATGTACGCCGACGACCACGCCATCGTGGGCGGGCTCGCGCGCCTAGACGGCCGGCCGGTCATGCTGATCGGGCAGCAGAAGGGCCGCGACACCAAGGAACGCGTGCGGCGCAACTACGGCATGCCGAAGCCCGAGGGCTACCGCAAGGCGCTGCGGCTGATGAAGCTTGCCGAGCGCTTCCGCATCCCGCTCGTCACGCTGATCGACACCCCGGGCGCCTATCCCGGCGTGGGTTCGGAAGAGCGCAACCAGAGCGAGGCGATCGCGCGCAACCTCTTCGAGATGGCGACGCTCAAGGTGCCCGTCGTCTCGGCGGTGATCGGTGAGGGCGGCTCGGGCGGCGCGCTCGCCATCGGCGTTTGCGACCGGCTGATCATGCTGCAGTACTCGGTGTACTCGGTCATCTCGCCGGAAGGCTGCGCGTCGATCCTGTGGAAGAGCGCGGACAAGAAGGAGCTCGCCGCCGAGGCGATGGGCATCACGGCCGAGCGTCTCGACAAGCTCGGGCTGGTGGACGAGATCGTCAAGGAGCCGCTCGGCGGCGCGCACCGCGATCCGCACGCGATGGCCGAAGACCTGAAGGCCGCCATCCTGCGCCACCTGCGCGAGGTCGAGCAGCTGCCGGAAGAGCAGCTGCTCGCCAAGCGCTACGAGCGGCTGCGCGCGCAGGGCGTTTATCGCGCCGTGTGACGCGGCCGTGAGCTTCGCGCCGCCGCGCCTGCGGGCAGCCCTCGAACGCAGCCTGCGCGAAGCCGGCGCGGCGCCCGCAGGATATTGCGTCGCGCTGAGCGGCGGCCTCGATTCCACCGTGCTGCTCGCGGCACTCGCGGCCTGCGATGGCGGGTGCGGGCAGCCGCTGCGCGCGATCCACGTCGATCACGGCCTCCACCCCGATTCGGCCCGTTGGTCCGCCCACTGCCGTTGCCTGGCAGAGGGACTCGGGGTACGGTGCGAGAACGTGGCTGTCGATGCGCAGCCGGCTGCCGGCGCGAGCCCCGAAGCCGCGGCGCGGGCCGCCCGTTACGCCGCCCTTGCCCATCGGCTCGGGCCGGGCGAGGTATTGCTCACCGCGCACCACGGCGACGACCAGCTCGAGACCGTCCTGCTGCAGTGGCTGCGCGGTGGCGGCCTGCGGGCCGTGGCGGGTATGCGGCCGGTCGTGCCGTTCGCCGGCGGCTGGCTGGCGCGGCCGCTGCTCGGGTTCAAGCGAACGGAACTCGCGAAGTGGGCCGCGGTGCAAGGCCTGTCCTGGCTGGAGGACCCCTCGAACGCCGACCTGCGATTCGATCGTAACTACCTGCGGCTCGAGGTGCTGCCGCGGTTGCGGGCCCGCTGGCCGGCCGCGGCGACCACCGTGGGTCGCGTGGCGGACCAGGCAGCCGTGGCGCTCGAGGTGGCGGCGGAGCTCTCGGCCGCGGACCTGGCGACTCTCGCGGAGGGTGAGACGCTCGTGCTCGAGCCGCTCCGCTGTCTTCCGGTCGGACGCCAGCGCCTCGCGTTGCGGGCCTGGCTACGGTCGCGCGGCTGCCCGGTGCCGTCGGCCGCCACTCTCGAGGCCTTGCGTCGCGACATGCTCCGCGCGGAAGACGATCGTGTGCCTGTCACCCGCTGGCCGGGCGGTGAGGTGCGGCGCTACCGAGGCCGACTTTACGAGACGTCGAGCGCCGTGCCCGCGGGTTGGCGCGCCGGTCGCTGGGTGCCGGGCACGCCGTTCGACCTCGGCCCCGACGGACGCCTGGAACTCGTGGCGGCGACGGGCGTGGGACTGAGCCGTGCACGGCTCGCGGGCGAACTCGAGGTGGTGCAACGGCCGACGGGCGGCGTGTTCAAGCCCGCCGGCCACGCGTGCCGACGCGAATTGCGCAAGTGGCTGCAGGAGAGCGGCGTGCTGCCGTGGCGGCGCGAGGCGCTGCCCTGCATCCGCTGCGGTGGTGACATCGTCGCGATCGGCGACCTGGCGTACGGCGCCGCACTCGCCGCGGCCCCCGACGAGCCTTCCTGGCGCGTCGTCTGGCACGGTCGGCCCACGTTGACCGAGGCAGAGGCCCGCGCCGCGGGCGGGCGCCGTTGAGCCGCGCCGAACGGTTTCCGGGTGGCCCCGGGGTGGGCGATCCGTTAGACTGTACTCCCGTCGTGCTACTCCTGCGACGGTGGCTCCCATGACCAAGTTCATCTGCGTGACCGGCGGCGTCGTTTCTTCGCTGGGGAAGGGCATTGCCGCGGCCTCGCTCGGGGCCATCCTCGAGGCGCGGGGCCTGAAAGTGGCCCTCGTCAAGCTCGATCCGTACATCAATGTCGACCCGGGCACCATGAGCCCGTTCCAGCACGGCGAGGTGTTCGTCACCGACGACGGCACCGAAACGGACCTCGACCTCGGCCACTACGAGCGCTTCGTGCGCACGACCACCGGCCGCAGCAGCAACTTCACCACCGGGCGCATCTACGAGAACGTGATCGCCAAGGAGCGCCGCGGCGACTACCTCGGCGCCACGGTGCAGGTCATCCCGCACATCACCGACGAGATCAAGCACTCGATCAAGCTCGGCGCCGGCGACGCCGACGTGTGCATGGTCGAGATCGGCGGCACGGTGGGCGACATCGAGTCGCTGCCGTTCCTCGAGGCGATCCGCCAGCTCGGCGTCGAGATGGGGCACGGCAACGTCCTCTACATGCACCTGACGCTCATTCCCTACATCGCCACCTCGGGCGAGATCAAGACCAAGCCTACGCAGCACTCGGTGAAGGAGCTGCGCTCGATCGGCATCCAGCCCGACGTGCTGCTGTGCCGATGCAAGGACCCGCTGCCGGCCGACCAGCGCCGCAAGATCGCGCTGTTCACCAACGTCGAGGAGCGCGCGGTGTTCTCGGCCGTCGACGCCGACGACATCTACAAGATCCCGGCGCTGCTGCACGAGCAGGGACTCGATGCGATCGTCTGCGAGAAGCTCGGCCTCGACGTCCCGCCCGCCGACCTGCGCGAGTGGAACCAGGTGGTGTCCGCCAAGGCGTCGCCCGACACCACCATCAACCTGGCCATGGTCGGCAAGTACGTCAACCTCAAGGACGCCTACATTTCGCTCACCGAGGCGCTGATGCACGCGGGCCTGCGCACGCGCACCCGCGTCAACATCGAGTTCATCGAGGCGACCGACCTCGAGAAGCACGGCATCGACCCCCTGCTCGGCATGGATGCGATCCTGGTGCCGGGCGGCTTCGGCGAGCGCGGCATCGAGGGCAAGATCCAGGCTGTGCGCTTCGCGCGCGAGCACGGCGTGCCGTACCTCGGCATCTGTCTCGGCATGCAGCTCGCCATCATCGAGTATGCGCGGCACGTCGCGGGCCTCGAGGGCGCGCACAGCACCGAGTTCAACCGGGTGGCGCCGCACCCGGTGATCGCGCTGATCACCGAGTGGCAGGACCAGAAGGGCACGGTCGAGTCGCGCACGGAGGCGTCGAACCTCGGCGGCACGATGCGCCTCGGCGCCCAGGAGATCCGCATCTCGCACGGCTCGCGCGCGCACGCCATCTACGGTGCCGACGTGATCCGCGAGCGGCATCGCCACCGCTACGAGTTCAACAACAACTACCTGCAGAAGCTGATGAACGCGGGCCTGCGCTTCTCGGGTTTCTCGCGCGACGGCCTCGTCGAGATCGTCGAGCTGCCGCAGCACCCGTTCTTCGTCGCGAGCCAGTTCCATCCGGAGTTCCGCTCCACGCCGCGCGACGGGCATCCGCTCTTCACCGGCTTCATCAAGGCGGCCCGCGAGCACCGCGCGGCGCGGTTGCCGGCCGCGGCGGGCGCATGAAGCTCTGCGGCTTCGAGGTCGGGCACGAGCGGCCGTTCTTCCTGATCGCGGGGCCCTGCGTCATCGAGAGCGAGGCGCTGGTCATCGAGGTGGCCGGGCGCATGCAGGAGCTCACGCGCGAGCTCGGCATCCCTTACATCTTCAAGGCGTCCTACGACAAGGCCAACCGCTCGTCGCAGGGCAGCTTCCGCGGCCCGGGCCTCGAGGAGGGGCTGCGCATCCTCGGCGAGGTGCGGCGCCAGCTCGGGCTGCCGGTGCTCACCGACGTGCACGAGGACACGCCGCTCGCCGAGGTGGCGGCGGTGGTGGACGTGCTGCAGACACCCGCGTTCCTCTGCCGCCAGACGAACTTCATCGTCAACGCGGCGTCGCAGGGCAAGCCGGTCAATGTCAAGAAGGGCCAGTTCCTGTCGCCGTGGGAGATGAAGAACGTCGTCGAGAAGGCACGCTCGACGGGCAACCAGCAGATTCTCGCCTGCGAGCGAGGCTTCAGCTTCGGCTACAACAACCTGGTCTCCGACATGCGCTCGCTCGCGGTGATGCGCGCCTATGCGCCAGTCGTCTTCGACGCCACCCACTCGGTGCAACTGCCGGGCGGGCAGGGCAGCGCGTCGGGCGGCCAGCGCGAGTTCGTGCCGGTGCTCGCGCGCGCCGCGGTGGCCGCGGGCGTGGCGGGCGTGTTCATGGAGACGCATCCCGACCCGGCCAGGGCGCTGTCGGACGGCCCCAATGCCTGGCCGCTCGACCGGATGCGCGCACTGCTCACGGTGATGCAGGAAATCGACGCCGCGGTGAAATCGCGGCCTTACGAGGAAAAGAACTTATGACCCGGATCGTCGACATCAAGGCCCGCGAGATCATGGATTCCCGCGGCAATCCCACCGTCGAAGCCGACGTGTTCGTCGAGGGCGGCGTGATGGGCCGCGCGGCGGTGCCGTCGGGTGCCTCGACCGGCACGCGCGAAGCGGTCGAGCTGCGCGACGGCGACAAGGCGCGCTACCTCGGCAAGGGCGTCCTCAAGGCCGTGGCGAACGCCAACGGCGAGATCCGATCTGCGGTGCTGGGCCATGACGTGCTCGACCAGGCCGGCCTCGACCGCCGCATGATCGAGCTCGACGGCACCGATACAAAGTCGCGCCTCGGCGCCAATGCGCTGCTGGCCGTGTCGCTCGCCGCCGCACACGCGGCCGCCCGCGCCACGAAGCAGAGCCTGTTCCGCCGCCTCGGCGGCCCGGGCCCGAAGGTCATGCCCGTCCCGATGATGAACATCATCAACGGCGGGGCGCACGCCGACAATAGCGTCGACATCCAGGAGTTCATGGTGCTGCCGGTCGGCGTGCCGAACTTCGCCGAGGCGCTGCGCACCGGCGCCGAGATCTTCCACACGCTCAAGAAGGTGCTGCACGAGCGCGGGCTCGCCACCGCCGTGGGCGACGAAGGCGGTTTCGCGCCGAACCTGCCGTCGAACGAGGCGGCGCTCGAGACCATCCTCGAGGCGATCAAGCGCGCGGGTTTCAAGGCGGGCGAGGATGTCTACCTTGGCCTCGACGTCGCGAGCTCCGAGTTCTTCAAGGACGGCGTGTACCACCTCGAATCCGAGGGTCGGCGATTCACGCCGGCGCAGTTCGTCGACTACCTCGCAGGCCTCGTCGACAAGTACCCGATCGTCACGGTCGAGGACGGCATGGCGGAGGGCGACTGGGACGGCTGGTCGCTGCTCACGCAGAAGCTCGGCCGCAAGGTGCAGCTGGTGGGCGACGACATCTTCGTCACCAACACCCGGATCCTGCGTGAGGCGATCGCGCGCGGCATCGCCAACTCGATCCTGATCAAGCCGAACCAGATCGGCACGCTCACCGAGACGCTCGAGGCCATCGACATGGCCGCCGACGCGGGCTATAGCGCGGTCGTGTCGCACCGCTCGGGCGAGACTGAGGACAGCACCATCGCCGACATCGCGGTCGCGACGCGTGCCACGCAGATCAAGACCGGCTCGCTGTGCCGCTCGGACCGCATCGCCAAGTACAACCAGCTGCTGCGCATCGAGGCCGAACTCGGCGGTGAGGCGAAATACGCCGGGCGAGCCGCGTTTCCGGTCCCGCCGCGGACGCGCGGCTGAGGCCGGTCATGGGCTTGCGCATCATCGCCACGCTGTTGCTGGTGGCTTTCCTCGCCCTGCAGTACCGCCTGTGGCTGTCGCCGAACGGGATGCGCGACCTGTGGCGCACCGAGCAGGCGATCGAGGCCCAGACCGAGGAGAACGAACGGCTCACGGAGCGCAATCGCACGCTCGCGGCCGAGGTGCGTGACCTCAAGGAGGGACGCACGGCGATCGAGGAGCGCGCCCGCACTGACCTCGGCATGGTGGGCGGCAACGAGACGTTCTTCCAGGTCGTGCCGCCGCCGCCCGCCAGCGACGCCCCGTCGTCGCAGGAGCAGCGCACCGCACAGGCCGGGGAGTGATGCCGCGCGGCCCGAGATTTTTCGCGGTCGTGCCGGCGGCGGGCCGCGGCGAACGCTTCGGCGGACGGTACCCCAAGCAGTACGTCGCGCTGCTCGGCCGGCCGGTGCTGTCGTGGTCGCTGCGCGCTCTGCTCGCCGTGCCGACGGTTTTCTCGGTGGTCGTGGCCCTTTCTACGGGAGACCGCCGCTTCGCACGGCTGCCCGAGGCGCGGGACCCACGGGTACGCACCTGCCGGGGCGGTGAACGCCGCGAATTGTCGGTGGCCAATGCCCTCGAGGCGCTGGCGGGCGAGGCGCGTGACGAAGACTGGGTGCTGGTCCACGATGCGGCGCGCCCGTGTCTCGATCCGTCCGACGTCCGACGGCTGGTGGCCACGTTGCGCGACGATCCCGTGGGCGGCCTGCTCGGCTTGCCGGTGGGCGACACGCTCAAGGCGGCCGGACGCGACGGCCGCTGCGACGGCACGGTGCCGCGCGACGGGCTCTGGCGAGCGTTGACCCCGCAAATGTTCCGCTACGGCGTGCTGCGACGGGCGCTGCGACTCAACCTCGAGCGCGGTCGGGCGGTGACGGATGAGGCTGCGGCGGTTGAAGCGCTGGGGCTGCGACCGCGCCTGGTGACGGGTCGGACGGACAACATCAAGATCACGTTTCCGGGGGACCTTGGCCTCGCCGCGGCGATTCTGCGCACGGGGTGGAGCGAGAAGGATGAGGATCGGGCACGGTTACGACGTTCACGCCTTTGAACCGGGCGACCACGTGACGCTCGGGGGCGTGCGCATTCAGCACACGCAGGGAATCAAGGCGCATTCCGACGGCGACGTGGTGCTGCACGCCCTGTGCGACGCGCTGCTCGGCGCGCTCGGCCTCGGCGACATCGGCCAGCACTTCCCCGACTCGGATCCGCGCTGGAAGGACGCGAACAGCCGGGTGTTCCTGTGCCACTGCGCGCAGCTGCTGCGCGAGCACCACTATCGGCTGGTGAACGCCGACATCACCGTGCTCGCGGAGGCGCCGCGGCTCGGTACGCACCGTGCACAGATGCGCGCCAACATCGCGGCAGACCTCGAGGCCACGCCCGATCGCGTCAACATCAAGGCGACCACCAGCGAGGGTCTCGGCGCGCTCGGCCGCGGCGAGGGCCTCGCCGCCCATGCCGTGGTGCTGCTCGCCCGCGTCGAGAACGACAACCACGGCCATGACCACGGCCCCGGACACTCGCATCACCGACACGGCCGCTGAGCCGATGTCCGCGCCGGGTGCGCACGGCCCACCGCCGGTGCGCGGACGCCTGCGCGCCGTGCCTCAGGATTTCGTCGTGAACGAGGTGCTCGGCTTCGATCCCGACGGCGCGGGTGGGCACGTGTTGCTGGTCGTCGAAAAGCGCGGTGCCAATACCGGCTGGGTGGCGTCGCAACTGGCCCGGCTGGCGCGCGTGCCGGTGCGCGACGTCGGCACTTCGGGCCTGAAGGACCGCGATGCCGTGACGACGCAGGCGTTCACGTTGCCGTGGCCGGTCCAGGCGCCGCTTGAGGCGTGCCTAGCCTTCGGCGGAGAGGGCTGGCGCGTCCTGAGGGCCGCGCGGCACGGCCGCAAGCTGCGCCCCGGTTCGCACCGCGCCAATCGCTTCGCGTTGCGCGTCCGGGATGTCGAGGGCGACCGGGACATGCTGTTGGCCCGCCTCGAAACGATCCGCGCCCGAGGCGTGCCCGACTACTTCGGTCCGCAGCGTTTCGGGCGCAACGGCGCCAACCTCGCGCGCGTCCGCGCCTGGGCCGCAGGTGGCGAACCGCCGCGTGAGCGCAGTGTGCG
>Ga0114938_1002894_pt1 | contig 10490 bp, 8 predicted proteins | sample AshMeaBigSpring_FD_88675 | JGI IMG/M metagenome (GOLD analysis project Ga0114938, IMG submission 88675) | Groundwater microbial communities from Big Spring, Nevada to study Microbial Dark Matter (Phase II) - Ash Meadows Big Spring | ecosystem: Environmental > Aquatic > Deep subsurface >...
GATGAATACCTGCGGCTGGCTTACCATGGACTCCGGGCTAAGGATAAAAGCTTCAATGCCGCGTTTAAAACTGATTTTGATCCGTCGATCGGGCAGATCGATATTGTTCCCCAGGATATCGGCAGGGTATTACTAAACTTATACAACAATGCCTTTTATGCGGTTGCGGAAAAACAAAAACAGGCCGTTGATGGCTACGAACCAACCATCTCCGTTCGCACAGCCAAACTAGATGGTGAAGTGCAAATAATCGTTGCGGATAATGGAAACGGCATCCCGGAGACAGTGAAGGATAAAGTGTTTCAGCCGTTTTTTACCACCAAGCCAACCGGGCAGGGGACCGGACTAGGCTTATCATTATCGTATGATATCATCAAAGCCCACCAGGGCAAAATCACCATCAAAAATTCACCCGGCGCAGGAGCTGAGTTCCTGATCAGTTTACCGGTGTGAAATTCAGATAACATCGCTCTTGCGTCTGGAGGCTATTCAAAAAATAACAAATCGCATAAACCTTCTGCTGTTTCACGCCAGGCATTTGTCATGCCCCCCAACAAGCCCTATCTTTGTACACAACCGTTCTTACACATGCCGGCAAGGAATCCCATCCCCACTATTTCCAAATGGATCGCGACAGTGCTGTTATTCTCCACCCTGATTTATTGTTCGAAGGATGAGAACAACGGTTCCGGCGGCAACCCTCTGCCTGACTCTTTTGCCAAGGGAGCCGATGTCAGCTGGCTAACGGAAATGGAATCCTCCGGCCTGAAATTCTATGACAAGAACGGCGCGCAAACAGAATGCATGTCCCTGCTACAGTCGCTGGGCATGAATACCATCCGGCTGCGGGTATGGGTCAATCCAGACCCTGCCTGGAACAATGCCGCCGACGTGGTGGCCAAAGCGGTGCGGGCCAAAAACCTGGGCATGCGGATCATGATCGATTTCCACTACAGCGACTCCTGGGCCGATCCTGGTAAACAGACCAAACCCGCCGCATGGGCGATGTCCATGAGTATGGTTGACCTGAAAACCCACCTGGCTGCCCATACCACCGATGTGCTGACCCAGTTGAAAAATGCCGGCGTTACACCGGAATGGGTGCAGGTGGGCAATGAAACCAACGACGGCATGCTCTGGCCAGATGGTAGGGCCAGCACCCAGATGGCCAACTATGCGCAACTGGTAAACGCCGGCTATACCGCCGTCAAGGCCGTCTTCCCCTCCGCCAAAGTGATCGTCCATGTATCCAACGGATGGGACAATGCCCTCTTCAGATGGAATATCGGCGGGCTGGTCAGCAATGGCGCGCAGTTTGACGTGATCGGGATGTCGCTCTACCCTTCCGCCGCCAACTGGCAGTCGTTTAATTCCCAGTGCCTGGCCAATATGAATGATATGTTATCGCGATATAAAAAAGAAGTGATGATCGTAGAAGTGGGCATGCCCTGGGACAATGCCTCGGAATGCAATGCCTTCATAGCCGACCTGATCAAAAAAACCGCGTCTGTTCCAGACAACAAGGGCCTCGGGGTCCTCTACTGGGAGCCGCAGGCCCATGCTAACTGGAAGGGCTACACGCTGGGGGCATTCGACAACAGCGGCAAACCCACGGTAGCGCTGGACGCATTCAAATAAATGGCATGAAACCTGTTCTATTGGCTCTCTTCATCGGCACCTTCCTGGCACCCGTAACAACCTTGCATGCCCAAACCCGGACCCTGCTCGACGAAGGCTGGACATTCCACCTCGGCCACGCCGCCAACCCGGAAAAAGATTTCAACTACGGCATCCGGAATGTCTATGTGAAAAGCGGCGGTGCCTACGGCACGGCCATCGATCCCCGGTTTGACGACAGCAGCTGGCGCAGGGTGGACATTCCGCACGACTGGGCCGTGGAACTGCCCTTTACCAATCACCCCAGTGATGATGTGGCTAGCCATGGCTACAAACCCGTGGGCGGTTTTTTCCCTGAAACCAGCATCGGCTGGTATCGCAAAAAATTCAGGGTGAACGCGGCCGACAGTGGGCAACGCTTCCAGCTGCAGTTCGACGGGATCTTCCGGAATGCCAGTATCTGGCTGAATGGCTTCTTTGTGGGCAACAACATGAGCGGCTATCTCGGCAATGCCTATGATGTGACAGACTTCGTGAACTTCCATCGCGAAAATGTCATCGTCGTCAGGGTGGATGCCACCCAGTACGAAGGCTGGTTCTACGAAGGCGCCGGCATCTACCGGCACGTCTGGCTGAACCGCTACAACAATATCCATCAACCCGAAGACGGTCTTTTTGTATACAGCCAGGTACAGGGCGATAAAGCCACCGTGCAGATCGAAGCCGCGGTCCGCAATCAACAGGCAGATCCCGCCAGCTGCACCATACAGGCAACCATCACCGAAAGAAACGGGCAGGTTGTGGGCCGGACAAAAGAACAGGCAGTGACGATTGCGGCAAATGGACAAACCCTGGTGAAACAATCGCTCAGCGTGGCCAAACCTCGTCGCTGGAACCTGGACGATCCCTATCTCTACCGGGTGACCACCGTGGTCAAACAGGGCGGTGAAACCGTCTCCACCCGCACCCAACGCTTCGGCATCCGCACATTGCGCATTGATCCAAACGAAGGATTCTTCCTCAACGAGAAACCCCTGAAGATCCTGGGCACCAACAACCACCAGGACCATGCCGGGCTGGGTATCGCCCTTCCTGACTACATACATTACTACCGGGTACGCCTACTCAAAAACATGGGCTGTAATGCGTACCGCACCAGCCATGGCGCCCCGGCGCGGGAACTGCTGGAAGCCTGCGACAGCCTGGGCATGCTGGTCATGGATGAACAGCGCTTGCTGAACAGCAGCCCGGAATACCTGGACCAGTTTGAGCGATTGATTCGCCGCGACCGCAACCATCCCAGCGTATTCATGTGGAGCATCGGCAACGAGGAAGGCTGGATCCAGACCACCTCGCAGGGCAAACGCATCGCCCAAACCTTCATTCAAAAGCAACGGGCATTAGACCCCACGCGTACCTGCACTTATGCGGCCGACCTCGCCAACGTATTCCAGGGGATCAATGAAGTGATCCCTGTCCGCAGCTTCAATTACCGCGAAGACGGGGTGGCCCCATACCACCGTGACCATCCATCGCAACCCGTCCTCGGCACGGAAATGGGCAGCACGGTCACTACCCGAGGGCAGTACGAAAGGGATACCATCCGGAATTACCTGCCCGACCATGACATTACCTTCCCCTGGTGGGCCAGCACGGCGGAGAAATGGTGGAAACTGGCGGCCGAACACAAATACTGGATGGGCGGATTCATCTGGACCGGCTTCGATTACCGCGGCGAACCCACGCCCTTCAAATGGCCCAATATCAATTCGCATTTCGGGGTGATGGATGTCTGCGGTTTTCCGAAGAATAATTATTACTACTATCAAAGCTGGTGGACCGACCAGGACGTGCTCAACATCAGCCCGCACTGGAACTGGCCGGTGAAATGGAACGAACCGGCGCAGGTCATCGACGTTTGGGTGAACAGCAATGCCGATGCCGTGGAACTCTTCCTGAATGGCAAGAGCCTCGGCAAAAAAGATATGCCCCGGAACGGGCACCTGGTATGGCCCGTGACCTATGCACCCGGGAAATTGGAAGCCATTGCGACTACGCGTGGACGTGTGTTCAAAGCCAGCGTGGAAACCACCGGCGCGCCGGCCGAAGTGGTGCTCACGCCTTACAAAACGACCATGCTGGCCGACGGCCAGGACGCAACGGTGATGAATGTCAGCATCATCGACCGTGAAGGCCGTGAAGTGCCCGTGGCCGACAATAGGGTGCGATTCAGCATCAGTGGTCCGGGTAAAATCATCGGCGTAGGCAATGGCGATCCCAGCAGCCATGAACCCGACAAATGCATGGTCGGCGCCTGGCAGCGCAGCGCCTTCAACGGCAAGTGCCAGGTGATCGTGCAATCCACCAAAGAACCCGGGATCATCAAGTTCGAAGCCAGTGCCCATGGCTTGTGGAGCGGCTCCACCGACGTAATCACCGTATCGCCCGGCAGTGCCGCCAGCGCGACCATCGACCCGAAATATGTATTGAAGGGCGAAGCGGCCCAGCCCAGGACTGTCCCGAAAATGCTCGGGGCTGATATCTCCTTCCTGCCGGAACTCGAGGCGCGCGGCATGAAATTCAGCGACCAGGGCGTGGAAAAGGATGCGATTCAAATCCTCAAAGACCACGGGCTGAACTATGTTCGGTTACGCGTCTTCGTTGACCCCGCGCGGGACAGCGGATATTCACCTGGCAATGGTTTCTGCGACCTGGCACATACCCTGGCCATGGCCAAACGCGTGAAGGATGCAGGGATGAAACTCCTGCTGGACTTCCATTACAGCGATTACTGGGCCGATCCCGGCAAGCAATACAAGCCCGCCGCCTGGAAGGGACAGTCTTTTGCTGTGTTAAAACAATCGCTCTACGACTACACCCTCCGCGTGATGACCGAGTTAAAAAACCAGGGCACCCTGCCAGACATGGTACAGGTGGGCAACGAAATCAACCACGGGATCGTTTGGCCCGAAGGAAGCGTATCAAACCTCGACTCCCTCGCACAAATGCTGAACGCAGGCACCGCGGCGGTGAAAGCCATAAACCCGGCCACCGTCATGATGCTCCATGTGGCCCTCGGTGGACAGAACGAAGAAACGGTTTTCTTTGTGGACGAGATGCGGAAACGGCAGGTACCCTTTGACGTGATCGGTCTTTCCTATTATCCCAAATGGCATGGTACGCTGGACGACCTGCGCGACAACATGCATGACCTGATCCGCCGTTACGACAAGGATATTATCGTGGTGGAATATTCCGCAAAAAAGGAGGAGGTGAACAAGTTGGTCTTTGAACTCCCCAACGGACGCGGCAAAGGCAGTTGCATCTGGGAACCCCTCAGTACCTGGGAGAAGATTTTTGACAATAACGGGAAGAGTAACGAGTGGATTAAAGTGTATGATGAGATCAGCAGGAAATATGTAGCAAGCCATGAATGAACGGGAAAGGGGTTGAAAATACCTACACGCAACTGCTACTTCCCACTGGATTTCCCGTTTGGCATCGTCACAGATCGCAAATAACCGATATCAACTGTAATTTAATTGTGTAACTTTTCGCCGCTATAGACATCCGTTACATCACAAAGACCTTTCAAATGAAAAATCCTGTTTTAAAAGGAATATGGCTAGCTTTTGCAACATCATTGGTTTTCTCCTGCAACCCGAATACAGATGCTGATATAATGTCCCAGGAGGAAATAAAACGAATCAAGGAGGAGATCCAGGCCAGGGAAGACGAATTTGCCCAGGTCTATAACTCCGGGGAGCTTAAGGCGATTGGCTATTTCGCCGATGACGCCATTACCTATTTCCAGAACAGGCAGCCCCTGGTGGGCAAGGCAGCCATTGTGGACTTTTTAAAGGCTGATATCGACTCCAATACCAATAAAATTTCCTTTTCCACGACAGAAGTCTTTCCTTTTAACAAGGGAAAACAGGTGCTTGAAATTGGTTATTTCAAGGTGTCGGACTCTGCCGCGTATGTGCTGAACAGCGGAAACTACATGGCGCTGTTTGAAAAAAGAAACGGCGTGTATGTATCGGTCAGGGATATGAGCGTATCCGACAGGCCGTTGTATTAGAAATGATCTTGCCTGTATCGAAAAAAGCTGGCGGGAAACATTTCCCGCCAGCTTTTTATAGGACTGTATACTTTGTAATGCCTGTATTATCTTCTCCGGCCACCACCACCCCTGGCGCCGGCCCGGCCTCCGCCACTGTACCCACCGCCTCCATATCCGCCGGTACTCCTGTTGCGTGAAGAAGTACTGGAATAACCACTCCTGTCTGAGGTTGTCGGGCGCGCTGAAGCAGAAGCGCCACCTGGTCGATTCGTCCCATTGGAGGGCAACGTGGAAACCCCGTTGGCTGGTCTTGCACCACCAACACCTCCTACACCTCCTACGCCTCCTACGCCACCAACGCCGCCTACACCGCCGACGCCACCCGGATATGCCGGAGGAGGATAATGATATCCACCATAATATCCCCCATGATAGTAGTAATTATTGTGCCGGTACACGCCGATGGCTACCACCGTAAAAGTCCTGAAATAGGGCGGATAGTAGCCATAATAATAAGGGGGCACGTACGGCACATAGACGGGAGAATATACATATTGAACAATGGGCACCGCTTCCACTACAACGGCCGGGGTTGCGGGCACATCGGCAAGCTCCGAACTTACACCAGTATACGCGGGGTTGGCCGTAACGGATGGTGATCCCTTTGTATCAGGTTTGACCACATAATTTTCGCCGTACAGGTCCTTGTTGCCAACTATATCCAGGGAAACTTTCTTGTCCTTATCCCTGTCCACATGAATGGTGGCAACTTCCTGCGTTTGGGTCTTGGAAACATCCACCTGGAGGAAAAAACGGAAAGATTCGTCCTTTTTCTCGGTCACTACTTTGATGAAATCAACCTTGCCATCCTTGTTCAGATCCAGGTTATTGATGCCGGTTTTTTCCTCGTTCAAAGCCTTCTCAAAGTCTTCGATGGTCTTGCACTTCTGAAAAAGTGTCATCACCGAGTAGAGGTCGAGATTGTCTCCCGGCAAGCCCAGCAGCGCCGTGTCCTTCGCCGCCTGCGAAAAAGCCGGGAGACTGGTCAAAGCCATCATGCACACCAATGTGGATACAATAATTTTTTTCATGATACGTCTTGTTTGCAGTACAGGTGGCAAGTTAAGTTAAATGATCCATCAAGGGTATGATTTTGGTTACAGCATTGCCTTGTTATAGCCCTGGTTCAAACACATGCGGATAAGCGCTTAATCTTCGATGTGTAGGGTCCTGTAATGCGGCGTCTCCAATTGGGTGAGGCTTACGGCAACAGAGGGGACCTGTTCAGACGACTGGATTTCATTTAACAGGTAAACGGAAATAAAGACCTTTTCCCAGGAAGCGGCCTGGGGTTCCAGGAAGCTGATCTCCGCGATCAATGCAGGAAGGCCGATATCCAGCAGCTTGCTGAGCATCTCGTTTTCTTCCGCGGGGATAAACCCGATCTTCCTGTTATGCCAGTGCAGGGCGATGGCTGCCGGGTCATATTCATTATCCGGTTCCCGCACCAGTTCCAGCAGTTCGCCTTCCCGCATCTGGCTGATCCATGAAGGACCTTCGTAATATTGAAAACCCCGGACAAAGCACTGCAGGAGGTAAAACTTCCGGTACTGCTTCGTCTTAATATTGTTGCCCGCGATAAATGAAAGTCCGCCCAAAGCAAGCAGGCGGTGGATGAAATCCATGCGTTTCATGGGTGTGTACATTTTGCGGACACCTGTACACTGCGCTGAAAATGGCTGATGTCTGAATGATGCGGAAATGAATCGCGTATGGCCATGGTGCCTTTGTTAAAAATACCATTGCACCATGCCCGCCCCAGAGGGGAGGAATTTAATTGTTGGCCTTTCGGCCCACATCGCTTGACCACCGTTGGAGTTTCTTTCTCCCGGTTGGTACCCACTACTGGGGTTCATGATGCATTGGAATGTAGAAGAACTGATGTCTGTATAAAGATAATACAGCGTTTGCAGTGTATTTGCAAAGGACATTGGAAAATCACGATGCCTGGGGAGAACAAGGAATTACGCCAACAGCACTTCTGCGGGAATTTCCAATTCCCGGTGAAATATCCTGGCCAGTTCCAGGGTAAGAGGTTTTCGCTTATTAAGCAAGGCGGACACATAGCCCTTACTGCCTACTTTACCCACCAGGTCCTTATTTTTTAAACCCCTTTCCTGCATCTTTAACTTGACGGCTTCAATCGGGTCTGGATAGGGCACGGGGGAATGCTTGTCCTCATACTGCTTTACCAGCAAAAGGGCGATCTGCAGCTTTTCCCCATCGGGGCTGGCCGGCTTCACTTTTCTATCGAACATCCCGTCGATCCAATCGATATATGCTTCGTACTGTTTCCGGTTCCTGATGATTTTGAGTTCCATATTTATGTTTTAGGAGGCTGCACGGTATGAACGTGTATTCGGTCATATGCAGCGTGCGTGCCAAACCACTTGATTTGTATCGCCTTGTACGCAAAGACAATCCGTACGACCAGGCGATATTGATTGCCCATGATGTTAAACACCACCCGGTCATCGGCAACCAGGCTGGCTTTTCCATAGACCCGCTTCAGTTCATTAAAATTTTTGAACTCACAAGACACTAGTTCATGATACCATTCCAACAACGCCGTGGATGCTGCCGGATACTTCCTGCAGTAAAGCAACAACGTGGGGCGGGTAATGATGTTGAACACCGGTAAAAATACCAAATGTTTTCTAATAGTAAACTTCTGACCTCTTTCACAGGTTCACAAATTACGCCCGCCCGGACGGTAACACCTTGGGAAAAAAGCCGGGAATACCGGAAATTTCCTTGAAAGACGGAGAAAAAACTAATCCTCCTCCCCCTCCTCCGCCGCACCCAGGTCCGGCAGGAGTTGCTGGGCTTCCGCCGCCGGCAGGGACTCCACCTGTTTGAGTTTCCTCGTAATGGCGCGGGTGCGCTTGCCCAGGAGATCGTCCACGGTATCACTGGCGGCGTGTATATTCTTCTGTGCTTTTTCCAGCATGCCCCCGAATTTCTCGAATTCGGACTTCACCGCGCCGAGGATCTGCCATACCTCGCTGCTGCGCTTCTGTAGGGCGAGGGTACGGAAGCCCATTTGCAGGCTGTTGAGGTAGGCCGTGAGCGTGGATGGACCGGCCACTGCCACGTTGTATTCCCGCTGGAGCTGGTCGATCAGCGCGCTGCGGCGCACCACTTCCGCATAGATTCCTTCAAAGGGCAGAAAGAGCAGTGCGAAATCGGTGGTATGCGGTGGATCGATGTATTTGTCGCGGATATCCTTCGCCATTTTCTTCATGGTCTGCTCCAGCTGTTTGGAGGCAGCCTCCACTTCCTCCGGGTTGCCAAGTTCATAGGCATGCAGGAGCGACTCATACACATCCTTGGGGAACTTGGCGTCGATGGGCAGGTACACAAATGTACCCTCGTCCTCGCTCCGGCCCGGCAGCTTGATGGCGAATTCCACCGGCTCATTGCTGCCGGCCCTGGTCTTCACGTTGACATCGTACTGCGCGGGCGATAAGATCTGTTCCAGCAGCATGGCCAGCTGTACTTCGCCCATCCCTCCCCGTAACTTCACGTTGCTCAGCACCTTCTTCAGCCCGCCCACGTCCGTGGCCAGGGTTTTCATCTCGCCCAGCCCCTGCTGCACGCTTTCCAGGTGCTTGCTCACCTGCTCGAAGCTCTGGCCGAGGCGCTCGTTCAGGGTTTTGGTGAGCTTCTCGTCCACGGTTTCGCGCATCTTCTCCAGCTTCTCTTCGGTCTGCTTGATGAGCGCGTTTTGCTTTTCCTCGAGCTGGCCGAATTTCTCCCGCTGCAGGTCCTTGAAGGCACCCATGGCTTCATTGAACGACTGCCGGAATCCGTCGAAAGCTTTTTCGATCGATTCACGGCCCTGCTGGCTATCGGCCTTCCCCTGCTGGTTCAACTCGGCCAGTTTCGTTTCCACCTTTAGCTGTATTTTCTCCAGTTGTTCGTAGGTCTTTGTCGTCAGGTCCGCCTGCTCCTTCCGCAATTCATCAAACTTTAGCTTCTGCTCCCCGGAAGAAGCCCGCAGGGTATTGAGCAGTTCCTCGCGGTTATCCCGCAGGGACAGGGCCGTTTCTTCGCGACTGATTCTCAGCTCCTCCCGGACAAGCTGCTCGAGCCTGGACGATGCGCCCTCCATCCGGGACAGCTTTTCCTGGAGCAGGGGCAGGCTGCCGTCCGCTTTGGGGCGAAGTACGAATTGCAGGACGATGAGAATCAGCATCAGGATGATCAGTACTAGAAACATTGGTTCGGACATGGAGACAGATTTGCATCGAAGATACACCAGAAAATTGCGGTGTATTTGCGTGAAATGCCACGTCTTTTTCCTCTACCCACGTTAAATTTTGTACGCATTATTGTTGTAACCTATAACGTAACATGTTACCTTTACCATGATACTCAGTATCCGGCACAAAGGGCTGCGTTTACTTTGGACAAGAAACGATGCATCAAAACTACCGGCAGACCAGTTCCGGAAGATCCGGATGATCCTGCAAACGTTGGACGCGGCGGACCATATCAGCGACCTGCATTTTCCAGGCGCGTCATTGCACCCGCTTAAAGGAATTCTTGATGGATACTGGTCCGTTACCGTAAAAGCCACTGGAGAATCATCTTCAGGTTCTTTAATGGAAATGTATACCTGGTCGATTACATGGACTATCACTAAAATGGAGAGCATGCTCAAACAAGGAATGAAACCGCTGCACCCCGGAGAGATCCTGAATGACCTCTACCTCGGCCCCTTGGGATTGAGCCAGCAGGCCGTTGC
>Ga0114938_1002896_pt1 | contig 10486 bp, 7 predicted proteins | sample AshMeaBigSpring_FD_88675 | JGI IMG/M metagenome (GOLD analysis project Ga0114938, IMG submission 88675) | Groundwater microbial communities from Big Spring, Nevada to study Microbial Dark Matter (Phase II) - Ash Meadows Big Spring | ecosystem: Environmental > Aquatic > Deep subsurface >...
ACCGGGCGGCGGGCCATTGCCAGACGTGCCCAAACCGCCAGATCACTTTCCAACAGTTTACGCCCAAAATCGCCAAGGCGGTACGTATGGGTCCTCTTGCACGCCCTAGGTCCGTTGAGCTGTCTTCGCCGAACGATACGGTTAACCGGGCCGCGGCCAACCAACATGGATTTCAGAAACCGCGCGGCCCGCGGCTCCGGTTGAACCGATTGTTCGACCTCTGCACTACTCCTTGGGTAACGATGATTGGTTACTCCTTGCCATCCGCTTGCGTCTGAGACCCACGGCCACATTAATAATGCCCGCCGCCAGCATCAAACCTCCGGCCACAATCTTGCCCGTATAGCTCTGCCCCACGACCGTCTCCTTCTGCTGGATGATGCCGCTGATGATATTCGTCCCGCCCAGTGTGCAGAACACGATCCCGGCCAAGACGAACAATCCACCGGGTGTCCACTGTCTTTTCACTTTGTCGTTCGTTTCATTCATGGTTCATCTCTTGGTCGAACAAGGTGTGTACAGAACGCCGGATAAGGCAGCACCTTGCTGACGGGAGTCGATTCTGCATAATCAAGGGCGGTTGTCAAGCATTGCCGTCTGGTGGCCGCCAGAGGCATTTTATCGTGACGGCAGGATAGTTCCATGAGACAGAGTTCCGCCTGTCCGAACCGAGGCGCGGGCAACAACCAGCGGGACGAGAGCGCCCCAAGTGCGCCGAGGGAAATGGCCGTGTCCCGCTCGGCGCCCGCGGCGGCCGTGAAGCGGTCGTATTCGCCGTTGCTGCAGGAAGTGCGCCAACTGACTCGAACCCTGCGCATGTCAATCCGCACCGAGGAGGCCTACGTGCAATGGATCGAGCAGTTTCTGCGCTTTCAGCGGGACAGGCAGGGGGCCCGGCGGCATCCGCGGGAAATGGGCAGCGGGGAAGTCAACGAGTTCCTGACCTACCTGGCGGTGGAGCGAAAGGCGGCGGCGAGTACGCAGAATCAAGCCTCGTCGGCCCTGCTGTTTCTGTACCGCAGGGTGCTCCAGCGGAATGTGGCGGTCGATGCCGTGCGCGCCAAACGACCGGCGCGGTTGCCGGTCGTATTGAGCGTGGAGGATGTTCGGCGGGTGCTGGCGGAGGTACCGGTGGGCCCGATGCGGTTGATGGCGGGGCTGATGTACGGGGCGGGCCTGCGGCTGATGGAGGCTTGCCGCTTGCGCGTCAAAGATGTGGATTTCGACGGGCGGCAGATCATCGTGCGGGACGGCAAGGGGGGGAAGGACCGGGCGGTGCCCCTGCCCGAAAGGTTGCGGGATGGCTTGCGGCGGCAAGTCGAGGCAGTGCGCGAGTTGCACGAGCGGGATACCGCCGCGGGGGCGGGTTGGGTGTGGCTGCCGTCTGCGTTGGCGGACAAGGAGCCGGAGGCAGGGCGTTCGCTGTCGTGGCAGTATTTGTTTCCGGCCAGCGCGTTGAGCACGGAGCCGCGGCCGCGCGAAGCGTTGGAATCGCGTTCGGGAGAGATGAGAAGCCATGGCGACGTGGGGTCGGAGGGGCGGATGCGGCGGCATCATGTCCACGAGACGAGCGTGCAGAAGGCGGTCGCGGCGGCAGTCCGGCGAGCGGGAGTGACGAAGCGGGCGACCTGCCACGCCCTGCGGCACAGCTTCGCCACGCACTTGCTGGACGACGGCCGGGACATCCGCACGATCCAGGAGTTGCTGGGCCACAAGGTCGTCAGCACGACGATGATCTATACCCACGTCAGCACGGTGGGGGCGACCGGGGTGCGGAGCCCGCTGGACCGGATCTGAAGCGGTCGGCGGCGCGCGGCTCCCGTCCCCCGCCGGGGCGGGATTTCGCGGCCGCTTGCCTCTCCGCGCGGGGCGGATCCGGATTAGACTAGTGCATCGTCGAAGTTACATCACAGGATCAGCCGCGGGGCGCTAGTGCCGCGGCTGATCCGGGAAAAACCGGGGGCTAGCGCCCTCCGGCTGATTTGCCGAACCCGAACTTTTGAAACCGGGGGCTAGCGCCCTCCGGCTGATTTGCCGAACCCGAACTTTTGAAACCGGGGGCTAGCGCCCTCCGGCTGATTTGCCGAACCCGAACTTTTGAAATGGACAGAACACTACCTGGCTGTGCGTGATCCCGGGACACGAGAGGGAACGAACCTGGGAAAGCGATGCTCCTGCCGAGCTGGTGCGTGGGGCGGGTTTTTTGGCTCGGCAGGAGCCTTGCCCTCCCGGATACACGAAACCCTGTTTCGCCCTCACGCGTTACCGTCCGGTGGGCCTTGTTGGCCGAAGAATGTACCTGACCCCGGCCGGTGAACGTTGACCTTGCGGGAATCACCCCGCCCGAGATTGGTTGTTCTGCCGATGAAGATTCCCAAGGTCGTCATTGTCGGCCGGCCGAACGTCGGCAAGTCCAGTGTGTTCAACTGGCTGGCTGGGCGCCGGCTGGCGATCGTCGACAACACGGCGGGCGTGACCCGCGACCGGGTCGAGTACCTGCTGCACGAGCAGGGCCGTTTCTTCGAGCTGGTCGACACGGGGGGCATGGGAATCGACGACGTCGACAACCTGACGCAGGAGGTGGAGGACCAGATCACCGTGGCGATCGAGGAGGCGGCGGTGATCCTGTTCGTGGTCGACACCCAGGCGGGCCGGCTGCCGCTGGACGATCAGGTGGCTCGGCGGCTGCGCTATGTCGACACCCCGGTGATCTGCGTGGCCAACAAGACCGACGGGCCCAGCCTGGACTCGCAGGCGGACGAATTCTATCGCCTGGGTCGGGGCAAACTGGTCCGCTGCAGCACCACGGCCAATCGCCACCGGCAGGAACTGCTGGACCTGATCATCCAGCGGCTGCCCGACGTGGAGGGGGGCGATTCGGCGCCGCCGGAGGCGGTGATGAAGGTCGCGATCGTGGGCCGGCGGAATGTCGGCAAGAGCACCTTCGTCAATACGCTGGCCAAGGCCCGGCGGATGATCGTCAGCGAGGTTCCGGGTACGACGCGGGACAGCGTCGACGTGCGTTTCGAACTGGATGGCAAGGTCTTCCTGGCGATCGACACGCCCGGGTTGCGGCGGCAGGGCAGCATCCGCACCGACGTCGACTTCTACAGCACCCATCGGGCTCAGCGGAGCATCCGCCGGGCCGACGTGGTGTTGCTGTTCTTTGACGCCAAGGAGCGGATCAGCAAGGTCGACAAGCAGTTGTGCGCGTACATCGCCCAGCAGTACAAGCCGTGCATCCTGGTCGTCAACAAGTGGGACCAGATGGTCGGGAAGATGCCGACCGAAAAGTGGGTCGCGTACCTCCGCGACACCTTCGCGACGATGTCGAATCTGCCGATCGCCTTCATCACGGGCCAGACGGGCAAGAACGTGAAGGCCCTTTTGAACCATGCCCAGATGCTCTACCGCCAGTCGTGCGCGCGGGTGACCACGGGCCAGTTGAACCGGTTGGTGCGGGCGGCCCTGGAGCGTCATCCGCCGCCCCGCTATCAGAATCAGGTCCCGAAGATCTTCTACGCCGCCCAGGTGGGCAGCCAGCCGCCCACGATCGTGCTGATCTGCAATCATCCGCGGGCCTTTTCGCCGCAGTACCGCCGGTACCTGCTGGGCGTGTTCCGCGACCAGCTCAGCTTTGGCGAGATCCCGATCAAGCTCTACCTGCACCGGCGGTCCCGGAGCGACGAGCGGGACGAGATCGGCAGCGTCGACGCGGCGGGGGACCGCGAGCCGAGCGTGGAAGAGGCCTGACCCGCTACAGCTGCCAGACCAGGGCCAGGAAGTAGTTGATGTCGTTCGGGCGGCGGCCGTTGGGCGTGCTGTCGTATTCGTCGATGGCGCCGATCTTGAATCGCAGATCGGGCTTCGTATCCAGCTGAATCTCCCACGCCGCGGAGGAGACCAGCCGGTAATCGGCGAAGTCTTCCCAGGACGGGTAGTAGTCGGACGTCCAGGTGAGCTGCTGCCGCTCGGACAGCTTGCGCGAGAAGTCCAGGCCGATATTGGCCTCCGGCACCCAGCTCTCGTCCGGTCCCCCGATCTCGTGCGACACGCCCGCACCGAAGCGGCCGGTGAGCTTCGTGATGTCGGTCTTCAGGAAGTCGTAACCGAGACCGCCGCTGAGGGTCAGGCGGAGGTCGAACGCCTTGAACACATCGTACTCCAGCCGGGTTCGCGCAAAGACCGACCAGGGCGAGTCGTCCATCTGGCGCTGCCAGAACGCGTTGAAATTGGCGTATTCCTGGGTCAATATCGAATCGGAGCGGGCCTTGAAATAGACGGCGTCCAGCGTCGTCTTGGTCCGCTCCGTTTCGCGGGTCAGCCCCGCGCCGAGGCGGATATTGAGCGATTGGGAGTTGCCTTCCATGCCGTTGATGCCGAATTCCAGGCTGCCCTTCCAGAGCGACAGCGGGACCAGCGGGACGAGCCAGGGTGGGTAGTCGCTCTGCAAGGGTGGCGGCGTGCCGATCGCCTCCAGGTCGAGCGGGGCCTCTTCCTCCAGCGGAAGCTCGGGCAGGCGCAGCAGCGCGTCCGGTTGCTGCCCGCCAGCGGGGATCGCGGTCGGCCCGAGGACGAGTACCAGCGGCAACAGCAGGGCGATCGTGTGTTTGGGCATCGGCAGGACCGGATTGACGCGGGTTGGGGCCCGTGGTCACCGTGGCGGCAGACGGCCGCGGGGTGGTGACAGGGCCTGTTCTCAGGGAACGTTTCCGGGACAACAGTCAGGGGCGAGCTTGTAGCAGAAGCGGCGCGGCAGGTTCAAGATCGCTCGTCGGTCGCCCGGGTGGTTTGCTGGCGCCTGGCGGAGTGAAGTCGCATTGCGTGATGCTGGGAAAAAGGGACAAGCCGGCGGGTGCTCACCGGAGTGGCAAGATCTTGGGAGGGCCTGGCGCCTGCCGCGCCGAAATCCGGCTCACCGCGCCGGCTCGGCAGGAGTCTCGCCCTCGCGGAAACGCGAAGCGCGAACTGGGCGGAAATCGGGGCCCGCCGCCGCGCCGAGTGGGCCCCACCGTCCGCGGGATTCGAGGGGGTCGAGGGGGTCGAGGGGGTCGAGGGGGTCAGGTACATGTTTTCGGCCTGCGCGTCATCGCCTGGTCGGGCGGATTGGCCGAAAAATGTACCAGCCCCCGGCCCGTGAAGAAAATGTACCAGCCCCCGGCCCGTGAACGGTTACCACCGTCCTGACAGCTGGTCCGCTTTGAGGCCGCCGCGTGACCGTGTGATCGGCTGGAGCGACGGCGATATACTGGTGGGACGATGAACGTTGGGCATGTCCATTCGGCTGGCGTCGGCCGGCCCGGCGGGGATCCGCTGGCACTGCTGGCAGGAGGGCTGAGCCTGCTGCTGGCTGTCGCGGCGCATCCCGTACGTCTGTCGGCGGGGGCGGAGCCAGCCCTGGATTTCGCCGCCGCTGTCGCGCCGATCTTCGGGCGGCACTGCGTGCGCTGTCATTCGCCGGGCCAGCCCAAGGGCGATATCTCGCTGGCCACGGGTGCCGATCTGGCGGCCAACCAGTACGTGGTGCCGGGCGATCCGGATTCCAGTTACCTCGTCGAACTGATCGCGGGAGATGACGGGCGGCGGCCGGAGATGCCGAAGGAGGGCGCTCCGCTCTCGGCCGAGCAGGTCGCGACGATCCGCCGCTGGATCGCCGAGGGGGCGCCGTGGCCGGCGGAGGTCGTGGTCCGGGAGCGGTCCCAGGCCGATGCGTCGTGGTGGTCGCTGCAGCCGCTGGCCAGGCCCGAGCCGCCGACGCCGGCGGGCATTGCGGAGGACTGGCTGGCCAGCCCGATCGACCGCTTCATCTTCGCGCGGCTTGACGAGCAAGGTTTGCGTCCCAATCCGCCGGCCGACCGGCGGACGCTGATCCGCCGCGCGACGTTCGACTTGACCGGCCTGCCGCCGACGCCGGACGAGGTGGCGGCGTTTGTCGCTGATCCCGACCCGCGGGCCTACGAGCGGCTGGTCGATCGGCTGCTCGAATCCCCGCACTACGGCCAGCGGTGGGGGCGGCATTGGCTGGACGTGGTCCGGTTCGGCGAGAGCAACGGATTTGAGCGTAACGTGCTGATCCACGACCTGTGGCCTTTTCGCGATTACGTGATCCGCTCGCTGAACGAGGACAAGCCGTTTGACCAGTTCGTGCGCGAGCACCTGGCCGGCGATGTGTTGGGACCGAACCAGCCGGAGGTCGAGATCGGTTCGGCGTTCCTGGCGGCCGGGCCGTACGACAACGTGGGCAACCAGGACGCGGTCCAGGCGGCTCAGATTCGCGCCGACGCGATGGACGAGATGATTCGGGCCACGGGCGAGGCGTTTCTGGGGCTGACGATCGGCTGCGCGCGGTGCCACGATCACAAGTTCGATCCGCTCAGCCAGCGAGACTACTACGGCTGGTACGCGACCTTTGCCGGGGTGCGGCATGGCAGCCGCGAGTTGGCCAGCGCCGAGCAGAGGGCCGACCGTGCCGCGCGGCTGGCGGAACTGCAGCAGCGCCGCGCGGCGCTGCAGCAGCAGCACGATGCCGTCGCGCAGGCGGCTCAGCCGGGGGACGCCAGCGGGGAACTGGCGAAGTTGAAGGAGCAGCTGGCGGAGGTCCAGCGGGAGATCGCCGCGGTGCCGCCGTTGCCGACCGCGTGGGTGGGCACCCGCGTCGCGGGGGAGGCCCGCGGTCCATTCCATCTGTTCCTGGGCGGCAGTCCGCAGCGCAAGGGCGACGAGGTCTGGCCCGCGAGCCTGGCCGTGCTGGACCGGTGCGTGCCGCCGTACCGGCTGGAGGCGGCGAGCGCGGAGGGCGATCGCCGCCGCGCCCTGGCCGAGTGGATCACGCACCCGGACAATCCGCTGGCGCCGCGGGTGCTGGCCAACCGTTTGTGGCACTATCACTTCGGCACGGGGATTGTGGATACGCCCAGCGATTTCGGCTACATGGGCGGTCGGCCGACGCATCCGGAGCTGCTGGACTGGCTGGCCGGGCAGGTTCACGTGCAGGGGTGGCGGCTGAAGCCGCTGCACCGGTTGATCATGTCGTCGCAGACGTACCGGCAGTCGAGCGGCAACCGGGCGGACGCCGCCGCGGTGGACAGCGCCGCCCGGCTGCTGTGGCGGTTCCCGCCGCGGCGGCTGTCGGCCGAGGAGATCCGCGACACGCTCTTGTCGGTGGCGGGCAAGCTGGATGCGCGGATGGGTGGACCCGGTTTCCGGCTGTACCGCCACACGCAGGACAACGTCTGCACCTATGTGCCGCTGGACGAGCACGGCCCGGAGACCTACCGCCGGGCGGTTTACCATCAGAACGTCCGTGCGTCGGTGGTCGACCTGATGAGCGACTTCGATCAACCGGACTGCGCGTTCGCGACGCCCAGGCGGGCGGCCACGACGCCGCCGCTGCAGGCCCTGACGATGCTCAACCACCGTTTCACGCTGGACATGGCCCGGGCGCTGGCCGAGCGGCTCGAGCGCGAGGCGGGCGAGGACGTGCCGCGGCAAATCGGGCGGGCCTTTGAGCTGTGCTATGGCCGGTCGCCGACGGAGGGCGAATGGGCGGCCTGCCGGGAGCTGGTCGCCGCGCACTCTCTGGCTGCGCTCGGCCGCGTGCTGTTCAACACGAGCGAGCTGCTGTATGTGGAATGAACCGCGGGAACAGACGCGGCGCCGTTTCCTGGGCGACGTGCGCACGGGGCTGGCCGGCATCGGTCTGCTGCACCTGCTGGGCGACGGCCCGGGGGCGGCTGGGGCGACGGCGCCCGCCGCGGGCGACGCCTGGCAGCCCGGCCGCGGCGTGACGCATCATCCCCCCCGCGCCCGGCGGGTCCTGCAGATCTTCTGTCCCGGCGCCGCCTCGCACCTGGACTTGTGGGATTACAAGCCGGCGCTGGAAAGGTTCCAGGGCCAGCCGCTGCCCGGCGAAGAACATTTCGTCTCGTTCCAGGGCAAGAACGGCAACCTGATGCCCAGTCCCTGGCCGTTCGCGCCGGCGGGGCAGTGCGGCAAGCCGATCAGCAGCCTGTTGCCGCACCTGGCCCGGCACGTGGACGAGATCGCGTTCCTGCACGCGATGGTCAGCAAGACGAACACGCACGGGCCGGGCTGCATCTTCCTCAACACGGGCCATGTGACCGAGGGTTTTCCCAGCGCCGGGGCCTGGCTCAGTTACGCCCTGGGCAGCGAGAACGAGAACCTGCCCGCCTTCGTGGCGATCCCCGACGTTCGCGGCGAGCCGCCCAATGGCAAGGCCAACTGGTCCAACGGTTTTCTGCCCGCGCGGCACCAGGCGATCATGCTCAGCGCCCAGCAGCCGATCCGCAATCTGGCTCGGCCGGCCGGCGTCGGGCCGGAGGAGGAAACGGCCTCGCGCGGGCTGCTGGTGCGGTTGAACCGCGCCTTCGCGGACCGACATCCCGGCGACAGCGACCTGGCGGCGCGGGTCGCCGCTTACGAGCTGGCCGCGCGGATGCAGCTGGCCGCCCCGGAGGCGCTGGACCTGTCGCGCGAATCCGCGGCCATGCACCAGCACTACGGCACGGAGGATGGCAGCGAACTGAAGGCCGCTTACGCGCGGAACTGCCTGCTGGCCCGCCGGCTGCTGGAGCGCGGCGTGCGGTATGTCAACCTGTACTGCGCTTCGCGGGCCTCGGGCGTGGACGGGCTGCTCAACTGGGATGCGCACAAGACGCTCAAGGCGGATTACGAGCGGCACGGCCCGATCCTGGACCAGCCGACGGCGGCCCTGCTGAGCGACCTGAAGCAGCGGGGGATGCTGGACGACACGCTGGTATTGTGGACCACGGAGTTTGGCCGCATGCCGACGCACCAGGCCGGCACGACAGGCCGCGATCACAACCCGGACGGGTTCACCTGCTGGCTGATGGGCGCCGGGATCAAAGGCGGCATCAGCCACGGCGCGACGGACGAGTTCGGCCGCCGCGCGGCCCTCGAGCCGACGACGGTCTGGGACCTGTACGCCACGGTGCTGCACCTGCTGGGCCTGGAGCACGAACGGCTGACCTGGTACCACAACGGGCTGAACCGCCGCCTGACCGACGTGCATGGTCGGCTGATCAGGGAGGTCCTGGCCTGAGGTGGGTGGGTCCGGTCGCCCGGCAACCGCACGACGCGTCGTGTCATCCGGGCGAGGCGTGCCGGCGCAGGTGGCCGTGGAGGTAGAGGTCCTCCCCCGTCCGCTCGACGGCGGCCTCCTCCAATTGCCAGGCCTGGTCCGGCAGCGCGACGCCTGTCCCCGCGATCGGCGCGGGTGCCGCGCGGCCGCCGATCAGCTTGGGGGCGATGAACACGTGGACCTCGTCGATGAGTCCGGCGTCCAGGAGTCCGCCGAGCAGCCGGCTTCCTCCCTCGACCAGCACATTGGTCATACTTCGGCGGCCAAGTTCGTCGAGCAGTTGTTCCAGGCGGACCTGGGGGCTTGGATCATTGCCCCGCCAGATCTCGCACCCGGCCTGTTCCAGCTGCGCGCAGGTTTCGGCCTGGGCCGCCGGGCCAACGGCCACGAGGACGGGTGCCTGGCGGGCGGTCTGTGCGAGCTGGCTCTCGAGCGCCAGAGCGGCGCTGCTGGCCAGCACGATCCGGCTGGCCAGGCGGGGTCCCGCAGGTCGCGCGGTGAGCAGGGGATCGTCGGCCCGGGCGGTACCGCTGCCGATCATCACGGCATCGACGCGTCCGCGCAGCTGGTGGACGACGGCCCGGGACGCCTCGCTGGAGATCCAGCGGCTCTGGCCGCGGTGGGTGGCCAGCTTGCCGTCGAGCGACATGGCCCACTTGGCCATCAGCCAGGGGCGGCCCGTGCGCAGCCGTTTGAAGTAGGGGGCGTTCAGGCGGCGCGCCTGCGGCTCGAGCAGCCCCACGTCGACGGCGATCCCTGCCGCGCGCAGCCGCCGCTCGCCCTCGCCGCTCACCTGCGGGAACGGATCGCAAACGGCCAGCACGACACGGCCGATGCCGGCCTGGATGATCGCCTCGGTGCAGGGCGGTGTCTTGCCGTGGTGGCAGCAGGGTTCGAGCGAGACGTACAGCGTCGCCCCGCGTGCGGCCGGGCCGGCCTGGCGGAGGGCCAGCACCTCGGCGTGCGGCTGGCCGAACTGTTCGTGCCAGGCCTCGGCCAGCGTCGCTTCGCCCCGCGCGATGACGCAGCCCACCAGCGGATTCGGCTCGACCCGCCCCTGGCCGCGAAGGGCCAATTCCAGGGCCCGCGACATGCGGCGGACATCGAGGTCGGATCGGATCATGGCCCGCACGCCAACTGGTCAGGCCCGCTTTCCGCGGCCGCGCCTGCTGCTTTGTCCACGTTATGTTTTCAAATCCGCCGCGGGCTAGCGCCCCGCGGCGGATTCGGGGACGACCGGGGGCTAGCCCATGTTTAACAGGAGTCGACGGGTGCGTCGTCGTAAACTGTTAGTTTCCAACGGCTGAAGGGGCCGATTCCCAAAAACCGTAGTGACAATATTTCTACACAGAAGGAATTATGTTG
>Ga0114938_1002901_pt1 | contig 10473 bp, 6 predicted proteins | sample AshMeaBigSpring_FD_88675 | JGI IMG/M metagenome (GOLD analysis project Ga0114938, IMG submission 88675) | Groundwater microbial communities from Big Spring, Nevada to study Microbial Dark Matter (Phase II) - Ash Meadows Big Spring | ecosystem: Environmental > Aquatic > Deep subsurface >...
CGAGCTGCTTCGGTTAGGATGGGACTTTTCGTTTCTACTCCTAGTAGCGACCAAGTACCTGAACTCAAGAACGCAATCGGATGGTCCAGGCAGGGCACTGCTGCCACTGCGCTGGCTGTATCATGCGAACCCACTGCAACCACGTCTATCTCTCCGAGACCGGTCTCACGTGCGATCTCCGACTTCAATTGTCCGCGCACTGTTCCCGGTTGAACGATCTCTCCGAAGAGGTGTTCGGGAAGACCCAGTTCGCGAATCGTTTCCATCGACCAGTTGCGTTGTTGAGCATCGAGCAGTTCCGAAGTGGAAGCGATGCAATACTCATTGTTGGCAACCCCTGTGAGGAAGTAGCTAAATAGGTCGGGCATGAACAACAGGCGCTGAGCGATCTCCAGTTGTGGATCATTGTTTCTTTTCATGCTGTAAAGCTGGAAAAGAGTATTGATCGACATCACCTGAATGCCGGTTTTTGCATAATGTTCTTTCCGATCGAGTGTTTTGAAAACCTCTTCCGGCATACCGTTGGTCCGTTCATCTCTATAACAGATCGGATTTCCAATCAGGTTGCCCTCTTTATCGATCAGTCCAAAGTCCACTCCCCAAGTATCTATACCGATACTTTTAGCCGTATAACCTTTCTGAGCCACCAGGCGAAGTCCGGTTTTCATATCTTCGAATAAGGCGGGAAAGTCCCAGTACAGATGCTTACCTATTTTAACCTGTCTATTTTGAAAACGATAAATCTCTTCGAGTTCGAGTTTACCCTGGAGGAGATGTCCCGCAATGATGCGACCGCTACCTCCTCCAAAGTCAGCTGCTATATAGACGTGTTTAGTGTTATTCTTCATAATACGTTCTTGATAATACTTTCTTGATAATACGTTCTTGATTTTTACTTGAACTCCAATCAGTATTTATAGGATCTTTACTTTGTCTTTATTGTTATTTTGTCTTTTTACCTAAAACATAGATCTCCAAGTCTTCGATCTCTTCCGGTGTAAGAACAGAATAATCGCCACCCGTTTGTACGATGATGCGGCATGCCATCTCGAAGAATGTAGCGCGTTCGTATACTTCGTCGAAATTCTTTCCGCACACTACCTGACCGTGGTTAGTCAGCAATACGGAATTATGGTTAGCCATTGCTTCCACTACTGCTTTTGCCAGTTCGGGTGATCCGGGACGGAAATAAGGAATGACAGGGATCTCAGCTCCCACGTGACAAGGGATCTCAGCTGTTACGTTAAAGTTAGTCGGTATCTTCTTCATGCACGATACTGCTGTGGCATATTCCGATTGGAAGTGAAGTACCACATTCACATCGGGACGTTCGCGTAAGATGCCCAAGTGGAAAGTACTTTCCATCGAAGGTTTCACTCCGTTCTGAGGTGTTCCGTCGGCGATGTTGCAGATAGACACTTTTTCTTTTTGAAGGTTGGGTACCCATGAACCTGTTCCGGATACCAAAGCTTCTTCACCTATTCTCCACGAAAGGTTACCGCTACTGCAAAGCATAAGCTTTGCAGAACCGTAGCGGTGAGCCTGTTGGAGATATTGTTCGATATGTTCGTTCGTAATCATATATCTCTCAGTTTAAATTAATTATTTATAGATCGGACCATAAGTGGTGCAAGCTCTGTAGTCGGCACCTTCTTTATCCATACCAAATGCATTCCAAGCAGCAGGACGGAAGATCTTGTCGTCTTCAACGTTGTGCATGCAAACAGGGATACGAAGAATAGAAGCCATTGTGATCAGATCGAGACCGATATGACCGTAGCTGATTGCTCCGTGGTTAGCTCCCCAGTTGTTCATCACAGAATATACATCTTTGAAAGCAGCTTTATCGCACAAACGTGGCACGAACCAAGTTGTTGGCCAAGTACGGTCGGTACGTTCATCCAACGCTTTGTGGATTTCCGGATCGATCTCAACTGTCCATCCTTCAGCAATCTGAAGCACAGGGCCGAGGCCTTTTACCAAGTTCAGACGTGACATAGTCACCGGCATTCCACCTTTTGATAAGAAGTTTGATGAGAAACCACCTCCACGGAAATAGTCGCGGCTGGCAGGATACCATGTTGTTGCTTTCAAACACTTCTCAACCTCTTCGTTGGTGATTTCCCAATGAGGTTTCATGGTTGGTTCGCCGTTGGCATCTGTTTGTTCTCCGGTACCATCCAATGTGGTAGCTCCTGAGTTGATCAAGTGAATGATTCCGTTTGCAGCCAAACCGCTCAATTCCTTGCCGGTAACACGTTTCACTGCTTCCGGACTCCAATAAGTGCGGACGTCAGAGAAGATCTGAGCGCGGTTAGTCAGTAAGTGTCCGAACAACATTGCAACGCCGTTGCAAGCGTCATTCTCTGTAGCTACAACAAACGCTTCACGGATACCGTTCCAGTCGAATGATGTATTCAATAAAGCTTCGGGATAATCACCGTTGGGGTAGAAGTCGGTCCATTGGCGTTGACCTTGGAAGCCGGCAGCAATCGCATTGTGTCCGAGTGCTTCTTCTTTGAAGCCCAACTCTTTCAGTTTGGGGTTACCAACCATCAAGTCGCGCATGATGATAGTCATCTTCACAATGAATTCCCAGTCGTTTTCTTTCTCTTCACGAGTTTTCATTTTAGCAGGATTGTTGAAGTCCTGTCCTTCGTTTGCTTTGCAATATTTCTCAGTCCATGCCATTGCTTTAGCAAACTCTTCCTGATCGTAGATACCCTCTTGCATACGACGGATAATTTCGGTCAAGTCGACTGATTCGTTGCGCATACCCAAGTATTCTTGGAAGAAATCAGGGTTAACGATTGATCCTGCAATACCCATTGATACACTACCCATCGACAAATAAGATTTGCCTCTCATGGTAGCTACGGCTTGTGCCGAACGAGCAAAACGAAGAATCTTCTCTGCTACATCTTCGGGAATACTGTTGTCGTTCAAATCTTGAACGTCGCGACCGTAGATTCCGAATGCAGGTAAACCTTTCTGAGCATGACCAGCCAATACAGCTGCCAGATAAACAGCTCCCGGACGTTCGGTACCGTTGAAGCCCCAAACAGCTTTCGGGTAGAACGGATTCATGTCCATTGTTTCTGCACCATAGCACCAGCAAGAAGTAACGGTGATTGTTGAACCAACTCCTTCTCTTTCGAACTTCTCAGCACATGCAGCACTTTCTGCTACACGACCGATCGTGCTATCTGCTATCACGCATTCTACAGGACTTCCGTCGCCATTCTTTATATTTTTTGAAATTAGTTCTGCTACAGCTTTAGCCAAGTTCATTGTCTTTTCTTCAAGGCTTTCACGTACGCCGCCTTGGCGACCGTCGATTGTGGGACGAATCCCGATTTTTGGATACTTATTCATGATTATATTATTTAAAGGTTCTTTGTTTCTTTATGATTCGTTTTGTATTTTGTATTCTATTTTTCTATTCTTTGATTTTTATTGTTCTCTTATTCTATTTTTAATTTCTTTATTCTTTTATTCTTCGTTGTTCGTTGTTCTTTGTTCTTTGTTCTTTGTTCTTTGTTTTCGGTTGTTTAATCATTGGCTTCAATCGATTCCATGCTGATCTATGCTGATGAATAGTCCGATTAAAGCGAATGTCGCAGACGAACTTCTGTCGGCAGATACTTTTGTATAGAAGTATTGTTCAGTACAAATTGAGCTGCTTCATTGCCCATCATCTCCCAATTGATGCTGAGGCTTGTGATGCCTTCATCAATTACTTCGTAGGAAGGGATATCGTTGTATGCCAATAAGCCATAATCCGTTCCGCAGGTCAACTCACTCTCTCTACCACCTTTGATCACTGTTACCACATCTTGCTGTTTGATGGCGATATATACCACTCCTTTCTGAATGCGGATATGATCTATATCTTCAACTATTTCCGATAAGAAACCTTCCTTTTCGCAGAATTCATTAAACTTCTCGATACTGCTTTTGGGGTGCTTCAGTCCCTTTGGGAAAAGCATTACCAGTTTAAAGTATTTTTTGAGCTTGTCTTTGAGAAACAAAAGTGCTTGATAAAACGATTCGTCGAAGTCCTGACAGATATACGAAAATTGGCTCTTTTCAAATTTCCCGAAGTCGAGCAACAAGAGCTTGTTGGCCGGGATTTTTCCCAAAGCAGCAGTGAACTTCTCATTGTCGAAGTTCATCACAACATACTTGTTGTATTTCCCTATTGATTCTCTGACGATGATGTTAAACAAACGTTCGTTGTATTGATGGAACAACAAGTCGACTTTGTAATTTTCGGATAAGTTTTTGATAAAGCTATTGTAAAGTGCTTCTTTGAAAGGACTGTATTGGTCGAGTAGCAATAATATATTCTTGATCCTTGCGGTAACATAATATCCTTTTCCCGGAGTTGAATCTATCAATCCGCGGTTACGCAAATCGAGAAATGCTTTAAAGACAGTATCTCTTGAAACACCATATTGCGCACTCAACTTGTTTATTGAAGGTAGAGGATCACCTTCGCGAAACTCATTCATCGAAATCGCCTGACTTAACGTGTCTGCCAGTTGATTTACTTTGGTGGATTGTTGCCCAAATGTTATATTATTATGTTTCATTTCTATTAGAAAATAAGATGCTATGCTGAACTATGCTGATGCAAAGGAACACAATTTATTTGAAAGTGAAGAATAAAAAAACATGTTTTATAATATAAAAAAAGAAAATCCTCTCCAAAATGAATTGAAGAGGATTTATAGGATTTTGAATCCTGTGTTCTTTTTGCTAGCTTGCTATTATTCAGCAGCAGCTTCAGTAGCTTCAGCAGCAGGAGCTTCTTCAGCAGCAGGTGCTTCAGCAGCAACTTTAGCAGCTTCTTCAGCAGCTTTCTTTTCAGCAAGAGCTTTCGCTTTTGTTTCGTTGATTTTCTTTTCTGCTTCTAAACGAGCTTTAGCATCAGCTTTCTTAGCTTCGTCTTGTTTAGCTTTCAATGCAGCTAAGCCTGATTGCTTGTTGTTTTTCCAAGCTTCGAATTTAGCATCAGCTTCAGCTTCGCCAAATGCGCCTTTTGCTACACCACCCAAAAGGTGTTTTTTCATGTAAACGCCTTCACGAGAAAGGATGTTACGTACAGTATCAGAAGGTTGTGCACCTTTCAATACCCATGATAATGCAGCATCGAAATTCAAATCTACTGTAGCAGGATTGGTGTTAGGGTTGTAAGTACCAATCTTCTCTGTAAATTTACCATCACGTGGTGCTCTGCTGTCCGCAATTACAATTGAATAGAACGCGTAACTTTTACGTCCGTGTCTTTGCAATCTGATTCTAGTTGCCATTTTAAATAATTGTTTTTATTATTAATGATTTGAATTATGCTATTAACTCGTAATAGCGGGCGCAAAGATATGTTTTTTCTTTTTGTTGGCAAAGCATTTTTAGGAATATCTCTTTGGGTATCTGAGTAAAATGGCCAATAATGCACAAATTCCCATTGTAAATGGATAGTATAAGTTGCCTATGATGCTGATGGGGGAAATGTGTGCCAATCCCGCTGCAATCAACATCTGTGCTCCATAAGGAATCAATCCTTGTATGAGGCAGGAAAAGGTGTCGAGAATGCTTGCCGTTTTTCTTCTGTCCAGATGATACTTTATGGCAATATCTTTAGCGATCGGTCCGGTGGTGATAATTGCGATGGTATTGTTGGCCGTACATAAATTGGCAATACTCACTAAAGCAGCTATGCTCAGTTCGGCTCCTCTTTTCCCGCGGATGCGTGCTGTGAGTTTGCGTATGATGAAGTCGATCCCACCATTGATTCGGATGATCTCGAGCATACCTCCGGCTAAGAGGGTGATGATGATGAGCTCGCCCATCCCTGTGATTCCTTCACCCATGGCACCAAACCAATCGAATATACCGAAGCTTCCGGTGGCCAGACCAATAATTCCGCTCGATAATATGCCGGATATCAATACGAGTACTACGTTGTGGCCGGCAACGGCGGCAATCAGTACAATGAGGTAGGGGATCACTTTTACCCATTCTACTTCTTGTGCTAGTGGTGGAGTGGTGACTGAAAATCCTTGAAAGATGTAAATACCAAGGACCACGATTGCTGCGGGAACAACAATCATTGAGTTGACCTTAAACTTATCCATCATCACGCATTCTTGTGTTTTGGTGGAGGCAATGGTGGTGTCGGAGATGAATGACAGATTATCGCCAAAGAAGGAACCACCTACAACGATTGCCGTCATAAATGGAAGATCTATTCCCGTCTTTTCTGCCAATCCTATTGCGACTGGAGTAAGTGCTACTATGGTACCTACGCTTGTCCCGATGGATAATGAGATGAAACAGGCTGCAATAAATATGCCTGCTAGTAATAGATTGTCCGGAAGGATCTGAAGGGTTAAGTTCACTGTTGCATCAATCGCACCCATCGCTTTGGCACTTTGTGCAAAAGCCCCTGCCATAATGAAGATCCAGATCATCAATAGGATGTTCTTGTTGGCTGCGCCAATGGAGAAACGATAGATCCGTTCGTCTAATTTAAGATTCCGGGTGATTGCTATAGCATAGCAGGAAGATATGAGGAAAGCCACTGTAATGGGAACTTTATAGAAATCGTTCACTAAAAAAGAAGTCACCAAGTAAAGGCAGAGGAAAACAAGTAAAGGACTTAGAGCTAGCCAGCCCGACATTTTCTTGTTTTGATTTTCTATATTCATTCGTCTATTTTTTACAGTGTTTTTTGGGGGTGCAAAGATAGTAATGAAATAAACATCTTAGAATCTTTTTAATTCTTCTTAAATTTTTTTTTGCAGTTATCGTTCATTTTAGGTTGCTTGTTTTGACAACTATTCTAAGAAAATGCATATCTTTGCAGTGACAATATAAATAGATAAAGTACTAACTGTGCTTCATGCAACTTATAAAGTTTATTGCAGAGTTTTTTCACTGTGAGGTGAGGAACTTTGAGCTGGTTAGTAAAAAAACGGCGCGAAGTGATTCGGGCCGTTTTTGCTTTTTATCCGTTGCATTGCGTCCTTTTATATTTCTCAATGAATGTGAAGGTTTAATTTTTGTTTCTTATCTCTTGTTTCTTATCTCTTGCTTCTTATCTCTTGTTTTCTAAATAGTTGTATTTGAAAATTAATAAGAGTTAATAAATAAGTCATTTTACTATCAGCATCCTTCCCTTTTGCTAGCTTTGTATAACTCAATGTTAACCAATGTCTAAGATATATGAAATCGCATTTAATCTATTTGTTACTTGCCGTTTTTAGCTTTCAACTCGTAAATGCTCAGCAGGTAAGCTCCTGGATTCGTGTCAATCAGTTGGGCTATTTGCCGAATAGTGTTAAAGTAGCTGTCTTCCTTTCGAAAGAGGGCAAGGCAGATAAAGTATTTACTGTGCATGACTCCCGAACGAATGCAGAAGTGTATAGAGGTGAGGGGAAGAGCGTCAACGGTCGTAGATGGGGAATGCAGCATGCATTCCGGCTGAACTTCTCTTCACTTTCTGCTGAGGGCGAATATTATATAAGGTGTAATAGTGCAAAGTCTCCTGTGTTTAAAATGAATGCGGAAGTATATAATGGGACGGCAGATTTCATTTTACGATATATGCGTCAACAGCGTTGCGGCTATAATCCTTATCTCGATACGCTCTGCCATCAGCACGACGGTTATATAATCGATCATCCTACTCGGACAGGCGAGAAAATCGATGTGAGAGGCGGATGGCACGATGCTTCCGATTATTTGCAATATCTTCCAACTTCGGCCACAGCCACTTTTCAGATGCTTTTTGCTTGGCAGCAGACGCCTGATAAAACAATCTTTAAAGATGAATATAGTGCGAACGGACGAAAAGGGGTTAATGGAATACCTGATATTCTCGATGAGGCTCGTTGGGGACTGGATTGGATGATCCGCATGAATCCCGATTCTACTTTGATGTTCAATCAGATTGCGGACGATCGTGATCATGCCCGTATGCGTATCCCGAGTCGTGATGAGGTGGATTATGGCTATGGCAAAGGAGTCGGCAGACCTGTCTATCCCGTTACCGGTAAGCCTCAAGGGTTCCGTCCCGATCGGATGAATCGTTCTACGGGGGTCGCATCAAGCGCAGCTAAGTATGCTTCGGCTTTTGCCTTGGGTGCGGAAGTCTTTAAGGAGATCGATCGTGAATTGAGTGATCTGATGAAGGAAAAGTCGGATGCGGCTTATCGTTACGGTAAGAAGTATCCGGGGAACAACCAGACGGCTTGCGTGGTTTCTCCTTATTTTTATGAAGAAGATAATTGGGTGGATGATATGGAACTGGCTGCGGCAGCGAAGTATCAAACGACCGGGAATGATAAGTGGCTGACCGATGCGGATTATTGGGGACAGCTCGAAGAAATCACTCCTTGGATGGAGCTGGGGCGCGCACGCCATTATCAGTTTTACCCTTTTATTAATCTGGGACATTATTATTTGTCGCAAGTTTCCGATCCGACGATCAGTCGCAAGTATCAGAGCTATCTGAAACGGGGACTTATGTGCCTACTCGAAAAGGCTCAGAAAGTAGATGATCCATTCATGAACGGGGTGCCTTTTATGTGGTGCTCCAATAACTTGGTTACGGCTGCTGCCACTCAGGCACGGTTGTACGAACAAGCATCGGGCGACCCTACTTTTATGGAGATGGAAGCTGCTTTACGCGATTGGCTCTTTGGTTGTAATCCTTGGGGTACATCGATGATCTGTGGTCTTCCTGCTGATGGCGATTCACCACTGCGCACTCACTCTTTTGTAACCGAACTTTTAGGTGATCATACCTATGGAGGACTGGTCGACGGTCCTATCGAACGGATGCGTTTTGAAACGCTCCGAGGGGTGACTCTTCGCTATCCGGATGATTACGCACCTTTTCAAGCTGGAGTAGCAGTCTATCATGATGATCCGGGCGATTATTCATCGAACGAACCTACCATGGATGGTACAGCTGGGCTGAGTTTCTATTTGTCGACGATGGAAAAGATGGGCAAAATGGAAAAAGGACTTCCTAAAATAGTCGATCAACAAGGGGCAACAGTCCGTTTTTCAACCTCTAAGAAGGTGGCCTATCTCATCTTTCCTGCGGATTCTTCTTTCGAAGGAGCACCTTCTATCTTGAAAACGCTCGATAAGCATCGGATCAAAGCTTCTTTCTTTCTTACCGGCAACTGTCTGCGGATGCCGGAACATGCTGCCGTCATTAACAAGATCGTTCGGAAAGGGCATTATGTAGGGGGACATTCCGATCGTCATCTCTTATATGCTCCTTGGGATAATCGGGATGTGTTGCTGGTATCACCCGATAGTCTGCAGAGAGATTTCCGAAACAACATGCTTGAACTGCGGAAGTTTGGTGTAGGGGTGGAAAAGCTACCTTATTATCTTCCTCCGTACGAATATTATAATCGTGAGAGTGTGCGCTTGATCGCAAACATGGGACAGATCACCTTAAACTATACTCCGGGTATTCCTACAGCAGCCGATTACACCACTCCCGATATGAAGCAGTATCGTTCTTCCGATGAGTTGATCGAAGCACTTTATCGTTATGAAACGACTAATGGTTTGGAAGGCTGCATCATTCTCATTCATCCGGGTACCCATCCCGACAGGAAAGATAAACTTTATCTGAGATTAGATGAGATCGTTCGGACGCTCAAACAGAAAGGCTATCACTTCGAACGCTTAGGTTGAGGTGTGTGTTTGGTCTATCACTTCGAACGCTTAAGTTGAGTATGGGGGTGAATGTTTCGGTTGATTGATTGATTGATTGATTGATCGGCAAGTGGTAGCATGGCAATTTAAAGTTTGCCGATCTCTTCATCGCGTTTAACGACGAGAAGCTTATCCACCCGTCCTCTGTCCATATCCACGATCTCAAACTGGAGATTCTTGTAACTGAAGATATCTCCGGCTTTGGGTATTCGTCCGATCATGAACATAGCCAGGCCACTAAGAGTGGTAAAGTCCTCCGACTCAATGTCGTTGTACGAGAAGATGCCCATTTCTTCCATGAAATCACGAATGTTCATCGAAGCTTCCACGAGCATCGAACCATCTTGTCGCTTGACGATCTCTTCCTCTTCCACTTCATTCTCTTCCAATATATCTCCGAAGATGCTCTCTGTCAGGTCGTGCAGAGTGATGATTCCCTCAATACTTCCGTATTCGTTGACAACCACACCAAACTTATTCTTATTTTTTTTAAAGATTTCCAGAATCTTGTTTGCATATAAGTTCTCAGGAATAAACAAAGGGGGGCGTGCTATTTTGCGTAGATCGAATGCCGAGTCGTTGCCTATCATCAAAATGATATCCTTTACCGAAACAATACCGATAATCTCGTCTTTTGTTTCATCAACCAGCAGATAGTTGCTGAAATGTTTTTCTTCAATGATCTGAAGGATCTTTTCTTTTGTATCATCGGGATGTATCACAATC
>Ga0114938_1002903_pt1 | contig 10468 bp, 6 predicted proteins | sample AshMeaBigSpring_FD_88675 | JGI IMG/M metagenome (GOLD analysis project Ga0114938, IMG submission 88675) | Groundwater microbial communities from Big Spring, Nevada to study Microbial Dark Matter (Phase II) - Ash Meadows Big Spring | ecosystem: Environmental > Aquatic > Deep subsurface >...
CAGTATATCTCTTAGTTCTATTAGGATTACTAGACATGATATTTTACCTCCAAAATTATTTTTTTTGTTTTCTTAAATTATATCATGTCCGAATATTTATTGTTCAATTAAGTATAACCTATCTACTAGCATTAATTCCAAAAAATAAAAAAAGCTTTAAAAGTTGACTAGACTCTAAAGCTCTTTCTTGGAAACTTGACATCTCCAATTATTTATTTATCGTTAGACTAAGTATACTCTCTTTTTATACAAAAATCAACTTATACTTTTACAATAATTATCGATTTCTAATAATGGGAATTACTCGTCCAAGTAATTCCAAGGAGTAATGTCAAATTGAATGATGTTATCCCTTTTCCCACAAACTATAACTTTATTGACTATTCAAATGTAAAAAAAAGCCTTAGAAAATCTTCTAAGGCTTTAAAATATCATTACTTTACAGTTACGATGTTAGATGCTTGAGGTCCTCTTTCACCTTGAACTACGTCAAAAGTTACTTCTTCTCCTTCTACTAACTTCTTGAATCCATCTTTCTTGATTTGAGAGAAGTGTGCGAATACATCTTTCCCGTCTTCACCAGTGATAAATCCAAATCCTTTTTCTTCGTTAAACCATTTAACAGTACCTTTCATTTGATACCTCCACAAAATTATTTTTTATAACTCTACAAATCTTAATCTTTAAATCAGAGGTTAAACAAACTCAAGTTACCTATTGGTTTCTCTTCTAAAAATTTTAAAACTCATATTATTAATCTAGAATTATTATACATGTTTTTTATTAAAAAGTAAAGCTTTTTTATTATTTTTTTATCATCTTTGTTTGAGAAGAATCCTACTTAGTACAAGCAGGGATGAATCCAATCTCAAAAGATTTTTATAATTTTTCTGGAAATTATAACAGGATTTTGATAAAATAAATCATATTATCTAATGCTTCAAGCTTTTTAATCCCTTAAGGCTTCTCATCTGGCAGCAATCTAAGACTAGAGATTTCTTTTGACATCTGAAAGTATAATAATCATTTCCTTTAACTGTAACAAGGTTAAAGTCATTTAAATCAATGCTCTCAGAAAATGCTTTAATTTTTATTCCCATTCTATCACAGTATATTATTCTCTTTTATTTCAAAGGCGTTATGGAATGGACACCTTTATCAAGAGCCTTCTGTTATACCATCTATCCATTAGAAGATATATATGATTGAGTTCGCTAAATGAGATATGCACCAGTAATTATTAAGGTAAGCGTTTTGAATACAAAATTCAAGTTATAATAATTAAAATTTTTGGAAAAAAAAGGGGGGGAAAATTTCCATGAATTATACTCTTTATAAAACTTTCGGTTCTCATCTGAAAAAAAATGATGGTGTTGATGGAGTTCTATTCACTCTTTGGGCACCTAATGCTATCAACGTTTCCGTAGTTGGAGATTTCAATGACTGGGATGGAAAAAGAAACTATATGAATAAAGATATTCAAACTGGAGTTTGGACTCTTTTTATTCCTAATTTAAAAGAGGGAACAATTTATAAATATATGATTGCTGATAAAAATCAAAAAATATTTATGAAAAGCGATCCCTTTGCCTTTTATTCTGAAGTTCGACCTAATACTGCTTCTATTGTCTATAATCCTTTTAAATCTTTTCCATGGGAAGATAAAAAATGGCTAGAAAAAAGAGCTTCAGAAAGTCTTTACAGTAAACCTATCAGTATTTATGAACTACATTTAGGTTCTTGGAAAAGAAACTATAACCGTGGAGATGGCCCTGGAGACGGAAGAGAGTTTCTCAACTACCGAGAAATTTCTAAAAAGCTTATTCCATATATTTTGGAAACAGGTTTTACTCATATTGAAATACTTCCTCTCACTGAACATCCTCTAGATACATCTTGGGGATATCAAGGAGTTGGATATTTCTCTATCACAAGTCGTTATGGATCACCTGAAGATTTTAAATATCTTGTTAATGAATGCCATAAAGCCGGAATTGGAGTCATTTTAGACTGGGTCCCTGGACATTTTTGTAAAGATGCCCATGGTCTATATAGATTTGATGGAGCACCTCTTTTTGAATACGAAAACGAAATTTTAGGGGAAAATCCAACTTGGGGAACTGCTAACTTTGATTTTACTAAACCCTTTGTCAGAAACTTTTTATTATCAAGTGCAACATTTTTATTTGAACATTTTCATATTGATGGAATTCGTGCTGATGCAGTCTCAAACCTTTTATACATTGAGTATGGACGTGAAAAAACAGGTCTTAAAAACTCTCTTGGTGGAGATGCTAATTTAGAAGCTATCGATTTTCTAAGAACACTCAACGAAACAATTTTTAAACTTTATAAAAACCCACTTATGATTGCTGAAGAAGCCACTTCTTGGCCTTTAGTAACAGCTCCTAAATATAAAGGAGGCCTTGGATTTAACTACAAATGGAATATGGGATGGATGAATGATATGTTGAAATACATGGCCTATAACCCTTGTGAAAGAGATGAAAATCATAATCTTTTAACATTCTCTATTATGTATGCTTTTAGCGAAAACTTTATACTAGCCTTATCTCACGATGAAGTGGTACATGGTAAAAAATCACTTCTTGATAAAATGAGCGGAGATTATATTCAAAAATTTGATTCTCTTAGAATGTTTTATGGATTCATGTTTGGACATCCTGGAAAAAAACTTCTTTTTATGGGAGGGGAATTTGGTCAATTTATCGAATGGAGATATTATGAAGAGTTAGAATGGAAACTTTTAAAATATCCTCAACATGACTCTTTAAAAACTTACGTTAGTAAACTTAATGAATTTTATAAATCAGAACCTGCTCTTTGGGGAAAGGATTCAACTTCTGATGGATTCCAGTGGGTTAATCATACAAATCACACTCAAAAACTTATAACATTTATAAGAAAAGGAGAGCATTTAGAGGATTTTATTTTAGTTGTTTGTAACTTTACTAAAAATGAGTATATAAATCACTCTATTGGTGTTCCAAGGATGTTTGAGTATACGGAAGTTTTTAACAGTGATAAAGACATTTTTGGTGGTAGTAACCTAGTTAATAATGAAATTATTAAACCTATGAATAAAGAGTTAGATGATCAACCTTTCTCTATTTCAATAAATATAGCTCCACTTTGCACACTATTTTTAAAGCCAATATTAAAAAAAGGGGGAATTTAACTATGAAAAAGAAAATTATAGCTATGATTTTAGCTGGAGGTCAAGGAAGTAGACTTAAAAAACTCACAAAAGATGTTGCAAAACCTGCTGTTCCTTTTGGAGGTAAGTACAAAATTATAGACTTCCCATTAAGCAACTGTGTTAACTCTGGAATTGACACTGTTGGAGTTTTAGTTCAATACAAGCCGTTTCTGTTAAATAAACATATTGGAGTTGGAAGTCCATGGGATTTAGATGTTGAAGGAGCTGGAGTTAGTATTTTACCTCCATACTCTACAGAAAGTGAAAATCGTTGGTATAAGGGGACTGCCGATGCTATATTTCAAAATGAAAACTATATTGATATGTATAATCCTGAATATGTTCTTATTCTTTCTGGAGACCATATCTATAAAATGGATTACGATAAAATGTTGGATTTTCATATTGAAACAGGAGCTGCAGCAACTGTAGCTGTTATTGATGTTCCTCTTGAGGAAGCTTCTCGTTTTGGAATTATGAATACAAATACAAATGGAGAAATCTATGAGTTTGAAGAAAAACCTAAAGAACCTAAGAGTACTTTAGCAAGTATGGGCATATACATTTTCAATTGGGCTGCTCTAAAAAAAGCACTAAAAGAGGATCAACAAGATAAGTACTCAGAAAAAGATTTTGGAAAAAATATTATTCCAAAGTTTTTAAGAGAGAATCAAAAATTAATGGCTTATCCTTTTGCTGGTTACTGGAAAGATGTAGGAACTATAGAGAGTCTTTGGGCTGCTAATATGGATTTATTAGATAGTTCAAATCCCATTGATCTCTTTGATAAAAATTGGAGAATCTACTCTCAAGCTACAAATAAACCTGGTCACCTTCTTGAAGAAACTGCAGTTATTAAAAATTCTATTATTTCAGAGGGATGTATTATTAAAGGCGAGGTTATTAACTCTATTATCTCTTCTGAAGTTTTTGTTGAAGAGGGGGCTAAAGTACATAACAGTGTTATTTTAGCTGGAGCAGTTTTAAAAGAGGGTAGTTTTGTTAATAGAATAATTTTAGGTGAAAATGTTGTTGTTGAAAAAAATGAGCATTTTGGAAGAAAAAATGAAATTTTATTTATCAGTGGAGGGGATGAATAATGTTAGCAAAATATACGGGAATTATCACATCTTTTGAAAATGGAAATCTCTTAAAAACTTTAACAGCCCATAGAGGAATCGCTACAGTTCCTATTGCAGGAAAATATAGAGCTATTGATTTCCCTTTATCATATATGAAAAATTCTGGAATTAGAAATATTCATGTTCTTACTAGTAAAAATTGTCGTTCTCTTAGAAATCACTTAGATGTAGGTAAATCTTGGGGGTTAAATAGAAAAAATGGTGGTCTTACAATTCACAGTGGTGATGTTGAAAGTGACACTGAACTTTTAGTTGAAAACTTTGATGATCTTCTAAAATCTAAAGACGAGATGATTGTCATCGCTCCAACTTACATGATTGCAAATATAGACTTAGATAAGGCTATTGAATTTCATGATCTTTCTGAAGCTGATGTTACACTTATATATAAAAATATTCCTGAACCATCAGAAAATTTTCTTGGTTGTGATATTTTAGAATTTAATGAAAAAAATCATTTAACAAGAGCTTGTGCTAATTTTTTACCAAAGAAAAATCAAAATATATCTTTAGAGATATTTTTAATAAAAAGATCTCTTTTAATGGCCTTAGTTATGTCTAGACCTCATAATCAAATCTCCTTAAAAGATATTATCTACCGAAGTAAAAATAATCTAAAAATCATGGGATTTGAGCATAAAGAATATCTTTCTTCTTTAAATTCAGTAGCAAACTACTTTAGAACTAATATGGATTTAATAAATTCTAAAACTTTAAAAGAGATTTTCTTTAATGAAAATAGACCTATTTTTAGCAAGGTTAAAGATTCAATTCCTACTCACTATTTAAGTGAAGATATTGTCAAAAACTCTATTATATCTAACGAGTGTTTTATTAAAGGAACTGTTATTAATAGCGTACTTTCAAGATATGTCAACATAGAAAAAGGTGCTCGAGTAGAAAATTGTATTATTCTTCAAAATTGTACTATAAAAGCTGGTACACATTTAAAGAATATTATTGTTGATAAAAATGTTGTTTTAGAAGAAACAGAGTTAGAAGGAAACCCTTCATATCCTCTTGTTATTCAGAAAAAAATATAAATTTTAACTTTTACTTTTACAAGGAGGAAAGAAGATGAAAAATATCAATCTGCTTTTTGCTACTTCAGAAGCTGATCCATTTTTAAAAGTTGGAGGTCTTGGGGATGTATCTCGCGCTCTTCCAAAGGCATTAAAAAAAGTTGGTGTTAATGCTAAAGTTATACTTCCAAAAAACGGAAATATTCCTAAAAAATTTGTAGAAAAAATGAATTTTTTAGGTTCTTTTACTGTGCCTGTTGGATGGAGAACTCAATATGCTGGATTATTTCATTTAGAATATGATGGTGTGGATTTCTATTTCATAGATAATGAATACTATTTTAAAAGACATATACCTTACGGTCATTATGATGATGGAGAGATTTTTTCTTTCTTTTGTAGAGGAGTTTTAGAAGCTGTTAAGCATATACCTGATTTTTCTCCTGATATCATTCACTGTAATGATTGGCACACGGGTATGATTCCTGTACTTTTAAAAGCTTTTTATAAAGAGGATTCCCTTTTAAAAAATACTAAAACAGTTTTTACAATACATAATCTAAAATATCAAGGGGTATTTTCTAAAGATATTTTAGAAGAACTTCTATGTCTTGATTCATCATATTATTCAGAAGATAAACTTAAATTTTATGATGGTGTATCTTTTATGAAAGGTGGTCTTATATACTCTGATTTAGTTACAACTGTTAGTGAAACTTATGCTAAAGAGATTACATATCCTTTCTATGGAGAAAAACTAAATGGATTAATTATTGAACTTGGGGATAAAGTTCATGGAATTGTAAATGGAATAGATTACACTTTATACGATCCTAGAAAAGATGATAAACTTTACACTAATTTTGGATTAACTAACTTAAAGAAAAAAGCTATAAATAAAGTGGAATTACAAAAAAGTCTGGGACTTCCTGTAGATGAAAATATTTTAATGGTAGGATTAGTTTCTCGTTTAGTTAGTCAAAAGGGCCTTGATCTTATAAAATGGGTTATGGATAATATCTTAAATATCAACCTTCAATTTGTTGTTTTAGGAAGTGGAGATGTGCAGTACCAAGATCTATTTAACTATTATTCATATATTCATCCAGAGAAACTCTCATCTAACATAACATTTAGTGATGAATTAGCTAGAAAAATATATGCAGCATGTGATGTATTTTTAATGCCATCTCTATTTGAACCATGTGGTATAGGTCAACTTATTGCTATGAGATACGGTACTATTCCTTTAGTTAGAGAAACTGGAGGTTTAAAAGATACTGTTTCTAACTTTAATCCTGATACTTTAGGAGGAACTGGTTTTGTTTTCCAAAACTATAATGCTCATGATATGCTTTTCAAACTTGAATATGCTGCTAAAGTTTTCTATGAAGATAAAAAAGCTTGGACTGCTCTTATGAGAGCTTGTATGAAATATAACTCTGATTGGAAAGAGTCAGCTAAAAAATATAAATCGTTATATGGAGGTCTTTTATGAATCTAACTAAAAATCAATTTAAAGAAGATTATGTCAAAAGACTTACTCTAACTTTTGCACAAACTACTACAGAAGCTTCATTAGAGCATAAATACTTAGCTCTTGGAAAACTTATAAGAGATTATATATCTGAATCTTGGGCAGAAACTAACAACTACTACACTAAGAAAAAATGTAAACAGATATATTATTTCTCTATGGAATTTCTACTTGGGAGACTATTAAATTCATATCTTTTAAATCTTAATATTAGAGATGTTGTTAAAGATGGGCTTAGAGATTTAGGAGTTGATTTAGATACTCTTTTAGAATTAGAACCTGATCCTGCTCTTGGAAATGGTGGTCTTGGAAGACTTGCAGCATGTTTTATGGACTCACTTGCATCCCTTGGTTTTCCTGCACATGGATGTGGGATAAGATTTAAACACGGCCTTTTTAATCAGAAGATTATAAATGGATATCAAAAAGAACTTTTAAACAATTGGTTAAAAGAGGATTTTTTATGGGAGATTAAAAAAACTGAAAAAACTGTAACTATTAGATTTGGTGGAGTTGTAAATTTAGTTAATACTCCAAATGGAATTGAGCCTGTATATTCTGGTTGTGAAGAGATTGACGCTGTTCCTTATGATATCCCTATCTTAGGTTCTAATATGGAAACAGTTAATACTCTTAGACTTTTTAGTGCTGAAGTCCCTGAAGAAGAGATTGATTTAAGTTGTCTTCAAAAAGGTGATTATCAAAAATTTATTGATAAAAAGTTTGCTGTTGAAGCTATTTCACAGATTTTATACCCTGATGATTCTAGTATGCGAGGAAAGCTTTTACGTCTAAAACAGGAGTATTTTTTTGTTAGTGCTGGACTTCAAACTATTTTAAAAAGATATAAAAAACTCAAGGAATCTATCCATAAATTCTCTGATTTTGTAGGAATTCACATTAACGATACTCACCCTGCTATAGCTGTTGGTGAACTTATGAGATTACTTTTAGATGAAGAGGGACTAGACTGGGATAGCGCTTGGGATATAACAGTTAAAACTTTAGCTTATACTAATCACACTATATTAGCTGAAGCTATGGAAAAATGGCCTTATGATATGTTTAAAAAAACTGTTCCTAGAATTCTTATGATTATCGAAGAGATTGATAGAAGATTCTGTGAAGAGGTTAGTAAAAAATATGAAGAGGATTATAGTAAAATTGATTCAATGAGAATAATCTATAATGGTGAGGTTAGAATGGCTAATCTAGCTATAATAGGTTCTCATTCAATTAATGGTGTTGCTAAAATTCACACTGAAATTCTAAAAAATAGAGAGCTCCGTGATTTCTATCTTCTTTATCCTGAAAGATTTAACAATAAAACTAATGGTATTACCCATAGAAGATGGTTAATAAATGCAAATCCTGAACTTTACAAATTAGTTATAGAAAAAAGTGAACCAGAGTGTTTAAATGATACAAGTAAATTTATTAACTTTTTAAAATATATAAATGATGATAATGTTTTACATACACTAGATAAAATTAAATTAAAAAACAAAGAGAAGGTTGTTGCCTTTGTTAAAAATAAATATAACATAGATATAAATCCATTTTCAATTTTTGATGTACAAGTTAAAAGGCTTCATGGATATAAAAGACAACTGCTTAATGTATTTAATATAATTTATCTATACAATCAGATAAAACAAAATCCAGAGCTTGATATAGTTCCAAGAACATTCTTTTTTGGTGCTAAAGCTGCACCATCTTACTATTTAGCTAAAAATATTATAAAGCTTATAAACTCTGTGGCTAATGTTATAAATAATGATCCTGATATTAGAAATAAAATTAAGGTCGTATTTCTTGAAAATTACGGTGTTTCTATAGCTGAGCTTATAATTCCAGCTGGAGATGTTAGTGAGCAGATTTCAACAGCTTCTAAGGAAGCCTCTGGAACTGGAAATATGAAGTTTATGATGAACGGAGCTGTTACCCTTGCTACTCTTGATGGAGCTAACGTTGAGATTTATGACGAAGTTGGAGATAAGAATATCGTTATCTTTGGACTTACTTCTCAAGAAGTTATGGATTTAGAAAATAATAGAACATATAACTTTAGAGATATTTTAACTTCTAACCCGGATTTAGAAAAGATTCTTACTCAACTTAGTGATGGAACTTTCTCTGAAAATAAAGAGGAATTTAAAGATATCTTAAATCACATATATGGAGAAGGTGATCCTTATTTTGTTCTAAAGGATTTTTCCGCATATGTTGAAGCTCAAAACAAAATTAATACTCTATACCAAAATAGAAGAGGCTGGTTACAAATGTGTTTAGTTAATATTGCACACTCTGGAAAATTCTCTTCTGATAATAGTATTCGAAAATATGCTGAAGATATTTGGCATATTAAGGAGGTGAAAAGAGGTGGATAGTCTTTCATACTCGTTGCCAAAAGATTCTATTTTATTTGACTCTCAAGATGAACAATTTAAAACACCTTTTGGTGCTACTCCTTGTGGAGAAAATATAAAGTTTAATATATTAACTCAAAAAAATATTAACTGTTTAGGTATTAACTTAATAATTAAAAATGGAAAAATATTGGAGTTTAAAATGCTTCCTGAAGCTGAAAAAAAAATTGGAGACCATGACTATATTGTCTGGTCTCTTAATTTTACAACTCCATCTTTAGCTAAAACTATTTTTTATCACTTTAAAATATCCATTGGAAATGAAAATACTATTTTTTACTATGGAAATAACTCTCTAGCTCTTGGTGGTAGAGGAGATATCTATGAAAATTTTCCAATTGACTATCAAATTACCTTATACTACAAAAATAATCCTACTCCTAACTGGTTTAAAGAGAGTATTGCTTATCAAATCTTTCCAGATAGATTTAAAAATGGAAATAAAGATGGAAAAGTTAACGAACCTAAAGATAATAGTTTTTTATATGGAAGATGGTCTGATATTCCTATGTATATAAAAAATAGTAAAAATGAAATAGCTCGTTGGGATTTTTTTGGAGGTAACTTAAAAGGGATTACTGAAAAAATCAACTACCTTAAAGATTTAAATGTTGGAACCCTATATTTAAATCCTATTTTTGAAGCGACTAGTAACCATCGTTATGATACTAATAACTATCATAATATTGATCCTGTTTTAGGAACATATAAAGATTTTAAAGATATGGTGAAAGAGTATAAAAAAAGAGGAATATACACAATTTTAGATGGTGTTTTTAATCATACAGGAAAAGATAGTATATATTTTAAAGAGGCATCTATATCTACATCCTCACCATTTTATCCATGGTATAGATTTAAAAACTATCCCTATGATTATGATTGTTGGTGGGGAATTAAAGATTTACCTTGTGTAAATGAATTAGAACCTAGCTTTTTTAAATATATTGTTGAAGGGGAAAATAGTGTTATTAATCATTGGATGAAAACTGGTATTAAAGGTTGGAGACTTGATGTAGCTGATGAACTTCCTAGCTTCTTTATTGAGAGCTTAAAATATAAATGTAAAAATATTGACTCGGAATCAGTTATTATTGGGGAAGTTTGGGAAGATGCTA
>Ga0114938_1002904_pt1 | contig 10465 bp, 10 predicted proteins | sample AshMeaBigSpring_FD_88675 | JGI IMG/M metagenome (GOLD analysis project Ga0114938, IMG submission 88675) | Groundwater microbial communities from Big Spring, Nevada to study Microbial Dark Matter (Phase II) - Ash Meadows Big Spring | ecosystem: Environmental > Aquatic > Deep subsurface >...
GGCCCGGCCGCTCGACGCGCCCCGCGCCACCGGCGCCGGCAGGGCGGCCTCCGCCCCGCCCCTAGTCTGAAGATTGCTGTGCTCGGCCGGCACTCCTATCGTGGGTTCACGGCTCCGTGGCAACCAAGCGCAACGAGCCTGTGAATGCTGGACATTGCGCTCAAGTTCCTCGCCGACGAGTTGAACGGCTACCTGGAGCGCCGCCTCGGAGCGGCCGGTGCCGGCAAGGCCTTGCCGAGCGCGCTGGTCGACGACACCGGCAAGTGGATCCTGCCCGAGGGCAACCTGGGTCTGACGCTGGTGGCGCTGGACGAGGAGCGCACGCTGCGCGAACAGCTGCCCGTGCGGAGCTACGTCGACGGCAACCAGGTCGACCTGCCACCGCCGCTGCGGCTGAATCTCGTGGTGCTGCTGGCCGCGCGCTTCAACCTCTACGACCAGGCCCTGGGCTTCCTGTCCCAGGCCCTCACCTTCTTCCACGCGCACCCGGTCTTCGCCCCCGAGACGCATGCCGGGCTCGACCCCCGGGTCGAGAAGCTGACGCTGGAGATGCTGGCCTACGGGCCGGAGACGCTGAATCAGACCTGGGCCTGCCTCGGCGCCAAGTACCTGCCCTCGGCGCTGTACCGGGTGCGGATGGTGAGCCTGCAGGACCGCGAACCCGCGTCGGTGGGCCTGCCGATCGGGCACATCCGCAGCACGATCGCCGGGCTGGGCTGGCCATGAACGCGAGCTTCGGCCTGCTGGGCTCGCTTGAGCTGCGCCACCCGTATTTCGCCGACGGCCTGCTGCGCGGCGGGCGCTTCGTACTGCCGGAGGACACCGCCGCGCTGCTGCGCGCCGGCCGCCTGCAGCCGAGGCTGCGCGACGGCGTCTGGCACCTGCTGCTCGAGCGCTTGGGCACGCAGCCGCGGATCGCGCTGCGCGACGGCACCACGCTGTGGATCGGCGTGCGTCCCGAGGGCGCCGCGCTCGAACACGTGACCCTGCCGCTGGTCGGCGCGGGACATGCCGCCTTCCTGGGCAACGCGACGGACTTCGCCCGCCTGGACGCGCCCGTGCCGGTGCGGCTGGCCAGCGGCATCCACGCTCTGCCGCTGGCCGCCGCGACGCGGCCGCTGACCGTCCGCCTGCGCTCGAGGGACGACACCGTCATCGCGCAGATCACGGTGCAGAGCGACGAGCCCTCGGTCGGGCTCGACCTGCGTGCCCTGCCCGCCGGCTTGTACCAAGCCGAGGAGGACGACGGCGGCGCGCCCCCGCGCAGCACCCAGCTGCTGCTGCATCCGGCGCTGCATGCGCACGGCGTGCCCATCGTCGTGGGCCTGCGGCTGTCGGCGGCGCTGTATGCCGCCGCCCAGCCGCCCGCCTGGCATGTCGACTTCGTCGCCGCGGCCCAGCCGCTGGAGTACTACCTCGTCGCGCGCAACTTCGGCGCCAACGAGTTCGACCAGCTGCGCGTGCGCGACGAGGGCTTCGGCGACGACGGCCGCCCCGAGATCCCGTTCGATCGCATCGAACAGGCCGCCCTGGACCCGGCGCTGGACCTCACGCCCGCCTTGATGGGCGCGGAGCCCGGCGCCCGCGTCGCGCTGTTCCGCTCCCGCGCGCCCGTGGCCCGCCGTGAACGCCCACCGCGCCGGTTGCAGCTGGCGCGCAACAACGATGTGCTGATCGATCACCTGCCCCAGCCCGATGCGAGCCGCGCGAAGTCGCAGTTCGTGATTCACCTGTCCAAGCCCTGACTGCAGCGAAAGGGGGTTCGTCCATGAGCGCGATTCCGAAGACACCCGGTGTCTACATCCAGGAGATATCCGTCTTTCCGCCTTCGGTGGCCGAGGTGGAGTCGGCCGTGCCGGCCTTCGTCGGCTATACCGAGAAGGCGCAGCGCGTGGTGGCCGACGACCTGCGCGACAAGCCCACGGTCGTGAACTCACTGACCGAGTTCGAGCAGCTGTTCGGCGGCCCGCAGATGAACCCGATCGCCGTCACCGCCACGCGCGACGGCGCGGGCGCCGTCTCGGTGGCCGTCAGCGAGCCCGCGCTCACCTACTGCCTGCACCACGGCATGGCGATGTTCTTCGCCAATGGCGGCGGCAAGTGCTACGTGTGTTCAGTGGGCAGCTACGCGGACGCCATCGAGGCCGCCGACTTCACGCGCGGCTTCGATCGCGTGGCCGAGGAGGACGAGCCCACCCTCCTGGTGGCGCCGGAGGCGGTGCGCCTGTCCGCCGACGACTACCTGACCGTGGCGCAGAAGATGCTGGCGCAGTGCGGCAGCCTCGGCGATCGCTTCGCGGTGCTCGACGTCCACCTGGGCGGGGCGCTATCGGGCAGCCAGACGGTGGCCGCCAACGTGGACGCGACGCGCACCGCGGTGGGCAACAACCACCTGAAGTACGGCGCCGCGTACTACCCCTTCCTGCGCACCTCGCTCACCCACCCGCTGTCGGCCAACGCCAGCGGCGTGAGCGGCGCCAACGTCACCGTCAGCGGCACCGCCAGCGGCACGCTGGACGCCCTCGCCGACACCGGCATCGCCAACGCGGTGCGCGCGGAGCTGGGCAAGTACCGGCTCGTGCTGCCGCCGTCGGCCGCCGTGGCCGGCGTCTACGCGATGGTGGACACGACGCGCGGGGTCTGGAAGGCGCCGGCCAACGTCGGCCTGGCCAACGTGATCGAGCCGGCGGTCAAGCTCGACGACAAGGCGCAGGAGGGCCTGAACGTCGACGCCACCAGCGGCAAGTCCGTCAACGCCCTGCGCGCGTTCGCCGCCAAGGGCACCCTGGTGTGGGGTGCCCGCACGCTGGCCGGCAACGACAACGAGTGGCGCTACGTCTCGGTGCGACGCTTCTTCAACCTGGTCGAGGAGTCGGTCAAGAAGAGCACCTACTGGGCCGTGTTCGAGCCCAACGACGCCAACACCTGGGTCAAGGTGCGCGGAATGATCGAGAGCTACCTGACGCAGAAGTGGCGCGAAGGCGCCCTGGCCGGCGCCACGCCCAAGGACGCGTTCTTCGTGCGCTGCGGGCTGGGCCAGACGATGAACGCGCAGGACATCCTGGAAGGGCGCCTGAACGTCGAGATCGGCATGGCCGTGGTGCGGCCGGCCGAATTCATCATCCTGAAGTTCTCGCACAAGCTGCAGACCTCCTGACGGGAGATCCCGACCATGCCTGCTCAATATCCCCTGCCCACCTTCCACTTCAGCGTGCAATGGGGCGGCACGCGCATCGGCTTCTCCGAGGTCACCGGCCTGACCCAGGAGAACCAGGCCATCGAGTACCGCGACGGTTCGTTCCCCGAGTACTCGTCGATCAAGATGCCCGGGCTGCGAAAGTTCAGCAACGTCACGCTCAAGCGCGGCGTGATCAAGGCCGACAACGAGTTCTTCCAGTGGCTGTCGACCATCAAGCTCAACACCGTCGAGCGGCGCGACCTCGTCATCAGCCTGCTCAACGAGAACCACGAGCCGGTGATGACCTGGAAGGTGCAGAACGCCTTCCCGGTCAAGCTCGAGGGCCCGCAGCTCAAGGCCTCGGCCAACGAGGTGGCCATCGAGTCCATCGAGCTCGCGCACGAAGGGCTGGAACTGCAGAACGAGTGAGCGCAGCGCGATGGCGATCTACCGCCCGCCGGTCGGCTTCCACTTCCGGGTCGAGGTGCTCGGCCTCGTGCCGGGCGAGAACGACATGCGCTTCACCGAGGTGGGGGGCCTGGCGGCCGAGCTGACGGCCGAGGAAGTGCCCGAGGGCGGCGAGAACCGCTTCGTGCAGCGCTACCCGGTGCGCGCCAAGTACCCGGACCTGGTCTGCAAGCGCGGCCTGCTGGTGAACTCCCAGGTCTGGGACTGGCTGCGCGCGGCGATCGAGGACCTGGACGTCACGCCTCAGGACATCGACGTCACGCTGCTGAACGACGCCCACGAGCCGCTGATGACCTGGCACGTGCGCGGCGCCTGGCCGATGAAGTGGGCGGTGTCGGACCTGAACGCCAGCGCCAACGCGGTGGTGGTGGAGACGCTGACCTTCGCCTACCAGTCGTTTTCCGTGGACAAGGGGTGAATCGCGATGCCCATCGTCATCGAGGAAGTCCTGATCACCGTGGAGGTCGAGAACCAGGGCGCCGGCGCGGCGCCGGCCGCGCCGGCCGGCGGCGGCGCGATGCCGCCGGCCGACAAGCAGGCCCTCGTCGCCGAGTGCGTCGAGCGCGTGCTCCAGATCCTGGCCGATCGCAGGGAGCCGTGATGGCCGCGCCGCCCGCCGCCAGTGGCCGCCTGGAGAAGCTGATCATCCTCGCCTACGAGGCGGCCGACTATGCCGGCTCGCCCCTGCCGGACCGCTTCGAGGCCTTCGTCAACCCGGCCGAGATCACGCTCGCCTACGAGATGGAGTACGACAGCGCCCAGGGTGCCGGCACCACCGGCTCGCGCCAGGAGTTCAAGAAGGTCAAGCCGGGCGACCTGAGCCTGGCCTTCTTCATCGACGGCACCGGCGCCTCCGGCCGCAGCGCCGACGTGCAGGCCGAGGTGGAGCGCTTCCAGTCGATCACCGGCTACAACGGCAACATCCACCGGCCGAACTACCTGAAGGTGATGTGGGGCACGCTGCAGATCAAGCGCTGCGTGCTCAAGAGCGCGCAGATCGCCTACAAGCTGTTCCGGCCCGACGGCGTGCCGCTGCGCGCGGTGGTCAACGCCACCTTCAGCGACAACGCCGACGACGCCACCCGGGTGGCGATGGCGCAGGACCAGTCGCCCGATCTCACGCACGTGCGCGTGTTGCGCGCCGGCGATTCGCTGCCGCTGCTGTGCCACGCCATCTACGGCGACGCCGCGCGCTGCGTACAGGTGGCGCAGGCCAACGGGCTGGACCGCTTTCGCGACCTGCCGCCCGGCACCCGCATCGTCTTCCCGCCGCTGGAGCGCTGAACGATGGCCATCGCCACGACCGCACCCTCCGCACGCCGGTTGCCGATTGGCAGCGCCCAGCGCCAGTTCACCATCACGGTGGAAGGGCAGGTCGTGCCGCGCACGCAGCAGCTGCTGTCCCTGACGATCAGCTCCGCGGTCAATCGCATCGCCTCGGCCCGGCTGGTCCTGCTGGACGGCGCCGCCTCGCGCAGCGACTTCGAGCTGTCGTCGGAAGAGACCTTCGTGCCTGGCGCCCGCATCCAGATCGCGGCGGGCGCCGGGGGCGACACGCACCAGCTCTTCACGGGCCTGGTGGTCGGCCATGCCATCAAGCTGCGCGACCGCGTGGCGCCGCAGCTGGTGGTGGACTGCCGCCACGCCGCCACCCGGCTGGCCCATGCGCGCCGCGGCCGCAACTTCGTCGACATGACCGACAGCGACGTCATCGAGCAGCTGCTCGGCGCCGCGCAGGTCGAGCTCGAGGTGCAGTCCACGCCGCTGCGCCACGAGCAGCTCGTGCAGTTCGACGCCACCGACTGGGACTTCGCGCTGCGCCGGGCGCAGGCGGCGGGCCTGGCGGTGTTCACGCGTGTGGGGGCGCTGCGGGTGCGCAAGCCCGAGCTGGCCGGCGACGTCGTCGCCATCCTCAGCCACGGCGCGACGCTGATCGAGCTGGACGCCCAGACCGACGCCCGCCAGCAGGCCGAGGCGCACCACGGGCTGGCCTGGCAGCCGGCGGACCAGGCCGTGGCGGACAGCAGCGCCGCCGAGCCGGACTTCGAAGCCCCGGGCGACTTCGAGGCCGCCGACCTGGCCCGCGACGCCGGCATGGACCGGCAGGACCTGCGGCACGCCGCGCTGCCCGCGGCCGAGTCGCAGGCCTGGGCCGACGCCGCCGCCTTGCGCGCCCGCGTCAACCAGGTCCAGGGCCGCGCCAAGTGCGAAGGCCTGGGCCAGGTGCTGCCCGGCGACGTGGTCGAGCTGGCCGGCTGCGGTGCGCGCTTCAATGGCTCCGTTCTGGTCACCGGCGTGCGCCATGCCTACGACACCGTCGAGGGCTGGAAGACCCACCTGCAGTTCGGCGGCCTGGAAGCGCCCGAGCTGCGCGCCGCCGAGCTGCCGCCCCGCCCGGCCGGCGGTCTGGTGCCGCCGGTGGCGGGCCTGCAGATCGGCGTCGTCACCGCCAACGAGGACCCGGCCGGCGAGGACCGCGTGCGCGTGCGCCTGCCGGTGGTCGACGCCGGCGACGACGGCGTCTGGGCGCGCATGGCCAGCCTGGACGCCGGCGGCGACCGCGGCTTCTTCTTCCGCCCGGAGATCGGCGACGAGGTCGTGCTGGGCTTCATCGAGGACGACCCGCGCCATCCGGTGCTGCTGGGCATGCTGCACAGCAGCGCCAAGCCCGCGCCCGAGCCCGGCAGCGACGCCAACGACGTCAAGCTCTACAAGAGCCGCAGCGGCATCCGCCTGCGCTTCGACGACGCGAAGACCGTCGTCACGCTGGACACCCCGGCCGGCCAGTCCCTCGTGCTCGACGACGACGCCGGCCGCGTCACGCTGGCCGACCGGCACGGCAACAAGCTGGTGCTGGACGCCGACGGCATCACCCTCGAGAGCGCCCGCGCGCTCAACCTCAAGGCCGCCACCACTGCCGCGCTGGAGGCCGGCAGCGGCCTCGGGCTCCAGGCCGCCACGCAGATCAAGCTGGAGGGCAGCGCCGGCGTGGAAGTGGCCAGCTCGGGCATCACCAAGATCACCGGCTCGCTGGTGCAGATCAACTGAGGGCCCGCCATGCCCGCCGCCGCCCGCGTCACCGATGTCAGCAACCACGGCGGGCTCGTGCTCGGCCCGGGCGTGCCCACGGTGCTGGTCGGCGGCCTGCCCGCGGCGGTGGCCGGCGACCTGCACGCCTGCCCGATCGTGCCGGCGCACCCGCCGCTGAGCCCGTTCCCGGCCGGCAGCGCCAAGGTGCTGATCGGCGGCCGGCCGGCGCTGCGCGTCACCGACAGCTGCGCCTGCGGCGCCATGGCGGCCGTGGGCGCGCCGACGGTGCAGATCGGCTGAGAGCGTGCGATGGACGAGATCACCAGGACCTTCCTCGGCACCGGCTGGAGCTTCCCGCCGCGCTTCGCGCACGCGGCCGGCCAGGTCGAGATGGTGTCCGAGGAGGCCGACATCGCCGAGGCGCTGCGCATCCTGTTCGGCACCGTGGCCGGCGAGCGGTTGATGCACCCCGACTGGGGCGTGAGCCCGCGCGAGCTGTTGTTCGAGCCGGCGGGCACCACGCTGCGCACGCTGCTGCTGGACCAGGTGCGCACCGCGCTGCTGATGCACGAGGCGCGCATCAAGGTGCTGGACCTGCGGGTGGCCATGACCGACGAGCCCGGCAGCGGCACCCTGACCATCGAACTCGACTACGAGGTGCGCAGCACCAACGCGCGCTTCAACCTCGTCTTCCCCTTCTACCGCAGCGACGCCAACGAACTGCGCGCGCTGCTGACGCCGCCGGCATCGAGGTGAGCCGCCGTGGCCGAACGCGAGCTCGTGCAGAACCTGATCGCCGACCTCGGCCAGAGCCAGGCCGACCGTGACCTGCCCGCGCTCGATCCGGCCCGCGCGCCGCTGCATGCGCTGGACGCGGCGCAACTGCTGGTGCAGGCGCGCACGCTGGCCGCGCACATCCGCTTCCACGACGGCGCCGAGGCGTCCGCGCTGGACTGGCGCAACTTCTACCCTGACCTCACCGAGGACGCGGCGCGCGCCCTGCTGGCGCGCGCCGACGGCGGCGTCACGCCGCATCTGGCGCTGGCCGCCGCTTTCGCACGCCTCTTTGACGCCCATCCACGGCGGCTGGCCAACGGCTTCGCGGCCCGGCATCTGGATACCCAGTGGCGCGACCTGCTCGGGTTCGCTCGGCGTGCGGCTGTTCCCGACCGCGCCCACGTGATCGTCGAGCTGAAGAAGGGCGTCAGCGGTCCGCTCGCCTTCGGCCCCACGCAGGTGCTGCTCGCGGGCAAGGACGCCAGCGGCGTCGAGCGCCACTACCGGCCGGTGCGCGAGACCTTCGTCGGCCCGGCGCGGGTCGCGTCCTTGCGGGCGGTGCACCGCGACGCCGACGGCCGCGTCAGCGCGGCGCCGCAGGCCGATTCGGCGGACGGGCTGGGCACGCCGCTGCCGGCCGAACGCAGCGCGTGGCCGGCCTTCGGCCCGGCGGCCGGCAGCGCCTGGCCGCCGGCCGACGTCGGCTTCGCGATCGCCTCGCCGCTGCTGGCCATGGCCGAGGGGCGGCGCGAGATCGAGCTGCTGGTCACGCTCGACGATGCGCTGCCCGCCGCCCTGCTGCCGCGCCTGGGGTCGATGTTCGAGGGCGTCTACACCACCCCGGCGGGCTGGAGCGCGCCCATCCCGGCAGAGGCCCGCGCGCAGGGGCAGCAGGCGCTGCGCCTCACGCTCGGCCTGGCGCCCGACGCCCCGGCCTGCGTCGGCTGCGACCCGGCGCTGCACGGTCCGGCCTTCGCCACGCAGGCCCCGGTCGTCCAGTGGCGGCTGCGCGACGAGGCCTCGATGGACGGGCTGGACGAACTCACCCTGGCCAGCCTGTCGCTGGCCGTGCGGGTGCAGGGCCTGACGGACTCGCTCGTGCTCGAGAACGACGCCGGCAGCCTGAACCCCAAGCGGGCCTTCCAGCCCTTCGGCGCGCAGCCGGTGGTCGGCTCGCGCTTCATGGTCGGCTGCGCCGAGGCGCTGGGCAAGCCACTGGCCGAGCTCAAGCTGCACCTGGCCTGGCAGGCGGCGCCGGCCGACCTGCAGGGTTGGTACGCCGGCTACACCCGGCAGCACCGGCTGTCCAACGGCGTGGGTGCCACCATGGCCTACACCGACGGGCGCGGCCAGAGCACCCGGCGCGCGCTGGATCTGATGGCGCGCGACGGCGACGGCGTCAGCGTGCTGGCGCCCGACGCGCCCGCCCCCGCCGCCGAGCCATGGGCCTGGGGCGACGACACCCTCGTCCGCACGATCGAGCGCCTCGCGGGCAAGGGCGCGCGCGGCCATGCCCGGATGCTCCGGCGCCGCTACGGCGGGGTGGCCAGCCGCAGCGTGAGCAGCGCGCCGCAGGCCCTGCGCCCGGGCTTCGTGACGGTGCAGCTCAACGAGGACTTCCTGCACGCCGATCACCGCCGCGAGACGGTGGCCAACGCGCTGGCCGGCCAGACCACTGTGCTCAACGAGCCCTACACGCCGACCGTGCAGGCCGTCAGGCTGGACTACCGCAGCCAGAGCGACACCGTCACGCTGACGCCGGCCGCCGACGAAGCCACCGACGCCGCACGCTTCGCCGAGGCGGCCGTCCAGTGGTTCCACGTCGGCCCCTTCGGCGCGCGCCGCGAGCACCCGTTCCTGCGCCGCCAGCTGGCCTTCCTGGGGAGCGCGCGCGTGCCGCTGATGCCGCAGTTGCGCGCCGAGGGCGAGCTGCTGATCGGCCTGACGCAGGCGCGCGCCGGCGACGCCTTGAGCCTGCTGCTGCAGGTGGCCGAGGGCACGGCCGATCCCGAACTCGCGCCGCCGGACGTGTGCTGGAGCGTGCTGGCCGGTGACCATTGGCGTGCGCTGGACGCGAGCGAGATTGCGCTGGACAGCACGCGCGGCCTCCTGCAAAGCGGCATCGTCTCGATCGCCCTGCCGCGCGAGACCTCGGCCGAGGGAAGCTGGATGCCCGCCGGCCAGACCTGGCTGCGCGCCAGCGTGGCGGGGCGGGCGCGCGCCACCTGCGAGTTGCGCGCCGTGACGGCGCAGGCGGTGGAGGTGCAGTTCGAAGATCGCGGCAACGACCCCCGGCACACGGCCGCGCCCTTGCCGGCCGGCAGCCTGGCCAAGCTGCAGCAGCCGCTGGCCGGCATCAAGAGCCTGAGCCAGCCCTACGAGAGCTTCGGCGGCCGCATGGCCGAGGACGACGCGGCACTGCGCCGGCGCGCCAGCGAGCGCCTGCGCCATCGGCAGCGTGCGCTCGCCGCCTGGGACATCGAGCGCCTGGTGCTCGAGGCCTTCCCCACGCTGCACAAGGTCAAGTGCCTGCCGCACGCCCGGCCCGGCCAGTGGCTGGCCCCGGGCCAGGTCACGGTGGTGGTGGTGCCGCGGCTGCACAGCGCCGCGGCGGGCACCGACCCGCTGCGCCCGCGCGCCGACCTGGGCACGCTGGAGGCCGTCCGCCACCATCTGGCCGCGCGCGGCCCCATGGGGGTCGGCCTGACGGTGAAGAACCCCCAGTTCGAGGTCCTGCAGCTGGACTTCAAGCTCAGGCTCAAGTCCGGCTTCGCGTTCAACCCGCACCGGCAGCGGCTGAACGACCTGCTCATCGCCGCGCTCACGCCCTGGGCCTTCGACGCCGCCGGCAGCATCGACTTCGGCGGCCGCGTCTACCGGTCGGTGCTGCTGGCGCTGGTGGAGTCGCAGCCCTACGTCGACTTCGTCACCGACTTCCGTCTGCAGCGCCTGGCCGACGACGGCACGCCCGGCCCCGACGCGGCCGAGATCGCCGCCTCGCGGCCCGACGCC
>Ga0114938_1002910_pt1 | contig 10433 bp, 11 predicted proteins | sample AshMeaBigSpring_FD_88675 | JGI IMG/M metagenome (GOLD analysis project Ga0114938, IMG submission 88675) | Groundwater microbial communities from Big Spring, Nevada to study Microbial Dark Matter (Phase II) - Ash Meadows Big Spring | ecosystem: Environmental > Aquatic > Deep subsurface >...
CGCAGATCGGTCAGCACGATCGGCGGCTGTGCCTTCCGGAAGATGTCGAGCGCCTGCAGACCGTTTTCGGCGGTCAGCACCTCGAAGCCGCTGTCGGCCAGGTAGATGCCGAGCACCTTGCGGATGCCTTCCTCGTCGTCGGCCAAAAGCAGTTTTGGGTCCATAGCGGTCTTCCGGTAAAAGGGTGCGCCGCGCTGCGGCCGAAACCCCTCCGCGCCGGCAAGCGACATGGCCGAAGTTGACGTATTTAATTACCGGAGCAATACGTTATCCGGGGGGTGCCTGCAGGCCGTTGCGCTGCAACAGTTTCTCTATCGTTTCGACGAGCCGGGCCGGATCAAGCGGTTTTTCCATGTAGGCATCCGGCGGGGGCAGGGTGTCGTCAAGCCGGAGATTGAGCATTTTAATGTGGTGGTGGAAGGCCTTCTCGGTGACGCCGGTGAGCATGATGACCGGCACATGCTTCAGCCGCTCGTCCTTCTTGATCTCCTGGAACAGGGTCACCCCGCCCGCCTGCGGCATCATGACATCCATGATGACCACGTCCGGCAGGATCTCACGCGCTTTTTTGATCCCTTCGAAGGCGTTGCGCGCGGCGACGGCTTCGTAGCCCTCGGTCTTGAGCACCGTGGAGAGGAATATCCGCATGTCGAGCTCATCGTCGACAAATAGGACCTTTTTCTTCCCCACGAAACCTCACTCGCCTTGCATCAGGTCGGCCACTTTGTCCGGATGGTTGACGCTCGCCACCGGGCACGAGGAGCGCAGGACCACCTGCTCGACCGTGCTGCCGAGTTCGGCCTCCTCCGGGTCGACCTCGCGCGTGTGATGCGCCATGACGATCAGGTCGCCTTGCCGGTCACGCGCGAATTTCAGGATTTCGACGTAGGGGATCCCTTCCCAGACCTCGATGCTGCATTTGTCGTACCCCTTCAGCTTGGGGACCATGTGCTGCTCGATCCGTTTGCGGGCTTCCTTGATTCGCTGCTCGATGGTCGTCTGCCCGGCGGGCAGCGTCAGCCCCTCCGCCGTAATATCAATGGCGTGAAAGATATGCAGTTTGGCGCCGACTTCGCGGGCCAGCTTGTAGGCCCATAGAAACGCCGACTCGGACGCCTTCGAAAAGTCGATGCCGACGACGATGTTGGAGAACAGCTTCCAGCAGGTGGTGCAGGGCCGGTTGACGATCACGACCGCGCAGCGGGCCGCCTTGGCGACCTTGCGCATGGTGCTGCCGGCAATGGACCGATGCCGGGCAGAGCCGACGTCTTCCTCGCGTGAGTGGGCGCCCATGAGGATCATGTCGACATTCTCTTTACGTGCCAGCCGCAGGATCTCGCGGTGGGGCTCACCGACGGCCGTGACGATGCTGGCGTTGCTGTCTTCGAGCAGCTTCCCGTAAGTGTTGTTGAGCTCTTCCTTCACCCACTCGACGTAGTCCTGGCTCTGATCCTCCCGCTCGCCGGTGCGCACGTCGGTGAACTGAAGATTGAAACCGCGGCCGGGCAGCCCCAGCACGTGCAGGATCAAGAGCTTGGCCTCCCACTTCATCTCGAGGTCGAAGGCCACTTTGGCCGCATTGTCGCAGACGGGAGAAGCCGTCGTCGCAAACAGCAGTTTTTTAAACATGGGTCATCTCCTTAAAGCGCACTCTTTGGGGCTGCGGTGAAAGCTCAATTGCCACACGATGCCTTCGATGAACTCGAACAGGTTGAAAATGGTGTCGAACTCCAGCACGTCCACCTTGTCGCCAAAGACGACATGCTTGAGCTTGCCGATGCGCACCGACATGTCCAACAGATTTTCCAGCGGAAAGGCTTTGATCTCGCAGGTATCCTTGCCGTCTACCCCGCAAAAGGTGTGATAGATCTCCAGGCGCGGCTCGCCCGGGAACCCCATCATCTCCACCGTCTTGTAAAGCTCCAGATGGCCTATGCCGGGCGCCAGGCACTCGCCGTCCGGACAGGACCGGTAGAGCTGCAGGCACTCGGGGAAAAACGCGTTCAGCTGGGCGAACACCGGGTAGCGTTCGATCATTTTGAAAAAACTCCGCAGGGTATAGCCCGACGAAAGCTCGACCTTGTGCCTTAGGAACCTGAGGGGGTCGGTCGCCACCGGCGTGTTGTCCTGCTGAAGGGCTCCGTCCGATTTGAGAATCACCGTGTCCATGCCTTTTAATCCGAAATTTGAGATTTTAAATTTAAAAGGATCATTCCGCCGGCTTCAGATGCTCCGGCACATCGAGCATGTTGATCAACAGGGGTTTCAAAAAGCTCCAGCGGATGCCGATTTCGTAGACTTCCTCCAGGTCGCGGATGGCGTCCCAGCAATTGTGACAGGGCGCCACCACGAGCTTCGCGCCCGTGGCCAGGATCTGGTCGCGCTTGACCTTGAGCCCGATGTTGCGCTGCTCCCGGTAGCGGCCGATGCCGTTCAACCCGCCGCCGCCGCCGCAGCAGAAGTTGTGCTCCCGCGAAGGGGTCATCTCGCGGAAGTCCTCGGCGATCTGGCTCATGATGTAGCGGGCGGCTTCCCACAACCCGCCGTTGCGGATGTAGTTGCAGGAGTCCTGATAGGTGACCGGCTCCTTGATCTTCTTGGCCGGGTCGATCTTGAGCTTGCCGGTGCGCAGGGCCTCGGCCACCCACTCGACGTAGTGCAGGCTCTCGATGGGCGGTTTGCCGGAAGTGCGCCCGGCCCAGTAGGGTCCTTCGATGACCGTCGCTCGATAAGCATGCCCGCATTCGGTGACCACCATGCGCTTCGGTTTCAGCCGTTCCATGGCGGCGTACACGCTTTCCACCTGCAGCTTGCAGGCCTCCCAGTCTCCGGCGAACATCGCCAGGCTCGTCTCTTCCCAGCCCTCGCTCGGCACCGTCCAGTTCTCGCCGGCCACGTGGAAAAGGATGGCGGCCTGGGCGATGTCCTCCGGGTAGTGCTTGGGCTCGCGCGCGTTGACCGTGTAGATGATGTCGGCGTTCTCCTTGTCGACCGGGATCTCCAGCCCGGGCCAGTCGTCGGCGTTTTCCTCGGCCATCCAGCTGCAGGTGTCCACCCAGTCCTCGGTGGTGACGTCCATCTGCGCCCGGAAGATACGGTGCATGCCGGTGCCGATTTTCATCTCCCAGGGGGTGAAGCCCTGCGAGAAAAGCAGACCGCGCAGGTAGCTGAACATGACCCCGGTGTCGATGCCGAGCGGGCAGTAGATCCCGCACCGCGTGCAGCAGGTGCACTTGGAGAAGGCCGTGTCCATCGCCATCTGCATGAAGGCGTTGTCGACCTGGCCCTTGCGGCGGATGATCTGCCCCAGCGTGCTCTGGATCTTGTAGGACGGCACCTGCTTGGGGTCCTTGCCGTTGGCGAGATAGTAAAAGCAGCTGTCCGCGCAGAGCCCGCAATGCGTGCAGATCTCGAGCCAGGTCCGGATCCGGGACTTGCAGGTCTTCTGGAGGAGGTCCCAGAGCGCCTTGGCGTCGACGTCGAGCCCATTCATTTCCTGGTAGTACTGCTTGCCGCTCTTGTCGGCCAGGAGCGCCTGCAGCTGCTCCAGGGTCGTCACCTTATTTTTGTTGCAGAGAATTCCCTCGGGCATGGCGTTTTCCTTTGAATGGCAAAGTTCAGGGTCCTCCCGGGCCGGTCGGACCGGCCGGAGGTCGTTACCAGTTGATGCCGGCGCTCTTCATTCCGCCGCGTTTGATGCCGTAGTCCATCCCCAACTGGGCCCGGGTCGCGAAGAACAGCACGAAATGCGAGAGTTTGGTGAGCGGAATGGCGATCAGAAACAGTTCGCCGCAGAGCACGTGGACAATCAGCCAGGGTTCGCTGTGGGCAAGCGCGTAGCGTGCGATCAGCCCCGTGACAAAAGGCGCTACGGCGATGGCCAGCATCAGGTAGTCGTAGGCACCGGTGATGATCCGGACCTCGGGCAGGGCGATCCGCCGCATGGCCAGCAGCACGGCGGAAACGATCACCGCGATCGTCATGGCGTCCGCAAGGCCGCCGGGCATGGACCAAAGGCTGAATCCCCAGCGCTCCTGCAGGAAAATGTTGTGCGCGAGCAGGAACACCGGAGTGAAGATCAGCCCGATATGCAGGACGAACACCAGGATGGTGAACCCCGGGTTGTCCCGCCAGCTGTGGGTGCCGAAGGGGGTCAGCCAAAACAGCACGGAACGCACGGCGCCCTTCACACCATACGACGTGTTCACCGAATAGGTCACGCGGTCGAGCTTCCAGTCCAGCCCCCGCACGTAGCGCACGACGCGCACGATGATCCCGACGAAAAAAACCAAGAAGGCCAGCCAGGCCAGCGGACCGGTCACCAATTCATACATGGGCAGCTCCTGTGAGAGCTCGAAGCTCAACGCTCGATGCTCGATGCAAAAGATTCAAAACGCGATTCGATGAACTCGGCACCCAACCGCGCCGACCGCAATGCCCTCTGTCAGTGGGGATGCTCCTCGGGCCGGTCGGCGCCTAAATAATCACGGTCATCGTCCCGCTCGCTCAAAAAACGCCAGAAAAAGATGAACCCGCATAATGCCGCGACGATCAAGATGTAGGTAAGGCCTTCCGTGCGAAGCATAAAATCATGCAATGTGTTGATGGTGTCCCCCATGGTTTTTTCTCTCCGATCGATTCCTCGACATTTCCGGCCAGCGCTCTGGCCCTTTGCTTATAGCACGTTCGGCACGGCCCCTAGTGCGCATCGTAGTCCGGATGCGCATACAGGATCGGCATGTGGGTGACGATGAACTTGTAAGCCAGTATCCCGATCGTGACCACGAACACCGATATCCCGATCTCCATCCAGTGCGGGAAGTAGCGCTCGCTCGACGGCAGGTGGTAGTTGAAGGCGACCAGGCCGACGTTGAAGCGGTTGACCACGATGCCGAGCACCGTCCATACCGCGGTCCGCCGGATGATCGTGAGGTTCTTCTCGCGCGCGCCGATGGCGTAGAAGTAGCACGGCAGCATCACGAACCCCAGCATTTCCACCAGGAACCACAGGCCGTAGCCGGTCCCCAGATAGCCCCACGCGTTGGTCTGGGCGATGCCGATGACCTTGATGATGAAGTAGCCCGCCAGCACCCAGGCGGCGGCCTTGGCGAAACTCAGGGCCACTCCGTCCGCCTCCCTCAGGTGCTCCGCATCCATCTTGTCGTGAAAGTGCTTGTGGGCCAGGCTGCCTTCGAAGATCACCATGGACAGCCCGGCGACGATGCTGGAGACGAAGAAGTAAAGCGCGAGATAGGGCGAGTACCAGAGCGGGTGCAATTTCGAGGGTGCAATCAGGAAGAGCGCGCCCAGCGAGGACTGGTGCAGGGTGGAAAGGACCACCCCGAAGATGGTCAGCACCAGCGTCAGCTTGACCACGATGCTGCGCGCCCGCTTGAGCCCCAGCCACTCGAGCGCCGCCGGCGTGAACTCGATGAACAGCACCGACAGGTAAAGTGCGACACAGGCCGCCACCTCGAAGAGCAGCGAGGTCGTGCCCGACTGGACGATGAAGGGGTACGGCAGGCGCCAGGGCCGGCCGACGTCGTAGTGCAGGGCCAGCACCACCAGCGCATACCCCAGGAACCCCGTCAGGATCGCCGGGCGGACCGCGGAGTGGAACCGCTTCAGGCCGAAGATGTAGCAGGCGGCCGATGTCACGTAGCCGCCGGCCGCCAGGGCGACCCCCACCAGGAGGTCGAACCCGATCCAGATCCCCCACGGGTTGTAATCGGACAGGTTGGTGGTGGCCCCCAGCCCCTGGGTGAAACGGATCACGGTGATGATCAAGCCGACCACCACAATGATCCCGGCCACCACGTTAAAGGGGGTCAATGCGGGTTTTTGGATCGCGATTTTGGGCACAGGCATCAGACGTCCTCCTCAGCTGGGCTTCTTTTCCGCGGCGGCCGTCGGTGCGGCGGCGCTTTCCTGGGCCTTGGCCTTGGCCGCCTCTTCCAGCGCCTTCTTAACTTCTCGGTCGATGGCGGCCTTTTTGTCTTTTTCGGCTTTGGCCATGGTCTCCGTCAGCTTGGCTTTGGCCTCGGCCTGGGCCTTGGCCACGGCCTCGGCCACCGCCGCCGTTTTTTCCTCGCGGGCGATCTTGTCTCGGCGCTGGGAGATGGCGTAGACCCCGGTCAACAGCACGGGCCACATGGAAGCCACGACCGGCACCACGCTCAGCGCCCCCTTGGTCAGCTCGGGGGCGGGGGTGGTGCCCAAATCCTCGCGCATGCCCAGGTCCCGGAAGGGCACTCCGGAGATCGTCAGCCAGGCCGTCCCGCCCATCTCCGTTTCGCCGTAGATGTGATCAATGTAACGGTCCGGAAACAGGCCGATGCGCTCGCGGGCGATCCTGAGCAGGTTGCGCCGCTGGCCGAAGGTCAAGGCTTCGGCCGGGCAGATCTCGACGCAGCCCGGCAGCTGCCCCTTGATGAGCCGGGGGTGGCAGAAGGTGCACTTCATGATCCGGGGGGTGAAGGCCTTGTCGTACTCGTAGGTGGGGATTTCAAACGGGCAGGCGATCATGCAGTAGCGGCAGCCCACGCACACCGATTCGTCGTAGGTCACGGCCCCGTTCGGGTTCTTGGCGAAAGCGCGCACGAAGCAGGCCGATGCGCAGGCGGGCTCCAGGCAGTGGTTGCACTGGATCTTGCGGTACAGCGGGCCCCTGGCACCCGGGACGTTCTCATAGCGGTTGACCACGGTGTAGGTCTTGGCGTCGGTCCGGCGCCGGCGCTCCAGCACCGCCAGATCACCGAAGGGCTTCGGGGGCGCGGGCAGCTCGTTGACCTTGTTGCAGGCCTCCTCGCACTTGCGGCAGCCGATGCAGCGGGTGACGTCGAAAAGCACCCCCAGCGAATCCGGGTGACCGGTGAAGTGCGTGTTGCCGGCGGCATGGGCGGAACGGCCCACCGTCGTGCCGACTCCCGCTGCGCCCAACCAGCCGAGAAATCTCCTGCGTGAAATTGACATAGCGATGTCCCTCAGGTGTTGATATGGATGATGTCCGGTTACAGCTTCTCCTTGTGGCAGCCGGCGCAGTTGGTGGCGGACGGCTTCTCGATCCCCATGTCCTTGTGGCACTCCATGCACTGGAGGTGGTAGGCCGCCTGCAGGCCGGGCCGGAAGAGATTGCGGCCATCGAAGGGCTGGCCGTGGCAACTGGCGCAGGCCGGCGGTTTCTTGGCGACGGGGCTGTTGTGGTGGCAGCCCTGGCAGACCGTTCCGGGGTCCCGGTGGAAGTTGGCGGCAAGCTTGCTGTCCTTGATGTTCTTCACCAGCGTCTGAACGATCTTGCGGTGCGGCAGCTTGACGGCTTCGTACTGCTTGCTCAGGGCCTTGATCTCCACCGTCTCCGGGACATCCTCATCCGCATAGGTGGCGGTCACGGGCTGGCGCGCTTCCAGCAGCATGGCGGCCATGACCTTGGGCTCGGTCTCGGGCGTCGCCGCGGCGGGCTTGGGCATGTGGCAGCTGACGCAGCCGGCCAGATCCGGCGGATCCCTGCGCGGCATGGATGCGTGGCAGCCGGCGCAGCGCTTATCCGACAGGAAACGGTCATGGCAGCCCATGCAGCTGGCCTGGGCGCCCACGCGGTGCATGGCGGTCTGCAGTTTGACGAATTTCCCTTCCTTGGAGCCCTGAAGGGTGTGGCATTTGCCGCAGGCGTCCATCGAGGAGTGATGGCAAGACCGGCAGCTGCTGCTATAGGTCTCGTGCCCGATATGATTGAAAGGCACCACGCTCATGCGGGCAAAGGGCTCGACCTTCTCACCGCCGGATTTGACGGTCTGGATGATGGTGACATCCGGCTGGCCCCGCATCAGCCGGGGAATGTCCTTCAGCTTCTGGATCTTCGCCTGCAATCCGGCGTCGTGGCAGCCGCCGCAGAAGACCGGGCCGGCGTCCTTGTTCTCGGCCAGCCGCTTGCGATGGCAGTCGATGCACTGGGTGTGGGCAGTCAGGCGCAGGGAGATGACGTTGTCGACCGTTTGGCTGAGATGGCAGTAGCGGCAGTTATCCTCCTTGCCCTTGACATAAACGAGTTTCTTGGCAACCGGGTCGAACTGGTGATGGCAGGCCTCGCATTTGTTCTCCTGGGCCTTCACATGGCGGGAATGCAGGGATTTGTCCAGGCCGATTTCCTTCCAGGAGGAGGCCACCTCGCGCTCTTGATGACAACCGGTGCAGACGACCGGCCCGGACTTCTCGCCGGCTGCGGCCGTCTCCCGGTGGCAGGGGGTGCAGTTGTCGTGGTAAATGTCCATCACTTCCTTTTTGGAAGAATCCTTCAGGCGCTTGAATTTGGTGGACATGTACTTCTTGTCGGGAAGGTGGCAGGTCGCGCAGTCCTTGTTTTTCTTGGACAGCGCCTGCGTGTGCTTCTCGTGCAGATAGACCACCGCCGGCCGCTCCAGCCTGCCGAACTGCTGGAGGCCGTCGATCCGGATGATGTCGGCCCGCGGCATGCCGGAATCATCGCCGGCCGGGGCGGACGGCGCCGACCCCTGAACGCTCAGGATCGCAAAGGCCAGCATCAGCGCGGCCAATGTCAGGATTCGTCCCGTCCGGTTAAACAACGATCTTGCCTTCGTCATAGTGAACGTCCTTGTCGCGTATTGAGGGGTCGCTTGCGGGGACTGCGTTTCTTGCCGTGGATCTGCCGCTCGTTGTCCAGAAGGTCCTGGATCGTGGTTTCGGTGTAGACCTGCAGCACCGCCCGGTTGACCCGGTTCCACATCGCCGAAAAGGCGCAGCGCTGGCCGAATGGGCATTTCGCCTTGGCCACGCAGGCCGCGCACAGCGGATCCCGGGGCGGGCCCTGCATGAAATTGAGGATGTCGGCGACCGTGATCCGATCCGGCGATCGGGTCAGGTAGTAGCCGCCGTAGAAACCGCGCTTGGAGTCGATCAGGCCGCTGCCCTTGAGCTTGTTCAGGATGACCTCCAGGAAGCGGACCGGAATCGATTGCGCGACGGCAATGTCTGAAATCTTGGTGGGCCCTTTTCCCCGGTGCTTGGCCAACTCGAAAACAGCACGCAAGGCGTACTGATTTTTTTTGGGCGTAATGGGCGCCATGCGCGCTACTCCACCGAGGTCAAGGCGGTTCTTTGTCGATTAAATGAGTCGGGAAATTAGCTGATCTTATTAGTCAAGAAGTCCGCTGTTTGTCAATCGTTTTTTTGGCCGGGGGGATCTCGGTCGCCGGGGGAGGGCCGCATGGAGGATGCGGGGGATAGAGAGCCGCCGGCGCCTGCTGACCGGCGGCTTTCGGTTTAGTGGATTTTAACGACGTGGGCGCCTTCCATGGGGTCTTTGAGGGGCACCGTCAGCTTGAGCATCCCGTCCTTGTAAGATGCCTTGGCCTTCTTGGAGTTCACCGGACAGCAGAAAGCCGCCGCAGACACGTAGTCAAAGTCGTTCCGCGGTGCGAACAGACTGTAGCTGTCGTCCCGGATCTTAAGCTGGATCGCTTGCTTTTTCACCCCCGGGACGCAGATTTCCAAATGGATGTGACGGTCATCTTCGTCAACGTAGGAGCACACATCGGCAGCCATTTTCAGTTTTTCTTCGGCCATCGAATTCACCTCCTGGCGGTTTCGGATTCATCGATCGGCAACTCTTCGCGAACCGATCTCATGGCATGAAGCTAAGCGCTTGAAACAACAATTCAAGGTGCCGACGGCTATTGACAAGGGGAATGGGCTCGATTAAGCCTTTGCGAACGCGCCAAGCAGCGGCCCCAACCCCGCGGCGCCGACGGGTGAAAATAACGGATCGCAGTTTTCTGCCCGCCATGGCGTTCCATCGTGCTCATCGAGACTTCAGGAGGACGGCGCATGATCGCTGCCGGCCTGACGGGCGGCATCGCCACCGGCAAGTCGACGGTCGCCGCCGTATTCGAAGCGGCTGGCGTCCGTCTGATAGACGCTGACCGGATCGCCCGGAAGGCCGCCCGAAAGGGTTCACCCGCCTACCGGGAGATCGTGGCGCATTTCGGGACGGAGGTTCTGCAGAACAGCGGCGAGATCGACCGCAAGCACCTGGCGACCATCATTTTCAACAACCCGACCGAGCAACGCGCCCTGGAGCGCATCGTCCACCCCCGGGTCAGACGGGCGATCGACCGGAGAATCGGCCGGCTCCGCGAGCAGGCGCCGGACGCCGTCGTCGTCGTCGACATCCCGTTGCTGTTCGAGACCGGACTGCACAAAGGGCTGGATGCGGTCATTGTGGTCTACGCGCCCGAACACCTCCAGATCGAGCGTCTCATGGCCCGCGATGGCCTGAGCCGTCCCGAGGCCCTCCTGCGCATCCGGGCCCAGATGCCGATCGAAGCCAAAAAAGCGCTCGCCACCTACCTGATCGACAACTCGGGGGATCTTGAAAGCACCCGTGCACAAGCGTTGGAGGTGTACCGGCAGCTAAAAAC
>Ga0114938_1002911_pt1 | contig 10427 bp, 6 predicted proteins | sample AshMeaBigSpring_FD_88675 | JGI IMG/M metagenome (GOLD analysis project Ga0114938, IMG submission 88675) | Groundwater microbial communities from Big Spring, Nevada to study Microbial Dark Matter (Phase II) - Ash Meadows Big Spring | ecosystem: Environmental > Aquatic > Deep subsurface >...
ACTTCACCGATTCAGCCCATTCCCGCCGACCTGGTGGAGCGCAAGACATCCGGCAAGAATCTGAAATTCGTGATCGGCGGTCTGTTGCTCATTGTGCTGGTGATCGCGCTCATGGTGCAAGCGACAGTGACAACAGGCGCCTACTACATGACCGTGAGTGAGTTGCTCGGGCGTGACGCATCGATTGTCGGTGAGCGCGTGCGCGTTAGCGGCACTGTCGTGGCGGGCAGCGAAGATTGGCGCCCCACCGAGGTAACGCTGCGCTTCGCTATCGCCGACGAGAGTGGCGCGCAGTTGCCGATCATCTTCGCCGGGCCGCGACCTGATAACTTTCAGCGCGCCGCCTCCGCCATTGTCGAAGGCGAGTTGCTGCCTGATGGTGCGTTTCAAGCCGAAACGCTGCTGCTGAAATGCCCGAGCCGGTATGAGGAAGAACCAGAGGAAGTATTCGCTACGGCGAATCAATAGATTCACACCGCCTTACCTTGAACGCGAGGGAAGTGAGCCAACGTGGGGCGCTTCCCTCACAACCCTCTTTAGCTAGATTTGCTGTCACCCATGTTCAACCACACACGTTGCCCGAAGTTCCGACGTCTCACCGTCACCATCTTGACGCCCCTGCTGCTAGGCGCTGTGCTCGTTGCTGCGGCGCCGTCCGCCACCGTCACGGCGCAGGAACAGCCCGCCAATACATCGCCGGCGTTCGACCCGGCGCAAGTCACGGCGCCAATGGGGCTGCCGCTGGCCGCCGCCGGGCGCGCCAGCTACCTGGAGAACTGCGCCCCCTGTCACGGGGAAACAGGGTTGGCCGATGGCCCGACGGCCGCCGATCTCCCCGGCCCGGCGACTGCCTTTGCCGATCCGGGCGCGCTGCAGGCGCTCAGCCCGGCGATGCTCTTTCACACAACCAAATTCGGCCGGCTAGAGAAGCTGATGCCGCCCTGGGCGAATCAACTGACCGACGACGAAATCTGGAACACCGTCGCTTACGCGTGGAGTCTGCACACCAGCGCCGCGGAGAGCGAAGCCGGGGCGACGCTGTATGCGGCAAGCTGCGCCGCCTGTCATGGCGACGCCGGCGCTGGCGATGGGCCGCAGGCCGAAGGGTCGATCAATGATTTCACCGATCTGACGTATACAACCTTTGCCAGCCAGGCCGATTGGCTGACCGGCTGGCAAAACGCGCACCCCGACATCGGCGCCAACTGGTCGGAGACCGAGCGCGCAAGCACACTCGAGTACATCCGCACCTTCAGCTATATTCCGTCCTGGTCGGCGGCGTATCGCCCCGGCGCCGGCGTGCTCACAGGGACGGTGACATTTGGCGCCGATGCGTCGCAAGTAGACGGCGGCAATGTCTTTCTCGATGCATATCTGGGCTTTGAGCCGGTGGCAGGCTTCACAACAACGCTGAGCGTCGACAATACTTTCGTCTTTACGAACCTCGCCACCAGCCCCGACCTGACCTACATCGCCACGGTGCTGGCCGCGGGCGTCAGCTATAGCAGCGACATGGTCAGCCTGACGCCAGAAGCGCCAGCCGCAGAAGTCAGCATCGACGTCTACGGCGCAACCGACAGCCCAGATGCGATCCGCTTCAACCGCGTCCACTGGATTTTGGAGTCACAGCCGGGTGCGTTGGTGGTGGCGCAGATTTACCTAGTCGGCAACACCGGCGCACGCACCTTTATCGGGCAGACAGTGGAAGGGGTGGACGTTCCCGTAACGGCGGGCATTCAGCTCCCGCCCGAAGCGGTGGAAGTGACATTCGAGAACGGCGCACTGGGCAATCGTTTCCAGCAAGTGGGCGACATGGTCTACGACACCATGCCGATCGTGCCAGGCGAAAGCACGCAACAGATCATTGTGCAATATGCAATTCCGTACGAAGGCACAAGGTTTGATCTCGAACAAGCGTTTGCCTATCCGGTGGATTCGCTCTCGCTGCTGATTGCCAACTACCCCAACCTGCGCGTCGATGCGCCCGAGTTGACCTTTGACAGCATCCAGAACATTCAGGGGGCGGAATACCAGATCTGGGGCAAGGAAGCCTTTGACCCTAGCGCGGTCGAACTAAAGCTGCAAGGGCTGCTCGATGCAGGGGCGGCGGATCCACGCATAGTCAGCGGCGCGACAGACGGCGCCGGGCAACTGGCGGGAGTCGACCCGCCGATGGAGACGTGGGTCACCTGGGCAATGCTTGGCATTGTGGCGGCGATCCTGCTTGGGCTGGTGGGCGTCGCCCTGCAACGCGGCGCACTGACTACTGTCTCAACGCGGCAGGAGTTACAGGCACAGCGCGAGCAACTGTTGCGCGCGATTGCACGCCTCGATGACCGCCACGTGCTGGGTGAGCTCAGCGACAGCGAATGGCTACGCAACCGCGCCACCCTGAAGGCGCAATTGATGGATGTGATGCGTCGGCTGGAAAGCGTCGCGCAAGCGGCGTGATGCAAATTGCGTGACAAGGTTTCAACGCCTGCCGAACAAGGAATATGCCGACATGAAACGAATCTTTGTACTGCTGGCGCTCCTGTCGGCGCTTGCGCTGGTCGCAGGTTGCGCCACCACGCCATCTGTGCAGATCGGCCCGCCCGGTGAGCCAGGGCCAGCCGGTCCGCCTGGGCCGATAGGACCACCCGGCGCCGCTGGCGCACAAGGTCCCGCTGGCGCCAAAGGCGACCCTGGCCTGGACTACGCGGCGCCAACCTACGTCGGTAGCATGGCCTGCCAGGAATGTCACACCGCGTTGTACGAAAGCTATCAGGGCACAGGACACGCGCATGCGCTGCGCAGGGTCGTCGATGGCGCCGCACCCGAGTTCCCAGAGTCGGAAGTCGCGGAACCGCCAGCAGGGCTGACTTGGGACGACATCCACTACGTGATCGGCGGCTATGGCTGGAAAGCCAATTTCGTCGACACGCAGGGCAACCTGATTACAGGTGCCGCCGACGCACAGACACAGTATAACCTGGAGAACAAGGCGCTCGACACTGAGGCGGGTTGGGTTGCGTTCCATGCCGGCGAAGAGGTTGTCTTCGACTGTGCGCGCTGCCACACCACCGGCTATGTCGCCGAGGGCAACCAGGACGGACTGCCTGGGCTGCTCGGCGCCTGGGTGGAGAATGGCGTCGGCTGTGAGCGCTGTCACGGGCCAGGAAGCAGCCACGTCAACGCGCCTTACCAGGTGGCGCTGTCCGTTCTGCGCGACGGCGAAGCGTGCGGCGAATGTCACAGCCGCACCGAAGCGACGACGATCGAAGCGCACGATGGCTTTATCGACCATAACCAGCAGTACAGCGAGTTGTTCTCTTCCAGGAAACGCGTGATGACGTGTGTGGACTGCCACAATCCGCACGCGTCAACGCTCTACGGCGACGGCGCCGACCGGGCTGATTGTGGAACCTGTCACTTTGCGCAGGAAGAGTACCAGAAGATCAACGACCGCCGCCACGCTTCGTGTACAGACTGCCACATGCCGGAGATCACCAAAAGCGCTATCGCCGAGCCGGCGCGCTTCAGCGGCGACGTGCAAACGCACATGTTCGCCATCAATCCGCTGGGGGACGATCAATTCAACCGCGACGGGACGGCGGCAAAACCTTATTTGACGGTGGCATCGGCCTGTAAAGGCTGTCACAACGCCGATGGGCGCGGGCCAGAATTGGAGGACGCACGCCTCGCCGAAGTAGCAACTGGCTTCCATGATCGCGCCCTGGCCGGCAGCGAGAATGAGCAAAAATAAGGTTGCGGACCAGGTTTGCATACGTGACGATGCGTACACCCATGGTGCGACAAAACAGCAGCATTCACGCACGTAGCACCCAGCGGGTTGGTCTCGGGCAGGTCGCCGTGTGGTGCGTCGCGTTCGGGATCGCCCTGCTGTGGCAGGAATCAGCGGCGGCGCAAAGCCCGCCCGCGCCAACTTCACCTATTACTGCGCCCGGCGCCGCACCGGACGCAGCGTGCCGGCTCTGTCACGCTGAGAGTACGGCGACGATGACACTGCCATCGGGTGAGGCGCTCCACGCTGGCGTCGATCTGGCGGTAATCGGACAATCGGTGCATGGCAGCAGCGCCGACGCGCCGGTCTATTGCACCGACTGTCACGCACCGCGCCAGCGCTATCAATACCCGCACGGCGCAAACCCGGCGCCGGACAGGGCGAGCTTCAAGGCGGAGGTGGCGCAAAATTGCGAGCAGTGTCATGTTGCGGCGGAACAGCACAACCCAGGTCATCTCCAGGCGGCGGCGGATGCCAACGTGCCCACCTGTGTAGAGTGTCACAACGGGCACGACGTGGCGCCAGTCGCCGCCATGCAGACCGACCCGGTGGGAACCTGCCAGCGGTGTCATCAGGAATTTGATGACCCCCGGCTTGGCGACATACACGCCGAGTTGGTGGCGAACCTCGGCGCGGGTCAGTCGTGTGAGACCTGTCATGCCAGCACACCACAGAGCGAAGATGCACAGTGTCAGAACTGTCACAGCCTGCTTACCAGCCAGTTGACGCTGCCTTCGGGCGACACCGTTGATCTGCACGTCAACCCGGAGGAGATCATCGATTCGGTGCATGGCGAGCAGATGTTGGCGGGGGTGCAATACACCACGCTGCGCTGCACCGACTGTCATCAGGCGCAGGGGCTGCGCGGCTTTCCCCATCAGACGATCGACGCTGAAACGCGCCGCGACTTCACGATTGCGCTGCAGCAGGTCTGCCAGGAATGTCATCTCGACATTTACGACCGCACCGGCGACGGCGTCCACGCACAGCATATCGTCGAGGGTAGTTTGGAAGCCGCCACCTGCGCCGACTGTCACGGCAATCATGCGATCCAAGACCCGGCCACCCCGCGCGAGCGCGTGTCGCAGACGTGTGGCAACTGTCACGCCGAGATCAACGACCAATACAGCGCCAGTGTCCACGGCGCGGCGCTGCTGGGTGAGGACAACCCCGACGTGCCGGTCTGCACGGACTGTCACGGCGTCCACGACATCCCCGACCCGACGACGGCGGCGTTCCGGCTCAGTTCGCCGCAGATGTGCGGACGCTGCCACGCCGACGTTGACTTGATGCAGAAGTACAACATTTCGACCGACGTGCTCGACACCTACGTTGCCGATTTCCATGGCACCACAGTCACGCTGTTCGAGCACCATTCGCCGGATGAGGCCAGCAATCAGGCGGTCTGCTACGACTGTCATGGGGTGCATAACATCCTGCCCGTGACGGACGCTAACTCGTCGATCATCAAGGCGAACTTGTTGCAGACCTGCCAGCAGTGTCACCCGGATGCGACGGAAAACTTCCCAGATTCGTGGACCAGCCACTTCAAACCCTCGCTGGAGCATAACCCGCTCGTCTACTTTGTCGATCTTTTTTACATGATCGTCATCCCGGCGACAGTGGGCGGCTTCCTGCTCTTTATCGGCACGGATATCTTCCGGCGCATCCGCGAGTGGTTTGGACGTAGAAGGGCGGCGAAGGATGAGTAATAGAGCGCAGAGCTATCCCCGCTTCAACATCTTCCAGCGCATTGAACACATCGTGCTGCTTGTCAGCTTCAGCGTGCTTGCCATCACCGGGCTGCCACAGATGTATTCGTTGCAGCCCTGGGCCGCCTTCATGATCGACGCAATGGGCGGCATCGAGACAGTGCGCGTCATTCACCGCACCGCCGCTGTGCTGTTGATCTTGGGGACAATCTACCACTTCGGCGCGCTGACCTATCGCATCTTTGTGCAGCGTGTGGCGCTGACGATGCTCCCTGGTCTACAAGATGTCAAGGATGGCTTGCAGGCGCTGGGTCACAATGTTGGACTGGTCAAGACGCCGCCGCGCATGGGGCGTTACAACTTTGGCGAGAAGGTCGAGTATTGGGCGGTGATCTGGGGCACGGTCGTCATGGTGCTCACCGGCTTCATGTTGTGGAACCCAATTGCGACCACCTCGATCCTGCCTGGGCAGTTTATCCCGGCAGCCAAGGCAGCGCATGGCGGCGAGGCGCTGCTGGCGGTGCTCTCGATCATCACATGGCATTTCTACAATGTGCATGTCAAGCGCTTCAACCGCAGCATGTTCACCGGCAAGATCAGCCACGCCGAGATGGAGGAGGAGCACGCCCTCGAACTTGAAGCGATCGAGCAGGGCCGCACGCCGCCCGAAGCCGACCCGACGGGCGTGCAGCGCCGGCAGCGACTCTTTGTCCCCTTTGCCGCCGTCATCACCACCATTCTCCTGATTGGGCTGTACATTTTTGTCACCTTCGAACAGACGGCGATCACCACCGTACCGCGCCAGGAGATCGAGGCGTTCACGCGGGTGACGCCAGAACCGGGTGTGGTGCAATAAGTACAGTCTTGCTTGATCCCCAGGCCTTCAGGCATCACCTTCCCGAAAGCGCTTAGCTTCCGGGAAGGGTGCTGGTCAACTAGATCAGGACGCATCATCTCCGCTGCCATCCCACAAATTTAAGCTATGGCTTGCCCTCAAAATCCGCCAAATGTCGGATGTTCCACATAAAAAGCTATAGCCTTTTATGGTTGAAGTTGCTACACAAAGCGTGTAGTGTAGTGACGCGCCTGGTGCTGTTCTGTCCAGGACATTGCGCATGACAGCCGATTACATCGGAGGCGACATTCATGTACAGGCAACTTCTCGGCCTGCTTATCATTCTTGCCCTGACAGCCACAGCCATGATGTGTGTGACCGAACGCCCGGCGGCGGCGCAAGATGATAACCTGCCCCCTGACATCACTGAAGATCTGCCCTTTTTTGAGCGTTGGCAACAAAGCGCCCACGCCGACCTCACTTCACCCGCTTTCAGCTATTGGAACGACCTGGAGCCATCGCTGATCCCGAAAGGGTGCGCCAAATGTCACAGCCGCACCGGCTTTGAGGATTTTCTGGGCATCGATGGCTCCGCTGCCGGTCAGGTTGACCGCCCACACCCGATAGGCACGGTGATCGACTGTGCCGCCTGTCACAACGACGCGTTCACCGACAAAACAATTGTGACCATGCCTTCCGGCGTCGATCTTCATACAGCGGCAGACGAGACGCGCTGCGTCGAATGTCACCAGGGGCGCCAGTCGGCGGTGGGCATCGACGCCATGATCACGAGCGCCGGCGCGTCGCTGGACAGCGTGACCGATGCGCTCGACTTTGCGCGCACCCACAACAACCCTGGCGTGGCGCTCAAATATGGGACGCTCGTCAAGGCTGGTTATGAATACGCAGGCATGGTCTACGATACAGAATTCACTCACGTCGCTGGTTATCGCACCTGCACGGAATGTCATGAATCGTTCACGCTGGAAGTAAAGCTGGAGGAGTGCCAGCAGTGTCACACTGAAGTGAAGACGGCGGCGGATCTGGTCAAGATTCGCACGGACGGCTCGGCGGTCGATTATAACGGCAACGGCAACGTGGATGAAGGCATCAACGCCGAAATCGTCTCATTGCAGAGCATGCTCTATCAAGCCATCCAGACCTACGCCCGGCAAGTGTCCGAAGAGATGCTTGTGCATACCCCCGACACCTATCCTTACTTCTTCATTGATACCAACGCAAATGGCAAGTTGGAGGCAAGTGAGGCTGAATACAATAACCGTTTTCTGGCATGGACGCCGCGCCTGCTGAAAGCGGCCTACAATTACGAGACCTCGCTGCGCGACGCTGGGGCATATGTCCACAACCCCAAGTACGTAATCCAGTTGCTATACGACGCCATCGTCAGCCTGAACCAGGCGATCTGGGATTCGATCGATACGCAGATGTTGCATCGGAACGACATCGGTCACTTTGCCGGTTCAGATGAGACCTTCCGCCACTGGGATGCCGAGGGCGAGGTGCCGCGCCTGTGCGCCAAGTGTCACTCGGCGCAGGGGTTGCCAACTTTTCTAAAGAATGGTGTGAACACATCACAGCCGCCATCGAATGGGTTCGATTGCAGCACCTGCCACGACGACCTCACCACCTTCTCGCTTTATCAGGTCAAGTCGGTCGTTTTCCCTTCCGGCGCTGTGATCGACAGTGGCTACGCTGAAACCAACCTGTGCATGAGCTGCCATCAAGGGCGCTACTCGATTGCGGGTCTGACCAAAATGATTGGCGACGGCGAGCCGGACACGCCCATCGCCGAAATGAACTTTGTCGACTCGCACAATTTTTCGGCAGCGGCCACGCGTTATGGCACTGAGGCCAAGCCTGCCTACGAGTATCCTGACAAAAGCTACAAAGGCTTCAACGATCATGGCTACGGCTATTTCAATCAATGCACCGACTGCCATCGCACCCACGCGTCAGAGGTGAGGGCGCATGACTGCGTCAACTGCCACGAGGAGATCGAGCATGGCGCCACCTTCCGCGACATTCGCTTCCTGCCCGGCGACTTCGACGGCGACGGCGATGAGATTGAAGGCATCTATTACGAGATTGAGACACTGCGGGCGTTGCTACTCACCGAGATTCAGCGGTATGCCACCGAGCAACTCGACAAACCGATCGTCTACGTACCGACCGGCTATCCCTACTTTTTTATTGACCTGGATCGCGACGGCAAACCTGATGGCAAGGAAATCACGGCGGAGAACGCCTTTGACGCCTGGACGCCGCGCCTCCTGAAAGCCGCCTACAACTATCAGAACGCCTCCGGCGATGCAGGTGCGTTTGCCCACAACAGCCCGTACATCATCCAGACCCTTTACGACAGCATCGAAGATTTGGGGGGCGATGTTTCAACACTGTTGCGGCCTTGACCATACGCTGAATACTGCTCGCCGCCTGACACCTCTGCGCTGGGCGTTTGATGGAATGTGACAACTATCAGAAAAGGAAGGGGTTATGCAAAGGGCTTCAATCTTCATTGCACTGGTAATTTTGCTTGGGTTCGCCATGTGGATGACGAGTGGGGCGACACAGGCGGCGCCGTTGCCTCAAGCAGAACCGGCAGTGCCACCAACGCCGCCGGTGGCGCATTTCCCGATCTGGGACGAATGGGCATCCTCCCGCCATGCCAATACCGATACACCAGCATTTGCTTATTGGAACGAGGAGACACCGCCGCGCATCCCGATAGCGTGCGCCAAGTGTCATAGCGGCGCCGGCTTCCAGGATGCGCTCGGCGCCGACGGCAGCGCCACCGGCGTCGAAGACTCGCACGCGCTCGGCAGTGTCATTGATTGCGATAGTTGTCACAATGACGCCACCATCCTCAAAGATGGGATGGTCATGCCGTCAGGGATTGAGCTATCGGGCATTGGCGCCTCAACGGTGTGCATGGAGTGTCACCAGGGAATGGCCGCCAAAAGTACGATCGATGCTGCGATCACAGCCGCCGCCGTTGAAGAAGATGAAATCAGTCCAGCGCTTGCACTTACTGCATATCATACTGACGCCGGCATTGCCCTTCATTATGGTACACTGGCAAAAGGCGGCTACGAATATACCGGGCAAAGCTACGACGTGATGACGACGCATGTCACAGGGTATCAGGAGTGCGTCGATTGCCATGACCCACACACGCTAGAAGCCGATTTGGAGGCGTGCGCCACCTGTCACTCAGGCGTTGCCACTGTCGCTGACCTGCGCAACATTCGCATGGATGGGTCGCGCCGTGACTTCAACGGTAATGACAGCGTAACTGAGGCATCTACTATGAACTGGATGGCTTGCAGGCGTTGCTGTTGACTAGCATCCAACGCTATGCGCATGAAATCGTCAACGCGGAAATCGTCTATGCAGCGGCGACGCCTCCCTACTTTTTCGCCGACGCCAACCAAAACGGCCAGGCCGACGCCGCCGAGATCACGCCGGACAATCACTTTGCCGCCTGGACGCCACGTCTGCTGCGCGCCGCCTACAACTATCTTGCCGTGCAGGCGGACGCCGGCGCCTACGTCCACGCCAGCCAGTACGCGATTCAACTTCTCTACGATGCCATTGCCGACCTCAACACGGTGCTAGTGGCGCCTGTCGATCTGGCGGTGCTTGCGCGCATTGGGCCAGGGCACTTTTCCGGCGCTAAGCGTTCCTTCCGGTATTGGGATGACAAGGGCGTCGTGCCAGGTTCGTGTGCGCGCTGCCATACGGAAACTGGCCTGCCTGTCTATCTTAAAGAGACTGTCAACATCCTCACACCGCCAAGCAACCGACTGCAATGTACAACTTGTCACGATGACCTGGCAACCTACACCTTGCGAGCGACCGGCCCCGTGCGCTTCCCCAGCGGCGCGGTCATCGATAGCGGCGACCCCGGCGTGAACCTCTGCCTGAATTGCCATCAGGGACGCGAATCGACAGTCAGCCTCAACCGCATGATCGGCGACGCCACACCCGACGAACAGGTCAAAGGCATGCGCTTCCCCGATGTGCATTTCTTTGCCGCTTCCGCCACGCGCTGGGGCGCCGAGGCACAGGGGGCCTA
>Ga0114938_1002913_pt1 | contig 10424 bp, 6 predicted proteins | sample AshMeaBigSpring_FD_88675 | JGI IMG/M metagenome (GOLD analysis project Ga0114938, IMG submission 88675) | Groundwater microbial communities from Big Spring, Nevada to study Microbial Dark Matter (Phase II) - Ash Meadows Big Spring | ecosystem: Environmental > Aquatic > Deep subsurface >...
ATCGGTGGTGAAATAAGGATTGCCGGTACCGGCGCCGAAGATCACCACCCTTCCCTTTTCCAGGTGTCGGATCGCCCTTCTGCGGATATAGGGTTCGGCCACCTGTTCCATCTTGATGGCGCTCTGCAAACGGGTATAGACACCCAGTTTCTCCAGCATCGCCTGCATGGCCATGCCGTTGATCACCGTGGCAAGCATGCCCATATAATCACCGTGTGCCCTTTCTATACCGGTTTTGGATTCGTTCATACCCCGGTAAATATTTCCGCCGCCGATCACAACCGCTACCTCCACACCGATATCCACGATTTTCTTGATTTCCAGGGCGTACTGCTCGATAACGGCCGGGTCCAGTCCGTAGTTATTATCGCCCATTAAAGATTCACCGGAAAGTTTGAGAAGGATTCGCTTGTAAACTGGCTGCATGCGTCAAAGATACAATCTGGCCTGAATCCGCTGGGTAAAAAAAATCCGTCCCCGCAACAAACGGGGACGGATCTGTATCATTCGATTGAATGCGATTTATCCGAGTGCGATGCGCTTGAAGCTGGATACCTTCAGGCCGGCGTCCACAGACTTGAGGTAATCAGCCACACTCATGCCGCCGTCTTTCACGAAGGCCTGTGCCAGCAGGGTGCTTTCCTTGAAGAAGGCGTTCAGTTTGCCATCGGCGATCTTGTTGATCATTTCTTCGGGCTTGCCTGCCATCTTGGGATCGTTCTTGATCTGATCCAGCACGATGGACTTCTCACGCTCCACAACTTCTGCCGGAACCGACGCAGCGTCAACAGCCACCGGGTTCATGGCGGCGATCTGCATGGCCACATTCTTGCCGGCTTCCGCAGCTTCCTTGTTCAGGCCCACGAGTACGCCCATACGATTGGCGCCGTGGATATAGGACGAAACATAATCGGCATCTATACGCTCGAACTTGGAAATTCCAATCTTCTCACCAATGCTGGCGAGCTTGTCATTGACCAGGTCGGCGATCCGGGCGCCATTGATGGCCACACTGTTCAGTTCATCAACGCTCTTGACATTATTTGCCACAGCTGCATCCATGATGCTTTGGGCAAAGGCAACAAAATCCGCATTCTTGCTCACGAAGTCGGTTTCGCAGCTGAGGCAAAGCGCGATTCCGGTCTTGTTATCGGCCGTGGTCTTGGCCAGCACAACCCCTTCCTTCGCTTCACGGTCGCCACGGAGGGCGGCTACTTTCTGGCCTTTCTTGCGCAGCCAGTCGATGGCGGCTTCCATATCCCCGTTGGTTTCGGTGAGGGCTTTGCGACAGTCCATCATGCCGGCACCGGTCATCTGGCGCAGCTTGTTGATATCAGCGGCGGTAATCGTTATGGTTGACATATTGTTCTCCGGTCCCGGATCGCTCCGGGACACTTTGTTTTATATGAAAGATCGGTTTCAAATCGAACCGGGACTTTGCCCGGAAACAGCCTACTTCTTCTGGGCCGGCCTGCGTCCGCCACCGCCGGGTCCGGCGATACGACGTTTGGGCATCGGCTTGCCACCACCACGGCGGGCACCACTCTTGTCTTCATCCTCTTCCAGGGCGAAGCGCGGGGCCTTATCCGTACTCTCTTCTTGTTCCTCGCCTTCGTCGGCTTTCTCCGCCTGCCTTTCTGCAAGTCCTTCCGCGATAGCGGCCGTAATGTAGTTGGCGATAATGGCGATCGATTTCGTAGCGTCATCATTGGCCGGAACAGGGTAATCCACCTTGTTGGGATCGCAATTGGTATCCACCATCCCAAAGGTGGTGATGCCCAGGCGCTTTGCTTCCGCCATGGCGATATGCTCATGGCCGATATCGATGATGAACAGCGCAGCCGGAACACGGCCCAACTGTGCGATACCACCCAGAACCTTCTCCATCTTATCCCTGTCGCGGGACAGCTGGAGGCGCTCCTTCTTGGTGATGTTGTCAAAACTGCCGTCGCCCAGCATCTTCTCGATGCTCTGCATTTTCTTCACGCTCTTACGAACCGTGTTGAAGTTGGTCAGCATGCCACCCAGCCAACGCTCGGTTACATAAGGCATGTTCACGCGCTGCGCGCACTCGGTCACGATCTCCTTGGCCTGCTTCTTGGTACCAACGAACATGATCTTCTTGCCGCTCTTGGCGATGGCTTTCAGGGCAGATGCTGTTTCCTGCAGGCACTCAACGGTCTTGTTCAGGTCGATGATATGAATGCCCTTTTTCTCTGCATAGATATAAGGCAGCATCTTGGGATTCCACTTCTTACGCAGGTGTCCGAAATGCACCCCTGCTTCCAATAACTGCTGTTGTAACGAAGTGTTATTTTCCATTGTATTGTTTGTATGAATAGTTGAATAATGATTTGGCCTGGATAGCGTCCGGTATTAGCGTTTGCTGAACTGGTAGCTTCTGCGGGCTTTCTTCTTACCGAATTTCTTCCTTTCCACACCACGGGGATCACGGGTGAGCAGGCCGGCTGCTTTCAGCAGGGGGCGCCATTCCGGGTTCAGGTCAATCAACGCGCGGGAAATTCCCAGCTTGGCTGCTTCCGCCTGGCCTTTTTTGCCACCGCCGGTAGCATTGATCTGGATATCGAACTTGCCACCTGCATCGATCGTGGCGATGGGCAGTTCCACCTGGTTCTGCAGGTACACCTGCGGGAAATAGGCTTTATAATCAAGGTCGTTCACGATGATCTTACCGTCCCCCTTGCTCAGGAACACGCGGGTAACGGCTTCTTTGCGGCGACCAACAGCATTTTTTTGCTTTTCCATGTATCAGTTTTTTGGAATCTTTTTAGAATTTGAATTCAGCGGGTTGTTGTGCGCCATGCGGGTGTTTGTCGCCTGCATATACGAACAGCTTCTTGAACATCTGCCTGCCCAGGCGATTTTTCGGAAGCATGCCCTTCACGGCGCGTTCCACGATCTGTTCCGGACGACGTTTGATCAGGTCCCTGGCGATTTCGATCTTCTGGCCGCCGGGATACCCTGATACGTGCTGGTATTCCTTCTCGTCCATTTTGTTGCCGGTGAATTTTACTTTGTCGGCATTGATAACGATGACATAATCTCCGCAATCAACATGGGGCGAATAGTAGGCTTTGTTCTTTCCGCGCAGAACGGCGGCGATTTTGCTACAAACGCGTCCCACAGTTTGATTGGTCCCGTCCACAACGTACCACTTACGTTGTACGGAAGCTGCATTTGGGTGCTTGGTGGTAAAATGTAAATTGCTCATACTGTTTAATTACAGGGTATTGCCCTGGTGATCAATCACTACCGCCATCCCGGTAGCGCCCCCGGATTTTACCGAAGGGAGCGCAAAGGTAGGGCATTGCACCCTTACGAGCCAAGGAATCCAGGCTCTTTTTTAACAGGTACCTTTGTAACTAACTGATTTTCAATAAAATTTTTGCACCTACGTTTTCATCACACCGATTTCGGAGTCCTATTTCTGGCTCTACAAGCGGGGAATCCCGATCCTTGAAAGCGAGGGAGATGATCGGTAATAGATTAACTTGCGAAGCGTATGAAATTATCTTTTTCAACCATTTTGTCCGGGCTTTTCCTGCCCCTTGCCCTTTTCACCGTTTCCTGCAACCGCCAGCCATCCGCTAAATCCGTGGAAGCGTCTTTTCGTGCACTGCGTGCCGTGGAACATCTTTCAGACCCGCAAAAGGTAGCCCGCTGGATGAAGCCCTGGAGCGAGATGCCCAGGAGCAGCCTGCAATTTTCCCCCAACAGCATCATATCCGGTGGCGACACCCTGCTGATCCTGCCCAAATCGGCTGTTGACATCGCCTATACCAGGAAAAGCAACGGTATCCAGGGATCTTTCACCATCAGTGCCGGCCCGCGGGACGACCAGCCGGCAATTACCCGCTTCTTCCTGGATTTCAGGGGGGGTGAAAACGATCGCTGGACAGGCACCAGCGACTGGGCAAAAGAGGCAGCCAGTAGCCTGGACAGCCTGAAAGTATATTTTACGAAGCCGGAGAAAATGTACGGGTACCCGATCCAGCCCATAACGGTCACGGATACCGCCTTCCTGTTTTCTTCGCGCACGATCCAAAAGTCTGAATTTCCGCAGGCATCCAGCGCACTATTCGAAATGCTGATCCGGGAAGCGGCCAAAAAAGGCGTGACTTACACAGGTGTGAGGATTTTTAATTTCGAGGAGATGTCCCCGGACAGGCTTACCATCTATGCGGGCGTGGGGATTGACCGCCCGGTTCAAACCGGGGAACAGGATTCGGTCCGTTTTAAATGGATGCCCTACGGTCATAACCTGCTTGCCGTTGATTTCGAAGGGCCCTATGGTGAAGTGCGGAAAATCAATGAAGCGCTGGAACAGTACCGGGTGGATAACCAGCGGGTCATTATGGCCATCCCATTCCACAAATACCTTTCTGACGGTTACGGGTACACAGATTCCCAGGTTGTAAAGATCAGGGCCTGCCTCCCCGTATACTGATCAGCCGTAGACTGTCGTTGTTGCAAGCGAGCAGCCAGGCGGGATTCCCGCCAGTCTGGATCCGGTTTATCCGGCGCGCCTCGCCCCGGACGGCAAGTCCCGGCACGGGGCCTGCCTTCCATCCTCGTTGGCCCTGGTTGAGAAGGATGCTCAGGTAGTCCGCATCCTGGCGACCCATCTGGATGTTATACCCGTAAAAATTTCCCCCGGTAACCAGGTCCGTCTTTCCATCGCCGTCATAATCAAGAAATGCCGCGTCTCGCATGGACGATAACTGTACCGGGTAGGGCAGTTGCTCCATTCGGAACCGGCCCTGTCCATCATTGATTAACCATGCATGGCGGAACTCGTCTGCCGTCAGTACCTGCGCGCCATTCAGTATATCCTTTCCGAAAATATCCGTCATGGATGATTTCGCGAAGTCAGCGGCATAGAGGAATTTCTTTTTCAGCGCAGGCATCTGCTTTTCCAGTTCGGTTTTATTGGCGAAGGGGATTTCTTTCCCGTCGAGGTAATAGGTAAGCACCTGGTCCATGGTGCCGTTCTTGTCGAAATCATTCAGGTACAAACGGACAGGTTCTTTTGCGGATGCTTTCAGCCGTGCATTCAATCCAAGATTACCTGCCATGAGATCAAGGTCCCCATCTCCATCCAGGTCGGCGGCCCGGATGCTGTTCCACCAACCGCGTGCAGTTGTGAGGGGGCGCTTTACAAATACATTTCCTTCCCTGACGTAGGCCATGATGACGCCCCATTCCAGCGCAATCACCAGGTCCTTGTCTGTATCCCCGTCAAGGTCGGCCAGGATCATATCACGGATCATCCCGGCATGATGAATGCCAGGCAGGATATCGTCTGGCCCCTGCCGGAATCCTCCCTTCCCGTCGCCCAACCACAGGTAGGTATCTGGAACCGACCCATATCGGAACGGTGTTGACCTGCCCGCCGCCAGGATATCCATCTTTCCATCGCCATTAAAATCGCTTGCCAGCAAACCGGAAAGGGTGCTTGCTGTTTCTGGCAGGAGGATCCTGCTGCGGAACCCCCTGCCGCCATCGTTGAGGTAAATGCGCCCTCGCTGCTTCTCATCCTTATTGTAGAATTCATTGCCGCCGCTGGCTACCAGCAGGTCCGGAAAACCATCGCCATCTATATCGTCCCATGCTGCCTGCACATCCTCGAAAGCGCTGTCTGCTTCCAGCAGGGGCGATGGCACTGCCTCGAAAACGCCACCGGCCTTTTGCCGGTACAACGCGGGAACCTGGTCACGGGCACCGCCCACGAAGAAGTCCTCCAATCCATCCCGGTTCATATCGCCCACCGCCAGGGCCGGGCCTTCGGTGGAAACCATGAAAGGGATCAGCGGCTCGCGGTTGAACTCCACAAAATCATTCTCCCGGTGCCGGTATGCCACACCTGCACGGCTGGTGATGTCCTGAAAGGATGGCTCCCACTCCCTGCCCACAAGTTTCGCCGGGTCAAATACAGGTAGCCCTGCGCGGTAGCTGATGGCATACTGCATGATGCCTTGCTTCCAGTTGATTTTCTCATAGCGCTGGTCCGGCCATACAACCCATACCGAGTCTGGTGTGCCATGCCCCAGCCCGATATGGAGGGGGATTTCCATGGACGACTGGAATCCATGCACCGGGTATTTCTCATAGGTCTGGAATCCACTGTCCATATACACAATCACGCGGGCGCCCAAGGCGCGGATGTTTCCAGCCGGGCCCCTGAGAAGCAGGTTGATCGATTGCCTATTGTTGGCCTCATTGCGGTATACCATGGCGGGATCATCGATATTGTTGACCACAATGTCCAGGTCACCGTCGTTATCCAGGTCGGCATATACGGCGCCATTGGAGAATGTTTCCTTGTCCCCCCTGATTCGCTTCTTCCAGTCGTCAAACTGCAGATCCCGCCCCTGCGCAAAGAACTTGTTATGGAGTTTAATCTGGGGAAACTGCTCAATGACACTAAAATCGTTCCCGCTCAGCTGGTTCTGCCGGATTTTCTGCTGCATCTGTTCCCCGGAAATGAAATTCACATAGTCGATATCATTGAGGCGCTTGGGTATGCCATTGGAGATGAACAGGTCGCGGCGGCCGTCATTGTCAAAGTCCATCCAGAGCGCGGACCAGCTCCAGTCGGTGGCTGCAATGCCCGCGTACATCCCGATCTCACTGAACATCCCGTTGCCCCGGTTCAACTGCAGGTTGTTGCGTGTATATTGGTGCTGGTACCCGTACCGTAGCTTCATCTGGAACAGGTTGTACTCGTCCTCTCCCAACGACCTGCGCAGTATATAGGGATCTTCCGGAAGCATGTCAAGCGTGACGATTTCCGGCCAGGCATCTCCGTTAATATCGGACAGGTCAACGCCCATGGAAAACTGGCTGGTGTGCATCATGCGTTGCGTTCCTTCATCGCGGAAGGTCCCGTCTTTTTGGTTGATGTAGAGGTAATCATTCTCATGGAAATCATTCGCCACGTAGATATCGGGATAGCCATCCAGGTTGATGTCTGACACGCAGACCCCCAGCCCGTACCCGATGACGGAACTTCGTACCCCCGAAACCCGGGTAATGTCTGTAAAGCGATCGCCATCATTTCGGTATACCCTGTCTCCACTGAGGCTGTCGTAGCGGTTCCGGTAATATTCCCGGTCATTGAAAGTGCTGTTATATCGCAGAGAATGGTTCAATAGGTACATGTCCAGGTCACCATCCACATCGTAATCGAGAAAGGCGGCCTGCGTGCTGAACCCGGAAAAGGCAAGCCCGTAAGCGGCCGACTGATCTTCATAGACTGGTATACTGTCCCGCCCGATACCCTTGCATACCAGCAAGAGGTTGTGGGATTGCAGGCTTTCAAAACGGCCGACCCTGCAAACATACATATCCAGCAGCCCGTCGTTGTTGATGTCAACTACCGATACACCCGTAGACCATCCGCCATCTTCGGGTATGCCTGCCTGTTTGCTCACGTCCCTGAACTTCATATCCCCGTCGTTCAGGTAGAGCCGGTCCGGCACCTGGTTACCGGCGAAGAACAGGTCGATCCTGCCATCGTTGTTGAAATCACCCGCACCCACGCCTGCTCCATTATAGAAATACATGTACTTAAGCATGTTCAGACCAGGCAGGGGCCTAAGGTCGTTGCGGAACATGATGCCGGTGACGCCGCTGTCCAGCATGGTAAACGCTGTAGCAGCTTCCTGCTTTCCCCGGCAGGAGAACATGACCATACATGCTAAAGCGAAGGATATCAGCGATGGGCGCATCAGGGCTTATTCAGGGTAAAAATGACTGGCGTGTTATTGTTACGCAGGAAGATCCAGGCAGGACCTTCGGGACCTTGCAGTGGCAAAATCTGCCGGATCGCGCCGTCCACACGGAGACCGGACCGGCCGGCAGGCAGGTATTCCCACTGGCGGCCGCCTTTATTTAACAGCACATGTCCTTCGCTGGCATCCAGCCTGGAAAACTGGGGAAGCCAATGCAACAGGTTGCCACCCATCACCAGGTCCGGTTTTGCATCGCCATTGATGTCAGATACGGCGATCGCCCGTACGCTCGACAGCTGGACTTCATCCGGCAGTCTTGAAAGGGTAAACCGGCCATTGCCTTCATTCCATGCAACGACGGAGCTGCTGAAATTGACTTCGCGAATCATGCTTTTGTCAATCAATTCCTTTTCGAACAATTCCTGGATAGACCGGGTGGCGAAGTCCGTATGCCGGAGGTTTTCCTTTTTCAGGGTTGGTATCTGGTCGGTCAGGTCCCGCTTCAGGAATACGGGCATATCCTTACCCTTCACCGAGCGGGTAATGATTTTTTCAGGTAGCATGCTCTTGCTGAATGAATTGATCCATAGTTTCACCGGATGCGCGCTGTCCGGCTTCAGGTAAAAATTCTCGCCCAGGTTACCGAGGATTAAATCTTCATCGCCATCCCCGTCAAGGTCTGCTGCCTGCAGTCCCTGCCACCATCCTGCATATTTGGAGAGGCTTGTTTTAATTTCCCTGAACTGCCCCTGTGATATGGCAAAGACACGCGGCGCCATCCAGTCGCCCACCACGATCAATTCCTTTCCCGGTGCGGCATCTACCTCTGCGAAAACGGCGCCGGTGATCATCCCGGCTTCGTACAGGCTGCCGAGGTCCGATGGCGGAAGTGAACGGAGGTTTCCCTTGCCGTCATTCACATACACAAGTGATCTCGGCGGTACGCCATAGTTAACCGGCATGCTTCGGGAAGCGGCAAAGACGTCTGTATCCCCATCGCCTTCCAAATCAAAAGGCATGAGTACAGAGGTATTTCCCATATTCTTTGGAAGCGGTTGCACTGATTGCTTGAAATTTCCTTTCCCATCATTGATATACAGCCGGTTTTGCATGGCTGCGGTATTGGACGGCTGGTGGTTGCCGCCAGCTCCCAGGAACAGGTCCTGGTCGCCGTCCTGGTCGATATCCAGGAACAACGCTGAAATGTCTTCGAAATCCTTCAGCAAGGGCAGGAAGGATCCTCCCTTACGGTAACCCTTACCCGAATGCATGTATAGCTGGCCGGGAGTCTTCAGGGTACCGGAAATATACAGGTCCGGAAGACCATCGCCATTCACATCGGCCTGCGAGGCAACCGGCCCTTCCCGTGAAAGCATCTGTGGGATGTTCCGTTCCACGTAGAAGTCAACATAGTCATCTTCCAGGCAGGAATCCATCGGGGTGGCAAGTGGCCGTAAGATCGTGGTGGTAAGCGGTGGGAGGTGGGAGATGGGAGGTGAGAGGTGGGAGGTGAGGGGCGTCTTTTCAGGTGCAACTTGAGCCTGTATGACAAGCATGGTATCGACACCGGGCGCTCTCAGCACCGTCTGCGAGAGGTTCGTCCATTGGACCACTACGGAGTCTACGCGGGTCACTCTCCCGAGCCCGAATAAAAGGACCGGGTCCACGGAACTCTGGAATCCACGGGAAGGTATCAGTTCTTTCATCTGAACGAGGCTGTCCGCGTAAACGGTCACGCGGCTGCCCACGGCACCGGTATTGGGAGACTGGCCCTTCAACCGGACGCGCAGGTAATGGTGCTTATTGATATCGCGACTATTGTTCCGGTACACCAGCACGGGTTGGTTAACATTGCTCACGATAAGATCGAGGTCGCCGTCATTGTCAAGGTCGCCATAAGCGGCACCGTTGGAAAATGTCTTGTCGGTCATGCCCCAGTTGGTAGCCATATCGGTGAACTTGAGGTGCCCTGTGTTCCGGAACATCTTGTTCTGCAGCGGAACAGAAGGCATTTTCCGGATGATCTCTTCGATCTCCTCCTTCTTCCCGGTCATAACCATGCGCTGTATGACATCATTGGCGAAAAAGTCAATGAAATCCTGGTCGGTCACATCATTGTAGATGCCATTACTGACATAGATGTCGCTCAGTCCATCATTGTCCGCATCAAATATCAAGGCACCCCAGCTCCAATCCGAAGCGGCTGCGTTCGAATAATGGGCGATCTCCTTAAACCTTCCCTGGCCGCTATTGAGTTGCAGGGTGTTTTGCATGAACTGGTAGTAGAAGCCCGAATTGACTTTGAATCGCTGAACATCGAAGTTCTCAAAGGTGGTGGTTGTTTTCAGCCGGTAGTCATCATCCGGCAGCATTTCGGTGACGAATATATCCGGCTCGAGATCGTTGTTGATATCGGCCATGTCCGCACCCATGGAAGAATGGCTGAGGTGTGCGATGCGTTGCTCCAGTTCCTCGCTGAACCTGCCGTTGCGCTGGTTGATATAGAGATAGTCGCGTTCAAAGAAATCATTGGACACATAGATATCCGGGTATCCGTCGCCGTTGATATCACCCACAGTCACACCCAGCCCGAAGCCGATCAGGCTTCCGTAAATACCGGCCGCTTCGCTCACATCTGAAAATTTCCCGCCGTCATTTCGCATGAGGCGA
>Ga0114938_1002914_pt1 | contig 10424 bp, 5 predicted proteins | sample AshMeaBigSpring_FD_88675 | JGI IMG/M metagenome (GOLD analysis project Ga0114938, IMG submission 88675) | Groundwater microbial communities from Big Spring, Nevada to study Microbial Dark Matter (Phase II) - Ash Meadows Big Spring | ecosystem: Environmental > Aquatic > Deep subsurface >...
CAACCGATTGAGGAAAAAGTCCTCTCCGCCAAGGCGCTCACCGGTGGTGAAGTGAAATTCGAGCAAACACCGACAGGCATTTCCCTGACGCTGCCGGAAAGAGACCGCAATGCGCTGAACTCGGTGATCGAACTCAAGCTGGATCGCCCGGTTTCTAAAATTTACCCGGGCCGGGGGACCGCTTCGATCTTCGACGGACCCGGCTACGGCAAACTCATTTCAGGCACAGCTGCCCTTGAAACGAGCTCCAACGGCGCCGCCAAGAACGCGGCATCTGCCATCCATACAAAGAGCGAAGCGAGCCCCTGGGCCGTTATCGATCTCGGAGCACGCAAAAACGTCAAGGGTGTGCGCATCACCAACCCACCCGGCACCACCAAGGCCAACGGGCTGGAACTGCTGGTCTCCGAGGACAAGGCCAAATGGACCTCCGTCTGGAAAGCAGACTCCGATGCAGCGGTGTGGGAAATCGCGGTCACCCAATTCACCGCCGGGGCACATATTCCCGGCGTGCCGGCAAGGTATTTGAAACTTCAACTCCACCCGGCAAAAACCGCGCCGCTTGCGCTCAAGCAGGTCGAGGTCTTCGGCGACTCACTTGCCCCATAATTCGCATCATTGCCATGAAACCCGGCATCCTCACTCTCGCCCTGTGTTGCATCCCCGTGATGCCGCAGGTGGTCTATGGCGGTGGTGCGGATCCAATGGTTCTTTGGTGCCGCCAGCCCGCGCATGACTGGAACGAGGCTCTGCCGCTCGGGAATGGTCGCTTGGGCGCGATGGTGTTCGGTGGTGTGCACGAGGAGCAGTTCCAACTCAATGAAGACACCCTCTGGTCAGGCGCCCCAAAGGATTACAACCACCCGGGCGCGGCCGATCACCTCGGGGAAATCCGAAGGCTGATCGCGGAGCAAAAATTCGCCGAGGCTGAAAAGCTCGGCAACCAAATGATGCTGGGAATCCCGAAGGAGCAGGCTAGCTACCAACCGCTTGGGGATCTGAAAATCAGCTTTCCACATGCAGAAAACATTACCGAATACCGTCGCGAACTCGACATGCGGGACTCGACCGTGCGGGTGACTTACCGGGTCGGTGCGGCCCGCTTCACCCGCGAGACTTTCATTTCCTATCCGGACCAGGTCATGGTGGTGCGTCTGGATTGCGACCAACCGGGAGGTCTCACGTTTGGCATCGATCTATCCAGTCCGCATTCGTTCACCACCACAGCACAGGCGGAAGGTTTGCTGTGGATGGATGGCGAGGTGAAACAAGGACACATTCCCGCAGGGAAACACGGCACCCGTTTTTCCGCTGCTGTCCACGCGTCAGTGGATGGCGGAGAAATCGCGGCGGTCGATGGCAAGCTTTCCGTGAGCCGTGCAAAGACCGCGACACTGGTCTATTCCGCCGCGACCAGCTATCGGAACTACCGGGACAATGATGGCGACGCGCGCGCTCTTTGCCGCAAGCACTTGGAGGCTGCGGGTGGCAAACCATGGTCGCAGCTCCGCGATGCCCATCTCTCGGATGTTCGGGCGCTGTTCGACCGGGTGGGTTTTGATCTCACCCTTGGCAAGGAGGACTCAAATCAGGAGCAAAAGATACTGCTAGTGACCGAGGCGGTGAATTTGCCAACCGATCAACGCGTGATCGAGGCGCGCCGAGGAAGCCGGGATCCGCTGCTGATCATGCAGACTTTTCAACTCGGACGTTATCTGCTCATCGCCGGTTCGCGGCCGGGATCCCAACCACTCAATCTCCAGGGAATCTGGAATCCATCGATGCAACCGATGTGGGGCTCGAAATGGACCCTCAATTGCAATGCGCAGATCAACTATTGGCCGGTGGAAACCTGCAACCTGTCCGAGTGCCATGAGCCGCTTCTGCGCATGGTGGCGGAACTCCGTGAACCGGGGCGCGTCACGGCGAAAAACAACTACAAAGCCCGCGGCTGGGTGGTGCATCACAACACCGACATCTGGCGCGGCACCGCGATCGTGGACGGTTTCACCTGGGGGGCATTTACCACCGCGGGTCCTTGGTTGTGCCGACATCTTTGGGAACATTACGAGTTCACCCGGGACCAGCAGTTCCTTGCCCGCGCCTGGCCGGTCATGAAGGAAGCTGTGGAGTTTTTCCTGGATTTCCTGATCCCCGATGAAAACGGCCTGTTAGTCACCTCACCGTCGATTTCCTTCGAGCAGGGATTCCGCACGCCTGACGGGAAATTCGGCCGCCTCTGCGCCGGGCCAACCATGGACATGCAGATTCTGCGCGATTTCTTAACGCGTTGCATCAAGGCGTCGCAGATCCTCGGAACTGACATGGAATTCCGCGCCAAACTTGTGGCGACGCGGGCGCGGCTGGCTCCCACGAAGATCAATCCGCGCGACGGACAACTCATGGAGTGGCGTGACGATTGGTCAGTGAACGACCTGAACAGCGGACAGCTCGCCCCGCTTTGGGGGCTCTATCCGGGCGAGGAGATCACGCCGTGGGACACTCCGGAACTTGCTGCCGCGGCGGAGAAAACCTTCCTCTCTCGGAAGTTCATGACCGGAAGCTGGTGCAGTGCCACCCGATTGAATTACGCCGCACGGCTGGGACGGCCCGTTCTGGCGGAGGACATGCTGAACCGGCACCTGCGCGCTCATCTGTTTCCGAACCTGCTCTCAAAATTCACCGACCGATGGGGATTTCAGATCGATGGCAACCTTGGCGTCACCGCTGGCATCGCCGAACTTCTCCTGCAAAGCCATGGCGGCACGATCCGTCTTTTGCCCTCGTTGCCGCCATCCTGGACATCCGGATCGATCCGCGGACTGCGCGCCCGGGGTGGCTTCGAAATCGATCTGGCATGGCAACATTCCAAGCTGACCCAAGCCCGCGTGCGCTCGTTGTCAGGCGAGCCATGCCGCATGTTCTACGACGGCAAGCAGGTGGAGCTGAAAATGAAAGCCGGGGAAAGCGTCACCCTGAACCATGATCTGAAACAACCATGAAGCCCATCCAATTAACCCATCATCACCTGTTGTCATCCATGAAATCCCTTTTCCTGGCCACCCTGTGCGCGGCCTTGGCTGCCCCTGCCGCGAACGCCCAGCTCCCGCCCGCCATGGCCAAGCTGCCGCCGCTAACGGAAACTCCCGCCCAGCGGGACGCCCGGATGCAATGGTGGCGCGACGCAAAGTTCGGATTATTCATCCACTGGGGGCCGGTCTCGCTCCAGGGTGTGGAAATCGGCTGGGGCCGCAAGGCGCCACGGACCTACGATATCAACGGCCACACCGGCCGGGGTGCCGACCCGGAATACGACAATCTCTACAAACGTTTCAACCCGGTGAAGTTCAACGCGGCGGAGTGGGTCAAGATCGCCCAGGACGCCGGAATGAAATACCTCGTGCTCGTCTGCAAGCATCACGACGGGTTCTCGATGTTCCACACCAAACACTCCGATTACTCCATCGCCAACACCCCGTTCAAGCGGGACCTTGTCAAGGAACTCGCGGATGCCTGCCGCGCGGCGGGGCTGCGCTTCGGCGTCTATTATTCCCAACGTGATTGGTATCACCCGGATTACCTGGTGGGCGACAACCGGAAATACAACGAGTTCTATCAGGAGCAAGTCCGCGAGCTACTCACCAACTACGGCAATGTGGACATCCTGTGGTTTGATCACGTCGCCGGCTTCTGGTCGGACTACACCTACGATCAACTCTACCCGATGATCTACCAGCTCCAGCCCGACATCCTGATCAATGACCGCGGGGCGAAATTCTGTGGCAGGGGCCGCGACAGGAAACAAAGCACTCTCAGCAAGCTCCCGGAATCCCGCGAGGCGCGCAAAATCGTGAACGGGGACTTTTACACACCCGAACAACGGATCGGCGGCATGGACCTAAAGCGGGACTGGGAGTCCTGCATCACCATCTGCCATCAGTGGGCATGGAAACCGAATGACAAAATGAAATCGTTTTCCGAATGCATCCGCACGCTTGTGACCTGTGCCACGGGCGGCGGCAACCTGCTTTTCAATGTCGGCCCCATGCCGACGGGTGAAATCGAACCCCGCCAGGTGGAGCGACTCAAGGAGATTGGAGCTTGGCTCGGCAAATACAGAGACAGCATCTATGGCACGCAGGGCGGGCCATACAGCAATGGCCGCTGGGGCGGCAGCACCCGCAAGGGAAAAACCGTCTGGCTGCATGTCTTCGAATGGAATGGCGACAAGCTCCGTCTTCCCGCGCTCCCGGCGAAGGTGGTCGGCATCAGGTCGCTAACCGGTGGGAAGCCGTCTTTCCAACAGACCGCTTCCGGCCTGGATGTCACTGTCGCGAAATCCGACCAGGATCCGGTGAACACGGTGATCGAACTCACCCTCGATCAGGCGTTGCCCGCGAAACTTGCGCTCGGCTCCACCCGTTCCTTGGCGAACGATCCGAACTACGGCGATGTGCTTCTCACACAATCCGCCATCAAAATGGAGAAGTCCAAGCCGCTGGTGCTCGACCTCGGCGGTAATCCATCGGTCGCCGGCATTTCCATGGTGCTGGCCAAGGGGAAAATTGCCGCGAAAACCCTGTCGGTCGCCATTTCACACGATGGAACGAATTGGGAAAACGTCCGCAGTTTCGACCGGCTGACGTCTCTCCTCGAAGTCTCCCTGTCACGCACCGTCGCCGGGGCTGATGTGCTCGGGCGTCCCGTGCGCTCGATCCGCATCGAGGCCGATGCGCCACTGCAATTGGATCAGGTCAAGGTGCTTGGAAAGCCCCGGTAAGCACGATTTCCGTAAAGCATTCTGTCATCATGATGACCAAGACTCTTTTCTTCACCTTGCTGTCCGTCGCCGCTGGAGCCATGCACTCCACGGTCTCGGCCGCTTCTCCGATTCCCGCGTCCTACAACGTCGTCTGGGATTCTCCATCGCCGGATGCCTGGGAATCCATGCCGCTTTCCGGTCGCCTCGGTGCTGGCGCCAACGTGTGGGTCCAGGACGGCTCGCTTTGGCTCTACCTCGCCCACAACGGCGCCTACGACGAGGACGGACGCCTGCTCAAACTCGGCTGCCTGCGCATCACTCCCTCCGACGGCTTGCTTTCCACCCCCGCCTCCTTCCGTCAGGAACTCGACCTCGCCTCCGGTGCCATCCTGATTGACTCCAACGCTAAGGACGGCCGCACGCTGCGGATGAAACTCTGGTTAGCCGGCGAAAACCTCGTCATCGAGTCCGCCACCAAAACCGCCACCGCTCTCACCGTCCAATTCGGCACCTGGCGCGACATCACCCGCAACGGCATGTTCATCGACATGGGCAAGCGCCAGCACACCGTGCGCGCCGACCACGTCGAGCCACGCGACCAAACCCTCCTCTGGTTCCATCGCAACGCCGACTACCCATCGGTCCTCGACGCCGAGCTCGCCAAGCAGCCCTTCGCCAAAGGTCACATCACCAACCCGGCGGAAAATAATTTCTTCGGCGGTGCCATCGTCTGCGACCATGCACTGACTCCAGGCAAACAAGAACCGGTTTCCTGGCAAAAATGGCAGGGCAGCTCGTGGAGCATGACGGCGGCGTCAGCCAGCCACCACACCATCGTTGTCGCCTTGCGGGCAGGGCAGGGGAGTGATCCTGAAACATGGCAGAAGGAAGCCAAGGCGCTGTTAGCTGAAGGCGCGCGGAGATCGGCCGCCGCCGATGAAGCGAAACGCTGGAATGAATTCTGGTCGCGCTCGCATGTTGTCATCAATGACGGTGCCGGATCAGCCGACAAACCCTGGCTTGTCGGCCGCAATTACCAGCTCTTCCGCTACATGCTCGCCTGCAACCGCGGCGGCAAATTCCCGCTCCTTTTCAACGGCGGCATCTTCACCACCGACAACTTTAACAAGATACCCAAAACTGTCAGCAACACCGTCACCGGCGAAATCGATCGCGACGCCCGCGGTCCGTCCACACCCGACAACCGCCACTGGATGTTCTGCGGTTTCATGGCCCAGAACCAGCGATGGCTCGGCTGGCCAACCATTCTCGCGGGCGACACCGACCTGCTCGAGCCGTCCAACGCCTTATACCGCATGCACGCAGGCTCCGCAGCCGCCCGCGCCCGCGGCCTCGGCGCCGAAGGCGTCGTTTATCCTGAGCCTCTCACGCTCTGGGGTCTCACCTGGTGGGCGCTTCCCACCGGCCAGTGCGCCGCGCCCCATCTCCGCCACGCCTTCGCCATGATGCTCGAAAACGCCTGGATGGCCCTCCACGGCCACACCACGCTCGGAAAGGATGTCTCCGCCGACATCGGCTGGATCCAGGACTCCGTCCGCTTCTTCGATTCCTACTACCGCAATGAAACCAAGCGCCTCACCGGCTCCGAACTTGGCCCCGACGGCAAGCTGCGGATCTACCCCGCCAACTCCATCGAACTGCTCATCGGCGCGGAAAACCCCATCGAGGTCGTCGCCGCCCTGCGCCGCCTCTCCGACGCCTTGACCAAGCTCGAACCCAAGCTCGTCTCCTCCGCCGAAAAGGCGTATTTCGCCAATCTGCTGGCCATCCTGCCTGAACTTCCCACCGGCGAAAAGAACGGCGTCCAGGTGCTGTTGCCCGCGAAATCCTACGAGAAATATTACAACAAGTGGGAGCTCCCAGAACTCTACGCCGCCTGGCCTTACCGCCTCCATTCCGTCACCCGCCCCGGCACCGCCGCCATCGCCCAGGCCACGTGGAACAACCTCCCTCCCGACCGCTCCGAAAAGGTGACCCGCGACTACTCGTGGATGCCGGTCGTGGTCAATATGGCCGCCATCGGCAACACCCCAGAGGCCGCCCGCCGCGTCATCGACAAACTCTCCAATACATCCGCGCCCCAGGCCCGCTTTCCCGCCTTCTTCGGCCCTGGCCACGACTGGGTGCCCGACCACAACTGGGGCGGCTCCGGCATGGTCGGCCTGCAGGAAATGCTGCTGGCCGCCGACCCCTACGGCGATGGAAAAATCCACCTGCTTTCGGCTTGGCCGAGGGAATGGGATGTCAGTTTCAAACTCCACGCTCCGCAGCAGACGACCGTCGAGGCCACCGTGAAAAACGGCAAGCTGACAGAACTGAAAGTCACCCCGGAATCGCGCCGCAATGATTTGGTGATTCCTGCGGATTTCAAGAGTCAGCCATGATGAATGCCCGTCAAACCCGTCACCTCTGTATACCACCATGCACCTCCTCCTGCGTAACGCATTGCTGACCGCAATCGCTGTCATCCCCAACATCTCTCTAGCTGCCAACCCCTTCCTGCCGGGCTGGGAATACATCCCTGATGGCGAGCCGCGCGTGTTTGGAGACCGCGTTTATCTCTACGGTTCTCACGACCGCGCCGGTTCGAAGGAATTTTGCGATACCATCCTTCGTGTCTGGTCCGCTCCGCTCGCCGACCTGAACACCTGGACCGACCACGGCATCACCTTCAGCACGCGCACGGTGGACGGCCATGCCGACGATGTGTCGTGGTCCGACAACAATCTCTACGCACCGGATGTGGTCAAAAAGGACGGCTGCTATTACCTCTACGCCCAAATCGTCGGAGCGCCCTGCGCGGTTGCCGTGAGCGACTCTCCCGCCGGTCCGTTCCGGCTGGTTTCCCAGATCAAGAAACCCAAGGACTCCCCGATGGATTTCGGCGGTTGGTCACAATACTTCGATCCCGGTGTGCTCGTGGACGATGACGGCAAAGTGTTTCTCTACTGGGGCGGAGGCAGTTCCCACATGGCGCAGCTCAACCCGCAGAACATGACGGAAATCCTGCCGGATACTTACCAGGCCAATATCCTGCCGACTCAGCCGCCGTTCAACTATCAGGAAGGTCCCTCGCCGCGGAAAATCCATGGCGTGTATTACCTCGTCTTTGCCGCCGGGGCGGATCTTTCCTACGCCACCAGTGACTCCCCGAACGGCCCGTTCACCTATCGCGGTGTCATCGTGAGCAATAGCGGCGACGCCCCGGGCGGCAACATCCATGGCGGTTTGGCCCAACTCAACGGCAAGTGGTATATCTTCTATCACCGCATGACCCACAACACGGTATTTTCCCGCCGGGCCTGCGCCGAACCCTTGACGATCCAGCCGGACGGCCGCATCCAGAAAGTGGAACAAACCTCTCTTGGCTTCCAAACCAACCTCGATCCCTACCAAACCACGCCGGCGGACATTGCCTGCGTGCTCAAAGGCGGCGGCTACGTCACGGAACTTGACCGCGACACACGTCCGGTGATCCACAACAAGAACGGCAGTGTCGTCGGGTTCAAATACTTCGATTTCGGCAAGCCGGCTTCCTTGTCGCTCTCACTCCGCATTCGCGGCGGCAGCGCCCCTTGCCGCATTCAGGTGCAATCCGGCCGACCTGGCGAGGTGCCGGTCAACATCGGGGAGCTTCACATCGGGGCGGACCCGTCGGGAGCATGGCGGGATGTCACCACCAAGGTGACGCCAATCCACGGCCGTGCGGCGATTTTTTTCTCATTCTCGTCCGATTCTCCAGACCAGCCCTGCTGCGACCTGCTCTCCTTCCGCTTCCAACAATCACATCCATGAAAGCCAAACGTATGCCCCATTCCTTGATTGCCGCCAGCCTCTTCCTCTCCACCGTGGTCGGTGCCGTCGGCCAGCAACTCGACGGTCCCGGCCGGGTGGTCACGCGCGAACAGCGCGATGCCCGGGCGGCGGATTGGCGGGATAAACGCTTCGGGATGTTCATCCACTGGGGGCCGGTCAGCCTCAAGGGAACCGAGATCGGCTGGAGCCGCGCGGGAGAACGCCGCGACCGCAAGGAAACCATCACCAAGGGCGTCCCGGCAGCGGAATACGACTCACTCTACAAGCAGTTCAACCCGGTCAAATTCAACGCCGACCAGTGGGTGGCCATCGCGAAGGCGGCGGGCATGAAATACATCGTGCTGACGGCCAAACACCACGACGGCTTCTGCATGTTCGACAGCAAGCTGACCGACTACAAAATCACCAACACGCCGTTCAAGCGGGACGTCACCGCCGAACTCGCTGCTGCCTGCCGGAAGGCCGGCATTGGACTCGGCCTTTATTACTCGCCGCCCGATTGGCACCATCCGGATTACTGCACGCCGAACCACGCGCGCTACATCAAGTATCTGCACGGCCAGGTGAGGGAAATCCTGACCAACTACGGACCCCTGGTTTCGCTCTGGTTTGACCGGACGGGTGGCGTGAACGCCGCGGAAACCTGGGACAACCCGAGGTTGTTCAAAATGATCCGTGGCATGCAGCCGCAGGTGATGATCACCACCCGCTGCGGTGGATTGGCCCACGGCGGCGTCTGGGGGGATTTCGACTCACCCGAGCAGCGGGTCGGTGGCTTTCAAATGGATCCGCCCTGGGAAACCTGCATGACCATCTGCCGCCAATGGGCATGGAAACCCAAGGATCAGATGAAATCGCTCGAACAATGCCTGCACGCATTGATCGCCAGTGCCGGCGGTGACGGCAACCTGCTCTTCAACGTAGGACCGACCCCCGAGGGCGAAATCGAAGGCAGGCAAGTCGAACGCCTCAAGGAAATGGGCGCGTGGCTTGAGAAAAATGGCGAGAGCATCTACGGCACGCGCGGTGGTCCGTATAAGCCGGGCAAGTCGTATGTCACGACCCGCAAGGGAAACACCATTTACATGCACATCTTCAAATGGCCGGAGGGCGGGATCCAGTTGCCGCAGTTGCCTGCCAGAATCACCGGAAGCAGCCTGCTGGTCGGCACCGGCAAACCCACTGTCACCCAAACGGCACAGGGCGTGACTGTCAGTGTCGACGTCTCCGAAGGCCGCCAGTCGATCGACACGGTGGTGAAGCTTGAGATCGATCAACCGGCGCTGACGCTCGCGCCGATCGACCCGCTGCCCGCCGAGTCGTCGGGCCCGAAGAAGAAATAACAACCAGAAGCCAATGTCTTGAAAACCATACGCTCGATTCTCCAAGGTCATATTTGCCCGGCCATCCTCGCTGCTTTCAACGTCACATCCGCTTTGGCGCAGCCATCACCCGACTATCTGGGACGCGTCAAACAAGTCAAGGTCGGCCTGTTCGTGCATTATGTCTTCGGCCACCTTAATTTCCCCCTCCACGCCCGAGCTTCTCACGGCCGCACGCAAGGTGCTGGAAACCCGCGGCGATGGAGGCACCGGCTGGTCGCTCGCATGGAAAGTCAGCTTCTGGGCCCGTCTCCGCGATGGCGACCGCGCCCATCGTCTGCTGCAAAACCTGCTCGCGCCCGTGGACCCGGCAAACGTCGGCTACAAGGGGTCGGGCGGTTCCTATCCGAATCTCTTCGGAGCCTGCCCGCCGTTCCAGATCGACTCGAACTTCGGCGCAACGGCGGGCATTGCCGAAATGTTGATCCAAAGCCACGAAGTCA
>Ga0114938_1002915_pt1 | contig 10422 bp, 7 predicted proteins | sample AshMeaBigSpring_FD_88675 | JGI IMG/M metagenome (GOLD analysis project Ga0114938, IMG submission 88675) | Groundwater microbial communities from Big Spring, Nevada to study Microbial Dark Matter (Phase II) - Ash Meadows Big Spring | ecosystem: Environmental > Aquatic > Deep subsurface >...
AAGTTACCGAAATCACTCATCAGCCGCCGGGCGCTAGCCCGCGGTTCATCCGCGAAAGACCGCGGGCTAGCGCCCCGCGGCTGATCCACAAAACCGGTAGGTAATTGTCGTGCAGCACCTAAGCAGTCAGCTTACGCGCTGGACGAGCGGTTCACAACCGCGAAGGACAGCTGTTCCAGTTCAATGGCCAGGTCGACACCAACCAACTTGATCCCGTCGGGCACGGCGATCGTGGCGGGTGCGAAGTTCAGAATCCCCTCGATCCCCGCGGCGACCAGTCGGTCGGCGGCCGTTTGGGCTGCCGCCGCGGGGACGGCGATCAGGCCCAGCTTGATTCCCTGGCGGCGCACAACCTCCGGTAAATGCTCGAGCGCGTACACCGGAATGCCGTCCAGCTCCTGGCCGATCTTTGCCGGGTCAACGTCGAAGGCCGCGACAATGCGGAACCCCTGGTGTCCAAAGCCCCGGTAACCGAGCAAGGCGCGACCCAGGTTGCCCAAACCGACCACGGCCACGGGCCAGAAGCGGTCGGTGCCCAAGATGCGGCGGATGGCCGTGACCAGCTCGTGACAGCGATAACCGATGCCCGGATGTCCGAACTGGCCGAAATAGGCCAGGTCCTTCCGCACCTGGGCATCGGTAAACCCCAGCAGGCGGCCCAGGTGCGTGGAGCTGGTCGTTTCCTGCCCGTCGCGCATCAGCCGCTGTAGCTCGCGAAGGTACAGGCTGAGCCGGCTCACTACCGCCTTCGGAACTTGACCGTCGGCAGCGCTCGTGCTCGACTTCTTGTGGCTTGACTCCGACATCCGACCCCATCCACCCGCGTCCGCTCGGAACCACGCCGCGACACGGCCGACCGGCCGTGTGGCCGATCAAACCTGGGTTATGGTCTCATTATGAACAGGATTCCCAGGGGTCAGGCCCATGTTTTCGGCCAGCGCCTTTCGGCCGGGTGGCGTCAGGCGGCCGAAAAACAGACCAGACCCCGCCCTGAGAACGGTTACCGACCAGTTTGGCGCCCGGCGCGCGCCTGCATGGCAGGTACTCTCGGCTTGCAAGGCCGTGCGTGATTTGGGGACCTCGGTAGCCGCAGACAATTGGCCTGGGACGCGAGTCTCCGGTTCCGGCACGACCGGACGCCAGCGCGTGCGGGCTGAGGATTCCGACCCAGAATCCAGCACGGCCCCTCGGAACCGGGGCCCGGCGCCACCCCGTGCGCTGACACCTCCGGCTCACAACGCTCCATTTTAACGCAAAACACCCCCTCCGCGACGTTGCGCGGAAGGGGGTGCTTGGGGCTGCAGGGCCGTATCGCTGTCAGGAGCCGGGCGCCGCCGCCTACTCGGTGAGATACTCCGAGTTGTCCAGCCAGACTCCGCCCGAAGCGGCGTGATAGAGCCAGCCGCCCGCGCCTGCCGCCGTGACATCGCTCGTCCCTGGCGGGTTCGCCGAGGCGGCCTTCACCGCGTTCCTCGACCCGGCAGCCGCTGTGCTGAAGGGGTTGTCCGGCAACACCCGGATATACGGGCCGTAAGGGAACAGCGCCGGGTCGTCCGTCGCGCCCATCACCGCCCCCACCGCGTTGGTCCGCGCGGTGAGGTTGCCCAGAACGGCCGGCGGCGAACCGTCGTGCTGGGCCTTGTACAGTTCGACCTGCGATCGCAGCGTGTGCAGGTTGAACTTCATGCTGCTGATCTTCGCATCCTTGCTGCTGTCGGAGAACTGCGGAATGATCGTGGCCGCCAGGATGGCCATGATGACCACCACGATCAGCACCTCCACCAGCGTAAATGCGGAACGACGTCTCGGGTTCTTGTCCACCGTGAAATCTCCTTTTCGTAACGATACGAATCGACCCCCTATGGGGGGGGCGCTGTGTTGCCCTGCGATGCCTGAAGATGCGGACGCAGGTGCGAGCGGGAATCCGCGGGGTGCCGATCAGCAGCCAGACCTGCCGGCGCGGGCCTCCGCACGGAAACTTCGGCCCGCCTCCCCAGGGACGGGACATCCGCATCTCTCTAGATGTCTCTAGGTCACCCCTCCAGGCTCGTCAAAAAAACCTTCGCGATCGCCGTCCTTTCACTGGCCCGCCATCGTTTGCGAGGACCCGCCGTGTTCGGTCGCGCCCGCCTGGATCGGTGAAAGCAGTCTTGAGGCGGCGTACCCTCGCGGCATACGAGACACGCCCGGCGCAACCCTCAGAAGCGCCCCGGTACTGATTGACAGCACATTCTCTGCATGTCAACCCTTTATTTCCATTCTTCGCATGCTCTCTATTCGAATCACTTCACGCTACCGCCCCACATTGACGAATTAACAGGACATCGGACCAGGATTCCGCGCGGTTGGGAGGTCCAGATCGGCCTGTCCTGCTGCGTAATCTGGCTCGGTCACCAGGCCTGCGGGCCTTGGGATTGCGTTGCCGGGTATGGCCCCGAGACTGCCCGGGGCTGCCAAGTGACGCTCGCGGACCAGAACGGACACGGATTCACTTCGAGGAAGGAGAGCAACAAATGATCGCACGCCTGAGTGTACCGATCATTGCGGTGGCGGTCGCCGTGATGTCGGTGGACACGGCCCATGCTGCCTATTGCGGAGCCGCAGCGTACCGGAACTGCGATAGTCGCGGCGCCGAGAGCTACTGTGGCGCACCCCAGCAATGCCACACCGTCATGAAGACCTGCCGCCAGGTCGTTTACGAACAGCAGCAGATCACCTGCTACAAGACGGTTTACGAAACGCAGTACGAGGACCGGACGATCAACACGGTCCGTTACGTGCCAGAGACTCGGATGCGCGATGTCCAGTACACGGTCCGCAAGCCGGTGTATGAGACGAAGCAGCGCACCTACACCTACACGGTGAACAAGCCGGTTTGGGAAACCAAGACCCGCGAGATCAACTACACGGTGAACAAGCCGGTCTGGGAGACCAAGACCCGCGAGATCAACTACACCGTTATGAAGCCGGTCTGGGAGACCAAAACCCAGACGATCAATTACACGGTGAACAAGCCGGTCTGGGAGACCAAGACCCGCGAGATCAACTACACGGTCTGCAAGCCGGTCTGGGAGACTCGGACGCGGGAGATTCCCTACACCGTTCGCAAGCCGGTCTGGGAAACCAGGACCCGCGAGATCAACTACACGGTCTGCAAGCCGGTCTACGAGACCAAGACTCGCGAGATCTCCTACACGGTCTGCAAGCCGGTTTGGGAGACCAAGACCCGCGAGATCAACTACACGGTCTGCAAGCCGGTCTACGAGACGCACCAGCGTGAGGTCTGCCAGACGATCTGCAAGCCGGTGCACTACACCAAGACGATCCAGGTCTGCTGCGGCCACTGGAAGACGGAGGTCTGTGAGCGGCCGGGTCCGGTGGTCTGCAAGCATGTGCAGGAGCCGGGCTGCTGGGTCTGGGACCCCTGCTGCTGCCGCTGCGTCTACGTGCCGGGCGAGTGCAAGGTGGTCCAGGTGCAGTGCCCGCCCGTGCGGGTCTGCCGCAAGGTCTGGGTCCCGGAGGTTCGGGAGCAGACGATCAATTGTGTGCGTTACGAGACGGAAGTCGTGAAGAAGCTGGTGCCGTACACCGTGTGCCGGATGGTGCCCGAAACCTGCACCCGCACCTGCACCTACCGCGTGTGCCACGTCGTGCCGGAAGTCCGCACCCGGACCTGCACCTACCAGGTCTGCCGGATGGTGCCCGAAACCTGCACCCGCACCTGCACCTACCGTGTCTGCCGCATCGAGTGCGAACAGCGGGTGAAGACGTGCACCTACCAGGTCTGCCGGATGGTGCCCGAAACCTGCGCCCGGACCTGCACCTACCGCGTGTGCCACGTCGTGCCGGAAGTCCGCACCCGGACCTGCACCTACCAGGTCTGCCGGATGGTGCCCGAAGCCTGCACCCGGACCTGCACCTACCAGGTCTGCCGGATGGTGCCCGAAGTGCGGAGCAAGACCTGCTGCTACCGTGTCTGCACGATCGTGCCTGAGACGCACACCAAGACGTGCAACTACACGGTCTGCCGCACGGTCTGCGAGGCGCGGGTCAAGCAGGTGCCGTACACCGTCTGCAAGCCGGTGCACTGCACCCAGGTGGTGAAGGTCGCCAGGTGCGTGGCCAAGAAGGTGCCCTACACCGTCACCCGCTGCGTGCCGCGGGTCGTGTGCAAGCAGGTGCCCGTCACGGTCTGCTGCCCGATCCCTGCCTGCGGATGTGAGGAGAAGTGCGGCTGCTGAGGTCCGCCGCGGCGCGACCTTCCTCGCGCCGTGAACGGGCATCCGGTCTGGTCGTCAGGGGCGGTCCGATCCTTCACCGGGGTCGGACCGCCTTTTTTTGTGACGGGTCCGCCGGTAATCGTTCACGCGTCGGGGTCTGGTACATTTTTCGGCCAATAAGCACCACCAAGCGAACGCGCGTTGGCCGAAAACATGTACCTGACCCCCTGGAATCACCGTCCGCCGCGTGAGGTAGACCAGGGCCACGAAGTCGTACACGGCGTGGGCCGTGAGCGGGGCCAGCAGGTTGTTCGCTGCCAGCAGCAGCAGGCCAAAGTACACGCCGATCAGGGCCGCCAGCACCGCGTAGCCCCAGGTAACGCAATGGGCCAGCCCAAACAGCACGCTGGCCACGGCCAGGCCGATCCAGACACCGTGGGGCGGCCCGATCCAGGATGCCAGGCCGTCCTGCAGCAGCCCGCGAAACAGCAGTTCTTCCCCGACTCCTGCCGCCAGACTGATTCCCGCCAGCTTGCCTGGCGACACATCCTGAAACAGCGGCACGATGACCTCCTCGACAAACCGCCGAATCGGCTCCAGCGGCCCTACCGGGTAGCGCTCGAGCACCAGCAGCAAGGGCAGCAGCGGCAGGGTGCCGAGCAGCCCCCAACCCGCGCCGCGCGCCGCGTGCATCCAGCCGGCGTCCAGCGACAGGCTCCGTAGCGGTGAGAATCCGAGCGTCCAACCCAGCAGCAGCGCCAGGACGCCCAGGCTGCCTTCAAAGACCAGTGCCGTGCGCGTGATGTCGGTCGATCGGCCTTGCCTCCACATCGATCGACCGCTCCTTACCTCGTTGTACTTCTGCCAGGTTTGGCAGACGGCGCGCCGCCCGTCGAAAACTGCCTTGCGTAATCCTGGGAGATACGGGACGCGCCAACCAGAACTGCAGAATCTTGGGAGGGCGAGGGGCCTGCCGAGCCGGCGCGTTCAGCCAGTTCTCGGTTCGGCGGGAGCCTCGCCCTCCCAGAAACACGAAAACTTGTTTAGGACATCTACCGCCGACGTTGCTTGACGATCATTCGAGCCGTTGATAGACTCCGCGCTTTCATTTGTGCCTGGGCCGCGGGCCCCGACGCGCGGGCCCCGACATCAGACGAGCTTTTCATTCCACACAACGATGGTGACATAAATATGGGCAAAAAGAACAATCCCCAGCAAGCCACCGGGCGGATTTTCTATTTCGGCAAGACCCGCACGGACGGGGACGGCAAGCAGAAGCTGCTCCTGGGCGGCAAGGGGGCGAATCTGGCCGAGATGACCGGGATCGGACTGCCGGTGCCGCCCGGTTTCACGATCACCACCGAGATGTGCGAGGAGTACTACCAGCGGGGCGGCAAGATGCCTGCGGGGTTGATGAACGAGGTGCGCCAGAACGTGGCGCTGCTGGAGCGCGAACTGGGCAAGAAGTTCGGCGATCGCGGCAACCCGCTGCTCGTCTCGGTCCGCTCCGGCGCCGCTGTCTCCATGCCCGGCATGATGAATACGATTCTCAACCTGGGGCTGACCGACGAGACGGTCGTGGGCCTGGCCAACGCCACCGACAATCAGCGGTTCGCCTACGATGCCTATCGCCGCCTGATCAACATGTTTGGCGACGTGGTGATGGGGGTCGAGCACAGCTACTTCGAAAAGGCCTTCGACGCGGTCAAGCGGAAGCACAAGGCCCAGGTCGACACGGACGTGCCCGCGGAAGGGATGGTCCAGCTCTGCAAGGAGTACGAGAAGGTTCTCCAGCAGCACTGCGGGGAACAGTTCCCCCAGGATCCGTACCAGCAGTTGGAACTGGCGATCGAGGCGGTGTTCAAGAGCTGGATGACGCCGCGGGCCGTGCGCTACCGCGAAGTGGAGAACATCCGCGGGCTCAAGGGGACGGCGGTCAACGTGCAGTCGATGGTTTACGGCAACATGGGCGACGACTGCGGCACGGGCGTGGCTTTCACCCGCAACCCGTCCACGGGAGAGAACAAGTTCTATGGCGAGTTCCTGATCAACGCGCAGGGGGAGGACGTCGTGGCGGGTATTCGCACGCCGCTGCCGGTGGAGCAGATGTCCCGCTGGAACAAGCCCGTTTACCAGCAGTTGCTGGAGATCAAGTCGACGCTGGAAAAGCACTACCGGGAGATGCAGGACATCGAGTTCACGATTGAGCGCGGGCGGCTGTTCATGCTGCAGACGCGCACCGGCAAGCGGACCGGCGCGGCCGCGGTGCGGATTGCCTGCGAGATGGTCCAGGAGAAGCTGGTCGATGAGAAGACGGCGGTGCTGCGCATCCCGGCGGGCGACCTGACGCAGCTGCTGCTGCCCAGCTTTTCGGCGGACGCCAAGAAGAAGGCCACGGTGCTCACCCGCGGCTTGCCGGCCTCGCCCGGAGCCGCGGTCGGCGCCCTGGCCTTTACCGCTGCGGAGGCGGTCGAACGGACGCACAATGGCGAGGCCGTGCTCCTGGTCCGCAAGGAGACCAGCCCCGAAGACATCGACGGGATGCACAGTGCGGTCGGCATCCTGACCAGCACCGGCGGGATGACCAGCCACGCGGCGGTCGTCGCCCGCGGCTGGGGACGCTGCTGCGTGGCGGGCGCGGGCGAGATCGAGATCGACGAGAAGGCCCGGCGGATCAAGGTGAAGGGCCAGACCTTCACCCACAAGGAGATCCTCTCGATCGACGGGGCCACGGGCGAGGTCATGGCGGGTTCCGTGGCCCGGCTCGAGCCGAAGCTGTCCGGGCACTTCGAACAGGTCATGAAGTGGGCCGACAAGTACCGCCGGCTCCGCATCCGCACCAACGCCGACACGCCGGAGGACGCCCAGCGGGCACGGCAGTTCGGCGCCGAGGGGATCGGACTCTGCCGGACCGAGCACATGTTCTTCGAGGGAGAGCGGATCACCGCCATGCGGGAAATGATCCTGGCCGAGTCGACCGAGGCCCGCCGCAAGGCCCTGGCCAAGCTGCTGCCGTACCAGAGGAAGGACTTCGAGGGCATCTTCGCCGCCATGAAGGGTCTGCCCGTCACGATCCGGTTGCTCGACCCGCCGCTGCACGAGTTCCTGCCGCACGACGCCGAGAGCCAGCGCGAGGTGGCCAAGGTCCTGGGCGTCTCGCCCGCCAAGGTCAAGCTGCGCGTCCAGCAGCTGCACGAGGCCAACCCGATGCTCGGCCACCGCGGCTGCCGGCTGAGCGTGACCTACCCGGAAATCCTCGAAATGCAGGTGCGGGCGATCGTCGAAGCCGCCATCCGCTGCAAGCAGAAGAAGGTCGATGCCCGGCCGGAAGTCATGATCCCGCTGGTGGGCACGGCCGCCGAGCTGCAGATCCTGCGGGCCCTGGCCGAGGCCACGATCCGGCAGGTGAAGCAGGAGAAGAAATTCGACGGCAAGCTGGAGATCACCATCGGCACGATGATCGAGATTCCCCGCGCGGCCCTGACCGCCCACGAAGTGGCGCAGCACGCGGACTTCTTCAGCTTCGGCACCAATGACCTGACGCAGATGACGTTCGGCTTCAGCCGGGACGACATCAACACCTTCCTGCCGGATTACCTGAAGAAGGAACTCCTTCCGGGAGACCCCTTCCAATCGCTCGACCAGACCGGCGTCGGGCAACTGGTCGACATGGCCGTCGTCCGGGGCCGTGAGGTGCGCGCAAATCTGAAGTGCGGAATCTGCGGCGAACACGGCGGCGATCCGGCCTCGATCGACTTCTGCCACCGCGTGAAGCTGGACTACGTCAGCTGCTCGCCGTTCCGCGTGCCGATCGCGCGCCTGGCCGCCGCCCAGGCATCACTGCGCAACTCCGGCGCGTGACGCCCCCGCCGCGCCGGCCGGTGGTCTGGAAGGGACCCGCCACTGCTTTCGACCATCGAGTCAGGCGGGTGCCCGCGCTGAAGACGACACCCGCCCCGATGACGCCACCCGCCCCCTCGCACCTCCCGGGTCCGTCCGCGGCGATTCAGCCTGCCTTCCGCCGCGCAGGGGTCTCGGCGGCGGTCGGTTTGTCGCGATAGAGCTTCAGCGTGGCGGCGCGCGGCATCCGCCGCTCCCGCACGCAGCCGCGGCGGCTGCCGGCGAAGAACGGGTGCAGTTCCGCCGCTGGCCCGCGGGTGAAGCGGACCTGCAGCTCGCGGAGGATCTCCTCCCATTTCCAGCCGCTGCGAAAGACGACGCGATAGGCCTCTTTCAGCTGCGCGATCTCCCCCTCGCTAAACCCGTGTCGCCGCAGCCCGATCAGGTTCAGGCCCACGATCTGGCTGGTGACCCCGTCCACCGTGACGTACGGCGCCACGTCCTGGGAGAGGTGCGCCTGGCCGCCCACCATGGCGTGGCGGCCCACGCGGCAGAACTGGTGGATGCCGACCGCGCCGGAGAGATACGCGTGGTCCTCCAGCGTGCAGTGCCCGGCGACCATCACGTTATTGGCCAGGATCGTGCCGTTGCCGACGCAACAGTCGTGACCGATGTGAGCCGACACCATCAGCAGGTTCTCGTCACCCACGGTGGTCCAGCCGCCGGCGGCCAGCGCGCGGTGGATCGTCACGTTTTCCCGGATCGTGTTCCGGTCGCCGATCCGCAGACCTCCGGGCTGGGCGCCGGCCCGCAGGTGCTGGGCCGCCGCACCCAGCACGGCCCCGGCGCCGATCAGGTTGTCCCGCCCCAGCACGGTGCCGGCCTTCACGACGACGTGGCTATCCAGCCGGCAACCGCTGCCCAGCGTGACCACAGGCTCGACCACGCAGAACGGGCCGATGGAAACATCGCTTGCCAGTGAGGCGTCCGGGCTGACGACGGCCAGGGGGTGAATCTGTGCCAAGCGAACTCTCCCGTGTAGAGGCCGGAAAAAATTGTCCCGAGCAGATCATTCACCCGGGCCGTGAACGGAAACACCGACCGACGTCGTCCGCGCAAGGCCTGCGCTGGCGCGTGCCACCCGGCGGACGGGTCAGGGCGAGCATCGTCTTCCGCCGGAGAGTGAACCCCCCGGCGTGCGCCGGTCCGCAACTCCCACGGCTGTTGTTCCGGTGGTATCGGTTGGTCGCAAACTGGGGATTGAACGGAACGGAACGTCTGCGCAGGGGTCGTCCCGTTTCCACCGTTACAGGCGGTTCGGCAGGCACATTCATGGAATCCGGCAAACTCCTGCTAAAGTGCCCCGTTTTCGCCTGCCGAATTGTCATGCGGTAGGTTGCTCGCGCCGTTCCAGGTGTCCTGGCAGGTTGTTCGGCGCCGACCGCCGTCGCACCAACCGCTTTGGGCGGCCGAAGGAGTTGCCCGGGCCCCGTGCAATCCGCGCCGCTACGCCGGGCGCCCCCTGGCCGCATGGGAGCCGATATGCTGCGTCCTGCACTTGCCGCTGTCCTGTTGTTGTGGGCGCTCTACGCTGGCGGCGGGTGCGCCGTGTGCGCCCATCCGGACGACTGCTGCTATGCGGCGTACGGCGGCACGCGCCCCCGCTGCGAGACCGGCGGACGCGTTGGTTCGGTGCTATCTGGCGACGTGGTCCGGCAGGTGGAGATCATCCAGGCCCCCTCGCCGGGGGCTGAATCCGCCTCCACCACATGGCGCGAAAAGACACAAACTAGAAAACTTGAATAACCTCTCGCCATGGTTGCATAGGATTTTCCGTTTGCGGTACTGAGTACTGAGTACTGGGTATTGGGTACTGGGTATTGGGTACTGGGTATTGGGTACTGGGTACTGGGTACTGAGTATTGGGTACTGGGTATTGGGTACTGGGTATTGGGTACTGGGTACTCGCCCGGATTATTCACCAGTCGCTTCGCGCTCGGCAAAAACGCGTTCATGCATGGGGACTTACAGCCATCCTGCCCCAAACACGCAAATCAGCCGCGGGGCGCTAGCCATGCGGTTCTTGCGGCAACCGGGGGCGAGCCTGGATTATTCATGAGCCGCAAGCTCGCTAGCGTCCGGTTTTGATGGAATTGGGGAGAACCGGACGCTAGTGCGTGCCGGCTGATGTGCGCGGTGTTTTTGGGAAGATAGCCACAGCCTGTTTCGCTGCTTCACCTTGCAACTTTACTCGTTAGGCGCTGTTCAACAATAAGTTACCGAAATCACTCATCAGCCGCCGGGCGCTAGCCCGCGGTTCATCCGCGAAAGACCGCGGGCTAGCGCCCCGCGGCTGATCCAC
>Ga0114938_1002916_pt1 | contig 10419 bp, 10 predicted proteins | sample AshMeaBigSpring_FD_88675 | JGI IMG/M metagenome (GOLD analysis project Ga0114938, IMG submission 88675) | Groundwater microbial communities from Big Spring, Nevada to study Microbial Dark Matter (Phase II) - Ash Meadows Big Spring | ecosystem: Environmental > Aquatic > Deep subsurface >...
CTGGCCGGACACGAAGACATGATGGGCAAGCTCCACGTGACCGGCGAGCGTCGCCGTATTGGCAAAGATATTGTGATCCCCTACGATGGAGTCGTGCCCCACGTGGGAGAAGGACATGAAGTAGTTGTGGTCGCCGATGCGGGTGCCCGTCTCCGACTTGATCCCGCGGCTGATATTGACCCCTTCCTTGAAGTGATTGTGGCCGCCGATACTGAGCGGGCGGCCCTTGCCGGGGCGATAGTCCAGGTCCTGGGGCTCCGAGCCCAGCGTTACCCCGTGGCAGACGCGGTTGCCGCATCCGAGGCGGGTCCCCTCGTAGATACGCGCGCAGCTCTCGATCACGCAGTCGCGCTCCATCACGACGCCCTTCTCGATGATAGAGTAGGGGCCGACCACCACCGATTCATGGACCCGCGCCCCCGCTTCGACGATGGCCGTGGGGTGGATCCTCATGGTCGCGCTCGCGGCTTCCGATTAGCGACGGTCAGGGAGCAAGCCCGGATCTCGGCGCTCCGTCTCAATGCCGAAAGTGGCGCATACCCGTAAAGACCATCGCCATCCCGTGCTCGTTCGCGGCGGCGATCGTCTCCTCGTCGCGCATGGAGCCTCCCGGTTGGATCACGGCGGTAACGCCGGCGGCGGCGGCCTGATCGATGCCGTCGCGGAAGGGGAAGAAGGCGTCGGAGGCCATGACGGAGCCCGGAACCTGCAACCCCGCTTGCTCGGCCTTGATCGCCGCGATGCGCGCCGAGCTCACCCGGCTCATCTGGCCGGCGCCGACGCCGATGGTCATGCCGCCGCGGCCGTAAACGATGGCGTTCGACTTGACGAACTTGGCTACGCGCCAGGTGAAGAGCAGGTCCTTCAGCTCGTCCTCGCTGGGCGGGCGCTGGGTCAGGGTTCGGATCTCCCGGATGAGTTGGAGGTCCGCCTCCTGGACCAGTAGCCCACCGTTGACGCGCTTGAAGTCCATGCGATAGCCGCCATCGCCGGACCATTGGCCGCACTCGAGCAGACGCACGTTCTTCTTGGCGGCGACCGTCGCCGCCGCCGACGGGCTCACGCCGGGAGCGACGATGACCTCCACGAACTGGCGCTCGACGATGGCGCGGGCGGTCTCCTCGTCGAGCTCGTCGTTGAGGGCGATGATGCCGCCAAAGGCCGATTCCGGATCCGTCGAGTAGGCGCGGTCGTACGCCTCCAGCAGGCTGGCACCCAAGGCTACCCCGCAGGGATTGGCATGCTTGACGATGACGCAGGCCGGACCCTCGGCGAACTGCTTCACGCACTCCAAGGCGGCGTCCGTGTCCGCGATGTTGTTGTATGACAGCTCCTTGCCCTGGAGCTGGCGCGCCGTGGCGACGCTCGCCTCTCCCGGGTCTCGCTCCACGAAGAAGGCGGCCCGCTGGTGGGGGTTCTCGCCGTACCGCATGGCCTGGCGGAGCCCGAGCTGCATACTCAGGGCGCGGGGGAAGACCTCGGGCTCGCCGTCGCCCAGGCGCCGGCCCAGGTAGTTGGCGATGGCCCCGTCATAGCGGGCGGTGTGCTCGAAGGCCTTCACCGCGAGATCGAACCGGGTCGCCTCGGTGACCTGGCCGGCATGGCCCTCCATCTCGGCGATCAGCCGCGGGTAGTCGCCCGCGTCCACCACCACCGCGACGCCGGCGTGGTTCTTGGCCGCCGCCCGCAGCAGGGCGGGCCCGCCGATATCGATGTTCTCGATCGCGGTGGCCAGATCGCAGCCGGGATCGGCCACGGTGCGCTCGAACGGGTAGAGATTGACGACGACCAGGTCGATGGGCTTGATCCCGTTCTCTCGCATCACCCCTTCGTCGACCCCTCGCCGACCCAGGATGCCGCCATGAATGCGCGGGTGCAGCGTCTTCACCCGTCCGGCCATCATTTCCGGAAACCCCGTGTAATCCGAAACCTCCACCACTGGGACGTCATGCTCGGTCAGCAGTCCGGCGGTACCGCCAGTGGACAGGATCTCGATGCCCCTGGCCGCAAGATCCCGAGCGAAATCGACGATGCCGGTCTTGTCGGAGACGCTGATCAGCGCGCGCCTGATAGGTTTCATACTCGAGTCCGCACCAAGATTGACGATGGCCGGGGCAAGGCGATGGCCTGCCCGGCCTAGGCTTCGGGGGTTCCGCCGGCGGCGCGCTCAGCGCATACCGACGCCGTACTCGGACATCTTCTTGCGCAAGGTGCCGCGGCTGAGTCCCAGCAGGCGGGCGGCCAAGGTCTGATTGCCCTTGGCGTAATCGAGAACGGTTTCCAGCAGGGGGCGCTCCACCTCGCCGAGGATCATCCGGTGCAGATCGCCCACCTCGTGACCATCCAGACTCTCAAGGTAATGGCGCAGCGCCTGGCCGACGCATTCGCTCAAGGTCTCGGTGCGCCCCCTCCTGCGCACCGTCAATCCCGTCTCCTGCGGCTTCGGAACCATCTGAGCGGCTGCTCGAAAAGTCATGCCCGCGGTCCCCCGTTGCGCCCGGCCGGACAAAAAACCCCTCAACCAGGTCTAGTTGTTCTTGCGGCGTTGCCGCCCGGTTGAAGCGATCCCTGAAATCCGCCGCCCCGGACCGACCCTTGCAGTACCAGGCAACATGCTTGCGCGCGATTCGAGCGCCGCGCTCTATGCCATAGAAGCTGTAGAGCCCCGCGAGGTGCGCACGCAAGATGTCCTTGATCCAGGCTGGGGATGGATCGGGACGCCTCCTACCGCTCTCCAGGAAATCGGAGATCTCCCGGAAAATCCACGGACGACCCCGAGCCGCCCGTCCGATCATGATAGCATCCGCGTCCGTGTAGTCCAGCACGAAGCGGGCCTTCTCGGGCGTATCGATATCTCCGTTGGCGATGACCGAAATGGGAACCTCCGCCTTGATGGCCCGCAACGTCTCGTACTCCGCCTCGCCGGAGAAGCCGCAGGCGCGCGTACGCCCGTGCACCGCGAGGGCGGCAACCCCGCTCTCACGGGCTATGCGCGCGATTCGCACCGCGTTTCGTTCCCGGGGGGACCAGCCGGTGCGAATCTTCAGCGTTACGGGCACCGGGACTGCGCCGACCACCGACTCCAGAATACGCGCCACCAGCCGCTCGTCGCGCAGCAGCGCGGAGCCGGCGGCCTGCTTGCACACCTTCTTCGCCGGGCAGCCCATGTTGATATCGATGATGTGCGCGCCCAGGTCCAGGCTCACACGGGCCGCCCCGGCCAGCGCGGAGGGATCCGCGCCGACGATCTGCACCGAAATGGGGCCCGGCTCTCCCTCGTGATCGAGCCGTCGCACCCTCTTGCCGGTGCTCCACAAGCTGGCGTCGGCGGAGACCATTTCCGATACCGCCAGTCCGGCGCCAAGCCGGCGGCAGAGCTGGCGGAATGGGCGGTCCGTCACCCCCGCCATGGGGGCGAGGATGAGCCTGTTTTCGAGCCGGATGTCCCCGATTTGCATTACCCCGGGTCGGCTCCGGCCAGCGCCGGCTCGGGCCCCTGCCGGCGGCGCCCGGAGACCAGCGCCCATTCCTCCCGAAAGCTGGGAGGCTCGAGATCGAAGCCGTCCAGATAGGCGGCGGAAACCCCTTCCACCTGCTCGCGGAGTATGCCGGACAGGGCGAGCCCTCCTCCCGCGCAGGTGAGCCCCGCGAGGCGCGGCGCGAGCTCGATCAGGGTGCCCGCCAGGATATTGGCGACCAGAAAATCCGCCTTCACCTCCGGCAGATCTCCGGGCAAGCACAGGAGCAACCGGTCCCCTACTCGGTTCTCGCACGCGTTTGCCTCCGCGGCCTCCAGCGCCTGCGGGTCATGATCCACCGCGATCGCCCGCGCCGCCCCCAAGCGGAGGGCGGCAATGGCCAGGATCCCGGAGCCGCAACCATAGTCGATCAGGGTCTTGCCGGCGAGGTCCGACGAGTCGAGCCAGGTCAGACAGAGCGCGGTGGTCGTATGGTGGCCGGTACCGAAGGCAAGCCCCGGATCCAGCTCCAGGCTCAGGGCATCCGGGTCCTCGGCCCTCTGGCCGCGGGGGCAGACCCAAAGCCTCCTGCCGAAGCGCAGCGGGCCGATGCCCTCCAACCAGACCCGTTCCCAGGCCCGGTCCTCCAGAGCCTCGCAACGAGGCGGCGCACTGGCCTCGGCGGCCAGGACCCGCGCCAGCCGCTCGGTCCGAGCTCGGGAGTCGGGATCGTCCGGGAACAGGGCGGTGAGCCGTACGCGGCTCCACAGGGGGACATCCCCCGGCGCCGGCTCGAGCTGGGGCTCGTCGCCGGCATCTCCCAGGGTTACGGCCAGCGACCCGGCGCCCTCGAGGGCGGCCTCCAGCAGCGGCACGCGATCCCGCTCGACAACGAAGGACATCTGGATCCAAGCCATTAGGAAAAACAGCTCGCGACGAAGTCCCCTAGGCCCTCGCCCCTCGGCCCCCGCGCCTTCCTGCTCACATCTCCAGCTTTCGTTCCAGATAATGGATATTCGCGCCTCCGGCCGCGAAGGCGGCGTCCCTGAGGATCTGGCGCTGCAGGGGGATGTTGGTCTCGATGCCGTCGATGACCGTCTCGCGCAGGGCGTTGCACATGCGCGCCAGGGCGGAGTCCCGGTCTTCGCCATGGGCGATGAGCTTTCCGATCATGGAGTCGTAATAGGGCGGGACCAGGTAACCGCTGTAGATATGCGTCTCCATGCGGATACCCGGACCGCCGGGGGCATGAAACTCGGTGATCCTTCCCGGGCTGGGAATGAAGGTCTCCGGGTGCTCGGCGTTGAGCCGACACTCGATCGCATGCCCGGTGAGCCGGATGTCCCGCTGCGCATAGCGCAAGGGCTCGCCGGCCGCGATCCGGATCTGCTCCCGGACGATGTCCACGCCCGTGATCATCTCGGTGACCGGGTGCTCCACCTGGATCCGGGTATTCATCTCGATGAAGTAGAACTCCCCGTTCTCGTACAGGAACTCGAAGGTGCCGGCGCCGCGGTAGCCGATGCGCCGGCAGGCCTCGGCGCAGCGCTCGCCGATGGCGGTACGCTGCTCTTCGGTAATACCCGGCGCGGGGGCCTCCTCGATCACCTTCTGGTGGCGCCGTTGCATCGAGCAGTCGCGCTCGCCCAGGTAGATGGCATGGCCGTGCTGGTCGGCCAGGACCTGAAACTCGATGTGGCGCGGGTTCTCCAGGTACTTCTCCATATAGACCGTGTCGTTGCCGAAGGCCGCAGCCGCCTCCGCCTTGGTCAGGGAGATGGAGCTCGGCAGGGTGGCCTCGGCGTGCACCACCCGCATGCCGCGCCCCCCGCCGCCGCCGGCGGCCTTGATAATGATCGGGTAGCCGATCTCGCGCGCCAGCTCCAGCGCCTGCTTGCTGTCCTTCAGCGGGCCGTCGGAGCCGGGCACGCAGGGCACACCGGCATCCTGCATGGCACGGATGGCCGAGACCTTGTCGCCCATGAGCCGAATGGTCTCGGGTTTGGGCCCGATGAAGATGAACCCGCTGCGCTCGACGCGCTCGGCGAAGTCCGCGTTCTCGGACAGGAATCCGTAACCCGGATGGATGGCGACCGTGTCCGTAACCTCCGCGGCGCTGATGATGGCGGGGATCTGGAGGTAGCTGTCGCGGGACGGCGCCGGTCCGATACAGACGGACTCGTCGGCGAGCAGGACGTGCTTAAGGTCCCGGTCCGCCTCGGAATGAACGGCCACCGTCTTGATGCCCAGCTCGCGGCAGGCGCGCAGGATGCGGAGCGCGATCTCGCCCCGGTTGGCGATGAGGACCTTCTCGATCACTACTCGATCACAAACAGCGGCTGGTTGTATTCGACCGGCTGCCCGTTCTCGACCAGGATGCGCCGGACGGTGCCGGCCTTCTCGGCCTCGATCTGATTGAGGATCTTCATCGCCTCGATGATGCAGAGGGTGTCGCCGATCTTTACGCCCTGTCCCTCCTCCACGAAGGGCTTGCTACCCGGAGAAGGCGCGCGGTAGAAGGTCCCCACCATGGGGGAGCGCACCAGGTTGGCCTCGGGCTCGCCATCCATGCCGGAGGTGTCCGCCGCGGCCGCCGGCGCCGGGTTGGACGCCAAATGCGAGGCCGGGGCTTGAGGGTAACCCGGCGCCATGAACAGCGGCTGGGTCTGGGCGCCATTACGACTGATGCGCACCGATTCCTCGCCCTCGTGGATCTCGATCTCGGCCACGTCGGACTGCTGCAGCAGCTCGATGAGCTTCTTTACCTTGCGAATGTCCATGCTCTCTTGTGCTTAGTCGTGATCGGTCGCGCTCTCCAGGCGGGCCGCCGCGGCGCTCAGGGCCAGCTCGTAACCGATGGCCCCCAGTCCGCTGATGACGCCAACCGCGACGTCCGAGAAGTAGGAGTGGGCGCGGAAGGGCTCGCGGGCGTAGACGTTGGAGAGGTGCACCTCGATGAAGGGGATCGCCACGGCCAGGAGGGCGTCGCGCAGCGCGACGCTGGTATGGGTGAAGGCGGCCGGATTGACGATGATGAAGGCGACGCCGTCGCGGCCGGCGCGCTGGACGGCCTCGATCAGCTCGTGCTCGGCGTTGCTTTGCAGGAATTCGAGCCGATGGCCCAGCCCCTCCGCCCGGGCGGTTAGGCGCAGGCGAACGGACTCCAGGGTGTCGCGCCCGTAGAGGCCTGGCTCGCGGGTGCCGAGCAGGTTCAAATTGGGGCCGTTCAAGACGAGGATAGACGACATGATTTCTACGAACGTCGCGCGCAGCGCGCTCTAAAACTCCTTCTCCCTCCGGGAGAAGACCGGGGAGCAAGGAGCGGGGTCTCCGTCCTGTGACGCGTCGATTTCAGTCTTCGCGGGTGGCCGCCGCGATGGTCGTTGGGACGGCGGCCCCGCGTCCCTGACGGCAACGGTGGGCGCCACCGGTCAAGTAACCTTTGAAATTGTCCAGATTCCGGCAGATGCTGTCCAGTTGCGCGTGTGATGCGGCCTAGTTTCCCGCCGTTTGGGACTTGAGCGCATCGGCGACCAGGGGGGCGAGCTGCCGGTCCAAGGATTCCTGCGTCAGCTCGCCGACCTGGGCGTGGACCCGCCTTCCCGTTCGATCGAAGATCACGGTGAAGGGCAGGCCCTGCATCCGATTGCCCAGACGCCGAGAGAGCTCGATGGCGTCCGTATCCCCCAAGAGGATCGGGTAGCTCAGGGGATGCTCGTCCAAAAACGCCGCCACGTCCTCCCGTTGGTCGATCGCGATGCCGACCACCTCCAAGCCGGCGCCGGCGTAGCGTTCCCGCGCCTGCGCGAGCAGCGGGATCTCGCGCAGGCAGGGCGGACACCAGGTGGCCCAGTAGTTGAGCACCAGCACCTTTCCCGCCCAAGCCGAGCTGTGAACCTCGGCGCCAGTCAGGTCCGGGAGGCTGAGCTCCGGCAGCTCCTCGAGGCGATCCCCCTGAGAGTCGCCAATGCCGAGAACCAGGTCCAGGCCGACACCCTCGCCCTGCCACTGGCGGCTGAGCATGGCCAAGCCGGCGCCCAGGGTCCCCGCGATCAGGGTAACCAGCACCACCTTGCCCGTCGTCATGGGGCCACCCTCCTCAGGTGCTCGGCGAATTCGGCCGCCGGCTTGAAACCGATCACCCGGTAGTCCCGGAGCTCTTCCCCCCGCGTGTCGAAGAACAGCAGCGCGGGCGGACCCGGGATACCGAAACGCCCCTGCATCAGCGCCTGGTCCCGCTCGTCGTTGGCGGTGACGTCGGCCTGCAGAAGCGCAAAGCGGTCCATTTCAGCGATGACCGCCGGATCGGAGAAGGTGTAGCGCTCCATCTCCTTGCAGGAGACACACCAATCCGCGTAGAAGTCCAGGATTGCCGGCCGTCCGGCGGCGCGGGCGGCGGCCAGCTCGCGGTCCAGATCGGCCACCGTCTTGATGCGCTCGAAGGCGGCGTGCCGCTCCGGGGCCCCGCCGCCCAGCGCCAGACCGCGAAGCGGCTGTACCGTGTCCCTGCCTCCGGCCGCGGCCCCGATCAGCATCAGAACGCCGTACGCCAAGAGGACCAGGCCCAGGCCCTGCCACAGCTTCCTCCAGCCGCCGGCCCCGGCCGGCAGGGCTTGCAAGGCGCCCAGGTAGACTGCGCAGCAGATCATCAGCAGACCCCACAAGGCCATGGCGGCGGCGGGCGGGAGTATGCGCTCCAGCAACAGGATGGCCACGGCCAGGAGGGCAACGCCAAACACCGCCTTCACCGCGTCCATCCAGGGCCCCGCTCGCGGGAGCAGCTTGCCCTCGGAGGTCCCGATGGCAACCAGGGGCGCGCCCATCCCCAGTCCCAGGGCGAGGAGGGAAACCCCGCCGCGGAGCCAGTCGCCGCTCTGGCCGATGTACAAGAGCGCGCCAGCCAGGGGCGGGGCCACGCAGGGGCCGACGATCAGGGCCGAGAGCAGGCCCATGATCGCGACGCCGGCGAGGGTGCCGCCCTGCTGCCGGCTGCTGACGTGCGCGAGCTTGGATTGAAGGGCGGAGGGTAGCTGCAGGTCATAGAAGCCGAACATGGAGAGGGCCAGCCCGACGAACACCAGGGCGAAGAGGCCAAGGACCCAGGGGTCTTGGAAGGCCGCCTGGAGGTTCGAGCCGAAGACACCCGCCAACACCCCGGCGATGGAATAGGTAAGGGCCATCGCCAGGACAAAGACAAGGGAAAACAGAAAGGCCTTGCGGGCCGTGATGCTCGCTCCTTGGCCGGCGATGATGCCGGAGAGGATGGGGATCATGGGAAAGACGCAGGGGGTGAAGGCGAGCAGCAGACCGAAGCCGAAGAAAATGGCGATGACGGCCCAGAGGTTGCCACCGGCGAGCGTCGCGGCGATCCGGTCCGTCTCCGAGACCGGGGGCGGGTCCAGAGCGGTCGACCGCGGCTCGGGGCTCCCCGCGTCGCCCTCCGTCGTGGAGGCTGCCTCGAGGTCGGTGACGGCCGAGGTCGCGGGCAAATTCAGGCGCACCCGCTGGGTCATGGGCGGATAGCAGATACCGCGCTCGGCGCAACCCTGATACCGGGCAACCAGGGTGACGCTCGTCGCCTCGGCGCTGCCGCGCAGCAGGGGCAGCGGCAGCTCGATGCGGTGGTGATAGACCGCAATGTCGCCCACCGTCCCATCCGGGCGCACAGTATCCGGCTTGATCTCCGCCTCCGGCAGCTCGAAGTCTCCCAGGGCGACCCTCTCTGCCTCTTCCAGGGCGACGGAGATCTTCTCCTGGTAGAGATAGGTACCCTCGGCAATGTCCCAAGCGAGCTGGAGACGGTCCGGCGCGACGGCCTCGGCCGTGAATCGGAACGCCTCCTCCGGCCGCAGAAAATCCTCGTCCAGGGCGCCCAACCCCAGGGATCGGCCCAGGTCGGCCAAGGCGCCCGGGGCCGGCTGAGGGCCGGAGTCGGCGGTCGCTTGCACCGCTTGGGGCTCGGGCCCCGGCGCCGCGGCGGCGAGCGGGGGCAGGACCAGCACCAGCTTCTGGCGATGGGGCGGGTAGCAGAGTCCGGCGTCCGCGCAACCTTGGGAAGTCGCCTCCAGGGTCAGCGTGTCGCCCGCGTCGGGCGAGCGCTCCAGCGGCAGATCGATGTCCAGTCGACCCCGGTAGATCTGGACCTCGCCGAAGAAGTCGTCTTGCTTGGTCTCCGCCGGGGGGGCCTTGGGCCTACCGGCCTCGATTCCCGGGGTCTCGCTACGGAACCTCAGCTTGCTGCGGTACAGGTAGTAGCCGTCCGCGATGTCCCAGGAGACCCTGACCGCATCCGGGCCGTCCGCCTGACCGGAGATTTGGAAGGCCTGGTCGGGGAGCAGGAAGTCGTCCTCGACGACTTGGGCCCCGGCCCGGGTCAGGGCGAGGAGCAGCGCGAGGAGTCCGATCAGTCGTCGTTTGCCGTGCATGCGCACACCCACTCCAAATATTCGGGGAGGCCGAGCGCCACCGGGACCGCGACGATCTCTGGCAGATCGTAGGGATGCAGCTCGCGCACTCGTGCGCTCAGCGCGTCGAAACGGGCATCGGTGGTCTTGATCAACAGCAGGGTCTCCGCGTCCCGCTCGATCCTGCCCTCCCATCGGTAGACCGAGGTGAGTCCGGGAATCTGGTTGACGCAGGCCGCCAGGCCCTCCCGTACCAGGGAGTCCGCGATACGGTCCGCCGCCGGGGCGTCCGGGCAGGTGCAGAAGACAAGCAAAAGGTTCGGCGTCATGGGGAAGTCTCCAGCGCGCACGGCAGGGGTTGCGGGTCTGGCTTTAGCCTGGACATCCGCCCCAACCGTACCCATTCTACCTTCTCGCGAGGCTTCGCCTCAGACCGACGGGTTGTGCGCGTCGCGATCGGTATCGCTATCGAAATCGGACCGATCTGCGAGAAATTCGATAGCGTGAACGATCCCGATTTCGAGCGGCCACAAGTAGGCTGCACTGCAAGAATCTGA
>Ga0114938_1002917_pt1 | contig 10418 bp, 9 predicted proteins | sample AshMeaBigSpring_FD_88675 | JGI IMG/M metagenome (GOLD analysis project Ga0114938, IMG submission 88675) | Groundwater microbial communities from Big Spring, Nevada to study Microbial Dark Matter (Phase II) - Ash Meadows Big Spring | ecosystem: Environmental > Aquatic > Deep subsurface >...
ACTGTGCGGTGCGCCGACCGGACCGGACGCGAGCGCGGGGCGGCGGATAAAATCAGCCGCGGGGCGCTAGCCCCCGGTCGATGCGCGGCGCGGCTCCGGCGCCGAAACTGTGCGGTGCGCCGAGAGGACCGGACCAGACCCCGGCCCGTGAACGGTTACCTTCCCAACCTGCAGGCCGTCGCAGATCGTGGAGGGGCGGCCCGGCTCGGGCTCCGGCCCGCCGTACGAAAACGGTGGCGAAAACGGCTGTGGAAACGGTGGCAGGTACCGTTTTCCGGCATTTTCGGGCCCGGGATGACGTCTCGATCTGGTGGTAGAGTTGGGTAAAATGAGGGCAGCATTTCCCCGCGGCCGCTGAACTGGCGGACGTACGTTTCATGACAGAATCTACGATTTCGCTGGCCGATACCGACTCGCTGCTCTCCCTGTTCGGGGCTTACGACCAGCACCTGCGCAAGATTCGCGAAAGGCTGCAGGTTGAGATCACGCATCGCGATGGCGAGATTCGGGTGGCCGGTCCGCAGCCGGCGGTGGCCCAGGCGACCGACATTCTCGAGGAGTTGAAGACGCTCGTCGAGCGGCGGGGGAAGCTGGACGAGTCCGACGTGGCCCGGGTGCTGGACCGCGTGACGGGCCAGCAGGAGGTGCCGACCGAGGGCCCGATCGAGGTCCTTTCGCCCGGCCGGCAGGTGCGTCCGCGAACGAAGGGGCAGGACCGCTATGTGCGGGCGATCCGGACGCACGACCTGGTCTTCGCCGTGGGTCCTTCGGGGACCGGCAAGACCTATCTGGCGGTGGCCCTGGCGGTGGAGGCGCTCAAGAACCGGCGGATCCGCAAGATCGTGCTGGTCCGCCCGGCGGTGGAGGCGGGTGAGCGATTGGGCTTCCTGCCGGGCGACCTCCAGGCCAAGATCAATCCCTATCTCCGCCCGCTGCTGGATGCCCTGCACGAGATGATCGACTACGAGCAGGTCAAGCGGAACATGGAGCAGGATCTGATCGAGGTGATCCCGCTGGCCTACATGCGGGGGCGGACCTTGAACGAGGCCTTCATCATTCTGGACGAAGCGCAGAACACGACGGTCTCGCAGATGAAGATGTTTCTTACGCGGATGGGCACCGGATCGAAGATCGTGGTGGCCGGGGACACGACTCAGATCGATTTGCCGCCGCACACGCGGAGCGGGCTGGTGGATGCCACTTCGCGGCTGAAGGAGATTGAGGGTTTCGCCCAGGTGCAGCTGAGCAAGGCCGACATCGTGCGGCATCGCCTGGTGCAGGATATCGTGCGTGCTTACGAAGAAGGACCCCGCAAGCGGCGCACGTAGGCGCAGGGCGGAATGACCATGTCCAGCGGCAGTCCCAAGCGGACTCGATCCGAGCGCGTTGCCTCGCTGCAACTGCCGCCGAATGCCTTTGCCCAGGCCTGTCGCACGATGCAGCGGGGAGATGTCCTGCTGCGGGTGCTCTGCTGTTTTCTGGCGGCGGCGGCGATGCTCGTCATCACCAAGGGCTGGCGGCCGCCTTTCCCCTACCGTTCGGGCGACACGCCGCCGCGCAACATCGTGGCCCGGGTGGCGTTCCAGACGCCCAATCCGCCAGGCACGTCCGAGGCGCAGGAGAAGGCCCGCCGCGCGGTGCAGTGCGTCTACGAACATGACCCGCGGCCACTGATCGAGCTGCGGCAGGCGCTGAAGGACCGCGTGTTCCAGGTGCTGCGGGCCGAGTCGTACGAGGCGTTGGCCCCCGAATTGTGGGACGAGTTCCAGCCCGCCGAGGCGCCCGGCGCGGACGAGGCCTCGGTGGCGGAGCGGGCGGCTGCCTTCGCCGCGTTCCGCGAGGCCGTGGCGGACGACCCGGAACTAACGGCCCTGGACGCCGCGCTCGGCCAGGCCCTGGCCGAATTCGAGCGGGACGGGCTGCTGGAGTCCCTGCAGCACGATCTGCTGGCGGGCAGCCAGACCGAGATCGTGGTTGCGCCGATCGGCGACCCGATGTACAAGCGGCACGTGGCGGTCGACGCCGTGCGGATTGCCGCCGCCGCGCCCCGGCTGGAGAAGCGCCTGACCGAGGTCCTGCCCTCCCTGATCCTGGCGCGGCACCTGCTGGCCTGGTTGAAGCCGCGGCTGCCAACCACGCTCTCCTTCCATCGGGACGCCACCCGGGCGGCGGCCGACGAAGCGGCGGCCGCGGTGCCCCCTGTCATGAACACCTACGAGATCGGCCAGCGGCTGGCCGAGGGGGGCAAGCCGCTGGCGCAGCGCGAACTGGAACTGCTCGGACAGGAACATGCCGCCCTCGTCGCGGGCCTGGGGGCCAGCCGGACGTTGGCCTTCACGCTGGCCAGCCTCGGGATGTATGTGGCGCTCTACACGCTCTGCGGTTTTTACACGCATGTCCGCCATCCCCGGTTGCTCTGCGGGGTGGGACCGCTGGCGCGGCTGCTGGTGCTGGTGGTCGTCACCCTGGTCCTGTGCCAGATGGCCACCCGCGATCAGTGGCAGGCGGAACTCATCCCCCTGCTGCTGTTCGCGATGATTGCCGTGATCGCCTACCAGCAGGAGCTGGCGCTGCTGCTGTCGGCCGCCGTCTCGCTGGTTGCCGTGTTGACCCTGGGACAGGGGCTGATCGAGTATGTGATCACGGTGGCCAGCATGTCGGCGGCCATCCTGCTGCTCCGCCGCGTGCGGAGCCGCACCAAGCTGATCTACGTCGGCGCCTGTGCCGGAGCCGCGGCCGCGCTCACGACGTTGGGGGTCGGCACGCTCGGCGGCCTGCCGCTGGGGACCGCCCTGCTGACCAGCGCCGGCTGGTTCGGCTTCTGCACGCTGCTGGCCGGCGTGCTGATGACCGGCATCTTGCCGTTCATCGAGCATCTGTTCCAGGTCCAGACGGAGATCAGTCTGCTGGAGCTGGGCGACATTGCGCACCCCTTGCTGCAGGAACTGGTCCGCCGCGCGCCGGGCACCTACAATCACTCGATCAACGTGGCGTCCATTGCCGAGAGCGCCGCCGAGGCGATCGGCGCCAACGGGCTCCTGGTGCGGGTGGGCGCCTACTTCCACGATATTGGCAAGATGCTCAAGCCGGGATACTTCGTGGAAAACCAGGGACCCGACCCGAACCGCCACGAGTCCCTGCTGCCGGCCATGAGCACGCTGATCATCATCGCCCACGTCAAGGACGGCGCGGACCTGGCGCGGCAGCACCATCTGCCGCAGCCGATCATTGATTTCATCCAGCAGCACCACGGAACGACCATCGTGGAGTACTTCTACCAGCGGGCCAGCAAGCAGCGGCAGGAGGTGGACCCGGAATCGCGGGATGTGGACGAGGGCAGTTTCCGTTATCCCGGTCCGAAGCCCCAGACGCGCGAGGCCGGCGTGATGATGCTGGCCGATGCCGCGGAAAGCGCCTGCCGGAGCCTGGTCGACCCGGCGCCGTCCCGGATCGAGGGAATGGTTCACGAGCTGGTCACCAAGCGGTTGAACGACGGCCAGTTCGACGAGTGCGGGCTGACGCTGCAGGAACTGAGCCGCATCGAGAACAGCCTGGTGAAGTCCCTGACGGCCGTGTATCACGGACGCGTCAAGTATCCCGACCAGGAATCGGCCTGAGGCCGTCGCCCGACCGATGAGAAGCCCTGTCCGCCAGCACACGGCGCAACTGCCAGCCATGACCCGGACCGGATTGCTCGAGATCGAGGTTGCCAATGCACAGCGGGCCGTGGCGGTGCGGATCCGCCAGTTGCGGGCGGTGATCGCGGCGGTCGTGGCCGATGCCGGCGTGCGCCGCGGCGCGATCAGCGTGGCCATCGTCGACGATCTGACGATCCGCCGCCTGAACCACCAGTTCCTGGGGCATGACTACGCCACCGACGTGTTGAGCTTTGTGTTCGCGCGGGATGGCGCGCGGCTGGAGGGCGAGATCATCGCCAGCGGCGAGACGGCCGCGGCCGCGGCCCCGCGCTACGGCTGGCCGCCCGAACACGAGTTGCTCTTGTACGTGGTCCACGGGGCCTTGCACCTGGTGGGGTACGACGATCGCGCGCCCAGCAGTCGGGCCGCCATGCGCCGGCAGGAGGCGGTCTACCTGGCAGGCCGCGGGATCGAACTCGGCGCGGCGACCGTCCGCCGGGATGCCGGTCGCCCTGCCGCCCGCCGGCGGGCGGCGCGAGGAGAGCGGGCGCCGTGAGTCTGGCAGCCTTCACCACGCTCGTTGCCTGCGGCCTGCTGCTGACGCTGCTGGCGGCCACGGGGGCCAAGGTCCTGCAGAATCTGTCCTGGCACGAGTTGGAGGAGTACGGACGGCGGCGGCGGCAGCGGGAAAGGTACGACGCGATCCACGAGCACGCGGACGATGTGGCCGCGGCCGTCGAGTGCCTGCAGGTGGTCGCCACGGCCTTGATCGTCCTGGCGATCGCCACCTGGCTGCTGAGCCCCGCCGACTCGACCATCCGCTGGCCGCTGGTGCTGGCCACGACCGCCGGCACCGTCGTCGTCGTGCTGGCCACGGTCGTCTGGATTCCCCAGGCGGTAGCCCGCCTCTGGTCGGCTCCCTTCCTGTTCCACACCTGGCGCGTCTGGCGCGCGGTGGGGTTCCTGCTGGCGCCGCTGGCCTGGGGCGTCTTGCTGTTTCACACGGTGCTGCGGCGGCTGGCCGGGCGGCTGGACCAGCCCACGGAGGAAGAGGCCTTCGAGGAGGAGATCCGCTCGATCGTCAGCGAGGGGATCCGCGAGGGGCTGCTCGAGGCCGACGCCCGCGAAATGATCGAGGGCGTGATCGAGCTGGGCGACGCCGACGTGGCCGACATCATGACGCCCCGCTCCCAGATCGACGCCATGCCGGTCGATCTGCAGTGGCCCGACATCCTCGACCAGGTCATCCACAGCGGACGGACGCGGATTCCGGTCTACGAAGACAAGCTGGACCATATCGTGGGCGTCCTCTACGTGAAGGACCTGCTGCCGGAACTGGCCAAGGACGATCCGAGCGCCCGCCGGTCGCTCAGGGAGATCGTCCGTCAACCGTGGTTCGTCCCCAGGACCAATCGGCTGAACGATCTGCTGCGGACCTTCCTCCAGACGCGTAATCATCTGGCGGTCGTGCTGGACGAATACATGTCGGTGGCCGGGCTGGTCACGATCGAGGACGTGCTGGAGGAGATCGTCGGCGAGATTGTCGACGAGTCGGACAAGGAGGAGGTCGGCGAGATTCGCAACCTCGACGAACATACCGCGGAGGTCCAGGGCCGCACGCACCTGGCGGATGTCAACCAGCACCTGGGAGTCGGCCTCCCTGAGCCGGACGAATACGACACGATCGCCGGGTTCGTGATCCACCAACTGGGCCGCATCCCCATCGCCGGCGAATCGCTGGAGTGGGAGAATCTGCGGATCACGGTGCTGGACGCCAGCCAACGGCGGGTGCACCGCGTGCGGGTGGAGGTGCTGGGCCGCCCGGCGCGCGAGACGGTGTGAGGGGCGGGGAGCCACGGAAGGGTGCCGGTCGGCGGGCGGACCGAGCGGCAGGCGACTTACCGCGTGGTCCGCCCGGCCCCCGGCCCGCCGCCCGGAGGGCGCTCGTTGCGTCCGCGCGAGGCGATCCAGTCCAGGCCCGCGGGGGGCCTGGCCGCGGCCCGTCCCCTCCCGATTCTGGCGGCTTCCTGGCGCTGCTGGCAGATCATGGCCACCGAGAAGTCGCTTGCCATCGTCCTGCGTGTGGTCGACTTCAGCGAGACCAGTTGCGTGGTCACGTTGTTTACCGAGGACTTCGGCAAAGTTCGCGGTCTGGCCAAGGGAGCGCGGAGACCGAAAGGCCCCTTCGAGGCTGCTCTTGACCTGCTCGCCGTGTGTCGCGTAGTGTTCCTCCACAAGTCCACCGACGCGCTCGACCTGCTGACGGAAGCCAGGTTGGAGCGCCGGTTCCGCGCCGCGTCCCGCGACCTGGCTCGTCTTTACGCGGGGCTGTACGTGGCGGAGTTGCTGCACGACCTGACCGACGATCACGATCCGCATCCGCGCCTGTTCCAGGCGGCCCTGGCCGCGATCAGCGCGTTGGACGACGGGGGCGAGGTGTTGCGCGAGGTGCTCCGCTTCGAATTGACTGCGCTCCGCGAGCTGGGCCAGTTGCCCCAGCTGGCGGACTGCGTGGAGTGCGGTTGCCCGCTGGTGACGGAGGCGACGCGGGAACGGGTGGCCTTCGCCGTGCTGGCCGGTGGTGTCGTTTGTCCCCGTTGCAAGCCGGGGAAGCGGCAGGTGATCAGCGTGAGTGCGCAGGTCTTGAGGTGGCTGCGGACCATGGCCGACGCGGGAGACGACGCCTGGCGCCAGATGCCGCTGGGTCCCGCGGGGCACGGCGAACTGCGTGCGGTCATGAATCACTATCTGGTTCACATCCTGGGTCACCGGCCGCGGCTGCACCGGTTCCTGGGCGGGTTGACCCCCTGACAGCATCCACGGACAGAAGGATTTGCATGCGGCGGGCACGTCCCCCATGGTTTGCGGTCGCGCTCACGGCCGGGCTGGTCGGCAGCGGTTGTGTGCTCGTGCCGCGCGCCGAGCGGGCCCTGGCGGGCGACTCCGCCGCGGCCGGCGAGGGGGGGCTCTTGCAGCTGGGGAATCTCGCGCCGTCCCGGATGCAGAGCGCGTTGAAGAACGCCGTGGGGCTGGGGCCTGACGAGACGCTGGCCCGCCAGCTGGCCCGCGAGGGGGATGCCCTCTTCCGCGATGCGATGCAGCAGCAGGGCGACGCGCGCCGCGCGGCGTTCGCCAGCGCCGGGGACCGGTTCGCCAAGGCGGCCGCCCGCTGGCCCGACTCCCTCGTGGAGGAGGACTCCCTCTACATGGCCGGCGAGAGCTACTTCTTTGCCGATCGCTACCACCAGGCGGCCAAGATCTACGAACAGCTGATGAAGAAGTATCCCCAGACGCGGCGGATCGACGTCGTCGACGCCCGCCGCTTCGAGTTGGCGCGGTACTGGTTGAAGCTGGCCGACACGACGGCGTCCGAATGGACGCCCAACTTCACGGACTCGCAGCGCCCCTGGCTGGATTCCCGCGGAAACGCCCTGCGGGTGCTCCGCAAGATCCGCCTGGACGACCCCACCGGCAAATTGGCCGACGACGCCACGGTGGCGGCCGCCAATGCACAGTTCCTCCGGGGGAACTACCTGCAGGCCGACGAACTCTACGCCGACCTGCGCAGCGCGTTTCCCAGCAGTCCGCACCAGTTCCAGGCCCATCTGCTCGGCCTGAAGTGCAAGCTGATGATGTACCAGGGACCCTCCTACGACGGCAAGCCGCTGGAACAGGCGGCGCAGATCCTGGAGCAGATTCGCCGGCAGTTTCCCGACGAGGCGAAGCGGGAGGTCGAGTACCTTACCAACGCCGCCAAGGAAATTCGCCTGCACAAGGCACTCCGCGAATGGGAACTGGCGCGGTACTTCGATCGCCGCAGCGAATATGCGGCGGCGCGGCAGCATTACCAGGCCGTGATCCAACAGTACGCCGACACGAGCCTGGCCCCGCCGGCCACCCAGCGGCTGGCCGAGCTGGGTGGGCTGCCCGACCGCTCCCCGCCGTCCCTGCCGTGGTTGACCAGCCTGTTCCCCCACAACAAGCAGGATCCCCCGCTGGTCGCCACCACCCCGGCCGACACGCAACAGCGCTGATCGAAGGAAAAGCGAAGGGAAAAAGTGGCCGGACCGAATGGTGCTATCGGGTTGCAGGCTCGTCCTCGTTCCCAGGCGCCGCCTGAAACGCCCTGCAGCGGTGTGGCACTGGCGATATACCCAGAATAGCGGGTGCCACGGGCTTGCCCGTGCTCTTCGGCCGTCAGCCCAGGCGTGGCGGCGTTGAAGGCGTTTGTGGGTAGACAACTCCGGACACCTTTTCTTTCCGTCGCGGCCTGCCTGCCGGCACTGATCAGCGGCTGCGCCGGTTACCAATTGGGACCGCACAGCCTCTACCGTTCCGAAGTCCGCACGGTCTACGTGCCGATCTTCGAATCGGACAGCCTCCGCCGGAACCTGGGTGAACGGCTGACGGAGGCCGTCGCCAAGGAGATCGAGTTGTCGACACCCTACAAGCTCGCCTCGGCCACGCAGGCCGACAGCATCCTCAGCGGGCGGATCACCAACCATGAGAAACACGTGGTCGCGGAGACGATCAACAACGATCCGCGTGATATTGAGATCGGCCTGGTCGTCCAGTTCCAGTGGTACGATCGGCGCGGCAGCCTGATCCGCCCGGCGCACGAGCTGCCGCTGGATTCCCAGTTGTTGTACGTCATCCAGTCGGAGAACCTCGTGGCCGAGGCGGGGCAGTCGGTGGCGACGGCCGAGCAGGCCACGATGGAACAGCTGGCGCGCCAGATCGTGGCACAGATGCAGGCGCCGTGGTAAGCTGCCAGGCATGTGCCCAGACCTGCTGCCGCCGTCCGGGTGGACGTCAGCGGAACGCTTTCCCGGCCGCGCTGGCGGCTGGCAGCTGCGCACGCGCAGGCTGAAGTTCGAGGCCATTCCCCGCTTGATGGGGATTGTCAACGTCACGCCCGACAGCTTCTCGGACGGTGGTCGCTTCTTTTCCGCGGAGGCTGCGATCGAGCACGGCTTGCGCCTGGCCGCGGAAGGCGCCGACGTCCTGGATGTGGGCGGCGAGAGCACGCGCCCGTACTCGCAACCGGTGGCGGCGGAGGACGAGCTCCGCCGCGTTCTGCCGGTCGTCGAGGCGCTTACCCGGCAATCGGCCGTGCCCGTCTCGATCGACACCTCCAAGGCCCTGGTGGCCCGCGAGGCGCTCGCGGCGGGGGCCGAGATCATCAACGACGTGACGGGGCTGGAGGGCGATTCGCAAATGATCGCCGTGGCCCGCCAGAGCCAGGCCGGAGTTTGCGTGATGCACATGCGGGGCACGCCCCAGACGATGCAAGACGATCCCCAGTACGAAGACGTCGTCGCGGAGCTCGCGGCGTACCTGCAGCGCCGCCGGGATGCCCTGTGTCACGCCGGGATTTCTCCGCTGCACATCTGCCTCGATCCGGGCGTCGGGTTTGGAAAGACCCACCAGCACAACCTGACGCTGATCGCGGGCTGCGGGCGGTTTCACCAGCTTGGCTGTCCGCTGCTGGTCGGACACTCGCGCAAGGCGTTTCTCGGCAAGGTGCTGGGCGACCCGCACGCGGATCGCACCGCTGCCACCATCGGCGCGGCGCTGGCCCTGGCGCGCCAGGGTATCCAGCTGATCCGCGTCCACGATGTGGCGCCCGTGCGGCAGGCCCTGGCGCTGTTTGCCGCCTGTGGCGGGATCGACGGCCAGGCAGCTACGCTTCAGTAAAGGAACAAGGTCGGTCGCGCGGAGGCGCAGGTTCGAGTTGCATGCTCTGGGCAACTGCCAGGCGATTCCCTCTCGGCCTGGCGTGCGCACGCCGGGCAAGCCCCCCAACGGCCCCTGACTTCGGACTCCATGCGGCACGACCCGGCGACGAGCGAACCCAATCCGTATGCCAGTCCCCAGGCGGGGGCGTTGCCGGCGTCGACGCGGCTGGCAGGCCAGCGGCGCGGACCGTGGGTGATGCTCGTGATAGGACTGGTGGCGGGCGGCATGGTGGGGGCGACGTCGGGCGCGGCCGGCGCCGCCGCGCTGGGGCTGATAACTGCCACGCGGATGCTGACAACCACCACCCCGGAGGAAAGCCCCGAGGAGCTGTTGGTGTTGATCACGATGTTTGGCGCCATCCTGGGCGCGTTCTGGGGAGCGGTGGCCGGGGCCGCACTGGGTCCGGCGCTGGGACTGCTGGCCGCCTGGCTGCCCCGTAACCAGCAGTTGTGGCTGCCCTGGCTCGGCGCCGGGCTGTGCGCCGCCAGCGGCATCGCGGTGGGCGTGCTGGGTGGCTGGATGACCGGTCAGATGGAAGACACGCAACCGATGGAAGGCCTTGTCTGGTGCGCCGTGGGGGGGGCGATCGGAGCCCTGGCCGGGGCGCTGGGCGGAGTGATCCTGGGCCGCGGCTTGGCGCGCCTGGCCTGGTATGGCGGCCTCCCCGGCCCGACTGTGCCCCCGGCGGCGGAATAGCTCGGGGGGCCTGCCAGGGGGAGGGTGAAGACGCCGATTCCGAAACCTCTTCACCCTCCCTCCGGGAGGGTCGAAGGCGAGGCACGAGCCTTCGGGGAGGGAGGGGTCCAACCGGGCTGCGCGCGATCGCACACGCCCCTCCCCGGCCGTTCGTCGCTCACGGCCGACCCTCGTTCCGGCGGGGCGCGGCTCCCGCCGAGCCGAGAACCCGCTTAGGCGCTGTTCAACAATAGGTTACCGAAATCACTCATCAGCCGCCGGGCGCTAGCCCGCGGTTCATCCGCGAAAGACCGCGGGCTAGCGCCCCGCGGCTGATCCACAAAACCGGTAGGTAATTGTCGTGCA
>Ga0114938_1002918_pt1 | contig 10414 bp, 9 predicted proteins | sample AshMeaBigSpring_FD_88675 | JGI IMG/M metagenome (GOLD analysis project Ga0114938, IMG submission 88675) | Groundwater microbial communities from Big Spring, Nevada to study Microbial Dark Matter (Phase II) - Ash Meadows Big Spring | ecosystem: Environmental > Aquatic > Deep subsurface >...
CTCCAAGGGCTTTACCCTCACGTATTTGTTGTAATATCGCCTCTGTGTCTATCTGTATTTCCATCGTTCAATCCTTTTGTATTTGAAATACTACCTGATTGACACAGATTTTCTAACGCTCCCTATCAATACGTTCATTCAAGAATTCAATTTTGAAACTCAAAGTGTTTTATTTGATATTACAGGAATGACAAAGCAATTAATCTTCACAATATATACATCGCTTGCACAAAAAGTTGATAAATTATTCATAGTCTATACTCGTGCATCGGAAGAAGCACCCTATGCTAAAGATCTACAACCATATTTAAATGAAATTGATAATACAGATAATAAAATAGCGCTTCTCAAACAAATAAGCGATAAAGTTACAAAAGGGGAAGATACTCAGCATATAATGCTTTCTGCTATATTTGAAGATTCAGAATGCGATGACAGTAGAAATAGAACTCTATTAGCTTCGTGCACCGATAAATATGAAAAATTATTCTATCTTTTGGAAAATCGCGATATTGATAGTTTAGAAATTTTTATTGAAGAGCAAGATAAAGTAAAACAAAAATTTGCAAAAGCTGCAGCAGAGGCAATTACAATTGGCTACCAAGATGCTGATATCATTACGATTGATAATAATATTGAAATAATATTATTAAAACTTGTTGAACAATATTTTAAACATTATCATTATAAAAATTCAAATATTGAATTAGCATTAACGGGTGACAAATATTTTACGCTAGCTGCCGCAATACTTCATTCTAGATACAAAATATCAAAGTGTTTATATGTTTATCCCAAAAAGCATGATCATGATTCTTTTTCCAATGGAGTAGGGACAACCGAATATTTCCTTATTGACACTAAAAAACAAAAAACTTGTAACATCATACAAGACTGGCTTTATGAATAAATATCTAGAGAATTAGGAGGTTTTTATGAATGATATTCTAACAATGACTTTTGATCCACGAACAATAGAACATTTAGGCGTAAAGATGTATTCAACTCTACCGCCTGCAATAGCTGAGTTAATTGCCAATGCATATGATGCATGTGCCACGGAAGTAACTGTTAAATTGAATGATGATCCGAAAAGAATTGAAGTTATAGATAATGGATCAGGTATGACGTTTGATGAAATAAATACTAATTTTTTGAGAATCGGAAGGAATAGGCGTACTGAAGAACAAGCTCCTCCTTGTAAAAGGTCCCCAACAGGGAAAAAAGGCCTTGGCAAGCTTGCATTATTCGGCATCGGTAAAGCAATTGAAATTATTACAAAAAAAAATGGGCAGCAAGTTGATTTTGTAATGAATTGGGATGAAATCATGCATGCGAGTGGAGATTATAAACCTACTTATAATATCAAGCCTTGCAATCAAGAAGATACTGGCACTACGATTATTGTTCATGAATTAAAGAGAAAGACTAATTTTAATCAGCTTGAAATAGCCAAATCAATTTCAAAATTATTTAACTTTAATGATATAAATTTTGAAATACAAATTATATTAAATGACGGGGAACCTTTAGCTGTCGATCGCGATTTAAAATTTAGTGATATCGAAAAACAATTTGAATGGGATTTTCCAAAAAGCTTTGAACTCATTGATGAAGAATATGACAATGAAGATTTTATAACAGGGAAATTGTTTACCAGTGAAAAACCTTTAAGACCTGGATTAAGAGGAATTACTCTATATGCAAATGGTCGCATGGTGAATCAGCCTGAATTTTTTGGCAGAACAGAATCAAGTCACTTTTTTTCTTATTTGAGTGGTTATTTTGACATAGATTTTATTGATTTATGGGAAGAGGATGTTATTTCTACTGATCGTCAATCATTAGATTGGGAAAATAGTAAATTAGAAGAATTGAAAGAACATTTTCAATATTTATTAAAAGCTCTTGAAAAGGATTGGAGAGCTAAACGTAAAGAACTGCATACAATAAAAACACGTGAAACAACTGGTATTGATACTACATCTTGGTTCAGTAAAACACCTGAAAACGTAAAACAACAACTAAATGTAATTATAACTAATATTGATGAAAGTGAATTATCTTCAGAAAAACAAGCTGAAATTGTCCAAGCAGTACATGCACTTGTACCGGAATATCCATACTATCACTGGAGGCATTTACACGATACTATAAAGATAGTGGCTGAAGAAGATTATAAAAGAGCCGATTATTTACGAGCTGCCGTAGAAGCTGCAAAACAATATGAAAATGTAGTAAAAAGCATATCAGGAAATCCTCATATGACAGGGCAAGGATTAATGTTTAGTTCTTTTGGAAAAGAATCAAACAAACCGATTCATATTACAAAATGTATTACCGAAACAGATGAAAATATAGAGGAAGGTCAAAAATTTATGTCGGGAGCTATTGTTAGTGGTTTTAGAAATCCAGCATCACATGAAACCAAACAAGATATTCATCCAGATGTATTTAATGATATGGATTGTCTGGATATATTAAGTACAATTTCTTACTTATTAAATAAATTAGATCGAAGAGAAAAGCCACCTATCGTATAATAGAAATAAAATATTTTCCAAATGTTTCAGCCATCTTCGGCGGTACGGCATTACCGATTTGTCGTGCCGCTTTTTCTAGTCTAGAATCATCAAATACATAATGTTGAGGGAATGATTGAAGTAACGCGCCTTCTCGTAAAGAAATAGCTCTGTTTTGTTCCGGATGGCCGTAACGACCAGTAGAAATACTGAAGAATTTTGTCGTTAGCGTCGGTGCCGGTTTCTTCCAATCCATCCTACCGTAAACGTCCGTATGCCCTTTAAAATTTTTATGGCATTTTAACCATAAATGTTCCGGCCAATCTAAACGATTTTTATATTTGAGACGCTCCTTATTGATAGGAGCTAAATTTGCGCAGCGATGATTCGGAATTTTCGAGTGCGTTTGCCCGGCTTCTATCGGTGCAAGCTTTTTTATAACGCTTTCAACCGTTCTATAAGGTTTTTCAATACCGTCGTATTCACCTTTCGGTATCTTGACGTGACCGTGTTTAGACGCAAGTAAAACAAAACGTTTTCTATTTTGTGCCACGCCGTAATTTAAAGCATTGACGATACGTTTATCCCAGCTATAACCTTTTTGATCCAAGATATCGGTAAAGTACTTAAAGTTATCAGGCTCAAATCTTTCTAATCCGGCAACATTTTCCATAAAAACAAAATCCGGATCGGTATCTCTTACGAGATTAGCAAAATACGTAATAAGCGTTCGTCGCTCGTCGCTTTTATTGCCTCTATTCTTATTTTTTAAAGAGAAGGGTTGACACGGTGCGCAACCTGCCAGTAGAAATTTCGTATTTTCTTTTTTTCTTTGCGTCTTGTTCCCGACGATATCGAAAATATCTTTTTTAGTAAGTTCGGTGACGCTTTTTAAACAATATTTTGCGTTCTCTCCGTTAGGTCGTTTATTATTTCTTTCGTATGCATTTTTGGCTGCCGGTTCTATATCAAATCCACAAATTACGTCGATACCGGCATCTAAGAGTCCGCAGGTTAAGCCTCCGACTCCGCAAAACAAATCGATCGCAACTATACTCAATTTACACTTCCTAAGGTTCCAAATTTAACATAAAATTATGCCTAAAATAGACCTCCATTTCAATAAACAGGCGCAAACGGCCTTTTTGCCAGCACAAAGTTACTCTAAAAAAAGTTCTAATACACAAAAAAATAAAAAAAATGATTTAAAATGATATATTTTCTACGGCTCCTCTACCACTTTCCGGGCTCAATTTAGCATAGCGGAGAGTGGTCTTAATATCCTGGTGATTCATCAGCTTTTGAATCGTAAAAATTGGCGTTCCTTGTATCGCTAATAAACTTGCAAACGTATGTCTCAAGGTATGAATGACAACTCTATTTTTTCTATCGTTTTTGTCCAAATCAGCATTAAAGAGATCTGCAAAGATATTTGATAATTGTCTCCTGAGTGTACGTACTGGCATTGTGATCAACTTATCGTTTGGTTTTAGATCCTTACAGTATTCATTCAAATAACTCGTGAGATCATCATTGATGAATCCACGATATGAAGAGGCGTTTTTATGATCCTTTAACGCAATTATTTTATTGGTGAAGTCAATATCTTTTTTGCATATACTCAAAATCGTCTCTAATCGCCCGCCAGTGCTCAAACTCAATCGTACGAATAGTCTAAGTACGGGTTCATCTTCAACGGCCTCTAAAAGCCTCTGACACTCTTCTTTTGTTAAATACCGGTCTCGAGCATTATCGACTTTCAATTGTTTGAGCTTTTTCGTGGGATTTTGAATAGTCGTTGATAGTTTATTTTCAATTGCGTAATTGACGATTGCATGTAAAAGGTTAATTGTGAAGTTAATCGTGGCTGCCGCGTACTCTTTTTTCACCAGGCTTTCTTGTAGTCCTCGCACTTCCTCAAGCCCAACTAAATCGATATCCATTTGTCCAAGTACCGGTGCAATCCAATTATTGTACTTTGATTGGGTATGAGCATTATCTTTATTTTGCATCTCACGTTCTTTGAAGAACTTTTCAGCTGCTATATCTAACGTGATAATATGCTTTTTCTTTTTGATGGCAATTGCCGGAAGATCTTCGCCTAAACGCTGCTTTGTAAGAATCTCATTACGCTTTTGATTGCAGTAATTTGCACGTACGCCTTCGCTTTCTTTGCCGATCTTTGTCTCAACGGTTTTATTATGCGTGTCTTTAAAAACGATATAATATGTCTTATCAGGCTTACCATTTGTGATAGCTTCGCGATAAAAGACACCTTGATATTTAGTTTTGATGCGGCTCATTATTCCAACCTATTTCCAACATAAATTTATATTTTATTGGAATAATAACATATTATTGGAAATTGAAAAAGTTATCTTAAAGCCTAAAATAGGCTATTTTGATGATTATTTTACAAAATGTATAATATAGAAAATTTATGCTTTTCAAATCCCTCTCTCCCGGCCACTAATCCTTAAACTCCCTAAAATACGAATTTCTAAGCTAAACATAAAAATTTTAACCCCACATACTCCCCACAAAATTGACAAAATATCTAGATTCTCACTTTGAAGATAATTTTCTTTTCTAATCAGCAATTCCGCTCTTGGCGTATGCCCTTTATACAAAATACGTTTCGATGACACAAACGTGATATGCTCGTAATTTTGCCCTAAGGATTGCAACAAACCGGTGTTTAACAGATCCGATTCTTTGATTTGATAATATTTACGATTCGACAGCCTTATTTAGGCATTTATAACTTCGACCTTGACGGATTTGAATGCCGCCGTTAGCGTAAACACGTCGCATCGGTCGCCGAAGAGTCGATTGATGTCGGCATCGGCATGGTGGAACGTACAAAAAAGCGTTTTGGGACGGACTTTATCGCTGAATTGCACTTTTAAAGGCGCACTTTGTCCGAATTCGGTTTTTAAGAGGACTCTTTCGCTCGTAAAATCCGCCGCATCGGTTTCGTTAACCAGCAAAATCGTCTCTTCGTAACGTTTGGCGAGTTTTTCGCAACGAAGCGTTTGCGAAGCGTTATTGTAAAGAGCGAGCGTTCGTCCCGTCGTCAAATAATAACCGCTTAAACGTTTTTCATGCAAAGCTTCGACCATGCCTCGAAGTTCGTACGCGTGGTAATGAAAACGTCCGTAACCGTCTTCGGTACGAAAATCAAGCTGATGCAAAATCGGCGTATCTTCGGTATGAACCGGCCATTGAAGTCCGCGCACGCGGTGTCGTTCGAGTCTGTTGTAGCTTGCGCCCGAAAAACGGCGGTACGCGACTTCACGCACTTCGTCCCATATCTGTTTCGAGTCATGGTAAGCGTACGTTCCTTGGAGCTTTTTCTCAAGCATCTGAATCACTTCCCAATCATCGGGCAGATCGCTTCGCACCAAAGGTTGGGAAAGGTGTAGGCGTCTCATGGCATTGATGTAAACGCCCGTCTTTTCGTAAGCGGATTTGACGCCCACGACGATGTCGGCACATTCGGCGATTTTCGTCATAAAGAGCTCTTGGACGAAGATGAGTTCGGTCTTTTGAAGTGCTTTTTCGATTTTAGCGGTATTGGGATGAACATGCGTCAAATCTTCGCCCATATTGATCACGGCTTTGATGCGCCCGTCGATCATCTCGTCGATCAATTCGGGCGTCATCAAGCCGATCTCGTCGGGCATTTGATAATCGGGGGCGTAATAGGGCAACATGCCCATATCACAAGCTCCTTGGACGTTGTTTTGTCCGCGTAGCGGCATCAACCCCGCTCCTTGTTTGCCGATGTTTCCCGTCATCAACGCTAAATGCGTAATCGCCATAACCGCAAACGACCCGTCGACATGTTCGGTCACGCCCAAACCCCAAAAGATCATCGACTTTTTGAGGGCGTATTCGCGTGCGACTTTCGGGATCATCTTGCTCAAATACTCGTATCCTTCGAGCTTTTCGAAGTATTTCGGATTGGCGAACGGATCGTTTAAAATACGCTCTTTAAAGTCGTCGAATCCGAGTGTTCGATCGGCGATAAAATGCTCGTTGTAAAGCTCTTCGGTGATAATCACGTACGCCATCATATTTAAAATCAGTAAATTGGCTTCGTGCGGAATAATGCCTTTATACTTTGCCAAGCGGTGCAGGGTAATCTCTCGGACGTCGAACACCGCAAGGTTGTCGTGCTTGGTTGCCATATCGACGATACGATTGGAAATGATGGGGTGCGCTTCGGTCGTGTTAGAGCCGATCACGACGATAAATTCGGCATGGTAAATGTCGTTGTACGGGTTGGTCGCCGCACCCTCGCCGATGGTCGTTCGCATACCTTTAAGGCTAGGGGAGTGGCAGATGCGCGCACAGTTATCGACATGCGGCGAACCGAGCGTGAAGCGTGTAAATTTTTGTAAAAGGTACGAACTTTCACACGAAGTTCGTGCTCCGCCGATGGCGCAAATGCTTTTGTTGCCGTAGCGTTTTTGAAGCTCTTGAAGTTTCATCGCGCATGCCTTCGTCGCGCCCTCCAAATCGGTTTCATACCATGTCTCGTCGAGCGATTGAAGTCTCGAAGCGACGGCTTGTGCAATTTTCGGATTTGCTTGTAAAAACGTTTTCTTGATGCGCGGTACTCTGAGTCGATCGGGCGCGTTTAAAAATTCGTAGCCGTATTTGCCTTTGACGCAGAGTTTTCCCTCGGATACCACGCCCTCGGCATGGGCGAAGATACTTTCGATCTGATTGTTTTTGACGTTTGCGGCGATGTCGCATCCTACACCGCAATAGGTACAAACGCTGTCGATAACCTCACTGTTTTCCATGTTGTTTTGCCTTCTTCCGCCTGTTGTCGTGTGCGAATTATATAAAATCACGCCTAAATCAAAAGCCGCTACGTTGTTATTAATTGTGTTTTGATTACAATACGAAAACGAACTTTTAAAGGAAGGCTTATGATCATTTATATCCACGGATTCGGCTCTAGCGGAGAGGCAAACAAGGCAAAATTATTGCGTGCGCATTTTCATGAAAAAGGCATTCGTTTTATTGCGCCGTCCTTGCCGACGATTCCCGATCTTGCGATTCAAACACTCAGCGAACTCATTGAGTCCTATGACGAACCGATATACCTGATGGGCTCTTCTTTGGGCGGCTATTACGCGCTTTACCTTAGCGACAAATACGACCTCAAAGCCGTGCTGATTAATCCCGCGATCAATGCGCCCGAAACCTTAGATCGCGCCATCGGACACGGGGTGAATTATTACGACAACTCGGCGTATGAGTGGAATTCTTCCCATGTCGAAATGCTCGAGAGTTACGAGATCGAAGAGCCCAATCTCAAAAACCTCTTTGTTTTGCTTCAAAAAGGCGATGAAGTGCTGGATTACGAAGAGGCATTCGATGTTTTAAACGGAGCGAAGATGATCGTCGAAGAGGGCGGCACTCACAGTTTTGAGGGACTAGATCGCCACTTCGAAGAGATTAAACGTTTTTTCGGCGTCGCTTTAAAATTGTAATGTTATTGAGCAACTTGACCGCATAAAGCGTCAAAACGGTTCCAATAATGATAAATACGTCTAGTGTTTCGTCCAAAAAAAGCGCACTTAAAATAATGGCGGAGAAGGGTACGAAAAAGACGAACGAGCTTACTTCCGCGGCACCCAGTTTTTCAATGCCTAAGAAATAGATGGTATTGGCAAAGGTGGACGCGGCAAGTGAAATGAGTGCGATATTGATCCAAAAAATACGATCAAACGACGCAAAAGGCAACGCGCCGACGTCCACAAAGAAGATCCAATCCAGTGCGACGGTAACGACGTACATGTAAAATGTAAAAACAATCGGTGAAATCTTGGTCGATTTGGAGCTGATGATCGTGAGTACCGCCCACAAAATCGCCGCCAGTAAAAAGTAAAGGTTGTGGATGACCCAGATGTGCGCCGGATCGAACGTCCAAATATGAAGCATCGTCAAAACGCCAAGAGCTCCTATCATCAGTGCAAACGCATTTTTGCGTGTGACGCGCTTCGTTCCCAAAATCGCTAAGAAAACAAACGTCAAAATCGGAATGAGCGTCGTCACCATGGCACCGCCCAAAGACGCCGTACCGAACTTTGTGCCCAGATAGTAGTATTTGTTATACAAAATGAGCGTTACCGAGACCAAAACAACCAACCCGAAGCTTTTCAGATCGATTTTGAACGAGTGTTTGAGCCAGAGGATAATAGGCACCATCGAAATAGCCGTAATGCCGAAACGTAGCCAAATCATCTCAAACGCCCCGACGTAATGACCTATGATTTTGACGTTGACCCACGAACCGCCCCACGCGACCATCGCAAGAAAGAGTAAAAAGAAAAAAAGATTTTTATGTGCCATATTTAAGCTCCTTGACGCAAAGTGTACCTTTTTTGCATTGAGAAGTTATAGAATAAAATTGCTTTTTTGCAGTGTTTTGGGCGAATAACCGTAAATCTTACGGAACGCGCGGATAAAATGCGACTGGTCGCTAAATCCCGATTGTAACGCGACATGGGAAAGGGATTCGCCCCGCATCATCAGCGTTTTTGCTTTGCAAACGCGCCCGGCGATGATGTACTGATGCGGAGTCAGCCCCGTATGGTTTTTAAAAAGCCTGAGAAAATGGTATTTGCTCACATGTGCGGTTTTTGCCAATGCGTTTAAACTGATGTCGGCTTCGAGGTTGTCGTGAATGTACTCTATAACCGTGGACATCGCCTTGGGATCGTTACATGTAAACGGATAAGGCAGCGTTTTTTGCGCGTAATGCGCGATCAGATACCCCAAAGCATCGATGAGCCTCGACTCTACGACCATCGCGGCTTCATCGGCATAAACGGCTTGAAAAAAGGCGATTAGACGCTCAAAAAGTGCTTCGTCTTCAATGATGTGTCGCTCGAAGATCGGCATCTTTTTCTCGCCGTAGATTTGCTCATACAGCGTGCTTAAAATCTCGACGCTCGGGTAAAAATTGGTGTATTGCCACGTATGCGACTCTCCGCCGTGAATTTCGCCCGGATTGATAATGCGTGCGGTGTGTTCGTACGCTTGGATAATTCGGTGATCGTAATGCGACGTAAATAGCCCGCGGTGCGTGAGTCCGATCGTGTAGGTGTCGTGAAAATGGAATGCAAAGTTATCGGTCGAATCGGCGATATTTTCAAACGCCGTATCGCTAAGAAGTGGAAGTTTCATAGCAAAAGTATAACGCAATTTTGCACTTTAAAATAGTACAAAATTGCGCATCTGTTAGTAATGCGTAAACTTAATCGCTTGGGCTTTGCCCTCGATACCGCTGAGTCGATTCCACGAGGCTCCGAGCTTTTCGTAGCGTACGAAAATGAGTGCGTCCGCACCTTTTTTGATGGCTTCTTCTTTGAGTTTGGCTTCAACGTCGGATTGTTTAGGTTCGTCTCCCCACGGGTTGAGTTTGGTAACGCTTGCGCTCACGTCGCCCAAGTTTTTATACGGACGATCGGAAACGTCGAGTTCGTACATCAAAACCGTCGGTTGCAAACTGAAACGCACATCTGCCGTTTTTGCCTCTTGTTTGGCGGGTTCGGGTGCTTTTTGACTCCAAAAGTTCCAATTCATACTGCACCCTGAAAAAAGAGCGACGCCCATCACGATTGCCATCCATTGTTTCATTCATTGCTCCTTAAAAATCATACGATAGTCTAGCAAAAGTGTGTTAATGTTTGACATGTCCGTACCGTTTTTGCCTCAAATCATCATCCGCGTCAGCCATTTTATCTTATAATACGCTAGAAAGAAGGAGCGAGCATGCAAAACGTGATTCTTGCTATTGCAAAACAGGCGATCCAAGACGGCTTGGAGCACACTTCGACCATCGATACCGATGCGCTTCTCACGCGCTA
>Ga0114938_1002920_pt1 | contig 10407 bp, 5 predicted proteins | sample AshMeaBigSpring_FD_88675 | JGI IMG/M metagenome (GOLD analysis project Ga0114938, IMG submission 88675) | Groundwater microbial communities from Big Spring, Nevada to study Microbial Dark Matter (Phase II) - Ash Meadows Big Spring | ecosystem: Environmental > Aquatic > Deep subsurface >...
CCAAAATTTTTTAAATGATTTTTATAGGCTTTTGATCCTTCTTTGTACATATTTCGCGCATACCAATCGCCACTTTTACCGGAAGCTTGCGGTCCCCAATGAATGAAAACACCAAATTTGGCATCGCGAAACCACGCAGGTGTACCTGTATATGTTTTTTTAATAGAATCCCAATGTGGTGCATATTTGCCTTTGGTAATAGGGAAGTCCATCTTCTCCTCGGCGTATGTAGAAGGGTCGGCAGGCATTACCGAATAAGGTTCTGTTACCAGTGGAGTAGCAGGACGATTTTGCAGTGTCCATTGGGATTTGCCGTGTATGCTTGTTGCAAAAAGCAACACACTAAAAGCAGAGGCCTTTATAATATTCATTATTGTTTCATTTTATCATTTAAAAATGTTAGCTATTGCAGGGAAAATGGATGTTGGCAACGCCCAAAAAATGCTATTATTCTTTCTAACCTAACTTTTAATAGTTGGTAACTGTATAATTGGGCTGCTAGGTGTTTTTGAACAATACTGCCACACGACACATCTTTCATATTTTACGATTTAATTTATCTACTGTTTTATCATCAGCACCTTGTGTTTGCCAGATGTTATGTTTTTAATAACGGCATAACCATCGTTCAATTCATAATTTATCTTTTTGCCATTTAATTGTAGTTTAAATGCCGTATCAATGCAAGGTATTTGTACTGTTGCCGTTGTATTGACAGGGATGGAAAAACTGAGTTCAAAAGACTGATGAATGGTTTGAGAAAATTCGGCGGTTATGGCCCCTCGAATTGTGGGCACTTTTGCATAAGCATGCGTAAGATTGCCGGGATGTGGCCGAATAAGGATTTTGCCAAAACCCGGCTCAGCAGGTTCGATGCCCAATATTTTGCGTGGCAATATGTGTGCAGGAGCCGCACTCCAAGCATGACTCCAACCATTATTAAATTTATATTTATTATCCCAAGCTTCGGTAGTCATAGTAGCACCTACCCGAATCATATTCAACCAACTGCGTTTGCTACTATCGGTTAGTAAGCTCAATGCATACTCTGTTTGGCCACAGTTGAACATTGCTTCGAGCAAGTAATTGCTACTGTAAACCCCGCATGCCATTCGTTTGGTTTTGATGAAATTGATAACGGTAGACTGTTTTTCGGGAGGCACCAAACCAAAACAAAGCGGATACATATTAGCATGTAACGAGCTATGTTCAGAACCAATGCCATCTACATACAAACCTGTTTGTGTATTGAAAAAGTGAGAATTGAAGGCTCTTTTTACAGAATCGGCTTTGGCATTAAAAAAAAGTGCATCTGTTTTTTTTCCTATAGCCATACTCATTTCAGCCATGCAGGTGAGCGACCGATAAAAAAATGCATTTACAACGGTATTGTAATCTTTAAACTCATAGGCATCAGTTTCGCCCCCTTTTACAGCACTCATATAAGATGCATTAGGCCAATCTACAATATCTTTAAGTGCAGCACCATTATAATGAATAGACTTTAAAAAATCTTTGGTTTGCTTACCCGTTCGAGTGCTTATTAAGCCATTTTCTGTTTGTAAGGCAAGCATTGTTTTGGCCTTGATATCGCTGTAATGCTTTAGTATTATATCCGTATTTCCTGTGTACCAATAATCAGCCCAAGCCATTAGCACACAGTGTGAAATCCATTCGGTAGGCCAAGTAGCATGGTAAATCAAATTTTGTAAACTGTATCTTGCTATTGCAAATTCTCTATCCACTGCATAATGTCCTAGTTGCTGAATGTAACAATCGGCTTCGTACATCATTCGTTCGCGTTCGCTATTGGCGTAATCGCCATTGAAGGTGTTAGCAATAATTGAGTATTTGCACAAATCGTAAATGGCATTTAAAGCAGTATTAGAACTTGAAAATGCGGATGCTTGTGGGTCATTAATAATATAAAGTGCCTTTTGTTCTATGGCATTAACGGTTACATTTTCTACACCGCACACCATTTCGCAAAAACGAAAAGGTATAATTTCTGGCATATGTGCCGGCATTGGTTGGCTATGTGGAAACTTGGGTAAAAATCGAGGAATTGGTAATGTATAGGTTGCTTTACCCGGTTTAATTAAAAGGGTGTATGTTCTAAAAATTACGCCACCACCGGGTTGTTGGTCTATGGAATCTCCGATACCTTTTTCGCCAATATTGATTTTCAGCGGAAGCTGTTGTTGGCTATTGTTTTTTGGAATCCACGTTAGGGTAAATTCTGCGGTAGCAAAAGCGGCACGTCCAAAATCAAAAAAGCAGTTTCCATTGTTTCGAATACTTTGCCTAACAGGCTTAATAGAATGGTATACTACCGGATGTCGGTTTTCCAATGCCCAACGGTTTTGCGTAAGTTGACTATCTATTGGCACCCATCTACTTTCTCCGGGCCATTTTTCGAGCCTTTCAAATGTACCCGTATTCAAATGCTGTGGTATACTCCATGCCGAAGCACCTCCTTTACGGTTGTAGGTTTTGACCTTCCAATAATAGCTACTGTTGGGCAATAAAGCGGCACCTGCATATACAATATGTATAGAATTATTGGAAACTACTTTGCCGGTATACCACATATCGCCTCTATTTTGTTGCAACAAGTTAGCTGATGATGCCACCATAATTTCATATGCAACCTGACTATCGCCTGATTGAGCGGAATTGACTATCCAAGAAAAGGATGGTTTTTTTTCGGTTATAACGGTAATTTCTGGATGTGACAAAAGTTGGCACAACATTCCTGTGGGTGGTGGAGATTGCGCAAATACAATAGCCTGTATCGATGATACAATTACAGTAAAAATGAATGCTTTTTTAAAAAATCGTTGCATCAATTGCTGTTTTCTGACTTGCATATATTTTAATAATATTAAAAATATTTTTATAAAAAATTATCACTTTATCAAATGGTTACCAAATAAATAAACGCCGTATTTGTATGTACCCGAAAAAATCATGTACTCGTTATGTACCGGCATACCCCATGAATTATCGCCACCAACTCCCATTTGCAAGCAATCAATATTTAAGGTTGTTGACGGATGCCGAATGAGTTCAAAATCGTGTGTGGCTTTGGATAGCATGCTTTGCGTATAAGGCCAAGCACTAGCCGAAAAGGTATTGGTGCTATCGGCTACAATAGCAATACTTTTTCCTTGATTGTTGGTAAGACTAAGCCATCTAATTTCTGTTCTGTTTCCATTTTCTTGCGGACGTACATAGGGGGTTATCCAATTATTGATTGTAGCATTAAAAATGCCAATAGCAGCCGAAGTTTTACGATCTTGGTAGTTTTCGTGTGGGCCTCTACCATACCACTGTATTTTTTGATAAGTGCTATCTAATTCAAATTGTATTCCTAGTCGGGGGATTGCAGGTAACTTTTCAGGAACACGAAATTCGATATTCATTTTCAACAATCCATTTTTGTAAATGTGGTAATGTAACATTGCCGTCATTTTGGTAGCGTTGAACATTAATTCCGTATATATATTCACTTCATTAGCAGTATCAAAACGGTAATCAAAGCTTTTAACAACATAATTGGTGGCTTCAGTTTTCCAAATATGTAGCTTTTGGTGCATACCCCATCCACGATCGTTATCGGTAAGTGCACGCCAAAAATTAAAATGCGGTTCCTTCTTAATCAATGTGTCGTTTTGTATGATGTAGCTGGCAACTAAACCTGTTTTGCGGTTAAACTTTACTAATGTATTATTCGTGGTAATGTTTAAAAAAGTGGAATCGTTTTGTATGGTTGGTTTTGAACTTGCGATGTTGTTATATGGCAACGGTCTATTTTGGCTGTTTGATAATTGAAATTGTTCCCATGCAACTACATAGCCGCTTTGCGACCAAAGGGTATTTTGTTTTTGCAGCAATTTTACAGTGAGAAACACTTCTTTGGATTTATTAAACCGAAACTGGCTTGCAAAGTTGTATCGCTTGGTTTGTAACGGTGCTACATTGATAGATGGCAATGTGCCTGTTGTGGTTAATTTGCCGTTTTCCAAAATTTCAAAAATGAAAAGATAGTCTTGTAGGTTACCAATTAGCTGATAGTTTGTTATCTCAATTGCTATTGAATCTTTATTGGTTAGGCGAAAAGCCGCAGGTTGATACACTTTTCGGAGTTCTTCGTAGTGTGGATTTTTTGTTCTATCAGAGGCAATAAGTCCATTGATCATGAAATTGCCATCGTTAGGTTTGTCGCCAAAATCGCCTCCGTACAAATGCCCCTTTTTGCCATTGGGCAAATTTTTGTAAAACGATTGATTGACCCAATCCCAAACAAAGCCGCCGGCCAATTGGGGGTATTGATAAATTACCTTCCAATAGTCCTGAAAATTGCCCAAGCTATTGCCCATTGCGTGGGCGTATTCGTTCATAATAAAAGGCTTACCACTTGGATAAGTACCATGTTGGGCTTCGTTTGAGGTTTCGCCACGCTCGCCTTTGCGCTTGGCTTTGTTTTGTACATGCTCTAAAAGCCAATACAGCGATGGGTATGTTTGACTATCCATATCGGCAGCAAGGTTCATATCGGCATACTGAATCAATCTTTTTTCCGGATCCGCTTTTTTCGTTATTTTATTCATAGCCATAAATGCATTGCCATAACCGGCTTCGTTACCTAACGACCACATGGTTACGCAAGCATACTGACGATCGCGTATAACCATACGCTCCATTCTATTGACACAAACGGCTGTCCAATCAGGACTATCGCCGGGTAAAACACGCTTGTGATAGCTAATACCATGCGACTCTACATTGGCTTCATCCATGACCATCATTCCATATTTATTACACAATTCGTACCACCTTGGATCGTTGGGATAATGTGCATTTCGCACAAAATTGATGTTGGCTTGTTTCATCAGTTGGATATCTTTTTCCATTTCGGCATAGGTAATATACCAGCCCTGATCGGGTGAAAATTCGTGCCGATTAACCCCCCTTATTTTTAGCGGCTGATTATTGAATAGGAGTACGTTACCAGCTACTTCCATTTTTCTAAATGCAATAGGCAGTTGGTAGGCTTCTAATACTTTACCTTGTTGTTTTAACTCAATCAACACTTGGTATTGCACCGGATTTTCGGTAAACCACAGCTTTACTTTTCCCAAGTTGAAAGGTTGTAAAGCGATTGGCAGAGCAAAACCTTGCTTTACAGAAGCTAGATTGATTTCTTTTGGCGACAATATAGTTTCGCCCAAACTTGATTGAACCTTTAAAGTAAGCGATAAATGGTTGGCAATTTTATCGGAAAAATTTGCCGCACTGTAATACAGGGTTAGTTTACCTTGTTGCTGATGCACGTCAACCTCTGGCTGTGCATATACATCCCACAAAGTGGTTTTGGAAACAGCCCTTAAAAAAACATCTCTAAATATGCCACTCAAACGCCAATAATCTTGATCTTCCAAATAGGAGCCATCCGAATATTTATACACTTCAACGGCTAAAACATTGACTGCGTTGAAATTAAGATAAGGGGTAATATCGAAATCAGCGGGCAAGCGCGAATCCTCCGAAAATCCAACTTTGTGACCATTCACCCAAACATATAATGCGGAACTTACGCCAGCAAAATGTAAAATTATTTGGCGGTTCGTCCAACTGGAGGGTATGGTAAACGTTCTCCGGTACGATCCTACAGGGTTTCGCTCCTTAAAAGTGGTAAATTGTTTGTTTGGCTCGCCCATAACATAAGGTGGGTTAACCGCAAATGGATAAGTGAAGTTGGTATAAATTGCTGTTCCGTAACCTTGTCGTTCCATCGTAGAAGGCACCGAAATGGTTTTCCAACCAATTGTTTTGAAATTGGGTTTAAAAAAATCCACTGGTCGTTTTTCTGGGTTGGGCGACCAACAAAAATCCCATACACCATTTAAGGAACTAAGCCATTCGTTTTGGTCGTAACTAGATTTAGCGGCTTTGGCAATGCTAGAGGAGGGCCAAACCGCCGTACGTGCAGGCAATTTATTGATGTCAAATACTTTTACATCTTCTATTTCGGTTGGCACTTGAGCGGAAACGAAATACCCAATAAAGATATATAAAAAAAATAAAACTCTTTTCATCTACTTTTATTTAAAAAATCCAACTTACTTTAAGCATGCTTGCAGTTAAGAGGTTAGGTGTTTGAAACCAAGTAATTAAATGGCTCCGTTATTTAAAGCCGCTAGCACCAATTCCCTTTTGGGATTGTCTATTTCAAAAAAATGAATCAAATGCTCCATAATTTCTAGGGTGGCAGTTTTGTAAGCTTGGCTATTACCTACTTTATAAAATCCGTGCGGTACATTTGCCAATAAAAGCACTTTAGCATAGCCTTTATTTGTTTTGATGGCTTCTGCAAAAGCTTCACTTTGTTTGTGTCCGATAGTGGCATCTGCTTTGCCATGAATTAATAAAGTAGCGGGTGGCATAACCCTAATTTGTGCAATTGCAGAAGCACGCTTTTGTTGTTCGAATTGTACAATTTGGAATTTTTCCAATGTTTCTTTGTTAGGCCAATAACCGCCTAAGTTTTGATTTACAAAATCGTATTTTCCGTAAATACCTATATATAGCTTACATGCAGCAATGTTTTGAGCCGCAATAGCAGAAAGCGGTGTGCCAGCGGAGGCTCCTGCAAATCCGACTTTTTGAAAATTGCATTTAAAGCGTTGAGCATTTTTTAGCGCATATGCATACACATCCATCACATCTTGGTAGGCTTTATCAAAATTGCCGTTTTGATTTTTACATCTATAATCTATACCAATAAATACTATTCCAAGATTATCGCACAAAGCATTGGCGCAAGCTATATTGGTAGCACCGGGCGTTTTAAACCTTGTTCCATGATCCCAACCTCCGCCATGTACAAAAAATAATACTGGAAATTGACCATCGCCATCAGGTATATTTATCAGTATTTCTATTGCAATGCTATCAACGGTTTTAACTGTTTCGCGTATGGTAGTAAAAGCTTTAACTTGGGTAATCATTAGCAGAAAAAAAGCGACTACACCCATTTTCACCTGTTTCATATTCCAATATTTTATTTCAGCATAATTTGAAGGTCTTTCATTCTTGTTTCGGGTAGCACCTTCAACGATGTTAGCTTACCATTAGTTAATGTTCCTTCCACTATTGTTTTATAGGGTGCATGCAGTTTGAATGTAACATTCCATTCCTTAGGCCACGCAGGAAACAGATACATGGTTTCGTTGTTGGTTTGCAAAAGCATTTCTTGTAAGCCAATCATTCCACTTCCACCCCAATTGTGGTCGGGCACCCAATCATGACCAGGGCCCCAAAATGTAGGAAAGCGACGGGGTGCATTTTGTAACTTTTTGATAGTCAAGCTTTTAGCTTCATTAGTTAAGCCAAGGCGGGCACAAAAAATAGCATCTTGGTGCCAACTAACAGTACCTTTTTGATTTTGATTATCGGCTCCATATTTCCAAGTATTAATGGCAATATCGAGATTGGGTTTACCAACTCCAAACAATCCCCAAGGATACACGGGATACAGCTGCGATAATTCTATATTATTGATTCTTGCATACTGCCATGCAGGGGCTATGGTAGTAAAACCGTTGCGCTCGCGGAAAGCAATATTGGGAACGCGTTTTAGAAAATCTGTAAAATATTTGCGCTTTTGCGCAGAAAGATATTCTTCGGGCATTGCCAATAATGAAGAAAGGACTTTTTGCAAGGCCGCAATTGTAGGAGTAGGATTATAGGCCATCTTGTACGTTTCGTTGGCCGAACCTGGATAAATTATCAACTTTCCTTGGCCATCTAAAGGTTGGCATCCGCGCTGCCGGGCTTGATATTGATAATGTTTATCAAAAAAAATCAAACAACTTTCAATGAGTGGCATGTACGCCTTTACGTCTTTCCCAGTATATTGCTGTTGTTCAATAATCATTTGGCAAAACTCAAGCGAAGTGTCCCAAAGATATTCGAGCCAATTATTATATTCTACTCCACGAGCGGCATTCATTGGACGTTTCCACCCCCATTCGTTGGCAGCAGGCAAACCAAATTGTTCCATCTGCTCAGTAAAAGCAGCCCCTTCATGGCCCCAATATGCTTTTGTTCGTGCTTCGGCATTACCCAAAGCACGTAAATAGAAATCAAATTGCGGTTGCATCATCTCAAAATCGCCACTTTTGAGCATCGGCCAATAAAGCAATCGTTGATTTTGTGCCGTGTGTGTGCCGCCTCCCCACGCCCTAAAATCGGGCGTAAATGTATACTTGGAATGGGTGTATACGGGGTCGTATGTAAACAATCCTCCATTAAATTTGGAAGGCCATTTACCATATGCATTACAACCTAATTGGTAGCGAAACAATTGATAGTTGCGGGCAACCTGACTCGCTTGAACCGAATCAGCACCTGTAGATTGAATGTAAATATAGCTTCGTTGCCAAAATGCCTTCCACCAATCTTCGGTTTTTGTGGCAGCGTTTGCATTATCTGTAATGGCACTTTTGCATATTTTATTTAATCCTACTATCCATTCATCCATTGTATTCACCGAATCAATATGTAGCACTACTTGTAGATGGTGCTTTTTTGCAGCTTTTATACTAGCAAACGCATAACCTTCGTAAGCACTACTGCTATATATACCGGATGTTTTTTTAATAAATTGAAGATTGTTTCCCCACAACATTCCTCCGAAAGCAAGATTTTTGAGCGGATTCCAAAGTTGGTGTTTGATAGAATCTAAGCCTTGCTGTTTGACAGTTATGTCGAACAGCGATTCATTGGAGTTGTGATGATACCATATTACATGTTGGGTTGATTGTACAATGGAATCTTTTTTAACTTTCGCCTTAATAGGTGCCCCGGAATAACCGCGGCTAGTTTTCATTTCATCGTCATTTGTCCATTCATGGTCGGTAATGCGCCATGTTTCGTATGCGGCTTCTGCACGTACAGGATGTTGTGCATTTAATTCAAAATGAATCACCGGCTTAAACACATCTACCCATATTTTTAAAGATACCGGATTGCTTTTATCTGCATTGCCTTTTATAATAATATACCCTTTGTTCAACGCTAATGTTTGTTGAAAAGAGGTATCCAAAAATGGATTGGGGAATATTTTGAGGCGAATCCGTCCAAGTTTTAACAACGCATTGTTTTCATCAAAAGCGCCACTTCGCGATAAGTAACAAAAAACGTCCCCTTTTTCTACCCACACATTACAACCAATATCGCCCCCTCCAACAGGCATCGATTCAGATGAATTTTGGCTCGGTGTAGTCCAAACTACATTGTACTGACTCAAATCATTGATTTGACCATATACGATGTTTGTACAACATAGAAAACAAATGAGTAAAAACGATATAGGTTTCATGACAAAAAGGGCCTTTTCATTGTTTAAAAAACATCCAACTGCTTAACTGTTTTTGCTGCAATTGTTAAGCGAATTGCATTGGTAGTTGTAGAAGCGATCTCTTTCGCGCAAATCATTCCATATATTTTATCCTTATATACAGTTATCCATTTACCATTTGCATCTTTCACTTGAAATTCAAAGGGCTTGCCCTGACTTCTTAAATAACCGGGGTTATCGATTGTACATTCAAATCGGCCAATTGTCGTATGATTACCTAAATCAATTTCAACGATTGTATTGCCTAAAGCATCTTTGGTTACAACCTGCTTTTTTCCCACTGTTAACGAACCAATAGATGGCTTAGATAGCGCTATTTCTTCAACCGATTGGTCAAATTCTAGTTGTACAATGGTATTTAACGGATCGGGAGTTCCGGTAAGCAACCAACCGTCGGGCAGGGTTGACACTTTGATGTTACCCGTAATGGCCGTTGCTCGCAACAATTTGCGAGGAATGGTCGTTAGCTTTACCCCACTTTGTGGCCAATTGAGTGTATGCACATACACAATATTGCCTTTAAAAACACTGTTGTTCCAAGGCCCTGCTTTGCAACCTTCTAACGTATAACCATACTTCTTTATCCAATTAGCGGTCGTTTTACCGGCTATTGGTTGCGCATCGAGCATCGGCGGCAATTGAAAGAGGTAATTGTAATCGGCCAATGCCACTTCTACCAATGTACGAATCCGTTGTTTTTCGGTAGTCATATTCACAACATCGGCTCTGCGCGATTCAGGAGTAACTTTGAGGGATTGCACTTTACCGTTGCGATACACGCATTCAATAGTGGTATTGTAAGCTGCGCGAAGTTTAAAATGTGCATCCCAATCTTCGGGCCAAGCAGGCATTAGGAAAATCTTTTTTCCATCGCTTTGCAAAAGCATGCTTTGAAGCGTATTTACAGAATTGGCTCCATGGTCGTTATCGGGCGTACCATCCATTTTACACTCCCAAAATGCCGGGAATCGAGCACGAGG
>Ga0114938_1002921_pt1 | contig 10406 bp, 8 predicted proteins | sample AshMeaBigSpring_FD_88675 | JGI IMG/M metagenome (GOLD analysis project Ga0114938, IMG submission 88675) | Groundwater microbial communities from Big Spring, Nevada to study Microbial Dark Matter (Phase II) - Ash Meadows Big Spring | ecosystem: Environmental > Aquatic > Deep subsurface >...
GGCAAGGGCGGGGCTCAGTGGCAGGGGCAACGGGCATGATGCCGCCGCCCCTGGCATGGGCCGGCCCCTACCGCTCCGCTCGCGGGGTTAAGCGCCTGGCGCCTTTCCTGCTGCCGTTGTCTCGGAGCCTTCCCGCCTCAACTTCTTCAGGGGTAGCCAGACAAGCCCCCCGCGTCGGGGTCCCGGGCTGGCGATTGTCCTGGTCCTTGGGGAGGCGGTTCAAATGGCATGCAGAATCGAAGGTCTGATCCGGCGCGAGATCCCGTTGCTCGACGAGGGGGCGAGTGTCCAGGAAGGGGCCAAACTGATGGCGGACCGCAACGTCGGCTCCCTGGTCGTCACTCGACGGGGTCAGGTGGCCGGACTCTTCACCGAGCGCGACCTGGCGCGGCGTGTGATCGGGCGCGGGCTAAGGCCGGAGGACGTGTCCCTGGGGGATGTTTGCAGCCAGACCCTAGTCACCATCGAGCACGACGCCACCTGCGTCAAGGCCGTGGCCAAGATGGAGGCGCACGGATGCCGCCGCCTGGTGGCCTATCGCGGCGGCGACTACCTGGGACTGGTCAAGCTGGAGGACATGGCCCATGCCTTGGCCGAGCAGGGGCGCAAAGGCAAGGACTGGCTGCTCAACGCCATCGGCATGGCCACCATCGGCGCCGCGGTGGGGGTCATTATCCTGCTCCTGTCCCAGCTTCCGAGCATGTTGAACCTGGCCAACCGGGTCTCATCGCCCTGATGGCCGTCGCATTCCCCCCACTCTGATCGAGGGGGCGAGGGAGACTCGGGGCGCGCTACTTGCGTCTTTCAGCGTCATCCAAGAGCAGCCGTTCCAGGATGCCGCGGTAGATCGCGGACAGACGCTCCAAGTCCTCCACGGCGACGCACTCGTTGGTCTGGTGGATGGTCGCATTCAGCGGCCCAAGCTCCAGGACCTGGCCGCCGAGGGTGGCAATGAAGCGACCATCCGAGGTGCCGCCGCTGGTGGAGAGCTCTGCCTGCTCCCCGGTGACCGCGGCGATGGCTGCGCGGGCGGCCTCGACCAGCTCGCCCGCGGGGGTCAGGAAGGGGTGGCCGGAGAGGCGCCAAGTTAGCTCGTAGGCGAAGTCGCCCTCGTCGAGCATGGCCTCCACCCGCCGCCGGATCTCCCCCTCCGTCAGCCCGCTCCCGAAACGCAGGTTGAACTGGGCCGTCAGGCGCCCGGGTATCACATTCTCGGCCCCGGTCCCGACATTGAGATTGGCGACCTGGAAGCTGGTGGGGGGGAAGTGGGCGTTGCCCTGGTCCCACTCCTCGGCCACCAGGCGGGCCAGCACCGGGGCGAAGGCGTGCAGCGGGTTCTTGGCCAGGTGCGGGTAGGCGACGTGACCCTGGCGCCCGATCACTGTGAGAAATCCGTTGATGCTCCCCCGCCGGCCGTTCTTGATGGTGTCGCCCAGCCGCTCCCGGCAGGAAGGCTCCCCCACCAGGCAGTACGCCATCGCCTCGCCGCGGGCCTTGAGGGCCTCCACCACCTTGACGGTCCCGTCCGTGGCAATGCCCTCCTCGTCGCTGGTGATGAGAAAGGCGATGGAGCCTCGGTGGTCCGGGTGCTCCTGGACGAACCCCTCCGCAGCCGTCACCATGGCCGCGATCGACCCCTTCATGTCCGCGGCCCCGCGCCCGTAGAGCATGCCGTCGCGGACCTCGGGGACGAAGGGGTCCGATTGCCAGTCCGCCAGTGGTCCGGGTGGGACCACGTCCGTGTGCCCGGCGAAGCAGAACAGGGGGGAGGCGCTGCCGCGCCTGGCCCACAGGTTGGTCACACCGTTGGACGGCATGGGCTCCAGGTGGAAGCCCAGGGCCGCCAGCCGCAACCCCAGCAGGGTCTGGCAGCCCGCGTCGTGGGGGGTCACCGAGGGGCGGGCGATCAGGTCACGCGCCAGGTCCAGGGCGGGGGTGGGCGATTCGGTCATGGGCCGAGGATCTCCTGATACAGGGGCTCGCTGAATCCCAGGTGGCGGCTGCGGCCGGTATCCAGCACCGGGCGGCGAATGAGGGAGGGCGAGGCGAGCATGAGGGCGACGGCCGTGGCCTGGTCGCCATCCGCGAGCAGGCGCTCGCGCACCTCTGCGGGGACCTTGCGCCAGGTGGTCCCCTGGCGGTTGATCAGTGCCTCCCAGCCCAGCTCCGCCAGCCAGGCATGCAGCAACGGCTCGGGGAGGCCGTCGCGCCTGAAGTCGTGGAAGCGGTGCTCGATCCCGTGCGCGTTGAGCCAGGCGCGGGCCATCCTGACCTGGTCGCAGTTGGGGATGCCGTAGAGGGTGAGCATGCGGCGGGTCTGGGCGGCTTTGTGGTCGGGTGGTCCCGCCGATCGGCCGGGTCCAACCGGCCTTGTCACGGGCCAGGGCAGTATAACCCCGCGGAAGAGATCCGGCTGGATGGCTCCCCGAGGCCTCACGGCCGAGCTCGGCCGCGAGGCTGCGCGTGCGCTTCAATCTGCCCCACCTGGGCCGAAGTGCTGGACCAGGTCGTTGAGGAAGCGCCGGCCCAGCTCGGTGGGGCGTACCAGATCGCCATCCACGGCAAGCAGCCCTCGGGCACTTGCTGCCTCGATGGGTCCCGCGAGGCACGCGAAGGGCAGCCCGGTGCGCCCCTCGAACAGCTCCACATCGAATCCGTCGTTGAGGCGCAGGGCGAACAGGGCAAACTCGAGCATCAGCTCGTCGGGGCCCAGGGACCTGCGGCTGCTGACAAAGCGCGTGTCTCCAGCCGCGGCGAGATAGGCCTCGGGATGCCGGCGCTTGGCGATACGCTCGACCCGCCCGGTGGCGGGGTCCGTAACCTTGGCGTGGGCCCCGGCCCCGATCCCCAAATAATCGCCGAAGGTCCAGTAGCTCAGATTGTGGCGACAGCGCCGCCCGGGGCGGGCGTAGGCAGAGACCTCGTATTGCGCGTAGCCCGCCCTCGCCAGCCGCTCCACCCCCTGATCCTGCATGTCCGCCGCCAGGTCGTCGTCCGGGAGGGGTGGGGGCGAGCGGTGGAAAGGGGTGTTGGGCTCCAGGGTGAGCTGGTAGTAGGAGATGTGCTCCGGCCCCAGGGCGATGACGGCATCGAGGTCCGCCGCCGCCTCCGCCAGGTCCTGTCCCGGGAGGGCGTACATCAGGTCCAGGTTGATGTTGTCGAACCCGGCGGTCCGGGCCAGGTGCAGGGCGGCCCTGGCCTGGCCCGGGTCGTGGATGCGCCCGAGGGCCTTGAGCCGATCGGCCTCAAGGCTCTGCACCCCGATGGAGAGCCGGTCGATGCCCGCGGCCCTGTAGGCCGCGAAGTTGGCGGCATCGGCGGTCCCGGGGTTGGCCTCCAGGGTGACCTCTGCCCCCGGGGCGAGGTCCGCGAGGGTGCGCACCCCGTCCAGCAGCCGGGCAATGGCCCGGCCGGAGAAGAGGCTTGGGGTCCCGCCGCCGATGAAGATCGAGACCGGGGGACGGTCAGCGGCCGGACCCCTCAGGTCCTGGGCCAGATCCGCCAGCAGGGCGGCGACATAGGCGTCCTCTGGCAGCTCGCCGTCTGCGGCGTGGGAGTTGAAGTCGCAATAGGGGCACTTGCGCCGGCACCAGGGGAGGTGGATGTAGAGGGCCAGGGGCGGGACCGCGCCCGCGGACCGGAGATGGGACACCTAGACTGCGGGCTCCAGCCGGGCATAGGCCAGGACCAGCCATTTCGGCCCGACCTCGGCGAAATTGACCTGGACCCGGGCCGCGGCCCCCTGGCCCTCGCTATGCAGGATCACCCCCTCGCCGAACTTTGGGTGGGTCACCCGCTGGCCCAGGTGGAAGCCGTCCCCCGGCACCCCCTGGGGCTGGGGACCAGGTCCGGCGGCGAAGGCCCCTCGGCCGACCGAAGCGGCCGGGCGCGACACCCCTCGCGCGCGCACCTCCTCGACGAGCTCCGCCGGGATCTCGCGCAGGAAGCGCGAGGGCCAGGTCCGATTCTCCATGCCGTGCAGGCGTCGGCTCTCGGCGTGGGTCAGGTAGAGCTGCTGCATGGCCCTCGTGATCCCGACGTAGCACAGGCGCCGCTCCTCCTCCAGGCGATCCGGGTCCTCCAGCGACATGCTGTGGGGGAAGAGCCCCTCCTCCAGACCCGCGAGAAAGACCAGGGGAAACTCCAGCCCCTTGGCGCTGTGCAAGGTCATGAGCTGGACGGCATCCTGGAGCTGGTCCGCCTGGGTCTCCCCGGCCTCCAGGGCGGCATGGGCCAGGAAGGCCGCGAGAAGGTTGGCCGGCTCTGCCTCAGCTGCCGGACCATCCGCGACCTCCTCCTCAGACGACGCATCGGCCAGATCGAGATCGACGCCCTCCTGGCGGAAGCGGCGAACCGTCTCCACCAACTGCTCCAGGTTCTCGATCCGGTCGGCCCCCTTGCCGTCCTTGGACCGCCGGAAGTGCTCCGCCAGGCCACTGGCCTCGATCAGGCCGGCGGTCAGCTCCGGCAGATCCATGCCATCCCCCGGTTTCGGCTGGCCGCGGATCAGGTCCAGGAAACCCCGCAGGGCCCCCGCCGCCCGGGCGGAGAGCCCGCCCGAGCCGATCAGGGCCTCCGCCGCCTGCCACAGCGAGGTGCGGGCCCCCCGTGCCTGGTCGCGAAGCAGCTCCAGGGTACGGTCGCCGATGCCCCTGGGCGGGGTATTGACCACCCGCTCGAACGCGGCGTCGTCGTCGCGATTGGCCACCAGGCGCAGATAGGCGAGGGCGTCGCGGATCTCGGCCCGCTCGAAGAAGCGCAGGCCACCGTAGACGCGATAGGGGACCTCGGCCTGGATCAGCGCCTCCTCGAAGAGTCGGGACTGGGCCGTGGTGCGGTACAGGATGGCGCAGTCGCCGCGCCGGCAGCCCAGGTCCTGGACCTGGTGGCGAATGCGCTCGATGACGAAGCGGGCCTCGTCCACCTCGTTGAAGGCGGCGTAGCGCCGGATCGGCTCCCCGGCCGCGTCCTCGGTCCACAGGTTTTTCCCCAGCCGGGTCGGATTGTTGGCGATCAGGGCATTGGCGGCGTTCAGGATGTTGCTGGTGGAGCGATAGTTCTGCTCCAGGCGCAGCAGCCGGGTGCCGGGGTAATCGCGCTGGAAGGATTGGATGTTCTCCACCCGGGCCCCGCGCCAGCCGTAGATGGATTGGTCGTCGTCGCCCACCAGGAAGAGGTTGTCGTTGCCACCGGCCAGGAGCCGCAGCCAGGCGTATTGGATGGCATTGGTGTCCTGGAACTCGTCCACCAGGATGTGGCGGAAGCGCGCCCGATAGTGGTGCAGGATGTCCGGACGGTCGCGCAGCAGCTCGTGGGTGCGCAGCAGCAGATCCGCGAAGTCCAGCATGCCGCCGCGGGCGCAGGCCGCCTCATACTCGCGGTAGACGTCGAGGAGCTTGCGCCCGTAATAGTCGGCCCCGTCCTCCAGGTGCTGGGGGCGCAGCCCCTCGTCCTTGTGCCGGTTGATGTAGCCTTGAATCTGGCGCGGCGGGAACCTGGCCTCGTCCAGCTCCAGGGCCTTGAGGCAGCGCTTGACCAGGCGCAACTGGTCGTCGGAGTCGATGATCTGGAACTCCCGGGGCAGCCCGGCGTCCTGCCAATGGGCGCGCAGGAATCGGTGGGCCAGGCCATGGAAGGTCCCGACCCACATGCCGCCGATGGGCGTCTGGAGCATCTCCTCGATGCGTCCCCGCATCTCCCGGGCGGCCTTGTTGGTGAAGGTCACCGCCAACAGGGCCCAGGGTGCAACCCCCTCGACCTGGATCAACCAGGCGATGCGGTGGACCAGGACGCGGGTCTTGCCGCTCCCTGCACCGGCAAGGACCAGGAGGTTCCCCGGCGGGGCCGTCACCGCCTCGCGCTGGGCATCGTTGAGTCGGTCCAGGATCTGGGATACGTCGTCGTTCACCGGGGCATTCTAAACCCGGTCGCGCCTGGGCCATAGGCGCCGCACCGGACAACGCCCCCACCATTGCCTTATGCGTCGCGAGAAACCCCCCGATGACCGCCAAGTGGCGACGGACTTCGACCTCGGGCCTATTGTCCTCTGTGGGCAAAGGCGCCCCTACATGTAGAATCCGCTGGAACTCAGCCGCAGCCCAGGGGGCCAGAATAGTGACCGAGCTTCAGAACGACCGCCTCCTGCGCGCCTTGCTGCGCCAGCCCGTGGACAGAACCCCCGTGTGGATGATGCGCCAGGCGGGGCGCTATCTGCCGGAGTACCGCGCCACCCGGGCCCGCGCCGGGTCCTTCATGGACCTGTGTCGCAACCCGGAGCTGGCCTGCGAGGTCACACTCCAGCCCCTGGATCGCTTCCCCCTGGATGCCGCTATCCTGTTCTCCGACATCCTGACGGTCCCGGACGCCATGGGCCTGGGGCTGTACTTCACCGAGGGTGAGGGCCCGCACTTCGAGCGCCCGGTGCGTACCAACGCCGACGTCGAGCGCCTGCCGGTTCCGGACCCGGAGGTCGAGCTGCGCTATGTCCTGGACGCCGTGTCAACCATCCGCGCCGCCTTGGCCGGTCGTGTCCCGCTGATCGGCTTTGCGGGTAGCCCCTGGACCCTCGCGACCTACATGATCGAGGGGGCGGGAACCAAGAGCTTCGCCCATGCCAAGGCCATGCTGTTCGACCAACCGGATCTGCTTCACGCCCTGCTGGGCAAGGTCGCCGAGGCAGTGACCGCCTACCTCAATGCCCAGGTGGCCCGCGGCGCCCAGGCGCTGATGATCTTCGACACCTGGGGCGGCGCGCTCGACCCACGGGCCTACGCCGAGTTTTCCCTCGCCTATATGACGCGCATCGTCGCCGGCCTGACGCGTGAGGCCGAGGGTCGCCGGGTCCCGGTGATCCTCTTCACCAAGGGCGGCAGCAACTGGCTCGGGGCCATGGCGGAGAGCGGCTGCGACGCCCTGGGGGTAGACTGGACCCTGGACCTGGCCGATGCGCGCCGGCAGGTGGCGGACCGCGTGGCGCTGCAGGGCAACCTGGACCCTTGCTGCCTCTACGCCTCCCCAGAGCGCATCCGGGCCGAGGTTGGCCGTGTCCTGGCGAGCTATGGCCGCGGCCCTGGTCATGTCTTCAACCTCGGCCATGGGATCCACCCGGATGTGAGCCCCGAGCACGCCGCGGCCCTGGTGACGGCGGTGCATGAGCTAAGCCCGCCCTATCATGGCGACGACCCGCCCATCTAGGGTCATGGGGATCAAGGCGTCCAGGCCCTGATATGCTCGGGTCTCCCTAAGACCGGCGTCGACAAGCCCGCTCCGGGCACCCAGGCGTGCAGAGATCCAAAGCCGCAACGGAGAATCTAACGTGCCAGCCACGAGCCCTGAGCTGCTGCCCCTCTTCGGCGGGGGAGGAGGCCCCCACGGCGGGTCCCTGCCCCAGATCGAGGTCGTTACTGGCCCCTCCGGGCCTGCCAGGCAGCCCGAGCCGGAGCTTCCCTGGTACCAGGCCTGGCGTCTGCGCATCTTCGCGCTGGTATTCCTGGCCGTCTTGTTGCCGGGGGCGGCATGGGACTTCCTGCGCCCGGCCCAGTACCGGGCGGTGGCCACCGTCCTCACCGTGGCACCCACAGGGGTGGGCAAGGGCCTTGCGGGGGAGACCCTGGATCAGCAGCACATCGCTGTCCAGGACCGCGTGCTGCTCGGACAGGACCTGCTCGAAGACACCCTGGCCCGCGTCCGCCAAGAGGTCGATCTGGGCGCGCTGGGCCCCGACACGCTCAGACCAATCCTGGCGGTCATCCCCCAGCCGGACACCAACCTGGTGGAGCTAAGCGCCACGGGCGAGAGACCGAAGCAGCTTTCGGCGATCGTCAACGCCTGGATCGCGTCCTACCAGGCGATGCGCCAGCGCCAGGTGGCCAATGATGTGGACCAGGCATTGACGAAGCTCAACGATGAGTATGCCCGCCTGGGGAGGACCCTGGAGACCAAGCGTGCGGCCCTCGATCGTTTCCGCGACGACAACGACATCGTCACCATGGAGCGGGACGGCAACACCGCGCTCGCACGTCTGAAGTCCCTCACCGACGAGCTCAACAAGGTCCGCGAGGAGCAGGTCGAGGCGGAGGCCCGGTTGGCCGCGCTCAACAGCGCCATCGCCAAGGGGGAGCCGGTGGTACCAGACGCAGAGCAGGGCAGCCTCGCGGAGCTGGAGAAAGAGGCGGCGCGGCTGCGCGCCATGCTCACCGAGCTGAAGAAGCGCTACACGCCCGTGTTCATTGAGAACGAGCCCAACGCCAGGGTCATTCCAGCCCAGTTGGAGGAGATCGAGGCCAAGATCGCCGAGAAACTCGCCAATGGGCGGCGGGTGGTCCAGGTCAAGGCGGAGCAGGAGGTCGCCCAGGCCCGCTCCCGCGTCCGGGCACTCGATGAGCAGCTGCGGGAGGACAAGGGGGCCGCGGCCGAGTTCACCCGGCGCTTCGGCCAGTACGAGGCCATGAAGACCGATCTCGAGGCCTTGGAGACGCGCTATCGCGAGACCGAGGGCCGGCTGGTGGAGATCCAGGCCAAGGGCCAGGAGCAGTATCCCCAGGTGGATCTGATCGAGCCGGCACACCCCCCGGCGGTGCCCTTCGAGCCGGACTATTGGGGGGACCTGCTGTGGGTCCTGATCGGTGCCGGAGGTGCCGCCCTGGCCTCTGTCCTGCTGCTGGAATTCCTGGCCCCACGCCCGCGCGATGAGCCCGAGCCGGTCCCGGTCACCGGGGTGCGCATCTTCGCCGGGACCCCGCCTGAGGTGGCTCAGCCAGGCCTCCCTGCGTCCGCCGATGGAGGGCCGGCCCTGCCGGGCGGCGCCGCCACCCTGGGCCTGGCCGCGCCCCAGGCCGGCCTGCTCCCCGGGGCACTGCCGAGGGAGCTCCTGGTCGCCGAGGTGGCGGCCCTCTGGGCTTTGGCCACGCCGGTCCAGCGCCAGTTGATCGCCCTGCTCCTCGCGGGCCTGACCCTGGAGGAGTGCGCCAGTATTGGCGAGGCGGATCTCGACCTGGCCGCCGGCACCGTGCGGGTCCGCGGACCCAGCCCAAGGTCCCTGGGGCTGGCCCCTGGGGTGAGCGAGCTGTTTGCCGCGCACCAGCCCCTGCCACTGTGGCGGGACAGCGGGGTGGACGAGCCCGCCGCACGCCTTGGACTCATCGCCAGCGACAGCGGGCTGGCCCACCCCCACGAGATCAATGCCGCCGCGTTGCGCCACACCTACATCGCCTTCCTGGTCCGACAGGGCGGACGTCTGAGCCAGATCGAGCACCTGGTCGGCCCGGTGCCCACGGCCGACCTCCTGCGCTATGCCCAGCTTTCCCCGGCCGGCCCGGCACGGCCCCAGGGGGAGCTGCGCCTGGCCTACCCCCTGCCGGTGGCGGATGGCGGGACTGCCTACGACGAAAGTCGCGCGTAGCACGCTCCACATCGCCCTCTCCCCCCTGGAAAGGGCCGGGGCGAGGGTCCGACCCATGGCCGGGGCGGGCTTTGCCGCAGCCTTGTGGTTTCAAGGATAATCCCGGCGTCCCAAGGCAACCGACTGGAGCAGACCATGGTGATCGATCGCAGCGACTGGTTCTCGGAGGTCCTAACGCCGAAGGGCTGCGCCTTCTCCCTGCGCACCACCGCCAAGCTGCATGAGGAGCAGAGCCCCTATCAGCGGATCGAGATCTACGCGACCGAGACCTTCGGCAACCTGATGGTGATCGACGGGTCCATCATGCTGACGTCCAGGGACAACTTCTTCTACCACGAGATGATGTCCCACCCGGCCCTGTTTACCCATCCGGCCCCGCGGCGCATCTGCATCATCGGCGGCGGCGACTGCGGGACCCTCCAGGAGGTGCTCAAGCACCCGGAGGTCGAGCAGTTGACCCAGGTGGACATAGACGAGCGAGTCACGCGGCTGGCAGAGCAGTACTTCCCCGAACTGACCGCGAGCAACGCCGATCCCAGGGCCAGGCTGCTGTTCGACGACGGTATCGCCTGGCTGGCCAAGGCCGAGCCAGGTACCCTGGACCTCATCATCGTGGACAGCACGGACCCCGTCGGTCCGGCGGTGGGGCTCTTCACCCAGGGATTCTTCGAGAGCTGCCTGCGCGCCCTGGGTCCAGGCGGCATGGTGATCCAGCAGAGCGAGTCGCCGCTGCTGCACATGGACATCCTGCGCCAGATGTACACGGACATGGGCGGGGCCGGCTTCGCGGATATCAAGACCCTATTCTTTCCCCAGGCCGTGTATCCCTCTGGCTGGTGGAGCGCCACTATGGCGCGCAAGGGCGAGGCCATCGCCGGCTTCCGCGAGGAGGCGGTGGCGCGGCGCCCCTTCGCCACCCGTTACTACAATGCCGAAATCCACCGCGCCGCCCTGGCACAGCCGGAGTTCTTCCGGCACGAGATCGGCACGGCGGGCTGATTCCAAC
>Ga0114938_1002922_pt1 | contig 10403 bp, 6 predicted proteins | sample AshMeaBigSpring_FD_88675 | JGI IMG/M metagenome (GOLD analysis project Ga0114938, IMG submission 88675) | Groundwater microbial communities from Big Spring, Nevada to study Microbial Dark Matter (Phase II) - Ash Meadows Big Spring | ecosystem: Environmental > Aquatic > Deep subsurface >...
GCCAATAATATTGTACGCAACACTGTCTATCACTATTTCGGATTGCAGATTGCCCAAACTATCTTTCCAACTCAGTTTATTGCCGGCAGGTCCCATGCCGCCACGTTTATTGAGCCACACCATGAAGGCACAGTAATTGGCTAACTGTTGCTCTTTTTTTTGAAAATAAATATCGAAGGAAGTATTGTACACACAGTTGCCTGCTTGCGGAACTGTTACCTGAACATACGATTGCAGGCGAACGATTTTGTCATAAGGTCGTTCAAGGTCTAGTCGAATTTTTGGATAGGGCAAACACCCCCCACCGGTATTGAAACAGCTAATACGCATGTAGGCAAAAGGATTGGCTTTTGTGGGTTCGTTGGCGTAAACGCGCTGCCATCCTGTAGGAGCTTTGGCGCGACCGCTGATATTTTGACAAAAAGAGGCTGTTACTGAAGATTGGGGCATTTTGTACGTCCAAAATTGGCGTTCTGCCCCTTCATTTTTGTGTGGATTTCCCCAATCGTCGTAGGAAAAATAGTCGAACTGTGCTTCTAATCCCTTTTGTACGCTACATCCAATTGCAACACAAGCAATACAGCATACTATAAAAGCAAATCGATACATGCAAATCGTTTATCAACTATTAAAAAAATGGGGTAAATTAAGTTTTCGAAAATAGGCTGCTTTTGTGGATTTGATTGGATGCTTTTGTAAACATACACCTACCCAAATGTTAACCGAACACACAAATGAATAACATAAACTCGTTTTTAAATTGAGTCCACACAAACGCACAAAAAATTATAATAATGCGTTTATTGAAATAAGCTCGTTTCAAATAAACAGCCTCGGTCTGCACAAATTGTCCCTTTTTCCTGCGTTAGTGATTGAAGCGGTTACCCCACAGCCGACATCCTGAAAGGTGGCGGCGAGGAGTAAAAGCGAAAAGCACGACCCGTAAGGGGAACGCCCTAACATCGCTTAATATCGTTATTGTTTGTTTATAAAATGGTGTTGTAATGTAAAACATGTGTTTTCAAAAGAAGAAAACTTGTAGTTTGCACGCTCATTTAAAAACATCGCTTGTTATGTGTATGGAAAGATTTTTTTTTAAAAGTCGTATAGCATGGCTGATAATGCTGTTAAGTATTAGTTACCAATGGGTAGCTGCTCAAAACAGTCCTGTTCGTGAACGACTATTATTAGATAACGGCTGGCGCTTTTATTTAGGCGACATTACCCCTCCGGTTATTAAAGGCCATAATGAATCTTATAACAATGCTAAAGCAGGTAAAGCTTGGGGAGCTGCGGCACCAGAATACAACGACAATCAATGGCGTTTACTCAATTTACCACATGATTGGGCGGTAGAACAAGGTTTTGACTCTACCGAAAACTTATCCCAAGGCTACCGCAAGCGTGGCATTGGATGGTATAGAAGACATTTTAAACTTTCCCCTGCCGATAAAGGCAAACATTTAGAACTACAGTTTGATGGTATTGCCACGTATTGTTCAGTATGGTTTAATGGTAACCTTGTACACAGAAACTGGTGCGGCTATACTTCTTTTTATATAGACATTACCTCAATGGCTAAGTTTGGCGAAGAAACAAACAGTATTGCCATAAGAGTAGATGCGAATGCCATGGAAGGATGGTGGTACGAAGGAGCTGGTATGTACCGACACACTTGGCTATTAAAGCGCAATCCGGTGCACATTACTACCAATGGCGTATTTGCGCACCCCGTAAAACTGCAACCACAAAAATGGCAAATACCGGTAAGCGTAGCCTTGCAAAACATTGGTCAATTACCACAAAACGTTAAGGTAACCACTGCCTTATACTCCCCGAAAAACGAACTTGTGACCTCTGCAACCACACAAGCTACGGTAGCTAGCCTCGACAAACAAACGGCACAACTTAACTTATTGGTTAACAATCCTTTGCTTTGGAGCATCCATCAACCTACTTTGTACAAAGTAGTAACTACCGTTGAAAATGGCAGCCAAAAAATAGATACCCTTGTTACCAAATGTGGCTTTAGAACCACGCGCTTTACGGCCGATTCCGGTTTTTTCCTAAACGACGAGCCCGTAAAATTGCAAGGCGTATGTAACCACCAAGACCACGCAGGCGTAGGTGTTGCTGTGCCCGATGCATTATGGGCTTTTAGGCTTAAAAAACTAAAGGAAATGGGCGTAAATGCCTATCGTTGCTCGCACAATCCACCGGCAGCCGAATTTTTGGAAGCCTGTGATAGTTTGGGTATTATGGTGATGGATGAAAATAGAAACTTTAATGTATCGCCAGAATATGTACAGCAATTGGAATGGATGGTGCTGCGCGACCGCAACCACCCTAGTATTATTTTATGGTCGGTTTTTAACGAAGAACCGATGCAAGGAACTGAACAGGGCTACGAAATGGTACGCAGAATGAGTGCTATTGTAAAAAAACTAGACACCACCCGGCCTATTACTGCGGCCATGAATGGGGGATTGTTTTCGCCCATCAATGTCTCCAAAGCAGTAGATGTAGTAGGCTTTAATTATCAAATAGGCAGCTACGATAGATTTCATAAAGAAAATCCTACGCTCAAACTCACAAGTTCCGAGGATGTTTCGGCCTTCCAAGTAAGGGGAGAATATGTGAACAACCCTGCCAAGCACATCCTCAATTCGTACGATACAGAACGTGCCCCTTGGGGTAGTACCCATCGTGTGGGATGGAAAGCCATTGCCGAACGCCCCTATTTGGCAGGCGGATTTGTGTGGACGGGCTTTGATTATCGTGGAGAACCAACGCCTTACAAATGGCCATCGGCAGGTTCATTTTTTGGCATCATGGATTTGTGTGGCTTCCCGAAAATGGCTTTTTGGTTGCATCAGGCGCAGTGGTTGCACAACCAACCGGTATTGCAATTGGTGCCACATTGGAATTGGCCTACAGACTCTATTGGCAAAAACATCAAGGTGATGGCGCTGTCTAATGTCGATAGCGTAACGCTTTGGCTCAATGGCAAACTCATTGGCGGCCAAAAAGTAGATAAATACGAAATGAACACTTGGCAAGTACCTTACAAACCGGGTAAACTAGAGGCAATTGGATATAAACTAGGCAAACAAATAGCAAAATACCAAGTAAGCACCACTGGTAACCCCGTAGCTGTACAGTTGGTTGCGGATAGACCGAATGTAGCAGGTGATGGTGAAGATGCAATGCCGGTAACAGTGAAGGTGGTAGATGCACAAGGACGTGAGGTACCTACCGCTAACCATTCAGTTGTTTTTGAAATTAGCAATAACGCCAACATTATTGGCCTTGGCAATGGCGACCCCAATAGCCATGAACCCGAAAAAGGAAATCAACGCAGCTTGTTCAATGGATTGGCGCAAGTAATTATTCAAACCAAACCGAATACCGATGGCGAAGTAGTATTGAAAGCCAATGTTGCAGGTTTGCAAAGTGCCACCCTCCGTTTGCCAATTCGCAAAAGTGAAAGCCGACCAAGCGTACCTGTGGTTTTCTCTCCGATGTTTTTGAGCCAATGGCGCATTAGTCCGTTCAGTAATGCTAAGCCCAATGCCACAGTAACCATATCGGACAATGATATGAACAGTTGGTTGCCTGCTAAAACAGCAGAATTGGTGACTTTCAACGATGGTAACTATGCATTATTCAATACAAAATTTACACTATCTAATTATGCGGCAAATACAAAAGGGAAAATTGTGGCCAAGAAAATTACTGGCAAAGCTGAGTTTTGGCTCAACAATCAATTGATTGGTACCAAAAACACAGCCCAACCGGCAGATATCGTATTGCCTTTTACCGCCAACAATGGCAACTACACATTGACCATTTTAATTGAAGGCGAAATGGGCAAAAAAGCAGGTTTGGGAGGTACCGTAGCGGTGCATACACAAACAGATTAAACCAATAATGGCGAGGGTTTTTGCATCAACTAAACCTTAGCAATTCGAATTACTACTTTAATAAATTTAAAAACGGCTACATAATAGCCGTTTTTTTATGTTGGGCCATAAGCGAGTACTACTATTTGGCTGCATGGGCGTTGGCACCATTCATCTTTGGGAAGCCTTTTGTGGCATAAAGCATTACTGATTGAATATCAAGTACCAATCAGTAATGCTTTAAATTTACAACTTAAAATATCAAAAATTTAGCACGAAATAACAATATCAGTAGCAAAGTATATATTCAAAAACGATTGTAGAGATAAGTCATAAAATATTAAAATATCTCCCCCATTACATGTAATAATTCGTATAACTTTGTATTATATGCCCACACAAGTAATACTCAAACGGCTGACGAAAAAAGATGGAAAAAATATCAATTGACTTTCAACCAAATTAACCCAACATTCATGTTTATTTAATTATCATTTTTAAAATAACAATAGTCAGGAACTCAAACAGAATCTACTCCTTTTATTGCCAATAGCTTAACTAATTCAATACTTATTAAACCATAAAGAACACTAATAGACAAGAAAAGAGGCTGTATAGCAGCCAATGTATGGATTTCGTTGAAAAGAATAATTTTTACAAAACAGAATAAAAAATGAGCGTACTTAGATACCAATTATTTCCGAGGTCATTTGGGATAAACGAACAAGTTGAAAAAGTAATTAAATGTTTTGAAAAAAAATTTAATTTGATTGATTCTACCAAGTTTGATTATTCAAGTAATGAAGTTTTGGAAATAGTTAGAGATGATTTAGAAATAATTGGTTTTAAGATCGAAAAAAGTAAAAAGAAAGAAGATAAAATTCGTGTTCCAGTTTTATTTGGTTTGAATAATAGGATTGACAAATATTTTGATGCTGATGGAATCAGTGCAGATTTATCAATTGTACTTGAAGTTGAAGCGGGACGCGCTTTTAGAAATAATCAATTTTTAAAAGACATTTTCCAAGCTTGTATGATGCCCTCAGCTGAGTACCTAATTTTAGCTGTTAGAAATATTTATTCAGGAACCGATGATTTTGAAGATATATTTGCTTTTATCGAAACATTGTATGTCAATGGAAGATTAAAATTGCCATTAAGAGGCATTGTTCTAATTGGTTACTAAAGGCTCATTGAACTAAATGGTTCTTCTAAAATTTTATTTAGAGGAAACTTACCTGATAGGCTGTGTGTACTTGGGTTGTAATAAACAAAATAATTGTTTATTTTAGTTTTTGCTTTGCTTCTGTTTAAAAAGACAAGTTCAATAAATTTATCAATATTGGCTTGTAACAGAAATAAACAGACCAATTCATCAAAGCACTTATTATTCAGTTACTCTACTAGAAAGTAAACAAGCCAAGCAACGGTCATAACCAACTAAACACCAATATCCACCAGAAGTAACTGAAACTAACATTGATAATCAGCACTGTAACAATCCCTTTTAATCAATCACTATTACACAATCCTTCAACCATATTAACAAATTCCAGAGAAGGAAACCTTATTTTCTATCAACTAACGCTACTGAAGGAATATTGACGTTATAACCCACTTTAAAGGGCACTTATCATTAATCACAATTGTTTATACAAGTTTACTTGAAGACTCCCTAATCATAATTTTAGGAGGCAGAATGACAGTATTGGGCTTGCAAACAGATTTATTGCTTAGGTAACCCAATAACATGCGAATAAGAGTAACGGCAATTTCAGCAGTAGGCTGCGTAACTGTAGTAATACTTGGTTGGTAAACTCGAAATAAATCTATATCATCAAATGCTAATACCCCTATTTTTTTTCCAATCTTAATCTCTTTCTTTTTAAGTAAAGAAAGGCCGTTAATAGCTAGATAGTTGGTTGCAAAAAAAATGGCATCAATTTGCTTATTTTGACTTAATGTATTTTCAATTTCTTCCTCTATATCATTAGCGATTGCTTTGTTGTAAGGAATCTTTAGGACATGGGATTGTAAATTTGCATTGGCAATAGCCTTCTCATATCCTTCGAGTCTTTCAAGCATTTGATTTTGTTCGGATTCCAACGTGCAAAAAAGGATATTATTAAAGTTATTCTTTATAAGATGCTCAGTTGCTTGGAAAGCTCCTCCGAAATTATCCAATCCAATATAGCTTGCGTCATCACCACAAAATCGGTCAAAACAAACAACAGGTATCCCGTCATTCAACAATGATTGAATGTCGCTTTCTATACCAATTGGCGGAGCTATAATGTATCCATCAATATTTCTATTACGAAACATTGATATTAATTCTTTTGTCTTTTTGGTATCGTTTTTTGTACTACAATAAACAATTTTATATCCTTCATTATAAGCGAGTTCCTCAATATGGCCAGCAACAGTGGCAAAATAAGTATCCGCTATGTCTTCAACCATCAAACAAATTATCTGGCTTTTACCCAAACGCAAACTTTTGGCTAGCTGATTAGGCTGATAATTATGCTCTTCCGCATATTTTAGGACACGTTGCGACAATTCATTGCTGATCCTTTTCTCCTTCGATTTTCCATTCAATATATAAGATACTGTTGCAGTAGAAATTTGCAAAGTTTCTGCAATTGATTTAATAGACATTTTGGCCATAACTACAAAAAGTTAAAGTTATAAAAAAAGGCTCCCTTAATAGAATTAAGGGAGCCTCGAATAAAAAACAACGAGATTAATTGATAATCAAGACCTTAAACAATTAGCTAATTTTCTCAACCTGCATATAGTTTAATTCAACAGGAGTAGATCTACCAAATATTTTAACAGTAACTTTTAATTTTTTCTTCTCATCATTCACATCTTCAATCACCCCGTTAAAGTCGTTGAAAGGCCCTTCAATAATTTTGATTGTTTCACCTACGATAAATGGTTCGCTGATTGTAACGCCTTGATCATTCATTTCATCCACCTTACCAAGCATTTTATTTACTTCACTTTTACGCAAAGAAATAATGTTTCCTTTCGAACCTTTACCATCGGTTAAAAAGTGCATAACATTGGTTATATTGCTAATATGCTGTACGATATCATCATTTAGCTTGCCTGAAACTACTTCTAGCATTACATAACCTGGAAAGTAGTTTTTTTCACGCATGATTTTCTTGCCATTCTGTACCTTGTACACTTTTTCCATTGGTAGGAAAATCTGCTTAATCACATTGGCCCAACCACTTCTTGAAATATCTTTATCCAAGTATTCCTTTACGCTTCTTTCTTTACCACTTACAACACGCAAAACATACCATTTCGTGTCTACCAAAGGAGCTTCTTCGTTTTGTACCAAATTTAAATCTTCCATGTAAAACTACTTAAATAATGAATAAAGCAACTTGAGTAATTGATTACTACCGAAATCCATCAACCAAACCATTGCGGTGATAATAAATGTAGCTACCAATACTATTACCGTACTTTGCTGAAGTTGTAACCAGGTTGGCCAAGTTACACGCTCTACCAACTCCTGATAGCTTTCTTTGAAATAAACAGATATCTTATTCATTTATATAAAAGTGTAGGTAAAAAAATAAGGTATAAAGCATCATAGAATGTTTTACACCTTAATTGGCACGGGAACAAGGATTCGAACCCTGATCAAAGGTTTTGGAGACCTCTATTCTACCGTTGAACTATTCCCGTAGAAAACTAAAAACTATCCAAAGATAGGACAGCTTTTAGTAATTTGCGAATTTATATTCACTAACGAACTAAAAGCATGATGCTTTAAGTACGCTGAAACTATTTGATGATTTCAGTAACCTGACCTGCACCTACAGTTCTACCACCTTCACGGATAGCGAATTTCAAACCTTTCTCCATCGCAATTGGTTGGATGAGTTTTACTGTCAAGCTAGTATTATCACCAGGCATAACCATTTCAGTACCTTCTGGTAAAGAACACTCTCCAGTTACGTCGGTAGTACGGAAATAGAACTGAGGACGGTATTTGTTAAAGAATGGAGTGTGACGTCCACCTTCATCTTTCGACAATACATAAACCTCTCCTTTGAATTCAGTGTGCGGAGTGATAGATTTAGGTTTGCAAATAACCATACCACGACGGATTTGGCTTTTTTCAATACCACGCAACAATAAACCTGCGTTATCACCTGCTTGACCTTCATCAAGTAATTTTTTGAACATTTCAACACCAGTAACAGTTGATGTTAAGGCATTTTCCATCAAACCAACTATTTCAACGCCTTCACCCACTTTGATGATACCACGCTCAATACGACCAGTAGCAACAGTACCACGACCTGTGATTGAGAATACGTCTTCTACAGACATCAAGAAAGGCATATCGATAGGACGGGGAGGTAATGGAATATATGTATCAACAGCTTCCATTAATTCTTCGATTTTAGCAACCCATTGTGGATCTTCAGCAACGGCGCCAGTAGCAGAACCTTGAATAATTGGAGTATTATCGCCATCAAAACCGTTTTTGGTCAATAATTCGCGAATTTCCATTTCAACCAACTCAAGTAACTCAGGATCTTCAACTAAATCAACTTTGTTCATGAAAACAACCATTCTTGGAACGCCTACTTGACGAGCCAAAAGGATATGTTCTCTTGTTTGTGGCATTGGACCATCAGTAGAAGCTACTACAAGGATAGCTCCATCCATTTGAGCCGCACCAGTAATCATATTTTTTACATAGTCAGCGTGACCTGGACAGTCTACGTGAGCATAGTGACGATTAGCAGTTTGGTATTCAACGTGAGCGGTATTGATAGTGATACCACGCTCTCTTTCTTCAGGAGCACCATCAATTTCGTCGTACTTTTTAGCAATATTACCCATTCCTTTTTTAGAAAGGATCATGGTAATCGCGGCAGTCAAGGTGGTTTTGCCATGATCTACGTGACCAATAGTACCTACGTTTACGTGAGGTTTATCCCTCATGAAGCTTTCTTTTGCCATTTTTTATTTTTTTTATTTTGTGTTTTAAATATTAAAAGGCCTTATAAAAGACCATTTACTTTTTGTATAAGCTTTCCAAATAAACGTAAAGCTGACCAATAAAACCCGAACTATTACCTTGCACAAACCGAAAAGATAACAATTGCAGAGCCGTTGGTGAGAATCGAACTCACGACCTCTTCCCTACCAAGGAAGTGCTCTACCCCTGAGCTACAAAGGCTTTTGCGTTTGAGCGGAAGACGAGTCTCGAACTCGCGACCTATAGCTTGGAAGGCTATCGCTCTACCAATTGAGCTACTTCCGCTTATCCTAAAAACTATAAAAGAACTGTGGGCAGAGCAGGGTTCGAACCTGCGTACTCGTGAGAGAACAGATTTACAGTCTGTCGCCTTTAACCACTCGGCCATCTACCCAAAGTGAGCCGAAAACTGGAATCGAACCAGCGACCTACTGATTACAAATCAGTTGCTCTACCATCTGAGCTATTTCGGCATTGAAATATTTAAAAGACCTCTTTTGTTTTTCGGGATTGCAAAGTTAACAGAAAAGTTCATTTTGCAAAATTTTAAACCAACTTTTTTTTATTTTTTTTCTGCGCTTTTCTTACTTACCTGCAAATTTAGATGCACGTGTGTTTATTGAAACATTGATGCACCTTATAATATTTATGTTTTCTTATGCCCAATAAAAAAATCATACCTATAATAAAATAAAATTAAAAAGGGAGGCAAATTTTGTCTCCCTTTTATAGAAATAGGTTTATTTATGCCGCAAGCTTTTGTTTTTTTCGTTTAATTTGATTGACAATGCTATCCATTGCATTATCAAAAGATTCTTCAAAAGATTTAGAGGATGACTTGACAAAAAAATCGTGTTTGGGAACATGTACGTTGATTTCAACAATTTTATCCTTGATATTGTGAACCACGTTATCTAGTTTTAAATATACATCTACCTTGAGGATAGTGTCGTGAAATGTGTTTAATTTTTCTACTTTACGAGATACTAGTTCTAGCAATTTTCCATCGGCATCAAAGTGCACTGTTTGAATGTTTACTTTCATAAAAACTATGAATTTAAAGTGAATAAAAGATGAGTAAAGTATTGATTCTATAGGCAAAAAATATGTTCACACGCTAGTGCAGGATTCAGTAATAATTGATTGCAATTCGTTGAATTAAAAGTAAACAATTAACCCATACAAAAACAAAAAAACTTTTTGAAATTTTATATTTAACAAAGCCATAAGCTTACTAGTGGGGGAAGCAAAAAAAGGCCGTATGAAGGGTAATTATTTCATCTGTGGGCATATGCGTTAGGGAAGTCCACCCACCTTTCGGTGGTAAATTTGCTAGGGACATAAGTACTCGTATCTTAGAGTTGTATATCACAAAGGAAGTGTCAGTGCTCCAATTTAGTGCTAACTGCCTGTTAGGGAATCTTGTCCCGATTGTGTAACGAAATATTTATTGGCGATGCTGTTTATAGTATTCCCGTATAGGA
>Ga0114938_1002923_pt1 | contig 10401 bp, 14 predicted proteins | sample AshMeaBigSpring_FD_88675 | JGI IMG/M metagenome (GOLD analysis project Ga0114938, IMG submission 88675) | Groundwater microbial communities from Big Spring, Nevada to study Microbial Dark Matter (Phase II) - Ash Meadows Big Spring | ecosystem: Environmental > Aquatic > Deep subsurface >...
CATCGGACGGTTTAGAAGTCATTGTAGCACGGCTTCTGACATCCATCCGCACTACTTGCCCATCGGTCTAACCGATGGGTTTTTGTTTTGGGGGGTGTACGTCAAATAGTGGTGGCGATGTCGTGACTTGAACACGAGACCTAGGGATTATGAAGCCCTCGCTCTAACCGACTGAGCTACATCGCCAGATTTGACGTGCACTCTACACACTGACAACGGGTGTAGGGTGATGGCAGACAACATAGGCATATCTCCGACCGCAGCGTCGGCGCAATTCCTGCAGGACTGTGCAGGCGCATGAACGATGCACAGAGAGGTACCAGGACGGGCGCAACAACATTCTACCAGCCCGAAGGAGGTACGGACAATGCGAGATTCACCAATTCAACAGAATAGCGACGGTAGGACTTGGGCGGCCTGGTTGCAGCTTGAGCTAGAGCTAGACCCGGCGCCGATTCTCCAGTTGGCAGCAGCTGCGGAATTTCCGCAGCTGGCAGCGGCGGCCGGGCGGCGCCTCGCGCAGCGTTGCCCATTGTGCGGCGCGGCGCTGGTGCATGTGGACGTGGGCGAGCAATGCACGCGCTGCGGCGCGGTGGTTGACCTATGAGCGGCGCCAGAGACCAGCGGGGACGCTTCACGAAGCATCACCCGCCGCTCCATCTGCGCAATTTCCTGCCGTTGCCCGCCCGCCTTGTGCCGCTTCCGGGTGATGGTGCATCGGCACTTTGGCGGCGATGACGGCGCGCAGCGGGCGGATTGACGACCCGCGCTTTGATTTCTTTTTCCCCAATCAGGAAAGGACGGTAGGTCATGGGTGAATATGTGATGCACCGGGGACACCTGGTCAAGATTGGTACGTGCGAGGATTTGTACTATGTGCGCTACGCCGATTTTGCGCGCATGGTGGCGACTGGGGAGGTTCAGCACGCGGCGGGCAATGCGGCGCTGACTGAGTACATGGACGGCCTTAGCCGGTTTCGGTTCCCCTTCCCAGATGAAGATATGACGGCGCCGTTTATGTATGACGACTACGATAAGGGCTTTCTTGTGAATGTCTCAGCGGCGCCTGACCTGGTGACGGTGGCTGAGCATCGGCGGCCAAGCGCGGTGCTGCATCCGCGTAATGGCGGCTATCAGGTTTCGGTCTCCTTGCCTTGCCCACAGACGCCCGACTTCAAGGCGGTGCAATCAAGCGGGATTAGCTGGTACATCTTGGAGATTGTGCAGCAACGCCCTTTCGAGGGTGCGTTGTGGACGGTTTGCCGATGCCCCTATTGCGGCGCCAGATGGCGGTTGGACGCCGAGCGCGCCTTGACGTTGACGGAAATTCTTGCCGATTCCAGCGGAATGCTTGCCGACTATCACGCGCTGCTGGCGCGGCGGATTCTGGAAGGGTACGAGGCGCGGGAACGAAGGGCGGTGACGGCATGACGACGCCTATCTACATCGTGACAAGTTATATTCCCTGTGAGACGTGCGGCGGGTCCGGCAGTTTCTTTGCGGTTCCGCCGGCAGACCCGGCGCTAGCGGAACCCTGCAAGGCTTGCGGCGGGGAGGGAATCACGGCTTATGAGGAGGTACCGTTAGAAGTGGCGCTGCAAGCGCTGGGTGTCAACCTGGTTGACCTGCGGGCAGTGTTGGCGGAACGAAAGGCGGTGACGCAATGACGATTCACTTTCAATATTCTGACAACGTGCAGACTGACGATTCCGTCTGGGTGCGGTGGGGACGCTTCGGACGAGTCCAGGCGAAAGTCGTCAAGGTACACCCGGACGGCGGGTTATCCTGCGTGCGTTGGAATAAGCGCCGTGAGTGCTACACGACACCAAAGCGGTATTACCGCACACGAGACGGTAAGGGCTGGATTGAGCACGACCAGGTCGACAGAACAAGGGCGGGGTGACGGCATGACAACGCTTGAACTGAGATTGGCGATTGACGCCGACGCCGGCGAGCTTGACCAGGCTCTCGTCGACGTGATGCGAGCGCATTTGCGCAATGTTGGCGACACGCGGGATTGGCGGATTGTGCGCTGCATGGTTGGCGTGCAAGAAGGGGTTGCATGATGGTGATTATCTTTGGCGCGCTGGCGCTGCTGGCGCTGTGGTCATTCTCCAAGACCGACTACGCAGACGAAAAGCCTTTGGCGGTGACTCAGCGCGCCGACCCTACCTTTGGAGTGCCTATCACGTTGGCGCTGCTGGTGGTTGCACTCTTTCTGTTTGCTGGACTTATGGGGAACAGCATCGAAGGGAGTGCATACGCCACTGTGGAAGCTGCTGGCGACGCCGATCTGCTGAACACTTTCATTTTTGGCTCCCTGCTTGGTTGCTTTGGCGGGCTACTGCTGGTGAACGGCATTGCACGACCGATTGGGCTGATTCTGTTGCTTGTCGGGATTCTGACAAGCGTTGGCGTTACGGAGCTTGTGCGATGAACGAGTCACGAATGATGCACAACTTTGTTGCGGCTGTCTCACCTGACACGGTGACGGTAGAACCGGCGCGCGCTGACCTGGTGCGCCGTCAGGACGTGGTAGGCACAATCGACAGGCTGATAACTGCCTACAGTGACCAGCAAGGCGCGCTGCTTGACCAGGTGCAAGGGGAGACGACGCGCGGCGGCTTTCTGTCGGGCGCTGACCAGGTGCGAGAGCGGCGCAAGACAAGCGGCATGTACCTGCTGACCTATGGCATGGTTTCGGCCATGACGGTTGGCGGGTTGGCTTACCTGGGCACGCTGGCCGGCGTGGATGGCGCGGCGGCGCTGGCCGGCTGGATGGCGGGCACAGGTGCGTTGACGATGGCGTTGGCGTGGATGCGTCACGGTGATGAGTTCAAGCATTCACCCGAAGGAATCGCCCGTCACCTGCTAGACTGGCATGGGGAGATCGCCAGCTACGAATCCGAAACCAGGCGATTGTCGATTCAATGGGAGCATGAAGCGGAAGGGCGCCGCCAAGTTGCACAGGATAGGGCAGCGGAACACGGGCGCCAGTTGGCACAGTTGCGCGTTGCCGAACTCGACGCACGCCGGCGCACCATCGAAGCGCAAACCGAACGCAGAGCGTTTACCGATTGGCGCACGGATACCGTACAAACTGCAATAGACGGGGCAGGACAGGCGCAAACGGCGCTACAGGTGCAATCTATCGACGATGACGATACAACGCCCACAGGCGGCGCTACGGGCGATGGGTGGCAAGCGGCGCTGGTGCAATGGGTTGCGGCTCTCTACAATGCTGGCGCCATCACCGAGGCGGGTGTCATCAAAGGCCGGGTGCCCTGGGCGGCACGTTCACCCTGGGTAGACGCTGACAAGGCCGATGCACTCCGAGTCTGCGTCTCCATGCGACCGGCGTTGATTGAACCGGCAGCCGGTGGGCGCTGGCGACTTCGCATAGAAGCATTTACGACGCCCGACCAGGCGCTGCAAGTACTGTCGCCTAGACTGTCGTGATACTGTGTAGCCTACTGTATTTGGACTGTCGCAGTACTGTAACAGGACTGTTGTTATAACTGTTACAGTACTGTGCGCCCTACTGTATCGGAGTACTGTTTTGGACTGTCAGACAGTAGGCTCACACTGGAAAATTGTAGAGTTGGGGACTGTCGGCAAAGAGAGAAGTAGGGGCGCCCCTACTTTGGGAAGTAAGCGCCGGATAATTCGCCTTATCGGATGGAAAAATCAGAGATGATATACCACACAGGACCGTTGTCTTTGGTGCGATCCTGCGCAATGGGAAGCACTCTCGACAGCTTATCAAGCATCTCCCACGCCCCAAACCGGGTCAACCCGGTTAAGCTGGCGGCATCGGCGGTCGATAGTTGCTCCCCAATGGAGAGGTGGTACGCGACGATAGCGATCCGTTCGGTTGGGGAAAGATCGATTGTGTTGGGCATGGAAGGAAGTATAGCACGCGGGTTTGGAAAATCTATGCTTGCGAAATTCGAACGCCTGTACTACAATAAACCTGAAGTTGCGGGCGGTTTGGCTGAACCGCGCCACCGAATAGCGCCTAGCGGGGCGCCTTGTTGCTCAGACAGCACAGAAACACAGCCATCATATCAACGCACGCTCTACCTGAGCGGATTCCGGCGATCTGAGCACCGGCGAAATTCGCAACAGGCGGGCAGCGTGATCGCTTTTTTGTTTTCAAGGGGAATTCTAGCGGCGGGTGAATAACTCGCTTGCTGGCGTTCCCCTTTTTTGTTGCCAAAAGGGGCGGGCGATGCATGAAACACCTATCAGCTTTCGCGCAGATCGGCGGGCATTGGCAGAACTTTGTAGGCAGCGGCGCATGACGCAAAGCGAGCTATTGCGCGCGCTGCTTGACCAGGAAAGCAAACGAATTCAGCGGGAAAATCACAAAGACGGCAGTGATAGCGGCCAAGTTTCCACGAACCAACCCGCCATCACTGCCTAGACACATTCCCCTTCCGCCAAAGAAAACGCCCGTGTTGACAGCACGGGCGGGCGGAAGAGACAGCCGGCGTAACTTTGGAGGCGCCGATCTGATGAATACTCTATCACATTATACCGAACAATTCAACAATTTTTGTCAACTTGCAGGACATCTGCACAGGGGCGGCGCCCACGCGTATTACTGGGGCAAGCAACGCAAGGTTTCGCATTGGTTCAAGGCGGGCACCGTTCCCGACGTCCCTAGTAGTTGGGCATTCTGCGACTCTTATTTTGGGGTACATCCGGTTAACGACACAGCGCAGCGCAAAGAAAACACCCGCGCCACGTTGGCGGCGGTTGCGGCGATCAACTGCCTGTTTGCAGAATTCGATCTTGACGACTTCGACGGCTCTTTGGACGCTATCGAGACGCACATCGACCAGGTGAGGCCGGCGCCATCGGTGACGGTCTTCAGCGGCGGCGGAATCCATGCCTATTGGTTGCTGACTGATCCTCGATTGATTGGTGACGACGCTGACCGGGAAGCGATCCGGGACATCCAAAAGCGATGGCAAATACACGTTGGCGGCGATAAAGGCGTCAACGACCTGGCGCGCATACTGCGCATTCCGGGTACGCTCAATTTCAAGTACACCCCCCCTCGCGCTGTGTTGTTTCGCACCTTCGACATGACGCAACTCTATCGGCTTGACGACCTGGTTACACTGTTGCCTGGATCAGCATCCACACCGACGAACAACACAACAACACAGGGGGGGGGCGGGGGCGGATGTCTTGACGATCAGAAGCTGCTGGAGAAGGCGCGCGGCAACCCGACAACCGGCGCTAATTTTCGGCGGCTCTTCGACGCTGGCGACATGTCAGGACATGGCGGGGATCATTCTGTCGCAGACCTGGCGCTGTGTCGTTTGCTGGCGTGGTGGACAGATGGCGACGCGGGGACAGTTGATCGACTCTTTCGCCAATCGGCACTGATGCGCGACAAGTGGGAACGCGCCGACTATCGAGAAGATACCATTGAAGCGGCGATTGACTACCTTCGCCAGCATCACGGCAACGGCTATCAGGCGCGTCAGTCCGACCCTGACGCGGTGCGAGTTGCACAGGCGGCGGTTGGCAGCACTCCGACCACACAGGCGGCGGCGGCCATCTCCGACCCCTCGACAGGCAGCGGGACGGCGCCAGCGGGCAGCGCGTCAGGGGTTGGCGGTCTCCCCAAGATTGTTGTGTCTGGCGATCTGCGCGAGATGCGCGACAAAGCATTGGCGGCGCTGGTGGCGGCCAATCAATCCGATCCGACCCTGTTTGTTTCCAATGGCGCGCTGGTAGAAGTGGCAACGAACGGCGCCGGGTTGAAAATCCGGGACGTGACGCGGCCGGCGCTGCTGAATCGTCTAATTGACCAAATTGATTGGTTGGACGGTAAACACAACCCGGCGCCGCCATCGAAGGACGCGGCCGATCTGATTCTCGCGCTGCGCGATCTGCAATTCCCTGTGTTGACTGGCATTGCATACGCGCCCATGTTCGGGCGTGACGGGCGGCTCTACACGCAACCTGGCTACGTGCAGGACATCGAAACGATCATCACGCATGATTTGGTGATTGCGGATGTAGAGGCAACGCCTGAAGCGGTTGCAACGGCGCGCAACCTGTGGTGCGACGAGCTACTTGCAGATTTTCCGTTTGTAGACGACGCAAGTAAGGCGCACGCGGTAGCGCTGGGGCTGTTGCCCTTTGTACGGCACATGATCGCGGGCGCAACGCCGATGCACCTAATAGAGGCGGCGCTACGCGGGTCTGGCAAAGGGTTACTGGTGGCGGCGGTCTCTCTCCCAGCATTGGGAAGGGCGCCGGAAAGCCGGACACTGAGCGCGGATGAAAACGAGGTGCGCAAGGCCGTTTTTACCGCGCTGCTAGAGGGTCGATCTCACATCGTCTTTGACAACGCTTCCCGACTCGATAGCGATGCGCTGGCGCTGGCGCTGACTCAAGACTCATTCGAAGATCGAATTTTGGGGACAAACACGACCCGAACGGCGCGCGTGCGCTGTGTGTGGGCGGCGACAGGAAACAACTTAATTTTGTCCGAGGACATCGGGCGGCGCTGTGTCTTTGTGCGGCTGGAACCGAAAACGGAAACGCCCGAGCTGCGCGCGGGCTTTCGTCACCGCGACTTGCTGACGTGGGCGGAAGATCACCGCGCTACTTTGGTTTGGGCGGCGCTGGTGTTGATCCAAAACTGGATTGACCAGGGGCGGCCAACCGGCGGCGCGGTCAAGGGCAGTTTCCAGCAATGGACGGACGTGATCGGTGGGATTCTGGCGACGGCGGGTATACCGGGTTTCCTGGGAAACGAGCGCGCCAGCATGGACGCCAAAGCACCAGAGCGCGACGCGTGGCGGTTCTTCATTGCGGCATGGTGGAGCACTTACAGCGATAAGCCAATCACGGTTGGCGATCTCTGTCAGTTTGCTTTACCTGACGCTCTGAATCCGGGAATCGCCGGACTACTCCCCAAGTGGGGGGGGGTACTCGAAGACTTCCTGAACACGCGCGACCTGGGCGCCGCCAAGAAATCCCTGGCGCACTCGCTTTCAGCGTGGGACGGGCGCGTACTGGCGCTACCAGATTCAACAACACAGGTTGCGGTACGGCGCGGCGCAAAGACCAAAGCGGGTACTTTCTGGCGTCTTGAAGTTGTTGACGCGGTGACAAGGTGACAAGGTGACAAGATTTCAGCCGCCCCACGTGCGCGCGCGCACGCGTACACACACACACACGCGCACGCGCGTAGGGACTTAGAATCTTGTCACCTTGTCACCTTGTCACCTTTTCGGCGTTGTTTACTCTGGAGAGGATTTCGCATAGTAGGTGACAAGACGATTTTTTGCTCTTGTCACCGCTTGTCACCTTGTCACCACTCCCCACTTGGGGAGACGTGCAGCGGACGCATACCGGCGCCTGTGTGGTTCAAGGGGAGAGGGCACAACGGTTGGGATTTTGGAAGGGGGGGATATGGGACACATGAACGCAATGCAAGAGCATCACTTTCGCCGGATTGCGGGGCGGCGGGCAGCGCGGCGGGCGGTAGTGCGTGAAACCTGGCTCCGTTGCCGGCACCTTGCAGACCATGAGACCCGGCACCGTGACGGCGGGCTGATAGTGACGGTCTGGCGCCCCTACTTGGGGAGAGTAGACCGTGACGGGCTGATCGACCTGGCTCTATTTGCGATGCTGACCGGCTCCGGGCTGTCGGTTGGGCGGTTGCGCAGTGGCGACGGGTTGGCGCTGGTGCTGGCGCGTCCAGTGGGGCGGTGATGGGCGAAAGGTTGCGCAAAACTGCGCGTAGACCCGTCAGGCACATAGGGAAACTGGCGATCTTGGCGGCGCCTTGGGCGTGGCAGATGATCGCAGTCCATGCCGAGGGGCGCGTTGACCGATGGGGCGCGCAGTTGTTCACACCGGTCGAACGGCTGGGACTGATAGCGGCAAACTATGCGGAAGGGTGGGCGGCCATTCAAACCGACAGCATATTGTTGGCGATTGATCCGTTGTTGGATCGGCTAGATGCTGCACTGGGGGATGCGTTGCCGGTTGTAATCTCAGAGCTTGACGACAACGAGATCGCCGGACTCTGTGTGTTCTACATTCAGTTTTTGCGGGCGCTGGGAAGCGTCAAAGGAGATCGTGAAGATGTTTCAAGTCAATCTGGTGATGGATGATGAGACGGGGGAAGACATGGACAGTAGAAAAGAGCGGCAGGCGCTAGAAGATGCCGCAAACGCAGCACGGCAGGCGTTGGAAGATGCCGAGCGCAGTTTTCAAGCTATCAGTGAGCAACAGTTGACCGGGCTGATTGAAGATGGCGGCGACATTGCCGAATTCCTGGCAGCGCGGCAGCGGGCGCCTATCGAGTTGGCGATCTTGCGACATGCTGCGACCAAAGCAATGCTTGACCTGGTCGAATTCGATTTACTGCATGCGATGGGCGTTATGATGATCGCCAAGCAGGACATACAGCGAGCCGAAGAAATAGAACGGGACGCCGCGAAAAAGTTGCAGTATGTGCGCGCTGTGGGGTCGCGTTGTTATTCACGCGTGCAGCTATTGAGAGATCGTCAGAAGGCGCTTGTCGAAGCGGAAGAGCGCGAGAAGCGCCAGATTGCAGCGGCGGCCACCGGGCGCGTCAATACTCTGTTGCCAAGACCATAAGGGGGGAGTTATGGCTAAATTCGACAATCGGGCGACACTTACCCGACTATGCCGGAAGGATAATGAACGGATGGCGGCTTTCAGTCGTAGGTTGGCAGGGGTGAAAGAGCAACCGTCGGACCCGACACAAGCGGATGCCCTGGTTGGGTTGCTCAAGGCTGTTTTGCAGAAGCTGGAAAGCGGACAGCCAGACGATCAATAGACGGTTGACATCTCCCCTTCTGGCGTGATAGAATTACATCCGATAAGGCAAGTTATCGGACATATCACGTCAAAAGGGGGGAAATGATGGGAGCAACGGCACTTACACTTAGCGGGCGCGATGCCCTGATTTTGGTGGGAAAGATGGCAAACGAGTATGCAGACGGGGACATCTTCAACGAGTTCAACGGGCGCAAGGCAGACAACACGCTCAAGGCGTATCGTTCCGACCTGGGCAGCTTTGCCGCGTTCCTGAGCGAAGCCAGCAAAGGCGCCGTCAACGTCACGGGTGAAGCACTCCAGACGACGCCGGAAGCATGGACGGGCGTCACGTGGGGCTTGGTGACGGCGTTCGTGCGGTGGCTCTTGGCGGCTGGCGCCAGCACTGCGACAGTGAACCGGAAGTTAGCAGCGACCAAGGTGTATGCGGCGCTGGCAGCGGAGGCCGGCGCCATCGAAGGCCAGGACGCCGCCAAGATTGCGAAGCGGATTCACGGATACACCGGCAAGGCAGCACGCAACGTTGACCGGGAACGCACGGCGGCCGGCGCACCGACCCGGCAAAGCACGAAAAAGGCGGCGCACGTGGCGCTGACTGTTGACCAGGTGAAAGCACTCAAGACGCACCCAGACACCCCACAGGGGCGCCGTGACGCCCTGCTGATGGCGCTGTTGTTGGATCATGGGTTACGGGTGGGTGAAGTGGCGATCCTGAAGGTCGGTGACTTTCATCGCGCCGACGATGGCGCCATGATGCTGACTTTTGATCGCCCCAAAGTCGGCAAGGCGCAAACGCACCGGCTTACCGAGGATACGTTACGCGTGCTGACTGCCTACATGCTGCACGATGCACCTGCGCGCGGTGCGCTGCTGTTTCGCCAGTCTGCGAAGGGCGGGCAACTCAAGACCGGCGCGGGGATCTCCGAGCGCAACCTATCCGAGCGGGTGCGCACCATCGGGCGGCGGATTGGAATCGAGAATCTGTCGGCGCACGATTGCCGGCACAGTTGGGCGACGCGGGCCGTCGCTGGCAAGACTGACGCTTTTGCACTGCGCGACGCCGGCGGGTGGGCGTCGCTGGCAATGCCAAGTCGCTACGTCGAAGCGGCGGCAATCGCCAATGAGCGGGTGAACCTGGGATAGCGGCGCAAGACGCCCGCTGTCTGTTCTGGGCGGTCGCTGTGGGGTTGTAGCGGGCGGGGCGGTATGTTTTCATCTATGCGGCGCTGTGAGGCCGTCTAGGGGCGGTTTTTGCCCCCCCTGTGTGGTTTGGGCAATGCCGGGCGGATGGCGGCGCCCCTTCCCATTGGGGAGATAGCGCGCCGTGATTTGCTACTTGACGGGTTATAAGTGCGTGTGCTACTCTGTGCATAGAAATAAGCGGCGCCGGAAGTGTAGCAAGCACTGACCGGCGCCTGACCAGACCGATGCGGCAAACATCGGACGGTTTAGAAGTCATTGTAGCACGGCTTCTGACATCCATCCGCACTACTTGCCCATCGGTCTAACCGATGGGTTTTTGTTTTGGGGGGTGTACGTCAAATAGTGGTGGCGATGTCG
>Ga0114938_1002924_pt1 | contig 10400 bp, 10 predicted proteins | sample AshMeaBigSpring_FD_88675 | JGI IMG/M metagenome (GOLD analysis project Ga0114938, IMG submission 88675) | Groundwater microbial communities from Big Spring, Nevada to study Microbial Dark Matter (Phase II) - Ash Meadows Big Spring | ecosystem: Environmental > Aquatic > Deep subsurface >...
CTCTGCTAACATATTCTTCAATGCTTCAGCTTGTGCAATTGTTCTGGGAAAACCATCGAAAATCACACCTTTGCTATCTTCAAAGCTATCGAATACGCTTGCCAGAATATCAATCATCAATGCATCTGGGATCAACTGACCTTGGTCAATATAGCTTTTTGCTGTCTTACCCAATTCTGTACCGTTCTTGATTTCTGCACGTAACACATCACCTGTAGAGATATGATTGATTCCATACTTTTCTACAATACGTTCGCTCTGAGTCCCTTTTCCTGATCCGGGAGCACCGAAAATTACAATATTCAACATCTTTTCTTACCTAAAAATGATTTGTATTTGATTTATTATTCTACTAACTAATTACCTAATTGTTATTCTGCTGAAAAAAATGGGATTGTTAATCAACAACCGTATAGATATCCGGATAGTTACGGCCATAGCCATCGTAATCCAATCCGTATCCGACAATGAAATCGTTAGGAATTTTCATTGCTATATATTCAATATTCAGATCGACTTTAAGCTTCTCCGGTTTAACCAGTAACGATGCGATATGAATTTCTGCCGGATGTCTTGTTCCGAGCGTATCGAGCAGACGTTGCATCGTCATACCTGTATCAACGATATCTTCTACAATCACAACCGTACGTCCGGTGATGTCTTCGTTCAGTCCGATCACCTCTTTGATGACACCGGTTGAAGTCACCCCCTGATAAGAAGCCAACTTAACGAAACTTAGTTCACACGGAATGGTAATATGCTTCATCAGATCAGCCGTAAACATGAACGATCCGTTTAAAACACTCAAAAATAGCGGGTTCTTACCTGCTAAATCTTGATTAATTTCGTTCGCTACGCGAATCACTTCTTTCAGAATATCTTGTTCTTTGATTGATACAGAGAACTGCTTGTCTTTTATTTGAATGGTATTCATAACCGGTAATTTTAAAAAAGTTGCCGCAAAAATACGATTTTTATTCCACTCCGTGCATCATCTTTTGCAATTTCTTTGTTAGAAGGAACAGAATGAGTGAGGCAACTCCCGACATAACAACGAAAACCATGAAGAAATCGTACATCGTCTGAATCTCAAATCCGAAAATATATTTTACTTTTCCTCCTTCGGGATAAAGTCCTCCCAACATACCCGCAAACTTATTTGCCGTTGCTGTAGAAAGGTACCAAATACCCATCATCAACGAGGCAAAACGCACTGGTGTAAGCTTATTCACCATCGATAATCCAATAGGAGATAAAGCGATCTCACCCATGGTATGGATAAAGTAAAGTCCCGTCAACCAGATAATGCTTACTTTTACTCCGGGAACAGCATCTTTCACACCAAAACAGATAAATAGATAACCTAAAGAAAGAAGTAACAAACCAATTGCCTGCTTGGTTGGGGAGGCTGGTTCCATCTTACGTTTATTTAAGAAACTCCAGAAGCCCGGCATGATATATGCCAGAATAACAACGAAGAATGGGTTGAACGACTGGAACCACGAAGCGGGCATCTCCCATCCAAAGATGGTTCGGTCTGTCTGCTCGGCAGCAAAGAGTGTCAACGAAGCTCCTGCTTGTTCGTAAGCAGCCCAAAAGAAGATCACGAAAAAGGCTACGATATATATCACGAAAATACGACTCCGTTCGATCTTCGTAAGTGAACCATCGAGCAAGATAACAATGGGGAACACGATACAGGCTGTGAAAATGCCGATACTTACCCAATCGTCGCCGAAAATACAATAGAAAAGGGTAGCCAAGACCGTAGATAGACCTAAGATAACAAATAGATTGCGAATCTTCTGCTGACGAGTCATCACCGGAAGGACACGTTCTTTCTCTCCCTCTTTCTTCGGACGTTTGGCATCGGGAACGATACCCAATGGTTCACCTTGTGGCGAATAGAGGTATTTATTTTTTTGAGTTTCAAAAAGTATAATCGTCAAGATAGTCATCAGTCCTGAAGCCAAAAAGCCCCATTTGAAATCATTCGGATTGCCGGTATCTCCCAAATATCCACAGATCAGAGGAGCGGCAAACGACCCTACATTTACTCCCATATAGAAAATGGTATATGCGGCATCCAGGCGTTTATCATTCGCCTCGTACAACTGTCCGACTAATGAAGAAACGGTCGGCTTAAACAATCCATTTCCAAGGATAAGGAAACCAAGTCCGCCATACATAAACGAATGCGAGAGTCCGATGTGATCGAGATTGGAAGCACTGATAAACATCAGAAACTGACCGACTGCCATCATCATGGCTCCCCAAAATACGGAACGACGGATGCCCCAATATTTATCAGCTATATATCCTCCGACCAACGGCGTAAGATAAACCAAGCCTGTATAACTTCCATAAATGGACGCAGCAGCCTCTTTGTCGAACATCAAAGCTTGAGTGAGGAAAAGAATAAAGATGGCACGCATCCCATAATAACTAAAACGTTCTGCCGTGCTTGTTGCGAAAATTAAATACAGTCCCTTCGGGTGTTCTTTCAATGTACTCATAATAAATGTGTTTTGTGATTTACAGCCCGCAAAAGTACTAAAAGAGATGAGAATTCTATCCGAATGGAGATAAAATAAGTGAGATTAATGACAAAAAGACGATTCTATTTTGATAAAAATAAAGAGAGAAAAGGAACTATTATTTAAGTAAGGATCGTAGATTATGCCTATCTTTGCATATTCAAAATAAAAACAGATTAACATGAAGATATTTCCAAGTAGCAGCATTAAAAAGCTAGATGCTTATACAATTGAGAACGAACCAATCACTTCAATCGACCTGATGGAACGTGCCGCTGAAGCATTAACGGAAGCTATCAGTCAACGTTGGGAAATAGAAACGCCTGTCACTGTATTTGCAGGACCGGGAAATAATGGCGGCGATGCACTGGCTGTAGCCCGCATGCTGGCAGAAAAAAAATATAAAGTTGAAGTATTCTTATTCAACACTAAAGATAATCTTTCGGCAGATTGCCAAACGAATAAAGAGTTAATAGAGATGATGCCGGAGGTGACTTTTCACGAGATCAGCACCCAGTTTGTTCCGCCGGTATTAACAGCCCAACACCTGGTGATCGACGGTTTGTTTGGTTCCGGATTGAATAAACCTCTAAGTGGTGGTTTTGCAGCGGTTGTGAAATATATCAACGCATCTACGGCGACCGTTGTTTCAATAGATATTCCTTCAGGATTAATGAGCGAAGAAAACACTTTCAATGTAAAAAGTAATATTATCCATGCAGATGTCACTTTGAGTTTGCAACTGCCTAAATTAGCTTTCCTGTTCGGTGAAAATACCGAATTCGTAGGCGAATGGGAACTGCTGGAGATTGGATTAAATAAAGTAGGTATTCAACAGACGGAAACGAATTTCGAGATGTTGGAAGGGGAAGAGATACGTACACTCATCAAACCGAGAAAGCAATTTGCACACAAAGGTGATTTTGGTCATGCCCTGTTGATTGCGGGTTCCAAAGGTATGGCAGGCGCTTCCGTATTGGCAGCACGTGCTTGTCTGCGTTCGGGTGTAGGTCTGCTCACCGTACATGCGCCTCTATGTAACAATGATATTCTGCAAACAAGCATTCCGGAAGCGATGGTACAACCGGATCTGAGTGAGAACTATTTCTCTGCTCCTAGAGAAACGGACCCATATATGGCAATCGGGATCGGTCCCGGTATCGGAAGAAACGAAGAGACTGAAGCGGCTCTGCTAGAACAACTTTCTCTTTGTCAGGTACCGGTCGTCTTGGATGCAGATGCATTAAATCTGCTGGCGAACCACCGTCATCACCTGACTAATCTACCCAAAGGTTCGATTCTGACTCCTCATCCTAAGGAGCTCGAACGTCTGGTTGGCAAATGTCAGGATTCGTACGAACGACTGATGAAAGCTTGTGAACTGGCACGCACGGCTAAAGTTCATATCATCTTGAAAGGGGCTTATTCGGCAATCGTAACTCCCGCAGGAAAATGCTATTTCAACCCGACAGGGAATCCGGGAATGGCGACTGCCGGAAGTGGTGATGTGCTAACCGGAGTGATCTTATCGCTCTTGGCACAAGGATATACTGCTGAAGAAGCCGCAAAAATAGGAACTTATATCCATGGATTGGCCGGCGACTTCGCTCAAAAGAAAAATGGAATGATAGGTCTTATTGCCGGAGATATTGTGGACAATTTGCCTACTGCCTGGAAATTGGTAAGCGAATAAACGTTAAGAACTTTCTTTATTACCAATATCTTCACTAAATTTGTAGTTCAAAACCTGTAAAAAAGAACCGAACATGAAAAAGTTACTCATCGCAACTGGCCTATTAATGGCTACTTCCTCATATGCTCAGACAGAAGTAACGGCTGGCGTGACTCGCGGAAAAGATTATGGTGTGGTGTATGCCTTGCCAAAGACGCAAATAGAAATTGAAATTAAAGCTAGTAAAGTAATATATACTCCCGGTGAGTTTAGTAAGTATGCCGACCGCTATCTGCGGCTGACTAACGTTTCTGCTGATCCGGAAGAGTATTGGGAACTGAAAAGTGTACAAGTAAGATCTGTAGGAACACCCGACAGTGAGAATACTTATTTTGTAAAACTGAAGGATAAGACGGTTGCACCTCTTATGGAACTGACCGAAGAGGGAATTATCAAAACAATCAATGTACCATTCAGTGGAAAGAATGAAACTCCTTCTCCGGCTGTAACCGAACAAAAGAGCAAAAGCAATCCTCGTGACTTCCTTACAGAAGAGATCTTGATGGCTGGTTCTAGTGCCAAGATGGCTGAATTGGTTGCTAAAGAAATTTATAATATCCGCGACAGCAGAAACGCTCTTCTAAGAGGTCAGGCCGATAATATGCCCAAAGATGGTGCCCAACTAAAGATCATGCTCGACAACCTGAATATGCAGGAAGAAGCGATGACTGAGATGTTTTCTGGATCTCGAACAAAAGAGGAGAAAACATTTACCGTGCGACTGACTCCCAACAAGGAGATCAACAATGAAATTGCTTTCCGCTTTTCTCAGAAGCTAGGATTGGTATCGAACGATGATCTGGCTGGCGAACCTTTCTACATCTCGTTAAAAGACTTGAAGGCTGTCAATATTCCGACTGAAGAGAACAAAAAGAAACTTGAAGGAATTGCTTATAATGTTCCGGGAAAAGGGATTGCCACACTTACTGACGGTAAAAAAGTTCTATTTGAAGGAGAAATACCTGTCACACAGTTTGGCGTGATCGAGTACTTATCTCCCGTGTTATTTAATAAGAAATCTACCATCAAAGTCTATTTTGATTCAAATACAGGTGGCTTAATCAAAGTCGACAGAGAAGAATCTGAATCATAATCTTACAGATTATGATCATAAAAGTTATAATCATAAAGAAGTTGCTTACAAGGCAACTTCTTAAATTCCAAGTTTGATCAATCCGTCCTTCTGCAGTTGAAGGATATAAGTTGTAATACGTGACTCGTAGCCCTCTTCCTTACCGAAGTGGTCTGCGAGTTTTTCTATGATCTCACCTACGTTGCGTTTGCCGTCGATAAGCTCCCACACCGCTGTTCCATGTTCTTCCAGACGGATACGAATCTCTGGCTTCATTCCCTTAGGAAGTAAGAAGCGATTCATCCAACCGTGCTTAAACCGAGGGAAGGCAATTGTCACGCAATTGCCTTCGGTCTCAGTTGTTATGTTTGATTTACGAAATGGAACAACACGCAAGATGTTTATTTTCTCTTTCGAAACCATCAATTATTTCTTTATGTTAGGAAGTTCCAAACCATAACCTTTTTTCTTGTCTTCAGCCTTCAGAATGAAGCCTAATATTAAAGCAAAAACGCCTAATGAAGCAAACACAAGCATTGGAACAGTATAGTTATATTTCAAAGGATCTGTTACTCCCGGATTGTTCGACTTCAACACAGCTCCGATGATCATCGGGAATGCATACAGACCGATGTTCTGAATCCAGAAAATAACTGCGTAAGCAGAACCTAACAAACGGTTGTCTACCAATTTAGGAACTGAAGGCCATAAAGCTGCCGGTACCAATGAGAATGAGATACCCAACAAAATGATACCTAAATAAGCAATCAGAACAGATTGAGTAGCAGGTAACACAAGTGCAAAGGTGAGATGACACACAATCATCAATACTGCACCCAACATCAACATACTGGCACCTTTACCTTTACGATCGAGATAATTACCCAAGAACGGAGTAATAGCTGCTGCACCTAAAGGGAAAACGAAGAATACCCATCCTGCTTGTTCGGCAGTGAAATTCAGGTTACATTGCAACATGTTATTGGCATATTTCTGGAATGGGAAAATAGCTGAATAGTATAGTACGCAAAGTAAAGCTACCATCCAGAATACTTTTGATGAGAATATCTTACCTAAGTCGCTAACTTTAAACGGATCTTCTTCCTCTTCTTCCGATTCACCCAATTGGTTATCCAACTTCTTATCCATGAAAGCATAGCAGATGAATGAGATCAAACCAACCAATAATAAGATAACAGCTACCGCAACCGGACGTGACACACTTACCGGCTCCATAGAAGCCAAAACCGGAGAACCCAAGAAAACAACAGCCACTCCAATACGAGCAATCGCCATCTCTACTCCCATCGCCAAAGCCATCTCTTTGCCTTTAAACCATTTCACGATTCCTCTAGAAACAGTGATACCAGCCATTTCAACACCGCAGCCAAAGAACATAAAGCCGATAGCCGACATTTTAGCTGAAGCAGGCATTCCATCGAAGAAAGGAGTCACATTCCACCACTCAGAAGGCAAATTAAGATTAGCATTCATAAACGCTTCAACACCACTTCCCATAAAACCGTCGGAGACAGCGTACCAATTGAGGCAGGCTCCTAAAAACATCACTGTTCCTGAAAGGATCGCTGTGAAGCGAACACCCATTTTATCGAGGATGATACCTGCAAAAATGAGGAAGAATACAAAAACATTCAAAAATGTTTCCGAACCGGCGTAATGTCCATATGCAGTCGGATCCCATCCGCGTTGAGTCTGTAACATTCCCTGCAAAGGAGATAATATATCCATAAAGATATAACCGAAAAACATGGCAGATGCCAGTAATACCAATGCGGTCCAGCGAGCCGCCTTTGAGTCACGTAAAGTCTGACGAATTTTACCCGTAGTTGTCATCTTTTTAATATGATTGATTATTAATATTGATTATAATTCACAAATTTAACCAAATATAAAATGTATCGCTATTAATTTGTTTTTTTTTACTAAAAAAATAAGCGAAGCTGCTATTTCCTTGTAGAAAATAGCAGCTTCGCTTATAAAATATAACTATCCTTATGGAATTAATTTGCAGAATCGGCAGGAGCTGTTGTTGCAGCTGCAGCGGCAGCAGCAGGAGCAGCGGCGTCTGCTTTAGGAGCAGCAGTACCTGCAGGCAAGTTATAAGGATTAGTTTTTTCTTCTTGTTGAGCTTGCTCAATCAAAGCATCTTTTGCAACTGAGTTTGTTGGCATAACATATGCGGTAGCAATACTCATAACAACTATAAATGCAGCTAACCCCCATGTTGCTTTCTCTAGAAAATCTGTAGTTTTGCGCACACCCATAATTGCATTTGTAGAAGAAAAGCCTGAAGCCAAACCTCCGCCTTTTGAATTTTGGATCAGCACAATAAAGCACATCAACAAGGCTGCAATAACCATTAAGATAACTAATAATAAGTACATTTTTTGTTATTTTGAATTAGCGTTAATAATCAATTTTTCCAAGAATCGAATCTGGTCTGCAAAGTAAGCATTTTTTTTTGGAAATTTCAAGTTTAATTTTTTAATAATTTCAAGTGCTTTTGAATATCGTTGCTGTTTGATATATATTTTAGCTAAAGTTTCGGTAAAACAGCTGTCATCTTCCTCTTCTTCAGCTTTTATCTCTTCAGAAACAACAACCTCTTCAGAATGCTCTTGAGATGTTTCCAACTCATCCTTCTTTAAGTCGTCCTCCGTATCTGCCGAGAGTTCATATTCCGGTTCCGCATCAGTGAGATGCATGCGTAGTGAAGGTTCATTTTCGGCTTTTTCCAAGAAAGAATCAATGAGTTCGTGTCCTTGCAGTTTAACCTCATCCGCATTTTCGGTTCTAGGTAGTTCATCTTTCTCTTCGAGGAAAGCTGTATAATCGGTAGAATAATCAAAAAGATTTTGATTATTAGTCTCTTCCGGAGTCGTAGCAAGAAAGGCATCAATCAGAGCTAAGGTACGGTCGACCGAAGGCTCATCGGAGTGTTCAGAGACCGGTTCAGCCACTCTTTTGCGATCCTGCAATACATATCTTTCTCCTTCTATCAGGTGAAACAACTTTCTACGATCGGCAATGTAAAGGATTGCTTTGCGGAGTTCTACTCCAAAATTTATATCGTGCAACAAATAAAGGTTCTTAAGATAAAGCAAACGAAGCGATTGGAAATAAGGATAACGTGCGACTAACGTACGAAGCTCGTATAAAGTCTCACGATTAAGCATCTCAGGATGCTGAATCCATTGTTGTAAATTCATAAGAGTCATCTAAATCACCAATCTGCTACAGTTGCGTTAAATATCTGTTCAGTTATCTCCTTCACCATTTCGGCGATCAAACCATCTTGAACCGATGTGAGCAATTGTCGGGAGTCATACGTACGGAAAGCGGTAAACTGCTGCTCGAAATCTTTGGCATGATTCGTATTATTCACAAAACGCACATTAACCGTGATGGTCAGTTTGGTTTCTGAGGCATATCCATCGGCAGAAACAGCCTGATTGTACTGATTATAACCTGTAATTTCGCCTTCGATCTGTAGATCTGCATTTTGTTTCACCAATCGTAAACGGGTCTGCCTAATATAGATATCTTTCAACTCTTCATTAAAACGAGTAGCCAAAGGTGCATATACATACTCCGACTTGATAGGAAAATCAGCTATTGAGATCGTTTTTACCTTATCATAGTTGATTGACGAACCGTTAAATTTATAAGAAACAGTACATGCAATAACTAGCACGGGAAGAATGGCCCATGCTGCTATACGTGCCGTTTTTTTAATCCAATCCATATTCTTTTATTTTTCTGTATAAAGTACGCTCAGATATATTTAGATCTCTGGCAGCACTTTTTCTCTTTCCATTATGCTTATCTAAAGCTTTACGTATCATCTCTTTTTCCACTTCATCAAGGGAAAGTGATTCTTCTACATATTCTTCTGTATCCTGAATATCTTCGTCCTCATCCTTACAGATGGTCGGTTTCACCGGATGTATAATTGCCGGTACTACCTGTTGGGGCTGTGATGTAGAAACGACAGATGCTGAAACGACCTCATTCGTTCTTTCCGCCATCAAGTTATGAACCATCTTCTTAAGTTCAGCCACCTCCTGACGCATATCAAACAAGACAGAATACAGGATCTCTCTTTCGCTTTCGAAACTCTTATGAGCATGACTCTCGGTGAGGGCAGGCAAACGCTGCGTATTATTCATCGGGAGATAGCCTTGCAGAATAGAAGAGTTAATCTCACGATTCGTCTCAATGATCGAGATCTGCTCGGTGATATTTTTTAGCTGCCTAACATTTCCAGGCCAAGGGTATTGCAATAAAGCACGCTTGGCATCTTCTGTCAGTTGAATAGCCGGCATCCGGTATTTCTCTGCAAAATCTCCGGCAAACTTTCGGAACAGCAATAGCGCATCCTCTCCACGTTCACGCAAAGGAGGCACTTGGATAGGTACCGTATTTAGACGATAATAAAGGTCTTCGCGAAATTGTCCGTCAGCAATTGCCTGCATCAGATTAACATTGGTTGCCGCCACAATACGCACATCCGTCTTTTGGACTTTCGAAGAACCCACTTTCATAAACTCTCCGCTTTCCAAAACACGCAATAAGCGAGCCTGAGTAGGTAAAGGCAACTCTCCTACTTCATCTAAGAAAATCGTTCCACCATCAGCCTCGCCGAAATATCCTTTCCGCTCACTGATAGCGCCTGTAAATGCTCCCTTCTCATGGCCGAACAATTCAGAATCAATCGTACCTTCAGGTATAGCTCCACAGTTCACTGCGATATACTGCCCATGCTTCCGACGGCTATACTGATGTATAATCTGGGGAAAGCTTTCCTTTCCCACTCCACTTTCTCCCGTAATCAGCACAGACAAATCGGTAGGTGCTACCTGAATGGCAACATCTATGGCACGCAACAAGGTTTCGGTATTTCCAATAATGCCAAATCTTAATTTTACTTGTTGTATTTCCGCTTTCGTCATATATGTACTAATCTCCTTTTATTTCTTAAACGTCATCATCCACAGTATCAAGCTTCAGCTTATCACTGTCGTCACGTTTTTCATAA
>Ga0114938_1002925_pt1 | contig 10398 bp, 9 predicted proteins | sample AshMeaBigSpring_FD_88675 | JGI IMG/M metagenome (GOLD analysis project Ga0114938, IMG submission 88675) | Groundwater microbial communities from Big Spring, Nevada to study Microbial Dark Matter (Phase II) - Ash Meadows Big Spring | ecosystem: Environmental > Aquatic > Deep subsurface >...
AAGCAGACCGAGGCCGAAACCCGCGAGCGGGTGAACAAGATGCTCTCTATCCAAGGCAAGCGCACCGTGGATTCCTTCCACCGCGAACTCGGCATGATCATGTGGGACAAGTGCGGCATGGCCCGCTCCCGCGAAGGTCTTGACGCAGCACTCGCCAAAATCCCGCAGATCCGCGACGAGTTTTGGAACAATGTGCTCATTCCCGGCTCCGGCGACGGTGCCAACATGGAACTCGAAAAAGCCGGCCGCGTCGCCGACTTCCTCGAATTCGGCGAAATGATGTGCTATGACGCCCGCGACCGTGAGGAATCCTGCGGCGGCCATTTCCGCACCGAGCACCAGTTCTTCGAAACCGATCCGGAAGTCCAGGCCGGCAGCACCCAGGCGGGCGAAGCCAAGCGTCACGACGAGCAATTCTCCCACGTTTCCTGCTGGGAATTCACTGGCGTCGGAAATGCTCCGGTGCTGCACAAGGAACCGCTCGTTTACGAAAGCGTCCACGCCTCCATCCGCAGCTACGCGTAAGTCGTGAAGTTCGGTTTGACGCTTTGATTCATTCCTTCCTCTCCGAAACCCGTTCTTGCGGGGGGGCTGTGATTTGATAGGAAAAGGCCGTGGCTCAGCCAAGCGATGTCAGGGAGGTCCTCCAGTATATACCCCAGTTCCGGGGAAAGGTTTTTTTTGTGCTCATTGAGGCCGGACTTCTGCCGGAGCCGGCGGTGGCCGAAACGCTGTTGGATCTTGCCGTCCTGGAAGATCTTGGCGTGAAACTCGTGCTCGGCGTCCTTGGCGGCGATCTCAAGGATCTCTACGATTGGACGCTGGAGTGCGAAATCATGGCTGCACGGGTTTCCCGGCCGCTTGCCGATCCGGAGGCGGTTCGCGAAACCCTCGATATCCTCGCTCGTGGCCAGTCCGCAGTCATCGATGCCTCGGCCACCGGCCCCTTGGACGGCCCCGTGGTGGACTTCGCCCTTGGCATCGGTGTGGCGAAAATAATCACCCTGCTCGAAGAGGCGATCCTCATCAATGGCGCGCCAGCCCACGCCATCCGCGCGGCGGACGCCGAGTCGCTTGCATCCAGTTCCGATGGGGCGGGAGCCGAACTCCTGCTTTCCGCCGCTGTTGCCTGCCGCCGCGGTGTGCCTCGCGTGCATGTTCTCAATGGCCGCCGCCAGGGCGTGCTGGTGGACGAATTGTTCTCCAACGAAGGCGTCGGCACCATGGTCCATGCTGACAGTTACCGGATGATCCGCCCGTTGCGCGAGGAGGATATCCCGGAGTTGTTAGGTATGATAGGCCGCTCGGTGCGCCGCACAAAGCTGGTGGAGCGCACCTACGAGGACATCCAGTCGCGCATTGGGGATTTTCATGTCATGACCATCGACGACAACGTTGTCGGCTGCGTGGCCTTGCACGAGTATCCGGACGAATCGACTGCGGAAGTTGCGTGTCTTTACGTCAAACAGGCGCACGAAGGCAGGGGATACGGCATGGACCTCGTCCGCCATGCGGAAGCCATCGCCATCCAACGTGGCATCCCACGGGTATTCGCGCTGAGCAACCGCGCGGCGGATTTTTTTGCCGGGAAGCTCGGCTACTCTCAAGCCTCGGTCGAAGCCCTGCCAGCACGCCGCCGTGAACAATACGAAGCCAGTGGGCGCGATTCGCTGGTTTTTTCCAAACCCACACCCACATGAAACTCAAATTCTGCGGTGCCGCCGGCACCACCACCGGTTCGCAACATCTGCTAGAAGTCAACGGCAAGCGCATCTTGCTGGATTGCGGTCTCTATCAGGGATCCCGCAAGCACGCCTACGACGTCAACTGCTGCTTTCCCTATTTTGATCCCGCAGGCATTGACATCGTCATTCTTTCCCACGCGCACATCGACCACAGCGGAAACCTGCCGAACCTGACGAAAAACGGCTACGCCGGCAACATCTACTCCACCCACGCCACCCGCGATCTCTGCCAGATCATGCTGGCGGATTCCGCGCGCATCCAGGAAAGCGATATCGACTGGCTGAACAAGCACCGGAGGAAGGACGGACTTGAGCCCGTTGCGCCGCTTTATAGCGAGCAGGATGCGGAGCGCTGTCTGCGCCAATTCGTGACGCTCGGCTATGACCGGCCGATGCCGGTGTGCGACGGGGTCTCGGTGACATTCATCGATGCGGGCCATATTCTCGGAAGCGCGCAGGTATTACTGGAAGTGAGTGACGAGGCTGACGGGCACAAGAAGCGCTTCCTGTTTTCCGGCGATGTCGGGCGCGGTGGCAACGAGGTTCTGCGTGATCCGGTGCCGGTGGAAAACGTGGATTTCCTGCTCATGGAAAGCACCTATGGCGGCCGTGAACACGAAGCGCCTCCGGGCATGGGCAAGCATTTCGCGGAGATCATCCGCCAAGCACACCGGCGCGGAGGCAAGATCCTGATTCCCTCGTTCGCCGTCGAGCGCACCCAGCAGATTCTCTATGTGCTCAACGAACTGTTCGAGAACAACGAGATTCCGGCGGTGCCCGTCTATGTGGACAGCCCGCTCGCCGTGAGCGCCACTGAGATCTATCGACTTCACCCGGATGCCTTCAACGAGGAGGTCTATCAGTCGCTCTTCGAGAAGCAGAATCCCTTCGGTTTCGAGAACCTCACGCTTGTCAGGTCGGTAAGCGGATCGCGGGCGCTCAATGATCTTGATGGTGTGGCCATCATCATCGCCGCCTCCGGCATGTGCGAGGCAGGGAGAATCCTCCATCACCTCAAGAACAACATCGGCGATCCTAAAACCACGATTCTTTTCGTCGGGTTCTGCGCGGAAAACACCCTGGGCCGGCGCATTCGCGATGGGGAAAAGGAAGTTCCGATCCTCGGGGGGCGCTACAAGGTCCGGGCGAGAATCGAGATCGTGGACTCGTTTTCCGGTCATGCCGACCATTCGGAGTTGCTGGACTATTTCGACCACACCAGCGGGCCAAAAAAACGCGTGTGGCTGGTTCACGGCGAGCCGGAGAAATCGGCGATTTTGCGGGATGCGCTGCAAGAGCGCCACAATGCGCCGGTGGAGGTGGCGGAACTCGGGGCCGAAGTGGATTTTTGAGCGGGCGGGCGGATGACGGCCAATGACTCATGAGATGATAAATTCCACTTGATGAAACGGGTGGGAGCGTCGCACCGTTTCGCCGCATGGAATCATCGAAGCATTTGTCACCGACCCCGACGGATTTGATTGATTGGCTGAACGCCGAGGGGCTGTTGGAATTGGATTGGGATTTCCCGGAAGACGGGGATTTGTTCGCCGCGGGTTTGGACTCGATGGCAGTGATGCAATTGGTCGTCGCCGTGGAGGATGAATACGGAGTGGAACTCGGTCCTGATGACCTGACCCGGAAGAATCTTGCGACTCCCACGACTCTGGCAGCGTTGATCACCGCAAAGACCTCATGAAGCCGGATGTCCGGCGTTTCGACGTGGCGGTGATCGGCGGAGGCAGCGCCGGACTGGCTGCGGCCGTGACTGCGGCGAGAGAGGGCGCGCGGACATTGCTGATAGAGCGGTATGGGTATTTGGGGGGCACGGGCACGGCATCGCTGGTGCATTCATTTTGCGGCCTGTATTTGCTTCGCGAGGAACCCGGAGCCGTGTTGGCGAATCCCGGGATTGCCGGTGAGATTGCGGCTTTGATGACGGCCGCAACCGGGATCGGTCCCCAGCGGTTGGGGCGGGTGGATGTGTTGCCGCAGCATCCGGTCGAGTTCGTGAGGGTCGCGGATGAATTGATCGCGGCGGAAGCGCGGATTGAAGTGCGGTTGCATACCGAGGTGACGGGGGTTTCAAGCGATGCGCAAGGCTGGAACATCCACCTTGCCGGGCGTGCGGGCGGGCGCACGGTGACGGCGCGGTGCCTGGTGGATGCCTCGGGCGATGCGGTGGTCGCGGATTGGTTGGGGCAGGGCTTCGGCATGGCGGCCGCGCGGCACCTCCAGCGACCCGCCTATGTGTTCGGAGTGATGAACCCCGCGGGAATGGGCAACGAATTCCATCTCAGGACTGCCGGACTCCTGGTGGAAGGGATGCGCGCGGGTGCGGTTTCGGCAGATGCGTTGGGGCTTTCCTTCCGCGCGTCGGGCCGCCCCGGGGAAATTTTTGGAACGCTCGATCTCACGGGTGGCGAAACGCCGGAGGATTTTGATCCGCTGGATGCCTCATGCCTGGGTGCGCTGGAGGTGCATGGACGCAGGATCGCCGCGGAGGCGATCCGTTGGCTGTCGGGGCGGGACGAGGCGTGGCGCGGTTGTTACATCAGCCACTGGCCGCTGCGCGCGGGCGTGCGTGAGAGCCGCCGCTGGCTGGGCGAGTATGTGCTCACCGGCGAGGATTTGCTCACCGGCAGGCGCTTCGACGACGAGGTCGCCCTGGCCACCTGGCCGATGGAGTTTCGGGAAACCGCAAGAGGCCCGAAACTGCATTTTTCGCTGGAAAACCGGCCCGCCGGGATTCCCCTGCGATGTCTCAAACCCGCAGGGATCGAGCGCTTGTTTGTCGCCGGTCGCTGTATTTCCGCCGACCATGAGGCGCAGGCGTCGATCCGGGTGATGGGCACCTGTTTTGCCACAGGCGAAGCCGCAGGCCGAGCGGCGGCGAGGAGCTAACCCGAATCACGGGATCCAACCGCAAAGCCGGAACAACTTCACGAGGACATAGGCCACGATGCCAGCGGCGGGCAGGGTGAGGATCCAGGCCCAGATGATGCGCTCGACGAGTGAGAATTTGAGGGCGCTGAAGCGTTTGGCGCAGCCCACGCCCATGATCGAGGTGGTCACGCTGTGGGTGGTGGAAACCGTCATGCCGAGGCTGCCGGTGACGGCGAGCAGGGTGGCGGCGGTGGTTTCCGCCGCGAATCCATGGACGGGCTGGAGTTTCACCATCTTGTGGCCAAGGGTTTTGATAATGCGCCAGCCACCGGCCGCGGTTCCGGCCGCCATGGTGAGCGAGCAGATGATCTTGATCCATGGCGGCACATCCGGCGAAAGGTCACGGACTTTTCCGGCGGCGACGACGAGTGGGACCTTGCCGGCGGCTTCGGCGGCGGCCATTTCCTTGGTGAGGGATTTTTCCCAGTCCGTGTGTTTTCCTGCGACCATTCCTCCGAGGATGGGGATTTTGGTGATGATACGGGCTTCCTCGGCAGCGAGGATTTTCTGATGGGTGGAGGCCGCGAGGGCCGCCACGCGTCCGGCGCTCGCCGGGTCATTGAGCGAGGCATGGGTTTTCGCGGAAAGGGTGAGGAATGCCTCGCGGAATTCGCCGGGCCGCAAGCGGGCGGCTTCCTGTTCGAGCGTTGCCGCGGCACTGCCCGCCTGATCCGGTGTGGCGTCGGGTTTCTGGAGGGTCTTGATGCTTTGCTCGGCGGCCATGGATTTGTCCATGCGGAGGAAACCCAGCCAGTTGGGCAGGGAGACGAAACTACCGGTGGCAGTGGCCGTGACGAGTGCCAGGGTGATCACGCCCATGGTTTTCTGGGCATCGGCCAGGCCGTGGGCAAAGCCCATGAAGCTGGCGCTGACGATCTGGGCCTTGCCGAAGAAATGGTTGACGAAGCGCGGCCGGGCGGAGCGCAGCAAGGCATAGAGCAAGCCCATGATCAGGAAACCGCCGAAAAATCCAATGAGCGGCGAGGAGATCATCGGGATAACGACCTTGTGGAGAACCCCCTCCATCACCACTTTGCCGTCTTTGACTTTTTCGACCGACCAGATGATGGCGTGCCAGTTGTCATGGGCGCTGGCGACGGCCGCGCCGCAAATGCCGCCGACCAAGGCGTGGGTGGAGCTGGAGGGCATGCCGAACCACCAGGTGATGAGGTTCCAGACGATGCCGCCCATCAGCGCGCAGACGATGATGAGAGGGGAGATGAACTGCGAGTCCACCAAGCCGGAGGAGACCGTCTTGGCCACGGCGTGGCCGGCAAGCGCGCCAATCAGGTTCGTGGTCGCTGCCATGACGATGGCTTGCCGGGGTGTCAGAACCTTGGTGCCGACGATGGTGGCGATTGAGTTCGCCGTGTCGTGGAATCCGTTGATGTATTCGAAAAGCAGGGCGATAAATATCACCAGGAAAATGATCCAGAGAGTCATGCGGGTGCGGTCTCAGGAGTTTTTCAGAACGATTTGAGAGACCACGTTGCCGGCGTCCCGGCAACGGTCGATGACCTTTTCCAGAAGGTCATAGAGATCCCGTATGGCCATGGCCTTGATGGGGTCCATCGAGCCGGAGTAGATCTCCTTGAGGTAGCCGAGGACCAATTGGTCAGCGCGGCCCTCGAGTTCCTGCATCTTGTCGTTTTCCGCCTTGATGTCCTCGAGTTTCGGGCTTTTCGGGAGCATGTCCACCATCCGCACAACCACGGAGGCCGCCTCTTGGGCGATGTGCATTTGCGGGGCGAAATTCTCGGGTTTCACGAGGTGGTGCATGATTTCGTAGCGCTCGCCGAATTTCTCGACGGTCTTGGGAATCCGGTAGAGCGCCTTGGAGAGGGCCTCGATGTCCTCGCGTTCGAGGGCGGTGACGAAGACCTTGACGAGCTCCTCGCTGATGGTTTCGGCGTTCCTTTTCTCGTTGCGGCGGGCGACTGCCAATTCCGCGAGCGAGACGTTTCCATTTGATTCCTTCAACAACCGCGCAAGCGCTTCGATGCTCTGATGAGCGGATTTCGCGCTGGCGGCGAGGAGTTCGAAGAACCGGTCCGACCTTCCAAAAAGTTTCGCGAGTGAGATCACGGGCCGAATGTGACAAGTTCGTCACATTCGGCAATGAATCTCTTGTGATTCTCTCCTCACGGAATGCTTTCGCCCTCAAGTGGGCACGTTTGTCCCGGCGGGCGGCGGCGGTGTTTGTGTTGCCTCTGGTTTGGTGGCTGCGATGCCACCGCCGAGTTCCTGCATGAGTTTCATGCCGAGCAAGCCGGCGAGCGGGCCGCCGGTGTTGTCGCCGTTGCCACCGGCGATGAGGATGTCGGGCATGACCTTGACGTGATCGCGGCCGATGATTTCGGCGATTTTGGTGCGGGTGAAATTGTCGCCGCCCATGGCGTTGACCTGGAGTTGGTAGGCCTCGGCGTTGGCCTTGCCGATGGCGAGGATTTTCTCGGCTTCGGCGTTGCCGGTGACGGCGATGCGGCGGGCTTCGGCGTCGGCGATGACTTTGACGCGTTCGGCCTCGGCGGCGGCGTTGAGTTTCACGGAGGCGGCGTCACCACCGGCTTTTTTCACGGCGGCATCGGCGACGCGCTCGGCGATCTGCACGCCTTGGTCGGCCTGGACGATCTGTTTCTGGATATCGGCGATGGCGGTTTCCTTTTCCAGGTCCTGCCTGGTTTCCTGGGCCATGCGCTGGGTGTCGTAGGTGACTTTCTGTTCCTCGGCGAGTTTGCGGTCGGTGAGGGTTTTCATCAGCGACTCTGGAGGCGAGATGTCGCCGATGAGGGTGTCCACGCCGTTGACGTCGTATTGATCGAGCACGGTGTTGATGTGTTGCTTCGCGGAGGCTTGGCGTTCCTTGCGGGTGGAGAGGAAGGAGATGACGTCGCTGTCCTGGGCGCTGTTGCGGAAGTAGTTTCCGATGGTGGGTTCGAGAACCTGGGAGACGAGGTTGTTCATGTTGCCGAAGCGGGCGATGACCTTGCTGGCTTCGGTCATCGGGATGTGGATGATCTGTGAGACATCGAGATTGAACGGGAAACCGTCCTTGGAGCGGACGGTGATGGTGGAGAGGTGCTTGTCGAGTTGGTGCGCCTCGCTGCGGGCGTTGGCCCAGTTGAGTACGAGGTTGGTGGTGGGGACGTTTTCGACGCGCAGGATGTAGGTGTTGAGCGGGTATTTGCCGGGGCCTAACGGCTCTGCCCAGACGCCTTTCTGGCCGCGGCTGACGATGTTGCCGTGCTTGAACTCCACGCCACTGACATCCACGCCCTCTTCGCCGTAGTAGCTGATGACCACGCCGACGTGGCCGATGGCGATCTCGGTCATGGGAATTTCCTCGACGAGCACGAACCAGGGATTGAGGAAGAATGAACCGGCCAGAATCACCTGCGGTTGGAGTCCGCGGCAGCCACCGGCGGCGAGGAACGCGTCGGCGTTCTGGAAATTGTTGTGACCCTCGGTGACGCGGCCGGCGATTTGGCCCTCGCCGAGCGGTTCGCCATCAAGCGTGGTGACGATGCCGACCATGTTCTCGTTGATGCGCGTCATTTTCGCGAAGCTGACATCGAAGAGGAAGGTGTTGATGCGGTAAGTGCCGGGCGTGAGAAACGCGGCTTGGCGGCCTTTTTGTCCGCCGTTGTCGAGGAAGGCGACGGCATCCTGGAACATGTGGCAATCGACCTGGCGGGCGAGCACCGCGCCTTTGCGCAGCGGCGCGCCGTCCTTGGCCATGATGAGCCCGATGCTGCCTTCCGGCACGACCATCAGGGGTTGGAGGGTGATTTCATACTGCCAGATCCATTTCCAGAAATAGAGGCCGGGAGCCAGCGTCTGCGCCTGGTAGCCCGCCTCGCCCTGGATGGCGATGATCCGGCCGCTGGGGAGTTGCGTGTGCTCGCCCATCAAGGCGAACTTCTTGGTGACGAGGCCGATCTTGTCTTCCGGCACGATCACCACTCCCAGCAATTGTAGGATCGGGCGGAAGAACACGAACGCCAGGGCCAGCAAGCCGAGCGCGACCAGATAGGGGAGAAACGGCGAGAGGCTGGGCGGGACGATGCCTGCGAGGAGGGCTGCGTTTTTCATTGCGCTGCCGAGCCTATGGGCGCGAGGCGGTTAGTCAATTCCACCTATCAGCAAGATTGTAATGGCCATGCGGATTGGCGCTGTCCCCTGCAGAGTGGGTGAATTCTAATCTCACTCGAAATCCACAGACCTGCGGCGTGTCGCCTGAAGACGGAAACGGCCGCCCTGGGCCTGGCGGAGGGGATCGAAAACCTGGTCCATACCCACCGCCTTGATTTCGAGAACCTGCGCCATCAACTCGCCGAGCCGACCTTTGGGAAATCCCCGTTCTTTGAACCATGCGAGGTATTCTTCCGGCAAATCCATGATCGGCACCCCGGCGGGCGGATAGGCCTTGATGCCGAACTTGCCGAAGGGCATCCGGGTTTTCCCGATCTCCATGAGCAGATTACGAAAGTCCTCGCGGTCGATTTCGGTGAAGTCGGGCATGGTCTTGTGCGGAGGGTGCCGTCCAGGGAATGGTTTGTGAAGTCCGTGCGTGAATGAATTAATGCGGAATTGTTGATGTTTCGCTTTGACGAACTACGGCGCTCTTCGTAAGACTGCGCATCCTGAAGCCATGAAGTGCCCGCGTTGTGTCCAACGAATCCACCGAGCGGCGGCATCGTGCCCGCATTGTGGGTTTTCGATCATGGATGCGGACGGTCGTTTTGGTGAGGAGGAGTTGAGTCTTCGTTGCCTCACGGATAGCGCCGGGATTTTGCGGCGTGGTGAGCGCGGACGGGTGGAGGTGGCGATGGAGCGGATTTCGCGGAGGTTTCCCCAGCTGTTCGTGGCGGTTTATACCGGGGCTTTGGGCGAGGTGGCAAACATCCGGCAATTCGGGTTCTGGCTGTTGAACCGTTCCGCGTTTGAGGACGTGCCAGTGGACAAACCGAACGAGGCGGGCATCCTGTTCACGATTGATCCGGAGTCGAAGGCGGCGGGCGTGGTTTTCGGCTATCTGCTGGATCCGTTTTTGGAAGAATCGGATACCTTTGAGTGTCTGTCCCGCGCCCATGGCTACTGGCTGGAGGAACGATACGCGGATGGCATCCTCAAGGCGCTGGCCCATCTTGAGGGCATACTTTGTAAGCGGAGCCGCCAGGCGCGGCGCGATCCGGAGCATTTCCAACGCAAGGTCTTGCCGGCGGCGATGATGGGCGATCTGGTCCGTCGGATTCGGGATGGGCACCGCAATGCCGCGGTCACCGAGGAAGTCACGGAGGTGCGGCCATGAGCCAACGAAGGGCTGCATGCTTGATTGGCCTGATGGTCGCGAATGCCGCTGCAGCCGTGGTGGAGCCCGGATTGCCTTTCTGGAACGAGGCGGAACGCACGGAACTTGAGGCGAATGGATGGGTGGCGGGCGGACTCCTCCTCACGGATGAGCCGATTTCCGATGTGCCGGAGCGACCAGCCGCGGAACCACTGGACGTGGCTCAACCGACCGCTGGGGAAATCGCGGAGGCCGAAATGCCAACCTCTGAAATCCCGGAGCAATTCTTGCCAGAGTATTTCGGGGAGCGCCCAAAGACTTTCCTGGTCGATCCCCAGGGGCTCCTGAGTCCCGTCGATTACCGGGACCGTCTGGGATTTCTGAACTATCATGCCGGAGACTCGTCGATCGATCTGT
>Ga0114938_1002926_pt1 | contig 10398 bp, 6 predicted proteins | sample AshMeaBigSpring_FD_88675 | JGI IMG/M metagenome (GOLD analysis project Ga0114938, IMG submission 88675) | Groundwater microbial communities from Big Spring, Nevada to study Microbial Dark Matter (Phase II) - Ash Meadows Big Spring | ecosystem: Environmental > Aquatic > Deep subsurface >...
CCGGTGAAATCATATCATTGATGGTACAAGCATCGCCATCATTGCAGCTATCGCCTGTGACACCCTCCAAATCAGGACAATCATCACTTGCATCGCATACGCCATCATTATCACTGTCTTGCAGCATACCGATACAAATACAGTCCGGTGAAATCATATCATTAATGGTACAAGCATCGCCATCATTGCAGCTATCGCCGATTTGGCCAGACAGATTGTCACAGGTGTCATAATAATTGCATATCCCATCCCCGTCGAAGTCAATAATTGTACCAGCACAGGTACAATCTGGCTGTGCAATAGCCTGAGTACAAGGATCGCCATCATCACAACTGTATCCTATATATGCACTTATCTCTATACAATAATTGGGAGCTATTATTCCTTCGCACTCACAGTTTTCATTAATCACATCGCTAGCGGTATAATCATGGTTATCATTACAAGGACTTCCTGTATTTAGTCCCCAACAGTTATCTGTAGGATCAGAATCCGCTACCCCATCATTATCCTCATCTAAGATATCGCCTCCCTCACAACTGCAATCTGACTGCGTAACTGTATTGATGGTGCCGGCATTGTGGTCATCACAAGGAGAACCCACTTGATAGGGACCACAATCATCGAGGCTATCATAATCACAGAGACCATTATTATCTTCATCTATAAGCGTACCACCACCGCAGGTACAATCTTCCAATATCATTGTATTAGTCGTACATATCAATCCATCCTCACATGCATCTCCCACTTGAGCACCCATCTCCGGACATTCTAAACTACTCCTCGGCACACAATTACATTCAGTATCCATCACATCATCGCCATTGCTTGCAATTCCATCATCACAAGGGAAGTGGGCAGGAGGTAAAAACAGGATGGGTTGGATATGGGTGTCTGATTGCCATGGACCACCCATCATAGAAGATTCCATAACAATATACAAATAATAGAAGCGGTTATAATCTACCAAACCCCAATTACTATCAAATACTACCTCTTCAGGATAAAGAGCCAAACCATTAGTGGAAAAGAAATATATTTGAATTCCGTTTTGATCTTCTCCAATGCCGTAAAAATAAGCATACTCGATATCAAAATATTGATCTATATCCAGGTAGTCTATAAATTTACCGCATACTACGATGGTTTCATTTGAAGAATATACCCCGGTAGTATTGGAATTGCCTGCCATCACGCTGGGAATGAAATAGGAATGAGCGCATTGCAGGTCAGTATTGGTCAATGTTACATTCAAATATCCTGTCGTTTCCAGTGGAATAGAATTAAGTTCACTTGGAGAGACCATTCCACTATAAATCTCTCCCGTCACATTTGAGATAGTAATAGAGAGCTCATCCAGGCCCGCATTGCCTATACTAAAAGAAAAAAGGCTCTCCGAGCCGGGGTTATTTGCAGTATAGGAATAGTTTAAGTTGTAATTACAATTAACATCTTCACAGGGTAAATTAAAAATTTCCTCGTATAAAATACCTTGCCCATCTTCTATAGTTACATTCATATCAGAGCCACAAGCTACAAATCCTGTAGTTATAATATTACCTACAGCTTGTCCATTATTCACTATATAATTTCCATCACCTCCGGCTATTTCAAAACTGTATGCATAGAGGCCATTTCCACCATTTATAAGGGTAGGAGCTGTAATACGTCGGATACTATCTATATTAACCACACCCCTGCATTCACAGTTTGCATTAATAGTATCTGCATCACTGAAAATATTATAATCAAAACATTCGGCACCGATTTGAGGAAGGTTTGAACAAAAATTACTTCCCTCATTGGGCAGCAAACGATTTTGTGCAAGCGAGAGATCAGCATTGCAAAAAATTTGAAATATTTCAGGTATGCAACCTGAAAACATATTATAAGATAAATCTATTTCTGCGTTTGGATAGAGATGGATGAGTTCTAAAGGCAGATCACCGTCTAACTTATTATGACTCAAATTTAAATCCAATAAGGAATTTGAATAACATAGCGAAAGGGGTATAGTGCCTGAAAATTCATTGTGCTGAAGATTTACATATTGAAGTTGTGTAAACGGAGACCAGAAATCCGGAATAGTACCTGTGAGTCTGTTTAAAGAGAGGTCAATATGAGTTAATTCGGTGAGCGAACTGAAAGATTCCGGAATGCTTCCTTCCATACGATTGCTTCTCATATCGAGTGATTTCAGATGAACCAGATTTCCCAACTCGGATGGCAAAACTCCTTTCAATCTGGGAAGAGGATAACCCTCAGGATCCGGACTTATGGAGTTTATACAATAACCGTGGTCATTAGAAAGATCTATGCCCTCCACATACTGCCCATCGTCTGTGAGGATAACTCCACACCAAAAACTTACCGGAGAATTAAGATCCCAGTCCAGGCGGGTGTAAGGGCCATTAGTAGCATTATACAATGCCAAAACTGCCAGGGAATCAGAGGGATTTACCTGTGCATGTAGCTGAATAGGTCTTGTAAAAAAAGCGGATAAGGAAAACAAAAACAATACAAAATAGTGCATAAGAATAAGTTTTTATTGATAAAGCATTTGATACACATTCATTCTTCGGTAACTCAAAGGCAAATTTACTACTTTATTTGTAATTATTTAGCTACTACTCAATAAGTTTTTATCTATGATGGATGAAAAGCGATAAGGATAGGAAGGGCTTGGTCTGTAGCAAAGCGGAAGACCGGAGGGCAGCGCAGCCCGAAAAAGCCCGGGCTGTGAGCGCAATGAAATGCAATGACCGCCCCATAAGGCGGGTATGAAATGGAATGAAGCCTCACCGCATCGCCAATAAGATAATTTTGAAACAAGGTAAATAGATACCCTGTTTTTACCCGTAAAGTACAGATTGAATCTTTTTACCTATCTTTACAATACTAAACTTTTCTTATGCACCCATACCCTCAAAATTTCTTCCTTGTATATACCTATAGCCGAAGTATCGTATTTTTATTATTTGCGCTAGTCTTCGTACGATCCCTAACTGCCCAGCCCGATCTCTTTGCCTCTCAGCAAGTCATCACCAGTTTGGCGACCGGAGCGGTATCCGTCTATGCCACCGATTTGGATGGAGATGGAGACAGGGATGTTTTATCTGCTTCTAATGATGACAAAATCGCTTGGTATGAAAATGATGGGCAAGAAAATTTCATTATTGAAAATATTATTTCTATAGACTTGACTGGATTACAATCTATTTTTCCTACCGACGTAGATAATGACGGGGATACAGATGTATTATTCGCTACATTTTATGACGATAAAATAGCATGGTTTGATAACAACGGGCAGGGTGGCTTTGAATCTCTTTATACAATTTCTACCAGTGCGGATGGGGTTTATTCTGTATATGCATCAGATATTAACGGTGATGGTTTTATGGACGTTCTTTCTGCATCAGGTATCGATGATAATATCTGCTGGTATGAAAATGACGGAGCAGGTGGGTTCGGTCCTCAACAAATTATCGCTAATATTGCTGGCGGTGCATGGTCAGTCTATTCCGCTGATCTTGATAGAGATGGGGATTCCGACGTAATCTCAGCTTCAATTGGAATAAGATTAATTACTTGGTTCGAAAATGATGGGCTAGGCAGCTTCAGTTAAATGCAGGTTATTTCAACTGATTCAGATGGGCCATTTGAAGTCTTAGCTACTGATCTTGACAGGGATCTGGACATTGATATACTTTTCGCTTCTTTCGATGATAATAAGATCATTTGGATTGAAAATGAGGGGCAGGGAAATTTTGGTTTAGAAAAAATAATTTCAATAGACGCTGGTCATGCCAATTCCGTCTATGCCACTGATCTGGATGGTGATGGAGATACTGATGTGCTTTCTGCTTCAACTGACAATAACAAAATCGCCTGGTATGAAAATGATGGGCAGGGTGACTTTGGCGCTCAGCAAATCATCACCACATTAGCTAATCGGCCACATTCCGTCTATGCCACCGATCTGGATGGAGATGGAGATGCCGATGTGATTTCTGGTTCTGGAGGTGATGCCCAAATCAGCTGGTATGAAAATCTACAAACGGCTATGAGCGATTTTACAATACCCAACTGCTTAATAGCGCAAGATTCCATGTTCATAGAAAATAGTTCTAATTTCATCCTTTGGCCATCTACTACCTATCAATGGATTTTAGAAGACGTGATTATATCTACAGACAAAAATTTACAATGGATATCGCCCCCGCTAGGCATTCAATCCCTTAGTCTTATCACCTGTACCAATACCTCCTGCGACACCCTCACTAAGACTTTAAAAATACTCAATTTTGACTTAGATCCGCTGCCTGTTTTACAGACCCATATTCCCTACACGTTCACCAATACTTCAGAGTATATCACCAATTGGGTATGGGATTTTGGCGATGGGGAGATGGCAGAGATAGAAGAACCTACCCACACTTATACTGAGCCGGGTATATATGAGTTAGAAATATCTATCTATAATCTTGAATGGGGAAATGATTGTTTTATGCAATTGGAGTATGAGGTGATGGTTACCGATGATGGCACAGGTGTGAGCAATACAAGCGATACGGGCTTTTCATTAAGTCCTAATCCCGCCTATAACCTTATCACCCTCATCCGTCCTTATCCGGCAGCGGAGGCTGGCTTTATTATTACGGATCTCAGTGGGCGGGAGATCCTGCGCCAGAATCTGGGAGCTAATAGCAGTGATGAAATAGATATCCGTATGCTAAAGGCTGGCATCTATTTTTGTAAAATAGCGGGGAGCAGTGGGGTAGAGAAATTAGTGGTGGTGGAGTAGGCGCGGATATATCCTTTCATTTCTCCTCGCCTACTACCGGTGCGGGGACACTCATAGCTATATAGAAAATCACTAGCAAGGCCATAGCAGCACTTATTGCAAAAAGAGTGGCTGCTCCCCACGCATACCATATAAAGCCCGCCAGCGAGCTCGCCAGCATCGCACAGAGGCTTTGTAGGCCGGCATAGCTACCCAGTGCAGTGGCCGTTTCAGTAGCCGGCACCAGCCTGCTCACCCAAGCCTTAGAAACGCCCTCAGTAGCCGCGGCATAGATACCGTATAAAAAAAACAAGGTGGCATAGCCGGTAAGGGTATGCGCCACGGCCATTCCCATATATACCATACAAAAAATAAACAGCCCCAATAAAAATATTTTTTTCAGTCCCAGCTTATCGGCCAGGATACCCATAGGAAATGCGGCCAGGGCATAGATGAGATTATAGAAGATATACAGTCCTATCACTCCGGTATCAGTAATGCCGCTTTGCTTAGTTTGCAGAAGAAGAAATACATCTGAGCTATTAAAAAGGGCAAATACCAGTAATCCGGGCAATAAGCGGCGAAAGCCGGAGGGAGCAGTGTTCCAGTAACGAAGAAAGTGTAGCACCGAAAAAGAGGGTTTTACGGCTATGGGGGCACGGGCGCTCTCCCTTATAAAATAGAGAAAAATCACCGCCAGCACACCGGGTACTAAGGCCATAAAAAACAGGGAGCGATAAACTGACGGATAATAATGGAGCCAAAGGAGGGCCAGCGAAGGGCCTATTACCGCTCCCAGGGTATCCATGGCCCTGTGAAAGCCAAATACCCGGCCCTTAGTGGCGGCAGTGGCTTCATCAGAGAGGAGGGCATCGCGGGCTCCTGTACGCAGACCCTTGCCCAAGCGATCTATCGTGCGAACCATAAATACCCATAGCGGCCATACATAGAGGGCCATCAATGGCTTAGAAAGCGCGCTCAGGGCATACCCTACCCGTACAAAGGGAAGACGCCGACCACTGGCATCGGACAGCCTCCCGAAATAGCCTTTGCTAAGGCCGGCACAGGCCTCGGCCACACCCTCCAGTATGCCTATAAGCAAGATAGAAAAGCCTATACTCTGCAAATATATAGGCATCACCGGATAGAGCATTTCGCTGGCCATATCCGTAAACAGGCTCACCACAGATAGGATCCAGACCGTAGGTGTAAGATATTTCAAACCTTTAAAAAAAATAGAAGTGCAAAATTTTTTTTGGCTAAAATACGATGATTATTTACCACACCTAGTCTGCCCTATCTTCTGTCCTTTTTTGAGAATCACCCCTGGCCGGCTTGTTCCTGCCATTTCGGGTTTCACTCTACACTAATCTATTTAGCTAGTATTATTATTTTTTTTGATTTATGATGGATCTAAAGCGATAGGGAAGCCTTCAGCAAACCGGTGCCCCGTATTGCCTGTTTTGGATAGAGGACAAGTTTGTTTCAGTTCATCCATATTCCGACGGTAGCCTTTGTGCCTTATCTATTCAGCCAATCCATTACTTGTTAATAGATTTAACTTTATTTGCTTAGTTTTGATCCACTCAATAGAAGAAACTGTACGTAGTATAGTGTTTGCTACCTGTTAGGGAAGCTAGTTTCGAATATCACAGTTGTTTTTTTTAGTAACATAATCAAAGCAATCGCAGCAAAAATCGCCAAGTACTATTACCTAGTCAAGACTAAAGGTATAGATTTTGAAATGGAAGGGCTGATTGATTATGAAAAGCGAGAAAAGGAAATATATGCAAAAATGGGCAAGCGAAAACAACCTACAATTGGTCAGTATGTGAGGTTTTTTCGACGGATAACCCCCAACTTGTCCTTAGGATATGGAGGGCTTGGTCTGTAGCGAAGCGGAAGACCGGAGCGCAAGCGCAGCCCGAAAAAGCCCGGGCTGTGAGCGCGATGAATGGCAATGCCCGCACCATAGTGCGGGTGTGAAATGGAATGAAGCCTCACAGCATCGCCCACAAGAAAATTTTGAAACAGGGTAAATAGATGCTTTTTATATACTTTTATATTTAATTATGACCTACGAAGAATACATACAATACGATGCCGTGGCACTGGGGGCTATGATGCGCGAAAAAACCATTTCGCCCACCGAAGTGCTGGAAGCGGCCATAGCCCGCGCTGAGGCTGTAAATGGCAATATAAACGCCATCATCTACAAAATGTATGATACTGCCCGAAAACAGCTGCTCACCTTACCCTTAGATAGTGTGCTGGCCGGCGTACCCTTTCTGGTAAAAGACCTGGAGCTAAGCATAGCCGGCCATCCCCTGAGCTCCGGAAGCCGCTGCCATCGGCAGTATGTACCCGCTGTATCTAGCTATCTCGTAGAAAAAATGCTGGCTGCCGGACTCCTTATTATGGGCAAAACCAATACCCCGGAAATGGGCCTCACGCCTTATACCGAGCCCGAACTACACGGCCCTACCCTCAATCCCTGGAATCGCGAATACTCCGCCGGCGGATCTAGTGGCGGATCCGGCGCCGCCGTGGCAGCAGGCATCACCCCCATAGCCTCTGCCAGCGATGGGGGAGGATCTATACGCATACCCGCCTCTTGCTGCGGCCTCGTAGGCCTCAAACCCAGCCGAGGACGTACCACACTAGGGCCCTTCTATGGCGCACCCTGGAATGGGGCAGTAAATAATCTCTGCCTCTCCCGCACCGTAAGGGACACGGCTGCCTATCTCGATATCGCACAGGGAAATCACGAGGGCGATCCCTACTTTATTCAAAAACCCCAGGGGTCCTACTTAGAAGACCACCGTAAGGATCCGGGAAGTCTCACCATCGCCTGGTCTAAAAAGCATAGTTTTGGCGGGGAGGTACACCCGGAATGTATAAAGGGACTGGAAAAAACCGTGGCCCTCCTCCAGCAGCTGGGACATAACACTGTAGAAGTAAATCTGCCCTGGAGTGCCGAAGCCATTACCTATGCCTTTTTTACGATGGTAGTGGGCGAAACCGCTGCCGAAGTAGAATATATGTCCCGCCTGAAAGGGCAAAAACCCCGTATCGCCGATTTCGAACTCAATACCTGGCTTATGTATAAACTAGGCTGTGTGATCTCCTCCCGCGAAGCAGCCCTGGCCAGACGTGAATGGAATACCCTAAGCCGTACTATCGCTGATTTTCATGCCCGCTATGATATCCTCCTCACCCCTACCCTCTCGCGCCCACCCATTAAAACTGGGGAGCTTCAAAACAAACCCGCCGAAAATACGCTCTTAAAGTTAGGCACCGGACTGGGACTCATAAAATGGCTAAAAAACTCTTCCCTCACCGAAACCCTAGCCCGCCGTTCCTTCGATTATATTCCTTTTACCCCCATACAAAATATGACCGGACAGCCCTCTATGTCATTGCCCCTACACACTACCCCCGATGGACTGCCCGTGGGAATGATGTTTAGTGGAGCGATGTGCCGCGAAGACCTCCTGCTGCGCCTGGCTCACCAGATAGAAGCTACTGTACACTGGAAAAGCCGGTGGCAGCTGCCAACCTCAGCTTCCTAGATGGCTCTTGTAGATGCTGCGGTTTTTTTCTTTGGTCATTCTTCTTTGGTGGATGGGTGGAGTGGTGGAGTGGTGGAGTGGTGGAGTGGTGGAGTGGTGGAGTGGCGGGTATGAGGTGCCGAGAATAAAAAAATGACTTGCAAAAGCATAAATATAACTTAGAGCAGAGAAAAACTAACTAGCGCAGAAGAAAGTAAAACTTAATGAGCCTATAATGCAAATGTCTGCTGTGCAAGAGAATCTATTTCTGCACCGTGGGAGGCATTCTCTCTATTTATAAATCTGGCATAGACAATAGAAAGACCACAAAACAGGCAAAGAGAAAAAAGGAGCGACACTAAAAAAATAACTCTTTGGGTGGGGGGTTTGCAAAGAACACAAGACCAATTCTCAATTAATTCTAAGGAATATAAGAAACAATAAAAAAGGCGAGTATCTTCTGGACCCCGCCTTAAATGTTTTCACAACGGAATAATCCTTATTGTGATTTGGTTTCAAATATGTTGCAAATATACATCTTATTTTTATATTTGCAACAAAACCTTAAAGAAAAACAAATTATGAAAAATATTTTAGGATTGGACTTGGGGACGAACAGCATCGGTTGGGCTTTGGTAAACATATCTGAGATAGATAATAGACAAATAATAGCATCCGGAATGCGTGTTATACCAATGACTCAGGATGAATTATCAAATTTTGATAAGGGCAACACTATTTCAAAAACGGCAGAACGAACCACAAAAAGAGGAATAAGAAGACTCTATGAACGACACCATCTTAGACGGGAAAGATTGCACAGAGTATTGCAAATACTAGGATGGCTTCCCGCCCATTATTCAGCGCAAATAGATTTCGATGAACACAAGGGTAAATTTAAACCAGATATGGAGCCATCCTTTGCATTTGATGAAGATAAATATTTTCTATTCGAAGAAAGGTTCTTGGAAATGGTAAAGTTATTCCCCAACAACCCCAACAATACTAATTCTAAAGAGAAGCTATTTCAAAGAAACTGGACTCAATACTATCTAAGAGTAAAAGGACTATCAGAAAAATTATCAAAGCAGGAAATCGCCTGGCTATTATTAAAATTTAATCAAAAAAGAGGCTATAATCAGATCAGGGGTGAAGAGGAACAACAAGAGGAAAATAAAATATCTGAATATCTCAAACTAAAAGTTATTACTGTAAAGATAAGCTCTGAAAAAAAGAACAAAAAGGGTGAAGATTTTTATGAGATAACCCTAGAAAATAGAATGATTTATAAAAGAAGTAGTAAAATCCCTTTATTTGACTGGGTAGATACCATACGAGAATTTATTCTTACTACTGAGGTCAATGCAGATGGCAGCATCAAAATAGATACGGAAGGGAAGCCCAAGGTTAGCTGGCGGGCACCTAAACAAGAAGATTGGGGATTAATGAAATTAAGAACCGAAAAGGATATTAAGATAAAAAATGAAACACCAGGCCAATATATATTTAATGAACTAGTAAGAAATCCGAATTCAAAAATTGAAGGTAGCTATATACAAGTCATAGATAGAGATTATTACAGAGAGGAGCTGATGGCCATTCTAGAAAAACAAAGTGAATTTCATCCCGAATTCAGAGATGCTACTCAATTAAAAAAATGTATAGATGAATTATATCCTAAAAATACAAATCATACCAGTTTACTTGAAAGGAAAGACCTAATTCATCTACTTGTAAAGGACATTATTTTCTATCAGAGACCACTTAAATCACAAAAAGCTCTAATAAGCAAATGTACTTTAGAGAAAAGGGAATGGCTAAAGGACGGTCAAAAGTATCCGTCCCACTAAGTACATAGTTTCGGGGTCCTTTAAAGGGCACTAAATTTGCTGAAAATTTATTCTCTATGGATAAGTCCACAATGGTTCGGCTTTTGCGAAGATGGAAAAAGAGCGGGCAGAGCTTTCATTCTTTTTTTATGGAATTAGGCATCTCTCCCAGTACTGCTCATTATTGGAAAACAAAACTTTCTAAATCTACAGGTTCTATTCCTAGCAC
>Ga0114938_1002928_pt1 | contig 10397 bp, 7 predicted proteins | sample AshMeaBigSpring_FD_88675 | JGI IMG/M metagenome (GOLD analysis project Ga0114938, IMG submission 88675) | Groundwater microbial communities from Big Spring, Nevada to study Microbial Dark Matter (Phase II) - Ash Meadows Big Spring | ecosystem: Environmental > Aquatic > Deep subsurface >...
GGATGCCGACGCGACTCGCGATCACGTCCGCGACGCCCGGGATGTTGGCGCAGCCGCCGCAGACCAGGATCTGCTCGGGCTGCTCGCGGCCCGCGCCGGAGGCGAGGTAGAACTGCAGCGAGCGGCCCACCTGCTGGCACATGTCGTCGATGAAGGGATCGAGCACCTCGGCCTGGTAGTTGGCCGGCAGCCCGCCTTCCTTCTTGGCGCGCCCGGCCTCCTCGAGGCTGAGCCCGTAGGCGCGCATGATCTCCTCGGTCAGCTGCTGGCCGCCGAAGGCGAAGTCGCGCGTGTAGGTGACCTTCAGGTCGCGCAGGACGGAGAACGTGGTACTGCTGGCGCCGAAGTCGAGCACGGCGATGCTGCGGTCCATGCCGCCGTCCGGCATCTGGTGCGTCAGCAGGCGACAGGCGTTCTCGAGCGCGAAGGCCTCCACGTCCACGATGCGCGCCGTGAGGCCCGCAGCCTGCACCGCCGCCTGGCGCTGCTCGACGTTCTCGGAGCGCGTCGCGACGAGCAGCACGTCGAGCGTTTCGGGATCCTTCTCGGATGGACCGATCACCTCGAAGTCGAAGCTCACCTCTTCCATCGGGAACGGGATGTACTGGTCGGCCTGCATCTCGACCTGCGACTCGAGCTCGGCCTCGCGCAGGTTGCGCGGCATCTGGATGACCTTGGTGATCGCGGCGTCACCGCTGATGGCGACCGCGCACTCGTTGCTGCGCGCGCCGGCGCGCTTCACGGCGCGGCGCACGGCCTCGCCGACGGCCTGCGCGTCGACGATCGCCTTCTCGTTGATCGCGTTCGGCGGGGAGGGCTCGGCCGCGTAGGACTCCACGCGATAGCCGTCCCCAGTGCGCGACAACTCGATCAGCTTGATCGAGGACGTCGTGATGTCGAGCCCGATGACCGGTCGTGACCTGCGCTGGAACAACACGAGTGAGTCCTTCTAGTTCAAGAGGTTGCGCAGCGATCGTGGAGTGAATTCCATGCCCCCGCGGCACTATATAACAGCGCCCCGACAAATAGAATTGCGAGTGGCTTGGCAGATTGAGCCGTGCGCCCCATGCGCCCCCCAAGGCGATGCACCAAATTGACGACACCGTCGCAAGGGCGGCTCGACCACACCGTGGGTACCGGGGATCCCGGAGGCTCTGCTCGCGAGACGACCCGACACGTCGCTGCGTGACGGACTCGAACGCGTCGCACTCGTCCGGACCGGCAACCCCGCTGTCCCGTGCCCAATGCCCGGGACCGGTGGCTTTGCGTCCTCACCTTTCGATGAGTTTGCCCTTGATTCGCGAGCTACTATGCACAACGGCCGCAGGAGCGGCAAGGACTGGGTCGCAGATTTGAGCACGCGTTTTCTCGTCGCGAGACTGCTCGTGACTTTGCTCACGGTTGCGCTGGCACTCGCCGGATTCGTCGCGCTCGGCTTCGCGGGCGCGCACCAGTTCCTCGCGCCGGAGATCCCGGCGGCTGCCGAACTGCGCGAGATCCGCACGCAGATGCCGCTCGCCGTGTACTCGCGCGACGGCAAGCTGATCGCGCAGATCGGCGAGCAGCGCCGCATTCCGGTGAGCTGGGACGAGATTCCGCCGCTGCTGGTCGACGCGTTCCTCGCAGCGGAGGACGACCGCTTCTTCGAGCACCCCGGCGTGGACTGGCAGGGCCTCGTGCGCGCCGCGATCAGCAACGTCTCCGCCGGCGGCGTGCGCGAGGGCGGCGGCACCATCACGATGCAACTCGCGCGCAACACGCTGCTCAGCAACGAGCGGACGCTGCGCCGCAAGCTGAAGGAGGTATTCCTCGCGCGCCGGCTCGAGCGCGAGTTCAGCAAGCAGGAAATCCTCACCCTGTACCTGAACCGGATCTTCCTCGGCCAGCGCGCCTACGGCGTGGGTGCGGCGGCGCAGGTGTATTTCGACAAGCGGCCCGCCGAGCTCACGCTCGCCGAGGCGGCCCTGATCGCCGGACTGCCGCGTTCACCGTCGCTCGACAATCCGGTCGCGAGCGTCGAGCGCGCGAGAGAGCGGCGCGCCTACGTGCTCAGGCGCATGGTCGAGACCGGGAAGATCGGCAGCGCCGAGCGCGCGGCCGCGGAGGCAGCGCCGATCGTGGCGCGTATCCATGGACCGGTGGTCGAACTCGAGGCGCCCTACGTCGCGGAGATGGCGCGCCTGGAAATGCTGCAGCGGTTCGGCGAAGGCGCCCTCACCGAGGGATATCGCGTCACCACCACCGTCGACAGCCGCCTGCAGGCCGCGGCCGACGCCGCCGCGCGCCGTACCCTCCTCGCCTATGACCGGCGCCACGGTTACCGTGGGCCTGTGGCCCGGCTCGGCACACCCTCGCCGCACGACCCGCAAGCCGTCGCCGACGCGCTCCGCGAGCGCCCGGACCGCGGCGGACTGGTCGCGGGCGTCGTCGAGTCGGTGGGCGAGCGCAGCGTTGTCGTGCGACGGCGGGACGGCGTCGCGGTCGAACTCGGCTGGGACGACCTGAGCTGGGCGCGACCCGCGTTGCCTGACGACGCCCTCGGCCCGGCACCGAAGATCGCCGGCGACGTCGTGACCGGGGGCGACATCGTGTACCTCGAGCCGCTGCCGGACGGTCGCCACCGGCTGGCCCAGATACCGGCCGTGGCGGGCGCGCTCGTGGCGCTCGAGCCGCGCGACGGCGCGATCGCCGCCCTGGTCGGCGGCTTCGATTTTCGCGACAGCAAGTACAACCGCGCCGTGCAGGCGAAGCGCCAGCCCGGCTCTGCGTTCAAGCCGTTCGTCTACTCCGCGGCGCTCGAGCGCGGCTTCACTCCCGCGAGCCTGATCAACGACGCGCCGATCGTCATCGAGGGCGGCGCAGGCACCGAGGAGTGGCGGCCCCAGAACATCACCAAGCGGTTCTACGGTCCGACCCCGCTGCGCGAAGCGCTCGTGCGCTCGCGCAACCTGGTCTCGATCCGGCTGCTTCGGGCCACCGGCATCGGGCCCGCGATGCGCCACATCAGCGCGTTCGGCTTCGGTCCGGAGGCGCTGCCGGCCAACCTCACGCTCGCGCTCGGCACGGGCCAGGTGACGCCGCTCGACATGGCCCGTGGTTTCGCCGTGTTCGCGAACGGCGGCTTCCGGGTGACGCCCTACCTGATCGAGCGAGTCACGGACGGCCGGGGCCTCGACGTCCACGCGGCGGCCCCCGAAGTCGCGTGCGCCGATTGCCCGGACGAACCCGCCGCGCTGCAGGCGATTTCGCCGGCCAACGCGTTCGTCATGACTGACGTAATGACCGACGTCATCCAGCGCGGCACGGCGACGCTGGCGAAATCGCTCGGCCGCAGCGACCTCGCCGGCAAGACGGGCACGACGAACGACCGGCGCGACGCGTGGTTCGTGGGTTTCAACGCCGACTATGCCGCCGCCGCGTGGGTCGGTTTCGACCAGGAGCGCTCGCTCGGGGACAACGAGGAAGGCGGCCGCACGGCACTGCCGATGTGGGTCGGCTTCATGGAGGAGGCACTCCGCGACCGACCCGAGCACCGGCTGCCCGAGCCACCGGGCGTGGTCCGCATGTGGGTGGACCGCAGCACGGGCCGCCCGACCGCGGCCGGTGCGAGCGGTGCCGTCTTCGAGGCGTTCCTCGAGTCGCACGTACCGCGGGCCGACGCGCTCGGCGACGTCGACGAGGTCGGCGCGGAAAGCGCCGAACCCGCGGCGGCGGACGATACGCTCTTCTGAGGGACTCGACCGATGAGCCGAAGACCCAATCCCCGCGCAGACCTGCTGCGCCAGGCAGTCGCCGAGGAGGCGGCCCGCGTCATGCGCGAGCAAGGCATCGACGACTTCCTGCTCGCCAAGCGCAAGGCCGCCGAGCGCCTCGGCGTGACCGACGCGTCGATCCTCCCGCGCAACACCGAAATCGAAGCTGCGCTCGTGGCGCACCAGCGGCTGTTCGGCGCGGATCGGCACGAAACCGAGCTTGCGGCCATGCGCCGCTCGGCGCTCGAGGCGATGCGGCTGATGTCGGACTTCCAGCCGCGGCTGGTCGGACCGGTGCTGAACGGCACGGCGTCGGCGCACTCCGAGATCAACCTGCACCTGTTCACCGACAGCCCGGAAGCGGTGTCGATCCGTCTCGAGGAGCGCGGCGTCCCGCACGAGGTGCTCGAGCGGCGGTTGCGCTACGAGCGCGATCGCGTCGTGAGCTACCCGGCACTGCGCTTCGTCGCCGGGCGTCAGACGGTGGACGCGGTGGTGTTTCCGCTCGACGGGATCCGGCAGGCGCCCTCGAGCCCGGTGGACGGTAAGCCGATGCGGCGCGCCAGTGCCGCGGAGGTCGAGGCGCTGCTGTAGTCAGCGCGCCGCCGATACCGGTTCGCCTACCGGGCGGAGCAAGGGCTTCGGCTCGGGAGTCATGCCCGGGACCGCCATGAACACATCCTTGTGGGCTTCGGCCGCGGCGTCGAAGTCACGCAAGGCGTGACTCACGCGGAGGCGCGGGTTCGGTACCTGTCGGCGGGATCGTGCGCGACATGGACGTCGCGCACGAAGCCTACACGGACGTACTTGCGGCGGTCCCGCCGACAGGCACGGAAGCCACGACTTCGCGTTCCGATACCTTGGCGGGACCGGCTTTATGCGCTCAGCCGCGCTTCTCGACGTCCAGGTAATCCCGCTGCGTCGGCCCCGTGTACAGCTGCCGCGGCCGGCCGATCTTCATGGCCGGGTCCGCGATCATCTCCATCCAGTGCGCCACCCAGCCCGCGGTGCGCGCGATCGCGAACATCACCGTGAACATCGAGCGCGGGACGCCGAGCGCGCTGTAGATCACGCCGGAATAGAAGTCGACGTTCGGGTACAGCTTGCGCGAGATGAAGTACTCGTCCTTGAGCGCGATCTCCTCGAGGCGCAGCGCCAGCTCGAACAGCGGGTTGTCGGTCTGGCCGCGGCGGCCGAGCACCTTGTGGCACATCTCGCGGATGATCTTCGCGCGCGGGTCGAAGTTCTTGTAGACGCGGTGGCCGAAGCCCATCAGGCGCTTGCCGCCGTCCTTGTCCTTTACCCGGTCGAGGAACTTCGGGATGTTGTCCACCGTGCCGATGTCCTCGAGCATCGCGAGCACGGCCTCGTTCGCGCCGCCGTGGGCCGGGCCCCACAGGGCCGACACGCCGGCGGAGATCGCGGCGTAGGGGTTGGTGCCCGTGCTGCCGGCAAGGCGCACCGTCGACGTGCTCGCGTTCTGCTCGTGGTCGGCATGCAGGATCAGCAGCAGGTCGAGCGCCTGCGCCGACACCGGGTCGACCTCGTAGTCTTCCGCCGGCACCGCGAAGAACATGCGCAGCATGTTCGCGCAGTAGTCCATGTCGTTGCGCGGATAGACGAACGGCTGGCCGAGCATGTGCTTGTAGGACGCCGCCGAGATGGTCGGCACCTTGGCCAGGATGCGGTGCGCGAAGATCTCGCGGTGCCGCGGGTTATGGTTGTCCATGGAGTCGTGGTAGAACGCGGCCATGGACGAGACGACCGCCGACACCATCGCCATCGGGTGCGCGTCGTAATGGAAGCCGTTGAAGAAACGCAGCAGCGTCTCGTTGATCATCGTGTGGAAGCGGATCGAGTGGTCGAACTGCTCCAGTTGCTTCGGCGTCGGCAGCTCGCCGTAGATCAGCAGGTGGGCGACCTCGATGAAGCTCGACCTGGCGGCGAGCTGCTCGATCGGGTAGCCGCGGTAGAGCAGGACGCCGGCGTCGCCGTCGATATAGGTGATCTTGCTCTCGCAGGAGGCCGTGGCCATGAACCCGGGGTCGAAGGTGAAGGCCCCGAAGTCCTTGGTGACGTTGCCGATGTTGAGGCAGTCGGGACCGACCGTGCCGCTGCGCGCGTCCAGGGTGGTCTTCTTTCCGGATTCCAGGTCGACCAGTTCGTATTTCTTTCCGCTCATCGTTTTCTACCTGTCTGTGGCTCCCGGGTAAGTACCCCCGGAGAGGTTCCCGAGCCTTGCACGGCAGGCCAGAGCGATCAAGTAAGGACTATTCCACTACCTTGAGCCAGCTGCCCGGCGTCGGCTCCTTGTCCGGATAGAGGTCGTTCAGGAGCTTGAGGCGCTCGGCAGGGTACTTCTCGATGGGAGACACCGCGGCCAGCGCGGCGATCCGCGTGCTGGCCGTCGCCTTGACCAGCTTGATCCGCTGCGGCTCGGCCAGCTGTAACTCGTTGTCGCGCAAGCGCCGGAAAGTCTTGATGCTGGAAAGGAACAGTGCGTCATTGGCGGCGAAGGCGCTGGTGAGCCGGCTGGCGCCAGTGAAAACGTAGGCCAGGCCGTTGTAGTAGATGACGGCGCCGCGGGCGGGCCCCCGGTTGCCCCAAGGCAGACCGATGTCGCGCGCGACGGCCGTGTAGCCCTGGAGACCGTTGACGGTCAGCGGTTCAGCGCCGGACAGCGGTGACCCGCCCAGGCTTCTCGCCAGCAATTCCTGGGGCTTGGCGCCCGGGGGCGGCGGTACCGCGGTCAACTGCAGGACGGCGTCTTTTTGCGGGGTGCTCGCGACGACCTTGGTCGGTTGGTTATCGACCGTCCAGCCCGTCGGGAACGCGACCGTCATGCCGAGCGTGCCGTGGTAGAAGCGGCTGCCCTTCACGACGCCCTGCTCGCGGCTCGGGCCGAGCGGCAGTCCGGCGATGCGCTGCAGATAGGCGTCGCGCCCGTCAGGGCGCTGCTCACCGGCACCCGGCGTCTTGCGGGCTGTGGCCACGACTTCCTTCAGGCGCGTGTCGTTGTCGGGGTGGGTGGAGAAGACGCCGTGGTACACGCGCGGTTCGCGGCCCTCCTGGCGAGCAAGCTGCAGCTCGAGCATCTCCTGGTTCTTGAGCAGGCGAACCACGTCGATCATGGCTTCCGGCGAATAGCCGAGGCGGTGGAGGTACTCGGCGCCGAGCTCGTCCGCCTCGAGCTCCATGTCCCGGCCGTAGCCGCGCACCAGCGCCGTGCCAGCCATGTTCGCGATGCCTGCGAGATCGCCACTGCCCGTGAGGATGCCGATCAGCGTCGCGCCGACACCCGTGGCCGTGGCCCCGGTCTGCTGGCGTACCGAGTGGCGTGCCGTGATGTGACCGACCTCGTGGCCGAGCACCGCAGCCAGTTCGGCCTCGGAGTTGAGGTAGGCCATGATGCCGCGCGTGACGTAGACGTAGCCCGGCAGCGCGAAGGCGTTCACCTCGTCGCTGTCGAGCACCGTGAACGTGTACTGCAGGTCCGGCCGATGGCTCTGCGCCGCGATGCGCTGGCCGAGTTCGTTCACATAGGCCTGCAGGGCCTCGTCCTCGTAGCGGCCGTACTCGCGCAGGATCTGCGGATGCATCTTGCGACCGAGCTCGATCTCCTGCGCCGCCGACATCGTGACGACGTCGGGCTTGCCGGTGACCGGGTTCGTCGCGCAGCCGCCGGCCGCGAGCGTCGCCGCCGCGGCGGCTGCAAACAGCAGTGCACGGACGATCATGATGCAGTCTCGCGGCAGGAATACCGGGGATATTCTCCTATTTTTCCGCCGGAAAAATAGGAGCACGTGCCCTGAAACGAAACGGGGCGCCCGCGCGCCCCGTTCGCCATCGGCAGCCGAACTGCCGCTCAGCCGCGCGCGTACTTCTTGCGGAAGCGGTCGACGCGACCACCGGTATCCACGATCTTCTGCTTGCCCGTGTAGAACGGGTGGCAGTTCGAGCAGACTTCGATCTGCAGGTCCTGGCCCAGCGTGGAGCGGGTCTCGAACGTGTTCCCGCAGCTGCAGGTCACGGTGATGGCCTTGTACTCAGGATGGATTCCGCTCTTCATGGCCGCGGTCCTTGGGAGAAGTCGTCTGGGAAAAGGGCGCGAAGTATAGGAGGCGCGCCGTGCCCTGACAAGGCGAGGATGACGTCATCGGCGTGGCGGTCGTTGGTTATCCACAAAAGCTGTGGATAACTCTGTGGACGGTCCGCAGGCACCCTGCGTCGGACGCGAGCGCGAGAGTGCGATTCTCGCATTGGTCAATTTTTGACCAGTAATTTTTCACTTGTTTTTTCAAGAAGTTATGCGCGCTGTCTAACATGTCACTTCGACTACAGTCCGTAACGTGCCGTATCTTGGTCATCCGCCGGATCGTGTGCATAACTGTCGACGCGCCTAGCCGATCCGGGCGGGGTACGCAAGTCCGGGCGCTTGCGTCCGCGCTAGCTGTCGACCGGTCCGGGCAGGAACATCGCCTGTAAGTCGTTGAGGAAGCGGGCGCCCAGCTCGGTCGGAACCCAGCGTCCGCCCGGCGTGGCTGCAAGCAGGCCCTTGTCCGCGGCCGCCGCGATGGTCCCGGCGATCGCCGACCAGGGCTGGCCGGTGCTCGACTCGAACTCCTCCGGGCCGAAACCTTCGCTCAACCGCAGCGCATTCATGCAGAACTCGAACGCGAGGTCCGCGGCAGGCACCTCGCGCAACTCCTCGAGGCGCGCGGCCGGCCCCGCGGCGCCGAGATACCGGCCGGGCTGCTTCACGCGCGCCGTGCGGACCACCCGGCCGCGAGCGGCATCGCTCACCTTGCCATGCGCGCCCGCGCCAATCCCGAGGTAATCGCCGAAGCGCCAGTAATTCAGATTGTGCCGGCACTCGCGCCCCGGATGCGCGTAGGCGGAAACCTCGTAGTGCCGGTAGCCGGCCGCGGCCAGTCGCTGCTGACAGGACAGCTGCATTGCGTACGCCGATTCATCGTCCGGCAGTCGCGGCGGCCGCCGCTCGAATGCCGTGCCCGGCTCCAGCGTGAGCTGGTAATGCGACAGGTGCGGTGGCCCGAGCCCGATCGCCTGCTCGAGGTCCGCGAGCGCCTCGTCCACCGACTGCTCCGGCAGCGCGTACATCACGTCGAGGTTGAAGTTGTCGAGATTCGCCGCGCATAACTCGTCCACCGCCGCCAGCGTCTCGTCGCGCGCGTGGATGCGCCCGAGCGCGGCGAGTTGACGGTCGCTGAAGCTCTGCGCACCGAGCGACACGCGGTTTACCCCGGCATCGCGGTACGCCGCGAACCGGCCGCGCTCGACCGTGCCCGGGTTCGCCTCCAGCGTGACCTCGAGGTTCGCCGCGGTACCGAGCCGCTGCGCGGCGCGCTCGACGATCCGGCCGATCGAGTCTGCCGAGAACAAGCTCGGCGTGCCGCCTCCGAAAAAGATCGACACCAGCGGGCGGCCCCCGGCGTCTCGCGCGGCGTATTCGAGGTCGTCGAGCAACGCTGCGAGGTACGCGGCCTCCGGCACCCCGCGTGCGGGCACGGCATGCGAATTGAAGTCGCAATACGGGCACTTGCGGACGCACCACGGGAGGTGGACGTAGAGCGACAGCGGCGGCGCCGCGAGCATCAACCGTCCTCGCCCGGCTCCGTCAGCGCCGCAACCAGGGCGCGCAGGGCCTTGCCGCGGTGGCTGATGGCGTTCTTCTCAGCCGCCGGGAGTTCCGCGGCCATCACTTCGCCGTCGCCGACCAGGAACAGCGGGTCGTAGCCGAAGCCACCGGTGCCGCGCGGCAGCCGCGCGATGCGTCCCTCCCAGCTCGCCTGGCGCACGATCGGCGCAGGATCGAGCGGCCAGCGCATGAACACCATCGCGCATCGGTAGCGCGCCGTGCGCGCAACCTCCGGCACCGCGTCGAGCTCGCGCAGCAGGCGCACGTTGTTGCCGGCGTCGTCCGCCCCGGGGCCCGCGTAGCGCGCGGAGTAAATGCCGGGCGCACCGTGCAGCGCGTCCACCTCGAGACCGGAATCGTCGGCGATGGCCGGCAGGCCCGACGCCTCGGCGGCATAGCGCGCCTTGAGGATCGCGTTTTCGACGAAGCTCAGGCCGGTCTCGTCGGCAGCGGTCGCCGTGAACCCGGACAGCAGCAGCACCTCGACGCTCCAAGGCGCGAGGATCTCGCGCATCTCGCGCAGCTTGCCCGCGTTGCCCGTGGCGAGCACCAGGCGCGGCGGCAGCGCGGGCCCGCGCGGACTCATCGGCTCGTCCGCACCGGCCGGTCGGGCAACGGCTGGGCAAGCGCCTCGGCCTGCGCGGCGAAGAGCCGCTGGCACGACGCCGCCGCGAGGTTCAGCAGTTCGTCGAGCTCGTGGCGACGGAACGCGTGGCCTTCCGCGGTGCCCTGCACCTCGATGAAGCCGCCGCCGTTGTTCATCACGACGTTCATGTCGGTCTCGGCGGACGAGTCCTCGACGTAATCGAGGTCCACGACCGGCACGCCGTTCACGATGCCCACCGACACCGCAGCCACCTGGCCGTGCAGCGGGCTCGAACCGATGGCGCGCCGGCGCACCAGCGCTTCCATCGCGAGCAAGAACCCGGCGAGCACCGTCCCGATCGCGATGGTCAACGGGAGATGGCCAACGATCTTGAGCGCGA
>Ga0114938_1002931_pt1 | contig 10386 bp, 7 predicted proteins | sample AshMeaBigSpring_FD_88675 | JGI IMG/M metagenome (GOLD analysis project Ga0114938, IMG submission 88675) | Groundwater microbial communities from Big Spring, Nevada to study Microbial Dark Matter (Phase II) - Ash Meadows Big Spring | ecosystem: Environmental > Aquatic > Deep subsurface >...
AATGATGTGGGCTTCCTCCCGGAGAATCCCTATTTCTACAAGCACCTCAGCGGCGGGGAAACCCTGCGGTTCTATGGAAAACTCTGCGGGCTGGGAGGAAAGGCGCTCGAAAACCGGGTGAACGAACTCCTCACGCTCGTCGATCTTCAAGGCGCGCGCGACCGGCGGGTGGGCGGCTACTCAAAGGGCATGCTCCAGCGCATCGGGCTGGCCCAGGCGCTCATTCAGGAGCCGCGGCTGGTCATTCTCGACGAGCCGACCGCCGGGGTGGACCCGGTGGGCTCCCGGCAGATCCGCGATCTGATCCTCAAGCTCCGGGAGCGAGGGATCACGGTGTTCCTCTGCTCCCACCTGTTGGAGCAGGTTCAGGAGGTCTGCGATCACGTGGGCATCATTTTCCGGGGCCGCATGATCCGGGAGGGGCGGCTGGAGGACCTCATCGCCATCGAGGACCAGACCGAGATCGTGCTGAAGGACGCCGGTCCGGACCTCATGGAGCGGATTTCCGCCCTCGTCGGAAACACGCCGGGCGCGTCCATCGTACGCACCGGCAAGCCCCGCACCACTCTGGAACGCCTGTTCCTGCGCGAGATCCGCGAGGAAGAACAAGAACCATGAGCACCCCCACCTCCAAGCCGACGCAGGGCTCACACTGGAGCCGGATCCTGACGATCTCGCTGCACACCTTCACCCAGCTCGTGCGCATGAAGGTGTTCTATTTCCTCGCGATCTTCGCGGTGATCGCCATCGGCAGCAATTTCTTCGAGCTGCCCCAGCATGTGGGCCCGGAGTCCGTGGGTGCGAGCGTGCTGCGCTCCATCAAGAGCTGGTCGCTCGGCGCGATGACCCTGTTTTCCGTGGTCCTTTCCATCGTGGCGACCGCGCTGCTGCTGCCGAAGGACGTCGAGGACCGCACGCTCTACACCATCCTGGCGAAGCCCGTGCCGCGCTTCGACTATCTGGCCGGCAAGCTGCTGGGCGTGCTGATGCTGGTCTTCGTCTCGCTGGCCTTGATGGACCTGCTCATGATCGCCGTGCTGCAGATCCGCACCTCGATGGTGGCGGTGGAGCAGGAAGCGATGGCCCGCGCCATGGGCTGGACGCAGGACGCCATCGACTCACTGCGCGCGGAGACCGTGGCCAACGGCCCGAACTGGTCCTTGCAGGGCGCGGTCTTCGCGGTGTTCCTGCGCGCCTCGATCATGGCCTCGCTGGCGCTGCTGATTTCCACCTTCTCGTCGAGCACGCTGTTCACGACGATCGTGAGCTTCCTGATTTATTTCATCGGCCATTTCCAAGCGGACGCGCGCGACGCCTACCTCCAGGGCGGCCAGGCGGGCGAGGGGGTTCTGGCGCGGATCGGCACGCTGCTGATCTCGCTGGTGTTGCCGGATTTCCAGCTTTTCAACGTGATCGACGCGGTGATCGAGGGCCAGGCGATGCCCTTGGTGGCTTTGGGGAAATTGGCGCTCGTGGGGCTTTACTACGCGCTCTTCTTCACCATCGCGTCGTGGTTCGTGTTCTCCGACAAGGAATTCTGAGGCCGTGAAAATCTGGAGGAAAACCGGCATCCTGGTCATCGCCCTGCTCGCGTTCGGCGCGGCGCGCATGCCCTTTGAAGCCGCGTTGCAGCGCGAACTCCGCGCCGCCGGACTCTTTCCACGGAAGCTGGAGATCGGGACTTGGGATCACGTCGATCAAACCCGCGCCGCGGTGGCGCTCGGCGGCCTGCGCACACTGGTGGCCACCTTCCTCAACCTGCGGGCCTTCACCTTCTTCACCGAAAAACGTTGGGACAAGGTGGCGAGAACCTTCGACGCCATCGTCGATCTCGCGCCGCGCACCCGCTACTATTGGGAGACCGGCTCCTGGCACCAAGCCTACAACGCGGCATCCTATTACCTCAATGATTCGAAGCTCCCGCCGCTCCGCCGCCGCGAGGCGTGGCGGGCCTCCATCCTCAGGGGGCGCGAGTTTCTCGAACGCGGCATCCGCAACAACCCGGACGACTGGAGCTTGTACGCCAACCTCGGCTTCCTGCTTTCCGACTCGAACAAATTCCCCGCCTTCCGAGACACCAACGAGTCGTTTTACGCCGCCGCCGAAGCCTATCGGAAATCCACGGAAACCGGCAGGGCGCTCGATTACGTCCGCCGTTCCCGGCTCTACTCGCTCGCCCGCGTGGAGGGCCGCGAGGCGGAGGCTCTTGCCCTGGCCCGCTCCCTTTATGCCGAGGGGGTTCGGAACCACACCCCCACGCTGCTGGCACTCTTGCTCGTCCTGGAAGCCCATGAAAACCCGTCGATCGATGTCGCGGCGCGGGCCATCGCCCTGTTCGGCTCGGCGGAGAAAGCCTACGACGCGCTCTCCGGCCACTGGCAGCGCACGCGCGAGCGGTTCCCGGTCTTCGGCCTGGCCGCCGGCCTTGAGTCCCTGGAGAAAACCCTCGCGGTGCCGCCTGAGAAGAGCGTCTTCAAACAGCCGCTGCCCGCGCCCTTGGATCCGGACGACATGTTCCGCAATTAGAGGCTTGCGGGTTTCGTCTCGACAGTCATGCCCGGAATGCCGATCATCCCCCTCCAGTTCTCCCTGCCCTCCCATGCGGATCGCTCTCTTCGGTGACATTCACGCCAATCTCGAAGCCCTTGAGGCCGTTCTCGAGGATGCCGCCAAACAGGACGTGACGGACTTCGTCTGCATGGGTGACATCGTCGGCTACAACGCTGATCCCGCCGCCTGCCTCGAAAAAGTCCGCGCCATGGACTGCCCGACGGTGAAGGGAAACCACGACGAGGACGCCTCCGGCAGCCACTCGCTCGACAGCATGAACCCGGTGGCCGCCGCCGCCCTCGAATGGACGCGCCAGCAGCTTGACGCCGATCAGCGCCAGTGGCTCAGCCGCCTCCGCATGGTCCGCCAGGTCTCGGATTTCACCGTCGTCCACAGCACGCTCGACCAGCCGTCCCACTGGAACTATGTGACCAACCGCTTCGACGCGATGTCGAACTTCTCCTATCAGTTCACCCAGATCTGCTTCCACGGCCACACCCATGTGCCGCGCGTTTATGTCAAGAGCGACCGCGTCCGCGAGGTGCCCGCCGAGTCCGCCGCCATCGAGGACGGCGCGAAGTACTTCATCAACGTCGGCTCCGTCGGCCAGCCGCGGGATGGTGACTGGCGTGCCTGCTACGCCATCTACGATCTGGAGCACAAGCTCGTCGTGTTCCGGCGCGTCGAGTATGACATCGCGAAGACGCAGGAGAAAATCCTCGCTGCCGGACTGCCGCCGATGCTCGCCGAGCGCATCGCCGAGGGCCGCTGAAATGGCGGAAATTTCACGAAGGCTTCATTAGGTTTTCACCGCAGGCATTCTATTTTCCCGCTCGTGGACACTCCTGTTGAAATCAACGCCTCGCCGAACCGCCCCGCACTCAGCCGCCGCAACGCCCTGCGCCTGATGACGGGCGGCGTCGCCGGCTGCCTGACCAACGGACTTTGGCTGGAGCCGGGTTCCCTTTCCGTCACCCGCGAGGAGGTGCGCTGCCCGCGGCTTTCGCCGGGGCTGGACGGCCTGCGCCTCGGGTTGCTCTCGGACTTCCATTTCCGTCCCGGCGAGGATGACGCGCTGGTGGCCAAGGCGGTCGCGGAAGCCTGCCGGGAGAAGCTCGACCTGATCCTGCTCACCGGCGACTTCGTGGACAGCGACCCCGGCGTGATTTTCCCGCTGCTGGAGCACCTGCGGAAACTCTCCGCAGGCCACGGCGTCTTCGCGGTCATGGGCAATCACGACGGCTGGAACGCCAGCGGCTCGATGATGCGGCGGAATTTCGAGAACGCCGGCATCTCCTTCCTCATCAACCAACACAGCCGGCTCGCGATCCGTGGCGAGCCGCTCGCCATCGCGGGCACGGATTTCGTCTGGCGCGGCAGCCCCGATCCCGGGCGCACGCTTGCCGGAATCGCCCGGGAAACCCCGGTGCTGGCGATGGTTCACGAGCCGGATTATTTCGACGTCATGGCGGCGGAGCGCGACATTCTCCTTCAAGTCTCCGGCCACACTCACGGCGGCCAGTGCCGGGTGCCCTTGCTCGGATACGCGCCGGTGAAGGTGGAGCATGGCAGGAAATACACCTACGGAGCCTTTTCCCGCGGCGGGTCCAATCTCTTCGTCACCCGCGGCGTCGGCACCACCGGCCCGCGCATCCGCTTCTCCTGCCCACCGGAGTTGGCCATCCTCACCCTGCGCGCGGCGGATCGCGTCTGAAATGGCGCCCGGAACCTTGCGCGGCACCCACCCCCGCTCGGGAGAATCCGCGGAACAAGTCTTGGCAGCTCGGCACGGGCTGATAGCGTCACGGACAAACCTTCACCCGTGGATTGCATCCATCATTCACCCGTTCTCCGAGCCGGCCGATCAGGCCCGGTCGCCGGTGGCATCCGGGCGGTGATTGGCTTGATGGCAGTCTTCCTGGCAGCCGGCGCCGCGCTCGCCCAGGTATCCACCACCACCGGTCCGCGCGGGATTTATACGGTGAAGGTTCCCGGCACGACGCAGGCGGATGATCCGGTCCGCACCTATCTCGGGATCCAGTTGCTGCCGGACACGCGCTTCGTCGGTCTGGTCGGCACCGTCGGCGGGAGCACGCTTTCCCTGCAAAACGTCGTAGACCACTCCGGACTGGCGGATCCGGAGAGGAAAAGTTACGTGCAGGTGTTGGACGGCGACGGCAGGGGCTTCGTGGCGGACATCGAAGCATTCCGGGTGGCCGACATCGTGTGTGCCGCGGATCTTGCGCCGTGGATCCAGCCGGGCTCGCGGATCCTCATCCGGCCGCATTCGAATATCTCCGATCTATTCGGAGCCGCCAATCGATTCGGGCTCGGCACCGGCACACATGCGGCGGTCGCGGACAACGTGGTGGTCTGGGACCCGGACACGCAGCAGGAGCGGGTGTTCTATTTCCATTCGACCCGCGCCCGCTGGGAGGAAAAGGGAATCGCGGCGGATGCGGGCCGTGCGATTTTCCGTTTCCCCTTTGGGTTCTACCTTGTCAGGCGCACGCCCGGCACGCTCCGGATCGCGCTTTCCGGGGAGGTCGGTTCGGAAGCCGTTCTTCTCCCGGTGCGCCCCGCGGCCAATGTGTTTTCGCTGCCCGTCAATCTTTCCGGATCGCTTGATGCGATCGTCCGGGCGGACGGAGCCTACTCCATCATCTCGGGGCCGAACGCGAAGCGCGCGGACATCCTCACCTTCGAGGAGCCGACCACCGGTCTGCAACGCGGGCCTTTCTATCATCTTTCGCGCCCGAACGCCTCAGGCTGGCGGGAGGTTGGCGTGAATGGCAGCGCGGCTCCGATCCAGCCGCTGGATTTCCTTTCAACCCTGGTCCTGCGGCGGGATGGGAATGCCGGGTATGTCCTGGTCGAGGGAAGTCTGGCCCCTCCGGCAGTGCCACGGCCCCCGCTGCCGCCCGATCCGGAGCCGGGCGAGCTTCCTTTGACGGGCGAGCTGCCGCTTCCCGGGATGCTTCCGCCGGGTATCGAGCTGAGCGTCGAAACCAGTACGGATCTACAGGCATGGATGACATACGCCACGCCCCAGATCGCCAACGGAAAGGCGGTTTTCAACCTTCCCGCAGGGCAGGGCCGCGCGTTTTACCGGTTGAGAGTCACCTTGTTGTTCTGAAACCGCCTTCCGCCATGACCCGGACGTTCCGCCCCATTCTTCTCATGTGCGTCACCGCTTGTCCGCTGCTGGCAGGCACCGTGGTGATCACCTCTGTGCCGGACGCGGCGCATGGGATCGAGCCGCTGACCTCGCTGGCAGGTGTTCCGCTCGCGGCCGGCACGCAGGTTCTGGTGGGGGCGTTTCCCGGGTTGGGTGATGAACAGATCCTCGACCTGGCCTCGCTGGGTGGATTGGCGCAGATTTCCGCCGCGTTGGTTCCCTTCGGCAGTCCTTGCGCCATCGGCCAGGGTGTGGACGGCTTGCCCGGCGGATTTGAGATCGCGGTGAAGGACTCCGGACCCGATTCGCCATGGGTGGGGGAAACGGTTTGCTTGTTGATCCGGACGGCGGGCGGCGAATTCCTGGTGGCGCGTTTCGATGGCAAGGTCTTTGAGGCGGAATCCGAAACAGGTCTGGAGCCGTTGCTATCCTTGCATCTTGCCGATGCCCGGCTCGTCGTGGGAAGCCGCATTGGCGATACGAAACTGGCGACCTCCATCGCCCCGCCCGTCGGCAGCTTCGGCACATGGCTGGCAGGCTTTCCAGCGATCACCGATCCCGCTTTGAAACTGCCCTCCGCGGATGCGGATTCCGACGGGTGCTCGAACCTCCTTGAATACGCCACCGGTGGCGATCCTTCGGCGTCAGGGGATCCGTCTCCATGCATGCTCAAACCCGCTGCGGACGGTGGATTCTGGATTCGGTTTTCCCGCGTACCCGGCCTTGGATCGATCCGATACACCCTTGAATCTTCCGGTGACATGAGCGCTCCGTGGCTGGTGACATCCGGTGCCATCGAGCCGGATCCGGAAAGCCCGGCATCGATGCGGCTGCGCCTGTCGGCACCTCTTCCGGCGTCCGGATTCTTTCGCCTCCAAGTGGAGTCCGCGCCTTGACCCCAGGCGGCGGTTCCGTCTCGTTCGCCCCGTCCGGACTGGCCATCCTCACCCTGCGCGCGGCGGAGTTGCCGGGCTAAATGGCCACCGGCGCCTTGATGTGCGGATGCGGATCGTAATCGTCCAGGCGGATGTCATCGATCGTGAAGGCGTCGATGTCCCGCACGTCGGGATTCAGCCAGAGTTTCGGCAGCGGCCGCGGCTCGCGGGATAGCTGGAGTTCCGCCTGATCGAGGTGGTTGGTGTAAAGATGGAGGTCGCCGAAGGTGTGGACGAAATCGCGCGCCTCGTAGCCACAAACATGGGCGACCATGGCGGTGAGAAGGGCGTAGGAGGCGATGTTGAAAGGCACGCCGAGGAACAGGTCCGCGCTGCGCTGGTAGAGTTGGCAGGACAAGCCGGGGCGGCCGCCGGGCGCCGCCTCGTGCACGTAGAACTGGAACAACAAATGGCAGGGCGGCAGCGCCATCTGGTGGAGCTGCCCCACGTTCCAGGCGGAGACGATGTGCCGCCGCGAGAACGGATTGCCCAGCAGCCCGTCGATGAGCAGGTGGATCTGGTCGATGGTCCGCCCCTCCGGAGTCGGCCACGCGCGCCATTGCTTGCCGTAAACCGGGCCCAGCTCGCCCTCCTCGTCCGCCCACTCGTCCCAGATGGTCACGCCGTTCTCCTTGAGGTAGCGGGTGTTGGTCTCCCCGCGGAGGAACCACAGCAGTTCGTGGATGATCGACCGCAGGTGGAGCTTCTTGGTCGTCAAACAGGGAAATCCCTCCCGCAGATCGTAGCGGGCCTGCCGGCCGAAGACGGAGACCGTCCCCGTCCCCGTGCGGTCGGACCGGCGATCCCCATGGGCCATCACATCCCTCATCAAGTCGAGGTAGCTCTTCATGGCCCCATCAAGCCACGCCGCGCCAACCCGCCGCAAGCAAGAAGGGCAGGGGCCTGAATCGAAACGCAAGCAGCGGGAGAACCGGCAGGGCTGGCCCGCCGCGGCCGGCCCAATAGTCGCCGACGGCGCGAGATGCCGATGGGGAAGCCTCTGCACCGCAAAGCCGCGAAGGTCGCAAAGGAAACGCGGAGGGGACTGAGGTTGAATCGAACCGCGGAGGCGGCCCTGCAAGGAGGCCTCCACCAGAAAGGGTGGGTTCCGACACCCCCGAACAGGTGGTAAAAAATCAACTCTTCGGCCCCCTTGCGCAACCCCACCCCGATTTCGTCCAATCAAGAACCCCTCGTCTTCCCCCAACCCGTTCCTCATACCCCGCCCGCGGGCCTCACCCTCTCCAAATCCAAAAACCGTCTCCCCATGAAACCCCGCATCAACCGATTCGTCCGCTCCGCCGCTCTCGCCACTTCCCTCGTGCTTTGCCTCGGCTCTGCGGCCCGTGCAGCCACATTTTACTGGGATGCCGATGGCTCCGCCACCCCCGGCTTCGGCGTGGCCGGCGGCACCTGGGGCAGCAGCGCCTTTTGGGGCACCGCAACCGCGGGTGATGGAGCCACCGCCAACACCCCCATCACCACGGCCGATGCCGTGAATTTCGGCACCAATTCGGCAGGTTTGGGCGCGGGAACCATCACCGGCCCCGCAGTGGCCGAGGGCTTCCTCTCGATGACTTTTGGTTCTGCCTCGGGGAACATCGTCCTCTCCGCCGGCACGCTGAACCTGGCTGCCACCAGCACCATCACCGTCAACAACTCCGCCGCCACCGTTTCCTCGGTGCTGCAGGGAGCCGGCAACCTCACCAAGACCGGCACCGGCACGCTGACGCTTTCCGGATTGAACACCCACACACTTCTTACGACGGCGAGCGCCGGCACACTGAAGGTCGGACATGTGAACGCCCTCGGCACGGCGGGCAGCTTCGCCAGCCGCACCGTGATCAGCAACGGTGGGAGCTTGGAGCTCGCCACCGACGCCTCCGTCGCAGCCGAATGGTTGGACGCCGGGACCGGCGTCACCGGCACGGCGGTCCTGAACCGCGCGACTAGCGGTGCCGGCATCACCCACTCCCTCGGCACGCTGTATCTCGGCACCGGTGCCAAACTGAATGTCGCGAAAGGCGACAAAGTCGACAGCGGAACCTCCACACTCGGTCTGGCATCGCTGATCATGTCGGGTAACGCCGTCGGCACCGCCACATTCAATCCGACCACAGCCGCGGTTGCGATCACGGGTTCGGTGAGTGCCGGTATCAATCAGGCCAAAACCCTGGTGTTGGACGGCACAAACGCGAACAACGCGATTTCCGGCGTCATCTCCAATGGCAGTTCAGTGGCCGGTGTCTCGCTGCTCAAATCTGGCTCCAGCACGTGGAAACTCTCAAACGCGAGCACTTACACCGGCAGCACGACCATCTCCGGTGGCACCCTGACCCTCGATTACACGTCCGCCGCCGACAAAATCGCCGATGCAAGTGTCCTGGCCTTGGGCGGCGGCACGCTCAACCTCGCCAATGGGGCCAGCGTGTATCACGAAGCGTTCGCATCCACCACGCTCAATGCCGGCGCATCGGCCGTAACCCAAACCTCGTCCGCGACGGTCCTGCGGATGAATGCCATCACCCGCAATGTCGGTTCCACGGTGAATTTCGGTGCCGCCAGCATCGCCGATACCGACTCCAGCAACTCCTCCAATGGCATTCTCGGCGGCTGGGCGACCGTGGCCGGTACGGATTGGGCGGTCAGCGACGCGAGCGCGGCGGATACGGCCATCACGGCTTATTCAGGCTACACCAATGACACTTGGGCAGCGGCCAACCATGTCACCGTCACGGGAGACAGCACGCAAACCTCGGACTCCACCGCGAACAGCCTGCGCTTCAACGCGGCGGGTGCCTACACCGTCACTCTTGCCGGAACCAACACCCTCACGACCGGCGGCATCCTGGTCACCGGCAATGTGGCCAACCATCTCAGCAAAATCACCGGCGGCACGCTGATCGGAGCCGATAGCTCGGATCTGGTGGTGCACCAGAACAACACCGGCAACGGCCTGACCATCGAGTCGATTCTCGCCAACAACACCGCCGCCACCGCGCTCACCAAGTCCGGCGCGGGCCTGCTCACCCTCACCGCAAACAACACCTGCACCGGCGGCACTTACGTCAATGCTGGCACGCTGGTGCTCACCGGCACCACCCAGACGACCGGCGCGGTCAGCGTCGCAGCCGGCGCGGTGCTCGAACTCAAAAACTCCGCAGGCTTCGCGAACCTCGTCACGCTGAGCGGCCTGGGTACGGTCCGTCTCAATGGGATCACAACCTTTGGCACCGCCGCCGACGTCATCAGCCTGAGCCCCGGCGCGCTCATCGACTTGCGGACCTCCAGTTTCAACGGCGGAGCCAGCAATAACAAAAATTGGGTGAACAACTTCGCCAGTCTCAACGTGGAGGCCGGTGCCACGTTCGGCACATCCCAAGCCGCCGTCAGGGTGGACGCCATTACCGGCTTGGGAGACATCAATGCCTCATCAAGCCAAACAGGCGGCTCGTTCACCTTCGGGGTGGGCAACAGCAGTGGCAGCTTCGGCGGGAGACTTGTCACGACTTCCACGAACAAGTTCAATTTCACCAAACTCGGCACCGGCACGCAGACGCTCACCGGAGCGAACAATTACACCTCCACCATGAACGTCAACGCCGGCGTCCTGGCGATCAGTGGCTCAGGCACCCTCGGTGCCAGCACGGCCGGATTGACCATGGGCGGCGGCCAGCTCGACCTCGGCGCCACCAGCCAGACGGTCGGGGCTGTGTCCGTGAC
>Ga0114938_1002932_pt1 | contig 10383 bp, 8 predicted proteins | sample AshMeaBigSpring_FD_88675 | JGI IMG/M metagenome (GOLD analysis project Ga0114938, IMG submission 88675) | Groundwater microbial communities from Big Spring, Nevada to study Microbial Dark Matter (Phase II) - Ash Meadows Big Spring | ecosystem: Environmental > Aquatic > Deep subsurface >...
ACCGAACTCCAGCGCATGGGCGCCAGCCTCAGCGCCTCCTCGATGCGCATGGATCCCATCTCCGTGCCGCTGATCAAGGCGCTGGCCGAGACCGGGGCGAAAAACTTGACCGTAGCGCCCGAGGCCGGTTCGCAGCGGCTGCGCAACGTCATCAACAAGACGCAGACCGAAGAACAGATGATGCGCGCCATCAGCCTGGCGCAGGGCTTCAACTTCCCGCAACTCAAGCTCTACTTCATGGTCGGCCACCCCACCGAGAGCGACGACGACATCCAGGCATTGATCGATTTCACGCTGGCGGCGCGCAGCCGTTTCAAGCGGCGCATCGCCATCAACGCCACGCCCTTCGTGCCCAAGGCGCACACGCCCTTTCAGTGGGAAGCGATGACGCCGGTGGCGACCTTGCGCGCCCGCCAGAAGACAGTCTACCAGGCGCTGGCGCGCCACGGCGTCGAGGTGCGCGCCGATTCGCCCGACTGGGCCGAGGTGCAGGCGGTGCTCAGCCGCGGCGACCGCGCGTTGGCCGCCGTGCTGCTGGCGATCCCTTCGGGTGGGCTGACGGTGAAAGCCTTTTTGGGGGCGATGGCCGACCACGGGCTGGAGCGGGAGCACTACACCGGCGCCTGGGAAGTCGGCGCGGCGCTGCCGTGGGATGTGGTGCAGAGCGGCGTGAGCGAGAACTTCTTCCACTACGAGCTGCGCCTGGCCGCCCAGGACAAGACCGGGCTGAGCTGCCCGCCCGACAGCGCCGGCTGTATGGCCTGCCAGGCGTGTGATCGTGGCTGGGCCTTCCGCTACGGCGACAACGCCAACCGCCCCGTGCCCGCGGCCAAAGGCGGCCCCTGGCGTGCGGAGGATTGGCAGCCGTGGACGCAGTTGAAGACGCATTGATAGACACCCGGCGAGATGCTATGGCGCCGCTTCACGGCGGGTCATGGTATCCTGTGCCTATGAGCAACACAGTCCAGTTGACACTCGAACTGCCACGTCATATTTTTGCATCTTTCCAACAAGAACCAGAGGAGTTTCTGGCAGCTATGCGCCTTGCGGCCGCCGTGAAATGGTACAAAACTGAACAGGTGTCGCAGGCAAAAGCTGCCGAGATCGCCGGATTGTCGCGCACCGAGTTTCTCGCCGCGCTCAGCCGGCTTGGTGCGTTCCTATTTCAAGTCACGGGCGACGATCTAATCCGCGAAACCGAAAGCACCTATGACGCGTGAGCAGTGGGTGGTCAACGCATCTCCGCTGATCCTCTTGGCCAAGATCAACCACGCACACTTGCTGAGCAAGTGTGCGGATCAGGTTGTCGTGCCACAGTCTGTCCTCGCCGAGGTCAGGTGCTGGCCCAGCAAACGACCCGGCGCGACTTCTCCTGGAATACTCACCATTTCCTATCGTGAATGTTCCCCCGTCACCTGTGATCACGGCCTGGGATCTTGGCGACGGTGAAACAGATGTCCTCAGCTGCGCCATTGCGCATCAAGGCTGGAAAGCAGTCATCGACGATGGCGCTGCCCGTCGCTGTGCGCTCGTCCAGAGAATTCCGATGATGGACACTCTCTCCGTCATTTTGCGTGCGCGTCAAGCCGGACGGATCCCTGCGACATCTCCGTTGCTGAAATCGCTGAAGGCAGCAGGGATCCGTCTCAACGACGATGTCATTTGCATTCCCGTACGACAGGACCGACGGCCGCGGGTTTCGAGTGGTGGCGGCCCCACTCACTTCTGGGATATGTCCCTCTGGACTCTCTTGGGGTGTAGGGCGTAGCCCCCACATGTGATTTGGCGGCGTAGCCGCCGCGAAATTTTTCTTGGTTCAATCGGAATTCAGGTGGTCGCGTCTTTCGTGCCGGGGACGGGCTGCAAAGTATTTGGCTGAACGAGTACGCTGCAGCCCGTCCCCGGCACGTAACCACACGAGATCCGGTTAAACCAGATTTCGCAGAGATGACCACGGCTTTTTTCTGCGAAGTCTGCGTCATCTGCGGATAAGGGCTGAGTAGTTAACGCCACACAATGATGGCGCCGCACCTCTCAATCAACCATTCTCACGCGCGGCGTGTACCCAACCCCGCCGCCTGTTCCAGCCGTCCATGCTCACGCAGGTGAGCGCGCAGATCGAAGCCGGTCTTGAGCACGATCAGCAGCACCAGCGCCGGCAGCGGCTGCCCTAGGGACATCACGACAAAGCCGCCGGTCAGCACGACGAAGTGCAGGATCATCACGCGGCTGTAGGGCTGCTTCATCTGCTGCTCCAGGCTGACCTGGGTGTACTCGCGGCGTCCCAAGTAGTTGTTGATGAACGAGGTCGTGTGGCTGAGCAGCAGCATACCCAACGCGCCCCACAGCGACGGCGGCGCCAGCGCCAACTGCACCAGGTGAAAGTGGCGCAGCCCTGCGCCGCTGAACAGCACAAAGACAAAGACGCCGTGTACAAGCCAGAAGATGCCGTAGTGTAGGATGAAGAAAGGGATCATCACGAGCTTGCTGCCCGCGCTGGCCCCGCCACCCTGCACAAACGCCATTTTGAGCACGTTGTAGCCGCCGACGATGCCATTCTCCACCCAGTAGAGATACATCACGGAGAATAGCGTCCACTGGCCGATCAGCACGGCGACCAGCGGCACGAGATTGGCGGCGAGCAGCGCGACAATCGCCAGTTTTGAGCTGTGCTGCCAGGCGGTGCGCAGCGCGTCGTCGACGCGGTGCATCTCAGGCCACGCCCCAGCGCCGCGCCACGTGCGGCTGCAGGAAGGCCAGCCCTGTGCGTACAAAGTCAGCGCCGTCGGGACAGACGTTGTGGAACATGCCGCGTTGGTAGGCAAAGTCGTCGAGCGACGAGTTGTAGGCTTCCATCGTCAGCGGGCCGTCGTAGCCGATGGCGTGCAGCGCATCGAAGAGGGCATCCCAGGGCGCCAGCCCGCCGCCGGGGACGCCGCGGTCGTTCTCGCAGGTGTGGATGCACCACAGCCGCGGCGCCAGCGTGCGGATGGCAGCGGCGTAGTCGCGCTCCTCGGTGATGGCGTGATAGGTGTCGAAGAGAGCGTATAGGTTGGCATGGTCGGCCAGGTCAATCAGCCGCATCAGTTGCGCGGCGGTGTTGACCAGGTGCGTGCGGAAGTGGCTCATCGGTTCCAGCACGATCTTGACGCCGCGTGCCGCTGCGTATTCTGCCAGTGCGTGTAAGCCTGCCGCCGTCCACGCGGCTTCGTCGAGCGGCGGGCGGCGCCGCTTGACCACGCCCGGATGCCCGTAGAGCGCGCCCGCATAGGCGACCGCGCCCACTTCCGCCGCCAGTTCGACCTGGCGGCAGTGCCACGCCAGCCCTTCCTGGCGATCCGCCGCATCGTCGGCGGCGAGGTCGGCGCGGAGCGGCCACGCGCCACCCGGCCCAAGCACCAGCGTCAGCCCCAACGCTTCGGCGCGGCGCCGCGTCAGGTGCGGCGTGAAGATCACATCGTCGCCCACCGACAATTCGGCCAGGTCAAGCCCCAGCGCCTTCATCGTGTCGAGGATCGGCAGCGCGTCGTCACTCCAGCGATCCGTGAACAGGTAACAGTGTGCGCCATAGTACATAAAAGCATTCTCTCACGTGTGGTGGTTGGTTGTTTTCCATAATCCTATGTTATCTTGGGGACATGGGGCAAACCAAGAAACCACGCCGCCCAACAAACGCTCGTCCCCGTCCGACCAAAGCGGCTGCAAAACCAATTCCGACCGAAACTCCCGGCGCACCCTTTACACCGGTTGCCGGCGTGCTGCAAGTGCTGCCACAGGGCGCCGGCTATCTGCGCGACCCGCTGCACGCCTTTGCCGTCTCACCCAACGACACGCTGGTTCCCGCCGCATTGATTCGCGCCTACAGCCTGGTGGAAGGCGCCGAGGTCGCGGGCATGGCCGGCGTCACGTCACAGGGGCCGCAACTGACCACCGTCGAAACGATCTGCGGGCTGGCGCCGGAGCGTTTTGCCCAGCGCAAGCCCTTCGAGCAGCTCACCGCCATCGACCCGCACGAACGTTTTCGCCTCGGCGACAGCGGCGTGCTGTCGATGCGTGTGGTGGAACTGATCGCTCCCTTTGGCAAGGGCACGCGCGGGCTGATCGTGGCGCCGCCCAAAGCGGGCAAGACGCAACTGCTGGAGGAGATGACGCACGCTCTCCACGATAGTGCGCCCGACGCCCGCATCATTCTGCTGCTGATCGACGAGCGCCCGGAGGAGGTGACGCACTTCCGCCGCACCGTGCCCGCCGAGGTCTTCGCCAGTTCCAACGACCAGAGCCTGACCGACCATACGCGGCTGGCCGAGATCACGATGGCGCACGTGCGCTGCGAACTGGAGTGCGGGCGCGATGTCGTCGTGCTGATCGACAGCCTCACGCGCATGACGCGCGCCTTCAACCTGGCAGGACGCGGCGCCATGCGCACGATGTCGGGCGGCATCGACGCGCGCGCATTCGAGATTCCGCGCCGCTTCTTTGGCCTGGCGCGCAACATTGAGAAGGGCGGCTCGGTCACGGTAATCGCCACGGCGCTGGTCGAGACCGGCTCACGCATGGACGACCTGATCTTCGAGGAGTTCAAGGCGACCGGCAACAGCGAGTTGAAGTTGGATCGCAGCCTGGCCGAGGCGCGCATCTTCCCGGCGATCAACATCAAGGCCAGCGGCACGCGCAAGGAAGAGTTGCTCTACACGCCCGCTGAGATGGAGAAGCTTACGCTGCTGCGCCGCGCCCTCGCCGACCGCGACAGCAAGAGCGCGCTGACGGGCTTGCTCAAGCTCCTCGAAAAGGCGCCCACCAACGAGGAATTGCTGCGCCGGTTGAAGCGGAAGGGGTGAGACGTCAGGCGTCATTCGTCAGGCGTCACTCGTCTGGCTTCGGGCTTCAGGGGTCACTTCACTTTTTGGAAGGTGATCTCGTAGGAGAAGTGGATCGCTGAGATTGGCCAGGTGCATTTGATGTCGATGGTCGGACAGGCGCCGTATTCGTAGTTTACGTCGCCCAGCTTGCCCACCAGGTCGGGCAGGTGCGGGAAGACGAGCCCCATCTGGTTGGAGACCTGGCTCGTCACCGGGCCAGAGGGATCGGAATCCACCGCCAGTTTGAACGGCTCGTAGTACATCGTGATCTCGGCTTTGCCCGGCCCTTTGTTCCCCGTCACCACTTCGCCCTTTTCACCCACCAGGTTGCGCACCACCGCGCCATCCACGCCGTTGCCGTTCTGATCGAGCACGGTCAGGAAAATCAGGTGCTGCGCGCTGCTGTCGCGGATGCCGCCGTTGTTTTCCTCCAACCCCAACACCTTGAAATGGACGATCTGGTACTGCGCGTTCGGGTCGAACCAGCCGGCGCTGGAGGCAGCCGGGTCGGGCGGCGCAGCCGGCGCTTCGGCGACAGCTTCAGCCGGCGTAGGTGGTGCGGTTGCCTCCGGCTGCGGCGCGGGCGCCGCGGTGGCGGGCGGCGCTTCCACTACGGCCGGTGCGTCGGCGGTGATGGGCGCGGCGTCGCCGTTCGTCACCGTTGCCAGCTCGCCAAAGACCCAACCAGATTGCCCGGCAACGCAGCATACCTGCCACCAGTCAGCCGCGGCCGTGCGACCCGTCACCTCGAATTGCTGTCCCGCCGTGACCATCCCTACCAACTCGGCGTCGGTCGAGGGGGCGCGGCGCACGTTGACGGCGTCGGATATGATCGTGAGCTGCGGCGCCGTGACCGGCGCGGGTGTGGCGGTGGCGGCGGCGAGCGGCGCTTCGGTTGAGGCGGCTGCCGCCGGTTCAACCGGCGCTGGCGCCACCGTCGGCGGCGCGGAGGCGGGAAGCGGTGTGGCGGGCGCGACTAACGGCGTCGGCGTGAAGGTTGGGAAGGGCGTGCGCGTCGGCAGCGGCGTCGGGGCGGTGGCCGCGCTGCCAAAGAGACCGCAGCCTGCCAGACTTAGCAGCACAGACAAAGTGACGCCGGCTATTGCAGCGCGGCAGCGTAAAGTGGGCAACGTATTGATCGGCTTCATAGCGTTCATCCATCTATGTGAAATCGCTGTGACCGGCGCAACGTTGCCCGGCCATTGGCAGTTCTGGATTGTAGCAGGCATTCCTGGGGCAGACACAATCATCACCTGCCGTGTACACTGCACCCAGCGCACGGCTCCGGCACGGTGTGCAAGCGTTCGCGAACTACTGTACTGTGCCGGAGACGTAGCCTGCCCCCAACGTAAAGTACGCACTCACAAATGCGCCTGTTCGCGTGCGCCTGACACCAGCGGGTATACTCCTGGTGGGATGACCGCGGTGAGTCGGAACGACGGATTGCCACGATGCCTGATCCAACTTTGCTTTACACCGAGCGCTTGCAGCATTTGATCGCCGAACACGATCTCCTCGACCAACGCAGCCGGCAAGTTGGCAACTTCAACCTGGCTGCGTTCCTTCTTGCATTCGGTGTGCTGGCTGCGGCCGCATTTCGCAGCGATTGGCTGCTGGTAGGCCTGGCGGCGTTAATCTTCGCCGGCTTTCTGGCCGGGCTGGTGGTGCTGACCCGCACCCGTCGCGCACTGCAGACCGTCGCTGCGCGCATGACGGTGAATCAGCGTGCGCTGGCGCGCATCCGCCGCGACTGGCACGCGCTGCCCACACCGGACGCAGCCATCCAGCCGGCGCCACCGGCGCCGGGCGCCCCGCCCGCCATCGATCCCGCTACGGCCGCCGATCTAGACCTGCTTGGTCACGCCAGCCTGGAGCAACTGCTGGGCACGCCCAACACACCGGTCGGCCGGGCGACGCTGCGTCAATGGCTGTTGACGCCAGCCGCGCCGCAGAGTGTACGTTCCCGCCAGCAGAGCAGTGCTGAACTGGCGCCGCAGGTGGCGTTCCGCGAGGAGATCGCCGAGCGCGGGTTGCTGCTGGACGCCACCGACCAGGCGCGCTATGCCCGTTTCATGGCATGGGCGGAGGGTGATAGCTGGCTGCACGATCATCGCCACTGGCTGTGGGTGGCGCGTGGTTTGCCGCTGCTCGTGCTGGCGCTGAGCGGGCTGCTGCTAGCTGGCTATCCGGTGGGTCTGCTGCTGGTGGCCGTCGTGGCCGTCAATCTGACGATCCTGCAGACGGTGGGGCGCAGAGTTGGCGATGACATCAGCCGCGTCGCCGCCCAGCAAGGCGTCTTCGCCGCCTACGCCGAACTTTTTGCGCTGCTCACAACCCATGCCGTCACGGCGCCAGGCTTGCAGGCGCTACAGGCGCGGTTGGGCGCCGGTGGTCTGCGCGCCGACCAGCAGATGCGCGGCCTGGCGCAGTTGATGCCGCTGGTCGACATCCGCCGCTCGCTCTACTTCTTTCCGGTCGAAGCGGCGACGTTGTGGAGTTTTCACGTGCTCTGGCTGCTGGAACGCTGGCAGCGCACGAATCGGGCACATGTGCGCACGTGGCTGGAGGCGCTGGGTGAGGCCGAGGCGTTGCTGGCGCTGGCGGCGCTGCATCACGACCACCCGGCGTGGGTTTTCCCGGAAGTGCGGACGGCTGGTGCTGCCGCTGTCGTCGCCCACGGCTTGGCGCATCCGCTGCTGCCGCCGGTGCGTGCGGTCGGCAACGATGTGCAGGTCGGCCCGCCGGGAAGCTACCTGCTTGTGACCGGCTCGAACATGTCGGGCAAGAGCACGCTGCTGCGCGCGATCGGCGTCAACGTCGTGTTGGCGCAGATGGGCGCCCCGGTGTGTGCGGCGCAGATGACGCTACCGTCGCTCGCCCTGGTCGCAAGTATGCGTGTGCAGGATTCGCTGGAGGCGGGCGTCTCCTTCTACATGGCCGAACTGCGACGGTTGAAGGAGATTGTCGATCTGGCCGACGCCCACGATGCGCACGCCAGCGTCTGGCTGCTCTATCTGCTCGATGAGATTTTGCAGGGCACCAACACGGCGGAACGGCAAATCGCCGCGCGGCGCATCATTCGCCACTTGATCGACGCCGGCGCCATCGGCGCGGTCTCCACGCACGACCTGACCCTGGCTGAAGCCCCGGAACTCAAGACGGCGGCGCAGGAAGTCTACTTTACCGAGCACTTCACACGCGGCGCCGACGGCCCCAGCATGACCTTCGACTACCGGCTGCGCCCTGGGATCGCCGTTTCGACCAATGCACTCAAGTTGATGGAATTGGTGGGGTTACTGCCGAGGTAAGACGTCAGGCATCACACGTCATTGTCATTCGTCACGATTGGCGAATGACAATGACGAATAATGCCTGACGCCTGACGCCTACACACCGCCCTGAAGCTGATAGATGACGAACAGCACCAGGAGATAGAGCAGGGGCAGCGCCGTGGAGAGCAGCGCCGCTGTGTTGAGCTTGAAAAGAAAGAGCACCCAGCTCAGCACGATCGTGACCACGATCACGACGGGCAGGCCGATGCCGCCCCAAAAGATCGTCCACAGCGCCGGCATCTCCGTGCTGCCCGGTGCGTCGAAGAGGAAGGGCAGTCCCATCAACGCCACGACGGACGCCAGCAAGAACAGGACTAAAATCACGGTCAGCACCCCAAGCACGATGCCACTCCATTTGCGGCTGCCGGTGAGCCTGCGGACGCTACCTGCGCCAGTATTCGTGGTCTTGTCCATTTTGCCACCCTTGTCGTTGTGATTGACGATCTTCGCTACAGCCTCAATCGTTCCCTGCCACCAACTCCGGCATCACGATCTCCACGTGATTACGTTCGCCGTCGGTGAGGATGAAGTATTCCACCGAGTCGGAGAGGGCGATCCAACTGGCTTCGATGATGTTGGTGGAGGCGCCGACGGTCGTCCACTGGCGGTCGCCGTCGCTGAAGTCGATGAGGACACGCGTCATCGCCGCCGTGCCGCTGGCGCTGTCGAGGATGCGCACCTTATAGTCGGTGAGATGCACAGCGCGCAGACGCGGGTAGAAGGGCATGATCGCCTTGCGCAGCGCCCGGTTGAGCGCGTTGACGGGGCCATTGCCCTCGGCCACCTCGTGAAAGATGCGCTCACCGACGCGCACCTTGACCGTGGCTTCGGAGAACATGCCGCGCCCGGCGCGGTGCTCGACGGCGGCGGTGTAGTCGATCATCTCGAAGGGCGGCTGATAACCAGCGCGGGCGCGGCGCAGCATCAGATCGACGCTGGCTTCGGCGCTCTCGAAGGCAAAGCCGGCGTTCTCCAACTCCTTGATCTGCTGGAGGATTTGCCGTTCTTCCTCGCGCGTCAGGCCGTCGAGACCAAACTCCTTGCGCTTGGAGGCAATATTGTCCTTGCCGCTCAGTTCGCTGACGAGGACGCGCGTCTCGTTGCCGATCAGCGCCGGGTCGATGTGCTGATAGCTCATCACGTACTTGACCACGGCGTTGACGTGCGTGCCGCCTTTGTGCGCAAAGGCGCTCTGCCCCACGAAAGGTTGATGGCTGTCCGGGTTGAGGTTCGCCATCTCACTGACGTAGCGGCTCAACTCGACCAACTCGCGCAGGTTCTCCTCCGGCACGCAGTCGTAGCCCATCTTGAGTTGTAAGTCAGGGATGAGGCTGATCAGGTTGGCGTTGCCGCAGCGCTCGCCGTAGCCGTTGACGGTGCCCTGCACCTGGGTGCAGCCGCGCCGCACCGCCTCCAGCGTGTTGGCGACGCCCGTCTCGCTGTCGTTGTGCGCGTGGATGCCGAGCGTGACGTGCGCAAGGGACGCAGGGCGCGGAGTGAGGGGCGTTTCCTGGCCCAGCACCTCGCTGCGCACGGCGTCGACGGCTTCGCCCACCAGCCAGGGGAGGCCGCCGCCGTTAGTGTCACACAGGACGATGCTGTCGGCGCCGCCGATGATCGCGGCTTTGAGCGTGGAAAGTGCATACTCCGGGTTGGCGCGATAGCCGTCGAAGAAGTGCTCGGCGTCGTAGACGACTTCCTTGCCGTGCGATTTCAAGTAGCGCACTGTCTCGCGGATCATGCGCAGATTCTCGTCGAGCGTGGTGCGCAGGACTTCAGTCACGTGCAAGTCCCACGTTTTGCCGAAGATGGTCACGGCGGGCGTGCTGGCGCGGATCAGCAGTTGCACCTGCTCGTCCTCCGCCGGATCGACGCCTGCCTTGCAGGTCGAGCCGAACGCCGCCAGCCGCGCGTGCTTGAGGGCAAGCTCCGTCTGTGCGCGCTCAAAGAACTCGATGTCCTTCGGGTTGGAACCGGGCCAGCCACCCTCGATGTAGGCCATGCCGAATTCGTCCAGCCGGCGGGCGATGCGCAGCTTGTCGTCGGCGCTCAGCGCAATGCCCTCGCCCTGCGTCCCGTCGCGCAAGGTCGTGTCGTATAGAATAACCTTTGTCGGTTGCATAGTTGATTCTCTCTAAATCTAAAGAGAGTGAGAGATTAGGAGATTGGAGATTAGGCTGGTTGCGCGCGCG
>Ga0114938_1002933_pt1 | contig 10383 bp, 7 predicted proteins | sample AshMeaBigSpring_FD_88675 | JGI IMG/M metagenome (GOLD analysis project Ga0114938, IMG submission 88675) | Groundwater microbial communities from Big Spring, Nevada to study Microbial Dark Matter (Phase II) - Ash Meadows Big Spring | ecosystem: Environmental > Aquatic > Deep subsurface >...
ACTTCGGATTCGGCGACATGGAACCCGGAGCGGTGGAGTTTCCGTTTCATGGCGGGATTCGCTCGGGATCCGCCGATCGCCAACAGGCCGCCTGCTTGCAGGGCGTCGAATGCCTGAGTCAGCCAGCGCGGGTCTTCCGGCCATGGCTTGCGGTTCGGCGCGAGCGGGGAAACGTCGAGATGCACGATGATCGCGTGCAAGGTCCCGTGGTGTTTCGCAAGGCCTTCCGGACCGGAGTCGGTTTCCAACTCGATGCGTGGTTCGCGTTTCAACGGACTGTCCGGGATCAACTCGCGGTGCCATGCGACGAGGTCACCCAGCGGCTCCGCGATGAGGAACCGGCCGCGCTTTTGTTTCAACTCGGCGGACGCGGCGGCGACGGCATGCCCGAGGCCGAAGCCGGAAAACCACAGCTGCGGCTGCCGCACCGGACGGAATGGAGCGCAGGCAAGACGCGCGGTTTCCATCTCCACATGCATGGTTCCGGGGCCGCACAGTTGCTGGCCATGGCTGATCAGGGAAAGCCGGCCGTCATGCTCCTGCAGTGACAGCGGTCCGCCATCCGGCAATGTGGTTTCGGCGAGCGTGACACGTGGTTTCATCAGGCGCGGAGCTTGTGGCGGCGGTTCCTTTGCGGGCAATGAAAAATCCTTGCCGCTCAAGCGGAGAGCAAGGAGTCGTCCTTCGCGAGTTCATCTTCGCGCACCGAGTCGCGCACTTGGGTGAGATTCCACGAGCCGTCAGGGTGGATTTCCAAGCGGCGGTCGAAGTTCAGGCGAGACTCTCCGTTTTTCGCCAGCACGACGATGCCGACATGAGACTCGAGAAGCCCTTCCAAGGCGGTGCTGATGAGTGCTTTCGGTAGCGACGAACCGGGCCGGTCCAGAAACACAAACGACGGCTTGGCAAGATACATGCGGGCCACGGAAAACAGATGCTGCTCGCCGATGGATAGTTGATCGTCCCAGTCGCGTTCCACATCCAGTCCGCCAACACGAAGCACGGTCCGGGAAAGGCCCAGATGATCGAGCACGGCGGCGATTTCCTCATCACTCGAGAGGTGTTCCTGTCCCGTTCGCAGCACCGCGTTGCGCAAGGTGCCGGGTGGCAGATAGGGGCGCTCGGGAAGAAACAGGACATCCTCCAGGCTTGGCCGGCGCAGGGTTCCTCCACCGCAGTCCCACACTCCGGCGGTAGCGCGGAACAAGGCTACCTTTGGTTCGTCATGTTCACAAGTGACCAAAAGTCGCTCGCCCGGACGGATGGTCAGGTTCAAATCCTCGATCAATACGCGGGTTTGGTCGACTGAACGCAGGGTGACATGTTCAAACACGATCTCGTCGTGCGTCTCGGCGACGTCGATGGCGCACATGTCGGCCTCGCGCGTCTTTTCGATGGCATCCGTGAGCATGTGCAGCCTCGCCGTTACGGCCGTGAAAGCGGAGATGGACTGGAACTGGGTCACGATCAGGGAAAACGCGCCCAACAGTGTCGCAAAGGCCATGGTGGACTGCGTGATTACGCCGAACTCGATTTCCCCGGCCATGAACTTCGGTGCGATCAGGAACGCCGGAATGATCTGGATGAAATAGTTGTAGCCGTTGGTGAAGAAGGCGACGTTGCGGTTTACCCGGATCAGGCGGCGGAAATTCTCGGTCAGCGCGCCAAGCCCGGAGCCGAGACGGGATTTGAAGCGATTCTCGCGGTGAGCCAGAGCGATCGACTCCGAGTTTTCCCTCACATGAATCAGCTCGGCCCGGTAGTTCGCCTCGAGGTCGTATTGGTGATAGTTCAGCCGCACCAGTGGCTTGCCGAGAAGGATGGTGATCATCGAGCCGATTACGGCATAAGCCACCGCCACCGCGAACAGTTGCGGGCTGATGGACCACAACACGCCCGAGAATGCGATCGCCGTGATGCTGCCATTGAGGATGAGCAGCATGAACGAAAGCGTGGTCGTTGTGAACGCCTTCACGTCCTCGGTGATGCGTTGGTCCGGGTTTGCCACGCCCATGGCACCATCAAGGTGATAGTATACCCGGTCGCTCATGTAGGCGTCCGACATGCTTTCGGTGAGCTGCTCGCGCCAGAGGATGCCCAATAGTTCCTCGACGTAGCGGTAAAGGGCTGCCGCCACCGTAGAGCCGAGAAAGACCAAGGCATACTGCCCCGCCTTGAACAGGAATCCACCGTGGTCCATGCGCTCTATGGCGGACATGAAATCCCGGCCCACGTAGCTGTTCACCACGTTCAGGCTGTTGATCGCGACGATCATGCCTACCAGAAGCATGGCGAAAAAACCGGCCTTCTTCCCCTGCTTGGAACGGAGCAGGAAACCGATGGCCTGTCGCAGGCGGAGCACCGTTTGGCGCAGCATCTGGATCTTGTCAGTCGGCATGGATCGGGTGTTTCTGCACAAAAACCATTTCAGGAAACTTAAACAACGGGCGCAGCAGTGGCAAATCCCTACGGGATTGGCAAGGATAGCCTTGCAACAGTAATTCCCTCCGGATTGTTGCCGCCGGGGTTTGATCTTCCGTTATTTTTCATTGCCAAGGGAGAATGGGTTTCTAGCATCCCACCCATGTTCGTTCGCATCTTACTGTCTGGATTGGCCACTATGATGCTATTCGGACTCGGTTCCTGCTGCTGCATGTTCTAAATTTTTTACCTTGGAAACCTACATTGTCTGTCACATGAAAAACCTCGTTTTGCTTCTGTCGATTGCCGCCTTCTCACTGGGCCTGAACTCTTGCTGCTCGATGTTCGGCTGGCCAAAGGGCGAGTCAGGCGGCTACACCACCGAAACCAAACAGGTCCGCACGTGTGGATATGACATTGTAACAGAGGAACGAATCATTCCCGGTGACGCGAAGAGCGGCAAAGGTGGCATGGTTGAGACCATCGAAAAGAAGGTGCCACGCTACAAAACCGTGACCAAGAAGGTGAAAACCCCGTGCGGAGATTGCGCGCGTTATTATTGCCCGAAAAAAGATTGCTGCGGAACAACCTCGGAAGCGACCATGCGTATGGCTACCGCCCAAGGTGGTACCGGCAGCCCGCACATTGGCTTGATTCCGACGATGAAGCCACTGGCACCCTGATTCCGAACCCAATACCGATTTCGCAAAGCGCGGCGAGCCACAGGCTTCCGCGCTTTGTTGTGTCAGTGAACGTCGAAAAAGTCTGGCAATACTCTGTGAGCAACCCATCTTCCCGCCACCAACCATGGCTGTGAACATCGAAATGCCCAAGCTCTCGGATACGATGACCGAGGGGACCGTCGTAAAATGGCACAAGCAAGTCGGAGACTTCATCGAAATCGGCGATGTGCTCGCGGAAATCGAAACGGACAAAGCCACCATGGAAATGGAAGCTTTCGATGAAGGCAAGCTGACGGAGATACTGATTCCCGTCGGTGGAGTGGCCGAGATCGGGGCTGTGCTTGCCGTCCTCGATGGTGGCGACACACCCACTGCCACTTCACGCGCTCAGACTCCAAACGCCGCATCAATGGAGACTTTCGATGCTCCGCTTCAAAGCCAACCACAAGCAGTGCCACAAGCAAGCGCGCCCACACAGGTGGAAGAAAGGATCAAATCCTCACCCCTTGCTCGAAAAGTCGCCGTTGAACTGGGAGTCGATCTCTCCTCCGTGCAAGGCAGCGGGCCTGGAGGAAGGGTCGTAAGAGCGGATGTGGAGGCTGGTTCCAAGACTCAAGCTCCGGCTTCAAAAACTCCATCTGCGGACGCCTCTGCTGCCGCAGCGCTTGCGGAATCCGTCAAAACCAAAGTTGCGGCCCAAGCACCCGCACCTGCTGTCCAAGCCATTCTGCCTGTTGCGAAAGATCAGGATGAACGTATCCAGCTCAGCTCCATGCGCAAGGTCATTGCCTCGCGCTTGCTGACCTCCAAAACAACGATTCCCCACTTCTATCTCCACCTTGAAGTAGATGCCGCACCTCTGATGGCAATCCGCAGACAAGTGAACGATCAGGCGGAGAAAACCCACGGCAACAAGTATTCGGTCAACGATTTCGTGCTCAAAGCGGTTATCAGCGCGACCAAAATCGTACCGGCCATCAACGCGTCGTTCGCGGGTGATCACATTGTGCGTTTTGCGAATGTGGGTCTTTCCGTAGCCATCGCCGTGGATGACGGGCTGGTCACACCGGTGATCAAGGAGGCTGAAAGCAAATCGTTGCTGGCGATTTCCCGCGCGGTGAAGGATTTCGCGGCTAGAGCGAAGGACAAAAAGCTCCTGCCAAACGAGTTTGATGGAGGGACGATCACCGTATCCAACCTCGGAGCATGGGGAATTGAGAGCTTCGATGCGATCGTCAACCCGCCACAAGCTGCGATTCTGTCCATCGGAGCAGCCATCGAGAAGCCTGTTGTAAAAAACGGTCAGATCGTTCCTGGACTGCGAATGAATATCGGTTTGTCCTGCGACCATCGTGTTGTGGACGGTGCCGTGGGTGCAGCCTTTTTGTCGGAGATCAGGAAGCTGATTGAAAATCCAGCGTTGATGCTACTCTAATTTGGGATTTGTTCCCAATCTTATGAAGGGATTCTCGAAATCGTTTCATGAGTCCTTCATCTTCATCTTGTGGATAAAGCACCGGAAAGGACGTTCCTCAAAGTGATTCCCTTCGTTCCACGGCGCGAACAACATGGGAGCGTATTGCGGAATCGATGAGGGCAATCATGGATTTCTGCGTTGTCCTCGGGTTATCAAATGTTATGCGGGTCGTTGTTCCCAGCTTGTTCAGGATTTGAGTTCACGGCGCAGCTCGGTAATCGCATCACGAATTTCAAATGAGATGTTCCGGATGTTCATCAAGGCAGCCTTGTGATCCGGGTCGTTCTCCGTCACCATGAGTTCCTGGCATGCGCCTACGGCCTCGTTGAGCCAGTTCAGACAGCGTTTGAGAATCGCCAGTATATAGCCGGTTTCCGGTTCGTATCCGCTGTTTCTTCCATTTAGTGTGGCGGCCAGTTTTCCACTTACCTGCAACAAACAGGACACAATCCTTCCCCCGGGATTGTCCATCTCGCTGTCACGCTGGACCAGATCCATGGCCAGAAGGGCCAGTTCCCTTGCCTTGACCTGCAGAGGATGGTCATCCGAATCGTCGGGTTCATCCATACTCAGGAAAAATTCCTCGTCTTCAAATGAATCCTCCTCTTCCCCTAAATCGCCGAAACCGTCCGAGGTTTCATCACGATCCGCCATCGCATCGAGCAGTCCGTCCCATCCCATTACGAACGCTTCCTTACGTTCGCTTTCAGGATCATCGATGTATTTTTCAAGAACTTCCTGATAGGCATCCGTCAAACGATCAGACTCCTTCAAGCGTTCTTCCCATGCAAACTCATCCATTTCACCGGAAAAAGCGGTTTCCTCATCAGAGGATTCCCTTCGTTGGATCACTTGAGCCATGAAATCCCTCATTGCGTTGAGATTCGCAAGTTTCTGGGCGGCTTCGGCGTCTTCATCCATCATCCATTCGTGCTCGCTGACTTGGAGTTGGTAATCCGCGGACTCGATGATGACACGACCGTTGATATGGCTGAACCACTCAAGATAGAGTAGATTCTTCCATTCATGTGGGACATCCCGGTCCTCTTCTATCAGCCGTTCCGCTTCTTGTTCGGACACCGAAAGCATCCGGCACTTGCGAGATGCCGTCATGTCCCCAACGAGTCCGGTCTGATCGTCCGCTATCTCCTGGGCGTCGCTGCTGCTCAGCGGCAGCGGGTTTGTAAAATGGAGGCTAGATCCAGCGAGATCCCTCCAACAATCCCCATCCAGCACCAACACCAAGGGATCTGCCCGCCCGAGTAGCCACACCCGCCCGCTGGTCACACCAGGTGTGCGGTTGTCGATTTCGCCACGCACAACGGAGTCTTCAATCCTCCAAGCCATGGATGAGTTTCATTGCCTCTTTCCCCCTGAGTCAAGACGCGCTTGTCCAATCCGGGTGCCCATGTGAAAAGATGTTGATACTTTTCCTAGAATAGTAGTCGCCATATCCGTTGAAATTTGCCAGTTTCCGTCCCGCTATCCCTTTCTCATGTCTCGAAACAAGCTATCGAGCGTTTATCGAACCATCGAATATATTGGTCCCAGGCCGGAAAAGCCCAAGAGGCCCAATGTTTTCGGTGGGTGGGTGATTTTGATCCTATCCGTCGGTTTAGGATTTTGGTTTGGCAAACCTTTGGCCCAGTCGCTGAAGGCGGAGCAAAGCGAACCGACTCTGGAGCAGGCCGATATTTTGATAGCAGAGCTCAACTCAGCTCCTAAATCATCCCGTTCGCTGGCTGCTCAGGCGCTCGCTTACAGCCAACGCCCGATTTCTTACGATCCCGCCTATTACAAGATTTCCTATCCAAATGGAGATGTCCCCTACGGCAAGGGAGTGGCGGCTGACCTCATTGTGAGAACATTCCGTGAACTCGGAATCGATCTTCAGTCTGCCATTCATGAGGACATGAAGGAAAATTTTCGATCCTATCCCAACCTTTGGAAAGCCAAGGAGCCGGATACAAATATCGATCATCGGAGAGTGGCCAACCTTCAACGCTACTTTGAGAGACACGCCGAGGTTCTTGAACCGAGCAGGGATTTCTCAGCGTATGAGCCGGGAGATATTGTGGTTTGGTCCCTCGCTGATGCTGAAAAGCACATCGGAATCATTGTTCCGGGACCCGCAGAACGTGGTGGCGAGCCATGGGTAGTGCATCACATGGAACGAGGCCTGTCTTGGGAACCGGCCTTGCTCGATTACGAGATCGAGAGCCATTTCCGGGTTTCCTTCGATGAGCCACAGTGAGCTGCTCTGTCAGCAAGCGAGACAACGCATATCGTTCGAAACAAGTGCGTTATATCCATTATTTCCGAGGTAACGCCTGAGGATTTCCGCTGGTGCCTCACGAAGATCCACCATTACCAGAGCGTCGAGAGCGTTGGAAAAATCCGGGTCGCAACTAAATTCGAGCAATGTCGCGTTCAAGCGCAGATATTGCTTCAAGAGCACCGGGATGCCCTTGCCGTCCGCTTCGGTCTGCGAAACGGCGGCGGAAACCTCTTCAATCGATCTAAGCCGTGCACTGATCGAACCGATGTCGATAGGTTGGTAAGGATGCATCGGTTTGATCCATCCGCGTGAAGACTCATCCTGGCGGTGGTTCCGGAGAAAGCGCACCATCAATTCCTGAGAAACAGCAGAATATTGACCGGAAATGCTGACCGGCCCGAACAGCCGTGCATACTGCGGTCTCTCAGTGATGAATCGCCCGATGCCCCGCCATAGCAGTGCGAGAGCGTGGATCGAACGCTGGTATTTCAACGTAACGAAAGACCGGCCCAACTCCAGAGCGGGATTCAGTGAGTTTAGGAATGTGGATTCAAACTCGAACAGTGTTGTTGTGTACAGCGCTCCGGCACCTCCGGAAGCGAGAAGTACATCCGTACAACCCAGTCGATATGCTCCAGCGACTTCGGCTGTCGCATGGTCCCAAAGGAACAAATGTAGGTAACCGGCATCGAAGCGATCCAAGTCCACGGCATTTCCCGTACCTTCACCGACTTGGCGGAATGTTTCTTCCCTGAGACGGCCAATTTCCTCCAGAATACGAGGAATTTCTCCTGCGCTTGCCAAGAAAACCTCCAAGCGCCCCATGGCTGCATATACACCGCGTCGCAGCCTCAACTGTCGAATTTCATCCACCATCAAGTGTTTCGGACACGGAGATATGATTGGTCGCATCATGTGCACGACGTTCTTCCGCATATGCCCTTTGTGCGTCGATAGAGGAAAATCAACAATCCCGTCACATTGTCATACCGCCAACAAGAGAGCTTCTGCTCGGAGCATGGTGGATAGCTCTAAAGGAGTTTTGTCATCATCCAAACGCAGGGGCTGTCCAAAGCGGAGTGAAATTTTTTTTCCGTTTTGCTTGGATAAGACTTTGGGAATCAATGCAGTGCGAAACAATGGATGGATTTTCCCGAGGGCATGAAACCAGTCAGGAGCAGCACCCTGAAATCCAGCTGGAACTACCGTCGCACCGGTTTTAAGTGCGATCAAAGGAAGATGGGGAGACCAAGATCCTTCCTTCACCTCTTGACCCGTCGTCCGTCGTGCGACTTCGCCGGACGGAAATGCCAGCAGACATCCGCCATGTTTCAGATGCGCAAACGCTCGGCGCATAGTTCCTGCGTTGTTGGATATGCTTCTCTGACCTCCGAGTATCGAGAGAGGAAGCATGCGTTGACCGACGCCAGGCAATTCTGTGGCAAGCTGATTCGCCAGAAGCAGCGAATCGGGACGCTGTGCGCTGCATACCGCACCGAGTGATATCGCGTCGGCTCCACCAAAGGGGTGGTTTGCAAAAACGCATAGTGCTCCGCTTGCGGGAAGATCCGGCCCGTGAACTTGGATTTCAAGACCGAACTGCCGAACAGCATTGGCAAACGCCTCACCTTCTGCCAGTGCCGCGTCTGCAAAATTACTACGTACGACATCCAGAGAAAGCAGAGTGTCCAAGCACCGCCGCAAGACATCCTTAGCCCCACCTTCCATCCAAGGCAGCGCATTTCGCAAATCCAACGGCTCGTATTGGGATTTCATGCGGTTTCATGGACATCGCGTTCGAGTTTTTCGAGCCAAACGACCAGCATGGCTATGTCAGAAGGCGTGATCCCGGGAATCCGCCCCGCCTGACCCAATGTCGCAGGGCGGATATCCGAGAAACGTAGCTTGGCCTCGGTTTTGAGACCTCGGATGGAATGGTAATCAAGGGAACTCGGAATGCGCCGTTGTTCTTGACGGGACAAGCGGTCGATCTGTGTGAGCTGGCGGTTGAGATGCCCTGCATACTTCAACTCCGTTTCGATCAACGTCCAGTGTTCCACGTGGAACTCACGTAGGATATCCGCAGGCAGTTCCTGCCAATGATTTTCGCTGCGTCGAAACCATTGGTCGAGTTTGATTCCATCGTGCGTGGTCGTCCTTACCCATGCGTCCGCCCGTGCCAACTCAGATCGTTTGAATTCGGTACGTTGAACACGCTCACCTTGCACGAGTCCGATATCTGCCGCCAAGGGCGTCAGACGTAGGTCCGCATTATCCTGCCGTAACAACAATCGATATTCCGCACGGCTGGTGAACATACGATATGGTTCGGTGCAGCCGCGAGTAACCAAATCGTCGATCATGACTCCCAGGTATGCTTGATCGCGAGCGATGATCCATTCGGGCCGACCCAGCACCTTGAGTGCGGCATTGGCACCAGCGATCAAGCCTTGGCCTGCGGCTTCTTCGTAACCTGAAGTGCCGTTGATTTGCCCGGCAAAATACAATCCCGCTACCCGTTTCGTTTCAAGAGTGGGTTTTAGTTGAGTCGGAGGGCAGTAGTCATACTCGACGGCGTAACCTGGCCGGAGGATATGGCAGTTTTTCAAGCCAGGTATGGTGCGTAGAAATTCGAGTTGAACCTCATACGGTAGCGAGGTGGAAACACCATTGACATAGTATTCATGCGTGTGGCGTCCTTCGGGCTCCAGAAACACCTGATGCCGTTCCTTTTCCGCAAATCGCACGACCTTGTCTTCGATCGAGGGACAATAGCGAGGTCCGACACCTTCGATCACTCCGCAATACATGGGTGATTGGTGAAGGTTATCACGGATGATTTCATGGGTTTTTTGGTTGGTGTAGGTGATCCAACAGGGGAGTTGTTCCACATGGAACGATGGATCGTTCCATGGATTCAGTGTGAAACGCTCATCTTCCGTGGCCGCGATCGTATCCGCCATGAAGCTGAATTTGGGCACTGGTTCGTCACCATCTTGGCGTTCGCAATGCCCGAAGTCGATGGTACGTCCGTTGAGTCGGCAGGGAGTTCCGGTTTTGAAACGTTCGACAGCAAAACCGAGGCGTTTGAGAGCTTCGGAAATAACCGACGTGGCGTCCCCCATACGCCCACCTTTTTCATTTCGAAGACCTACGTGCATCAACCCTCCCATGAAGGTCCCGGCACTGAGTATGACACTATTGCCGTTGATGCGCATGCCGAGCGATGTGGAGACACCGACAATCTGATCTGCCTCGACAAGCAGGTCTGCTACGTTCGCTTGGTGAATGTCGAGCCGCTCGGTTCCTTCGAGCAGGTGCTTCATTCGGAACTGATAGGCCTTTTTATCGCATTGAGCGCGGGGAGCTCGGACCGATGGGCCTTTTGAGGCGTTCAGCATGCGCCATTGGATAGCAGTGGCATCGGTATTCAACGCCATGGCACCCCCAAGAGCATCGATTTCCCGAACCATATGGCCTTTTGCGAGACCGCCGATGGCTGGGTTGCAGGACATTTGTCCGAT